>ENA-ORBV01000010-ORBV01000010.1-microbial-mat-metagenome-genome-assembly--contig:-NODE-10-length-384269-cov-8.139829_pt1 | contig 384269 bp, 302 predicted proteins | sample MGYA00237777_ERZ505514 | MGnify/ENA primary metagenome ERZ505514 (study PRJEB26160, sample SAMN06269048) | microbial mat metagenome | isolation source: Oligotrophic lake microbial mat | place...
GCATGGATGTGGTCTTCGCTGCAGTGCATGCTGATCTGATGCCGCGATTGTTGTTGAATAAAATCCATGCGGCAAGGTGCATTCTTTACGATGTTTGTACCGCATCCATCAGTCTGATTTTATCCTGTGAGTAATCAACAAGAATCATGTAGGGTAAATTCACAGTCTGACGTTATCGGCAATTATCTTAACAACTCATGAAATTATTAACTTTGTAAAAAATTAAACAGATGAAAAAAACAGTTACAATTGCAAGACTCGCTACAGCGGGTTTCCTTTTCTCAATGTTATCGGTTAATACTGTGTATGCGCAGATTGTTACCGGAGGGGCTTATCATTCAATGTTCCTTTGCAACGACAATACCGCAATGACGGTTGGTGATAATGATTATGGACAACTTGGCGATGGAACAAGTCAGAATGCTAGCACACCCGTGCCGGTAGGCAGCCTAACGGGTCTTATAGCCCTTTCAGGTGGAGGAGATCATTCTCTTTTTCTGAAGCAAGACAATACTGCCTGGGCAACGGGCGAGAATTCCTACGGACAACTTGGAGATGGAACTACTGTAGATAAGGAGACACCGGTACAAGTAAACGGGTTAACTCAAATCGAAAAAATTGCTTCCGGTGATTACTTTTCTCTTTTTCTAAAACAGGATGGAACCGTTTGGGCCTGCGGAGAAAATTCGGATGGGCAATTGGGTGTTGGCACAACAACTGACGAAATCCTTCCTGTGCAGGTAAATGGTCTTTCTGCTATGGTTGCCATGGCAGGTGGAGCATATTATACTCTCTACCTGAAACAAGATAGCACCGTTTGGGCAACAGGTAGTAACAACTTTGGTCAGCATGGCGATGGAACCAATGTGGGTAAGCTCACACCTGAGCAAATTGGAGGCCTTACGGAGATTGTTGGCATTGCTTGTGGTGGAAATCATTCTCTTTTTCTGAAGCAGGATGGCACTGTTTGGGCTTGCGGATGGAATGGCACTGGCCAACTTGGAGATGGAACCAATGTAAATTCAAACACACCTCTTCAGATAAGCGGTCTTCAAGGAATCATTGCGATTCAGGCGGGATATGCACATTCTCTCTTCCTGAAACAGGACGGCTCCGTTTGGTCGTGCGGCAGGAATACAGCGGGCCAACTGGGAGATGGAACAACGGTAGATAAAAATACACCCGTGCAGGTGATCGGACTCACAGGAATTTTAGCTCTTGGAGGCGGAGAAAATCATTCTCTTTTTCTGAAAAATGACAACACTGTTTGGTCTTGCGGAACCAATAGTAGTGGACAACTTGGAAATGGAACAACTGCCAGCGATAGCACCGTTGTAAATGTTATTGGCTTGTGTACTTTGGCTTCGGGCGTAATTGAGCTTATCAACAACCATCTACCATTTAACATCTATCCCAATCCTGGCAAAGGCATCTTTACGGTTGACTTGCCCAATGCCAAAGGACAAACGATAACTGAAATGAAAATAATGAGTGCATTAGGGAGCCTTGTTTATCAAACAACCCTTTCTCAAAAACAAGAAACTATATACACTAATCTGCCTGCCGGCATTTATTTCCTGCAATTGCGAACAGAGAAAGAAATGGGTGTGAAGAAATTGGTAATTGAGTAATAGTTAAAACAATATATTAAAATGAAAAGAGAAACGATAAAAATCAACAAGAACGGTGAAACGCTTACAATCACCAAATCTGCGACTGAAACAAATGGACAAATTACAGAGTTTGAAGGAACAGATGAACCGGGTATTGGACCACCGATGCATGTTCATTTTAAACAGGAAGAAATGGTTAGGGTGACTAAAGGCAAAATGCGTGTAAAGACATTGACCAAAGAATTTTCACTCGATGAGGGTCAAGAATACATATTTGCCCCGGGAGAAGCGCATCAATTTTGTAATAAGGGTGACAAGACACTGCACTATACAAGTCATGTAAAACCATCCAATAACTATGAATACTTTATTACACATATTTACCAATCGGCTAACGAAGCCAATGATGATAAGCCGAGTCCATTTGATGCCGCCTTTCTGTTGACAAAATATAAATCTGAAATGGACATGCTTGTAATTCCTAAACCAGTTAAGTCAATTCTATTTCCCATTTTTTTAGCAATCGGAAAGATGACGGGTAAATATAAAAAGTATGCAGATGCCCCCTCCGCATTTTGACATTTAAAACGAAACAAAATGATGACATTAACCGCTCTTGTTTTCAATGTCTCCTTTATAAACGAAGAAGCACGAACCGCGAACATAAAGATAAATGGAAATTTTTAAAAGAAGGGTTTTGTGGGGTAAACGAACAGTTGTGCTTCTAAACCATTAAAAAATTCATAACACTCGTCCCGCGTTTTTCCTTATTCGAACCAATATCAAACAAACAATAATTCAAATGGCTGAAAAGAATCAAAACTGGCTGAAATAAAATCAAAACTGGTTGAAATAAAAACAAAACAACGGCTGCATGTGTTGAGGATTTTATCAACAATGTCCCGGATGAACAAAAGCGTAAAGACAGTTTTGTGCTTTTGGAAATGATGAAAAAAGCATCTGGGGAAGAGCCGGTCTTATGGAGCAGTTCCATCATCGGTTTTGGCAATAAACGATACAAAAGCCCTACCACCGCGAGGGAAGTGGATTGGCTCCTGATAGGTTTCTCTCCCCGTAAAGCGAATCTATCGTTGTACCTTATGGTAAATATTAAGGAACAGTCTGCTGCCCTTAAAGAGCTCGGCAAGCACAAGGCCGGTGTTGTTTGCCTTTACATAAATAAACTCGATGATATTGATTTGAAAGTTCTGAAGAGAATGATTGATTCATCATTAAATCAAAATTACGAATGAGCCAAATGAGGTAAGCCTCCTGGCGGAGTTTTTCAACCCGTGCCCAGACTGATCGAGGCTTCCGGCCATATGCTTACGACACCCATGCCCCAAAAATGTCTCTGACGCATTCCTCCTTTAAGTTAGCGCTTGAACTATCAAAATGATCACCATCCAACAATTCAGGGAAATGGTATTGTCCTTTCCGGCAACTGTGGAGGCACCGTACTTCGACAGGGCAGCTTTCAAGATCATAAACAAATGAATTTTCGCCACCACGCATGAAAAAAGCGGCACTGCCAACCTCAAACTACCGTTGGGGGACCAAGCGGTCTTTTGCTCTTTCTACAAATTAGCGGTTTAGAACACAAAAACAATGCGCCATGATAATACGGAGCCAAGGATGCTGCCGCGTTTGGGCCCAATGAGCATTGTTGATAAACATTTTTTTTGGGGGTAAAGAGTCACCCCAAGTTTATCCGTGCCATCTCAGATGAGTGATTTATGTAATGCACCTCCGGATTTGTGTAACTCGTCCATGTCGTACTATTAATAGTTTCGCCACTTTTTGGTATCCCGAACCAAATGGGTATCTGCTTCCTACTACTAATAAGTAACTGCCCCTGCCATTATTTGCGGTTCAAATTTTTTTTTAAGACAAAGCCAGCCATTCTTCAGCAACAATGAGATTTCCCAAACATATAGGCATTATTCCCGATGGCAACCGCAGATGGGCTCAATCTAATGGAATGGCTAAGGAACAAGGTTATATGCCGGGTGTTGATATGGGCCATTCGTTCTTTAAACAGTGCCAGCAATCGGGAGTGGAAGAAGTAACCTACTATGGGTTTACTACTGATAACACCAAACGGCCTACTGTGCAATACCAGGCATTTAGTGAAGCCTGCATAGTTGCCGTAACTATTCTTTCGGGTGAAGATGCCGAACTGTTAGTGATGGGCAATACTGAATCGCCCATGTTTCCCAAAAAATTATTGCCCTTTATTACACGCCAGGTATTTGGAAAAGGAGGTCTTAAGGTTAATTTCCTTATTAACTACAGTTGGGAGTGGGATTTGAATTTACTGAAAACGGCCAATGCCTCGGCAAAAGGAATTAGCAGGCATATTCATTCCGCAGAAATATCGAGAATAGATTTGATTATACGCTGGGGTGGCAGAAGAAGGCTGAGCGGCTTTTTGCCCGTTCAATCCATCTACTCTGATTTTTTTGTAATAGATGACTATTGGCCCGACTATAAACCCGAACATTTTTGGCAAGCTATACACTGGTACAACGAGCAGGATATAACCTTAGGGGGATAATTGCCGGAATAAGACCATTCAGTAATTGAATACAATGTTCAGTCAGGTTATTTTTGAGCAGTTTCAAAGCCTGATTAATTTCAAATCCAATGATGATAAATAAACTTACATTCGGTGTTCTTGTAGCAGGTACAATCATTAGCACATCATGCAGGCACTCCTCCCCGCAGCATACAAAAACAAGCCCGCAAGTCAATGTGCAACAAGATACCCTTCCTGCTCCATCGGATTCAAAAACAAACTTTAGCAAGGTTATAGGTTGGCCATCCGGCAAAACCCCTTTGGCCCCTGCTGGATTCACCGTTACCAAATTTGCCGATAGCCTGGATAATCCGCGTTGGATGTACGCGGCAGATAATGGAGATATTTTTATTGCAGAATCCAACACCATATTATCCGGGGTAAAAAAGCTTGGAGCCAAAATTTCCCGGAAGATCAAGACACAAAATTATGGGGAAAGTGCCGGTCGCATTACTTTGTTCAGGGATAGCAACAAAGACGGCATAGCGGAAAGGCGTTTTGTATTTGCTGAAAACCTCAATCAGCCCATGGGTATGTTAATACTCAACAATCATTTTTACATCGCGAACACAGATGGCTTATTACAGTTTGACTACACTGCGGGAAGCACCAGCCTTAGTGGTGAAGGTAAACAAATTGTGTCGTTGCCCGCAGGCGGATATAACAATCATTGGACAAGAAATATTATCTCCAGCAAAGATGGAAACAAGATTTATATCTCTGTGGGTTCGGGGTCCAATGTGGCAGAACATGGTATGGAGAATGAAATAAGAAGAGCAAATATCCTGGAAATAAATCCGGACGGCACGGGAGAACGCATCTATGCAAGTGGTCTGCGAAATCCAGTGGGGATGGACTGGGCACCGGGTTCAACTACTCTATGGACAGCGGTAAATGAACGCGATGGCCTGGGCGATGACCTTGTGCCTGATTATATAACTGGTGTGGTGGAGGGAGGATTTTATGGCTGGCCTTATTCCTATTTCGGCCAGTACGAAGATCCCCGCATGAAAGACAATCCCAATCCGGAGCTAGTAAAAAAAGCCATTGTGCCTGATCTATCAATGGGAGCACATACCGCTTCTTTAGGATTGGCCTTTTATGATAACAAGGCGTTTCCAACCCATTACCACAACGGAGTTTTTGTGGGACAACACGGTTCATGGAACCGTTCAGAGTTAAGTGGGTACAAAGTGGTATTTATTCCATTTGAAAAGGGCAAACCATCCGGCAAGCCGGAGGATTTTTTAACTGGCTTTATTGCGGATGCTTCTAAAAGTGAAGTACATGGCAGACCGGTTGGCGTAGCCATATTGCCGGATGGATCGATGCTGGTGGCGGATGATGCAAGCAAGGTAATATGGAGAATCAACCATGAAAAATGAACGCTTCACCAAGCATCCCAACACAAAAGGCATTTAAGGAAGTAAGGGCAGTAAGAGTCGGTATTTATTGTCGCTAATCTCTTCGTTCATTATGGTGTTCTACGTAGAGTTCAATTATGCAATTCTTCACATCAATTATGTAATGAATTTGTGGTGAGATCAACGCAAATTTGAGCCATGGTTAAGTAGATTGATCGGGTTATCCAGGAAGAAACGTCTTTAGGAATAACCATCTGAAAAGATCAATCAAAAGTTTTGGTTATGGTTTAGAAATAGCCCGCGGCATTAAGAACCGCGGGCTTTCTTTTACTCAATCAGCTCGCAAAATCCTCGAATGGCAAGTCATAATTATGTAAGATATTTCCTGAATTATGTAAGGAATATGCGAATATGAATGTGCACTTTTGTGCCATGTTTAACAATCTAAAAAGTCAGCTGGTTTTTGATTATGATAAAAAAATGCCCCAAGCATTATGAGCCGGGGGCTTTCTTTTAGCCATAATTTAACCTCTGGCAGGAACCAGAGCGGCTGCTCTATATACAATCCTGCCCGAAAACAGAAAGCAACAATAGCAAGTCAGATGTATTCACTACACCATCATCTGTGAAGTCGCCCACGCATGGGCCACTACAACCCATATCCGTCAGGAACAACAAAAGATCGCTAGTCTCCACGCTTCCGTTCCCATTAACATCACCCGTGCAGGTTTCAACATCTGTAAACACCTCCAACGCAATGGGAGCACAAACCGATGAAGGGCAAGAGCCTTCAGCCCTTACATAATAAGTAGTAGTAGCTGTAGGACTCACATTAAGTGTTGACCCTTGGCCCATCACGACACCTCCGCACTGGCTGGAGTACCATTTCCACGATGCTCCACTTTGCAGTGTGCCACTCACCACTGCTAACCCGGATGACTGCCCCGCTAATATTGCAGCCGGAGTGGCAGTTACTAATGTGGGAGCATTGTATTGAGGTGATACGGTTATGTTCACATAAATAGTGTCGGTGGAACATCCAACGTAACTGGCCACTGCTTTATACACTCCGGATTGGGAAGGATTTGCATTGGTAATTACTGATGTAGGCGATTCCGAGTAATAACCATTGGGGCCAAACCATTCCACATTGGCGTTAGAAATGGAGGTGGCTGTTAGTGTGATGTTGTTTCCCTGGCAAACGGTGCCGTTACCCGATGCAGTGAGCGAACCCAGCACTGGATTTGCGAAGCAAGTATTGCTTGATATTTCCTCAGTAACAGCATTGGTTGGTCCATAAACCGGCCATGTGCCGAAGCCGAGAGTAAGGTCAATGCCGATGCCGGATATCAGGTGACAATAACTCATCAACGTACCATCTGCGGGGGTGGGTCCTTCAGCACAAGATCCGTTATCATTATATCCGGCAGTGGGGCCACAGTTGTCAAGTCGTCCGGTTGGCCAACCGCACCAGTGGGTGTGATGCGAACCAAGGTTGTGCCCATTCTCGTGCGCTATCACCATTACACTCCAGGAGAAAAGCGGAAATTCGTTGTACGAATTACTGATGTCGCTGTACGCATAATTATAGTAGTCGCTTCCCAATGGATCGTTGCACAAATTGTCACCCACATAAGCTATACCCCCCAGGTTGTTGTCGTTGGTGGAAAGCAGGTGATGAAAATCGGCCTCCTGTACTTGAGTATCCTGAAATTGACCCAGAGCTGTTTGCGAACTGCTGGTAGAATAAGGGTCGTCCGTTGTCCATACCGTTGCGCTGTGTATGGCCACCTTCAAATCATGGATATCATAGATGGCCGCTACCTCGTTAAAAACACCTGTGATGTAGTTCAACACATTGGTGGTGTTGCTGCCGTGATCCAGGAACATTGCATAATCACATTCAAAATAGATTTCTTCCACCTGGCAAATGCCTGCTGACTTTTCCAGGTTTTCGCCTTTTGGCACTTTCGGCTTCACCTGAAGAATATCTTCGCTGTGGCACTCGAAGGTAAAAGGCAAACTCATGTCGCGGTCGTTGTAGAGCACACATTGACCAGGCAGCGGATTGCCTGCTTTGTCCCTCACATTGCCAAGTACGAAGTTGCCTTTAGCATTGGATAATATTGCCACGACTTCGTTTTGGAAAAATGAAAACGAAGCCCTCGACTTTTCATCACCGGCCATCTTGCCGTGGTAATAAACCCCAGGCGTATAGTTGAATTCGCGCAAACCTGTTTCGGTCATTTCGTGGGCGGGAAGTATTTTCCCGAAAATCTCGCTGCGTTCCAATTCAACGTTCACAGAGGTGGTCATAGTAAGCGGAACCCTGACGGTAAGCTGCTGGGGTTTCTCTGCAAGAATTTTTTGCAGTACGGAGTCATGCAGGTCAAGTAAATGGTACTCACTAAAACCATAGCCTGACGAGGCATTTTTTACATCTTGTTTAATAGTAAAGGGAAGGACTTCTTCTCCGATGCGCTGTTGGCCGATTGCAGAGAAATTGATGCAAACCAACAAACACATCCACAGGGATTTTGTTTCATTCATAAGTTTAAGCGTTTAATAAATTATTAGGTTCAACAAATTTATTCTGATGACTGCTTGCAGGGAAATGCTTTCGGCATAAACACCTGTGGAGGTCATAGATGGGAATGATCGTCATACAAAGGACAAAGGACATGGACAGAAATGCTGCTGCAATAAAATTGAAAAAGCAGGACAAGCTTCGGAAGGGCGATTTCATAAAACTCTTCGGATTTCGTTGATGCGTGTTGGAATCCAGCCTCGATTGGTTAAATCGGTTAAGACCGCAAAAATCATAAAGACTACCTGTACTTCCGCGATCCCCAATAAAAATTATTGTGTGGTTCATCCAAAACAAAACCAACACTGGGGAAAAGGCTGTTGCCAACCTGGTTGAACTTAGAAGTTTGCAGCATTAAGCCGCAGGCATCGATGTGGCGGCATAATTCCTTGGCGGCATCAATCAACAGTTTGGAAATACCCCTGCCGCGAAAATTGACTGCCACAAACAAAATCATTCAGCAGCCAAAAACGCCTCATGCGTGTGGATGAAAAGATGGGATAGAGTTGAACACATCCTGCAAGCACACCGTCATCATCGTCATTAATAAAAATCTCGGATTCCCTCCTTTCTATTCGCACCAGCAGAAATTGATGAGAGCCTTCCATGTCGGTCTCCATCTCATAGAAAACACGACAGGCATCGAAGAGGGAAGTGAATTGCGGAAGGTCATCCGTTGCAGTTTTCCTGAATTATGCCCCCTGGATTTTTAGATCACGTTTTTTTTATTTCCTATTGAATCATGCCCCAACTCCTCTTCACAAACTCAGTAAGTGCTTCACCTTTCAATAATCCTTTTGCAAGAAGTGCAAGGTCAATCGCCTGTTTTGCTTTTTCCTTTTCCCCATTCATGACAGCACTCATCAATGGATGATTGGCGTTTGCCACAAGGTTGTAAGTCTCCGGCATGATGCCGTAAAAACCGCCACCACCTCCCATTGCGCTTTGTTCCTTCATGCGCCTCATAAATTCATTTTGTGTGATGATGAAAGGAGCATCGGTGGGCGAGAGGCTTGCAAACTCAACCATGTATTTCTCCTTGCTCACAATTTCTTCCAGTGTGCTTTTCAATTTTGTTTTTTCATCATCGCTCAATGCGGATGGAAGCGCATCATCCCGTTCAATGAGTTTTTCCGCCACATCGGCATCCACACGCTTGAAGTGCAGCCCTGTATTTTTCATTTCGATGTTTGAAATCAGATGTGCAGTGAGTGGCCCGTCCATCAGCAGCACTTCGTAGCCACGCGCGCGGGCCGCGTCAATAGCCGAGTGATGATCCTCCTTGTTGCTTGCATAAAGCAGGATGATGCCACCCTTTTTATCCTTCTGAGTTTCCTTCACTTTTTCTTTCAGTTCATCCAGCGTGAAGTACTTGTCCTCGTAGGTTTTAAAGAGCGAAAACTTTTCGGCCTTCTCCCTAAATTTTTCCTCAGTGAGCATTCCGTAGTGGACAAACATTCCAATGTCGTCCCACTTCTTTTCATAATCAGCACGGTCGCTGGCAAAAATGCCTTGCAGTTTGTCCGCCACCTTCTTGGTGATGTGCGATGAGATTTTTTTTACGTTGGCATCCTCCTGTAGAAAGCTCCGTGACACATTGAGCGGAATGTCGGGCGAGTCCACCACTCCTTGCAACAATGTCAGAAATTCCGGCAAGATGTTTTTCACTTCATCGGTAATGAACACCTGGTTGCTGTAAAGTGCAATTCTGTTTTTCTGTACTTCGAATGAATTTTTAAGCCGCGGGAAATAGAGCACGCCTGTCAGGTTGAAAGGATAATCCACGTTGATATGAATGTGGAAGAGCGGTTCCTCAAAAGTCATGGGATAGAGTTCCCGGTAGAAATTCTTATAGTCTTCATCGCCAAGATCGGCAGGTTTCTTCATCCACAGCGGATCGGTATTGTTGATTATGTTCTCGACTTCGGTCTCTATGCGCTTGGTGTTTCCCTTGTCATCTTTTTCTCCACTGGGGTCTTCTATCCATTCTTTTTTCATCCCGAATTGAACCGGCACCGGAAGAAATTTGCAATACTTCGTCAGGATACCTTCTATTCGGTTGTCTTCCAAAAATTCGAGCGAGTCTTCAGCCAAGTGAAGAGTAATTTCAGTGCCGGGATAATCCTTCTCTGCATCACGCATTGTGAAATTGGGTGAGCCATCGCAACTCCAATAAACAGCAGTTGCAGCATCGCGATGCGAGAGGGAAATAATTTCCACACGCTGCGCTACCATGAACGCGGAATAAAATCCCAGACCGAAGTGTCCAATGATTTGTGCGTCCTTGTATTTCTCCACAAATTCTTCGGCACCACTGAACGCAATCTGGTTGATGTACTTTTCAATTTCATCGGCAGTCATGCCAATACCATTGTCGCGCACTGTCAGTGTCTTCGATTTTTTGTCCGCAACCACTTCCACCTTCAGGTCTTTGCCTTCATGCTTTATATCTCCCGCAATGGCGAGTGATTTTACCTTCTGGCAGGCGTCAACTGCGTTGCTTACGAGTTCCCGCAAAAAGATTTCATGATCGCTGTAAAGAAATTTCTTGATGATGGGAAAGATGTTCGCGGTGTTTACTTTAAGTGTTCCAGTTTCCATTGGTTGAGTTGTTGAGTTAGAGTCCCGGTAGCTATTGGGATGTTGAGTTTAAAAGTAAGATATGATGAAATTGTGAGTTGGTTTCAACGAGTCAACGGTTGTGCCATCGAAGGAATTGCTGAAATCTTGTCAGGCCTCAGGGGTTTATGCCCCTCACCACAAGTCCCACTTCCATGGCATAGTGAACGGGGTCGGTGGGCATGGTGTGTTCAATGGTATATGTGTAGTTGCCGAGTATCGGAAATTTTTTTTCCTGCTCCAGCACGTAGTCAAGATCAATAATATCGTAGCCCGCATCACCCATAAATTTTCCCTCCTCATCACGCACACGAAAATCTAGATCGCGAATCATCGTGCTGCCATCAGGGTCCTTTTCGGTGATTCTCATCTTCATGTTCTGGAACTGGAAACCTGTGGCATAACGAAATGACAGAGTGAATTGATAAGGCTTCGAATTGTCGTTTACAGGAATTACGAAAGTTTTTTTGTCGCTCTTGTCCCACTGGATATTTGCTGATAGCTCCTGGTGTTCTTCGAAAATCACTCCTTTCTCATTACACGAAAAAAATGATATGGACATAAAAAGCGCTGAAGCGATAAGATTTGATTTCATTCTAAAAAATGCTTGAAATGGAAGTTGAAAACTCATGAAGGCTGTGATTATTGTCTGCGCCTCAAACCAGCAGCACTGATTGTTCCTCTCATTCCTTTAGGATTTTTATTTCGTAAATCTCCTTCAGTTTGTTTTTGAGGTATGGTTGTCTCAACCAAGGATTGTAGAGTTTCAATTCTTTGTAGGTGATGTGCTGTTGTTCAGCAAAAACAGCAAAATCCAGAATGGCCGAATCCACTGTAACTATATCGTACTTCAGGGGCGGGTACAAATCGCCTGGCCTTATCACAAAGCCGTATTGATCAGCATGGTTCACAATTTCTTTCATAGCAATGATGCGGAATACATAGCGCCCTGTTTCTTCATTTAACAACAGATCCCAGTACTCCGTTTGATTCTGCCTTTCAACCTGCGTGTTAAGTCCCCCCTTGCCCATGTTGTAACTGGCTGCCGCCATGGCCCACGAACCGTAACGATCGAAAGAATCTTTCAGGTAGTGGCATGCTGCTTCGGTGCTTCGCTCAACGTGGTAACGTTCATCCACTTCATCATTTATTTCCAGGTCATATTCCTTTCCGGTGGCTTCAAGAAATTGCCAGAAGCCAACTGCCAGGTTTGGCGAAACGGCTTGTACCAATGCACTCTCCACTAAGGCGAGGTATTTAAAGTCATCGGGAATTCCATTCTTTTTTAGGATGGGTTCAATAACGGGAAACCACCTGTTGGCACGTTTGATTGAAAGCAAAGTGTTCGAGTGCCAATACGTATTTACAAGCATTTCGCGGTCCAGTCTTTCGCGCAAATCCCATTCTTCCATAGGAACCATTTCACCGGCAAACGAAAGTGAATCAGGAAGCGGCAGCGTGAAGATGCGGTAGTTGTCGCGCATGTGGTCAGCATATACTTTGTTGTCTGCTTTCTCTTCGGCTTGCTGGCTGAAACTGAAAAGGACGAGCACTACAATGGCTGCGGCTGCTCCTGATATTGCGGCTATAATGTGTGTTTTCATGATGTGGAATTTTTGTAGTACGAAAATTTTCCAAGCTTCAGGTTTCTTCGGGTGATGTAAAACAAGACGGCAAAGATGGTGGCAATAAAAATGAAATTGGGAAGGGCGATGTGCAAAGTGTCGGCAAAACGCCACTCGTGAAATGTTCCGCTTTCGATAATTTGACTTTGCACCGAATTCGCAAATTTTGCGGATGCCAGGTGATTGAGAAACGCAGCAAACGTTCCCAACAAAAAAATGATGATGCAAATCCACCGGGTCGAAATTCCAATGTAGTTGAGGCTGTGTGTGGTGTGATCTTTCCCGCCACGGGCGGGCGAAACACCGTTCGAAATACGGTTGATGATTACGACAGCGGTGTCTACCAGTGGTACAGCAAGGGCAGTGAGTATCATGAGACATTCCAGCACTGGAGACTGTATTTGTGAAATGCCATAGTCTATCGTTGGCGTATCGAAACCATCGAATAAATACTGCATCGACATCGCATTCAGGAAGGGAATGGATGCGAGGACATAACCTAACAGATGACTGCCTGAGTCGCCCATAAAAACTTTTGCCGGATACCAATTGAAAATCAAAAATGCAAGAAGCGCTGAAAGCAATAAAACTGGTGCCGGATGAAATCCATCTCTCAGTAATAATGGGAGCAGCGCAGCAATGGCCACTGATGTGGCCACCCCATCCATGTTGTCGAACATGTTGAATGAATTCATCATCCCCACCATCCACACAAACAACAGAACCATGAGCCACGATGGAATTTCATGCTGCACACCAATGATGAAAATGGCCGCAGTCACACATTGACCCAGAAACTTCCGCAATGGAGAAATTCGCCTCACATCATCCCATAAACCTGTAGCAAACGCCACAGTTCCTCCCAAAAAAAAACAGTAATCAATGATGGCAACTGGTTGATCGCTCGCACTGCACACCCATGTCCCGGCTATTAAAAACGCAATGAAGAAAACAATTCCACCGAGTGTTGACTTCTGGCTTGAGTTCCACCGATTTTTAATATCAAGCGATTTGTTGGTAATCCCCACTGATCGAAATCGCTTGAGCAAAAGCCACAGGAGCAGCGAAAAGAAAATCACTCCCGGCAACAGAATCCAGAAAGGAAACCACTCCATAAGAAGTTCAGAAAAAAAATCCATCCAGTGATTTCAATGTGGGTGCGTTGTTGTCCTTATCTGAAAGTATGGGTGTTTTGTTTCCCCAGTTTATTTTTAGATCAGGATCATTCCAGAGCAGCGAACGGTCGCATTCTCGGTCGTAGTAGTTGGAACATTTGTAACTGAAAATGGTGTCATCCTCCAACACAAGAAAACCATGGGCAAATCCTTCAGGTATGAAAAGTTGTATTTTGTTTTCACTGCTCAGTTCAACGGAAAATTGTTTACCGAATGTGCGTTGCGATTGGCGCATATCCACCACCACATCCAGCACTTTTCCTTTGGCCACGCGCACAAGTTTTGCCTGCGAGGCTGGTGGAATTTGAAAGTGCAGTCCGCGAAGCACGTCCTTTTTTGAAATGGATTCGTTGTCCTGCACGAAGGTGATATTCATCCCTGTCTCTATCCGGAAACGCGCTTCATTAAAAGATTCCAGGAAACTGCCGCGATTATCTGTATGCACTGCGGGATGCAGGATGAGCAAATTTTCAAATCCGGTTTTTTCTATTTGCATTACTTCCTCCTTTTCTTTGAAAAGAATCTGCCAAACCCCTTTTTCTTTTTCGCTGATTTGGGCCCTTCGTTGTAATAGCCATAACCGTAGCCGTAGCCATAGCCATAACCGTAACCGTACTTGTAGCTGTAGCGGTTGCGGTCCATATCCACACCGTTGAGCACTGAACAAAGTTTGGTGATCTTGTTCTCATTAATCAGTTTATCGGCCACCTGTATAAATTGTTTTTTGGAGTAATCCGACTTGAAAATGTAAAGCGGATAATCAGCCTTTTGGATAATGGAAACGCCATCGGTAACCAGGCCTACCGGTGGAGTATCAATGATCACCATTTCGTATATCTTTTTCAACTCGTCTATAATGGTTGTCATCTTTTCACTGATGATGAGTTCTGCCGGATTGGGCGGAATGGGCCCTGCAGTTATGTAGTCAAGATTTGCTAGTTTGCTACTGCGAACACAATCTGCGATGGTGCTTTTGCCAATAAGCAGTGTGCTCATACCCACTGAATTTTCAACTCCGAATCCTTTGTGGATTTTAGGTTTCCTCATGTCAAGATCGAGTACAACTACCCGCCTGCCCGCAAAAGCAATGATGCCCGCCAGATTCAATGCAACAAACGTTTTTCCCTCGCCAGAAATAGTGGAAGTAACGGCCACCAATTTGGGCCCTGGTTCATTATTGATAAACTGCATATTGGTGCGCAGCGAACGGAACGACTCAGCCATAAGCGAGCGCGGATTGCGATCCACCAGCAACATGGACACCGGAATTTCTTCTTTGTATTTGGGAATAATGCCAAGCGAAGGCATTGAAGCATTGGACAAGCGCACTATTTCATTTAGCGAAGTGATGTTGTTGTGCAACAGGTAGCGCAACGAAATAATGAGCAAGCTCACTAAAATTCCTCCGAGCATAAATACACTTATCACTCCATTGCGGCTGGGCGACATGGGCGCAATGGGCATACGCGCTTCTTCCAATATCTGGTTATCGGAAACAAAACCTTCTTTTGAAATGCGGTACTCTATGGATTTTTCCAGCAGCATAGTGTAATACTTTTCATTGATGGCAAACACACGGTTGAGCCGCGCAAACTCCAGTTCCTTTTCAGGCAAGCCGTAGTAGGTGCTTTCAATTTCTCCCAGTTTAGCATCCAGGTTTTTTTTGCGCTCAATAAGTTTTTCGCGAAGCGAACTAATGCTTGATACAATCAGGTTTTTCTGGATGGAAATCTGGTATTCTACATTCTTGATATAATTGGCACGTTCGGTAAAGTCATAAAGCGCTTGTTCCTTTAGAAGCAACAAGTCATAAAGTTTAACCATCAGGCTAGACAGGGAACCTTCGTAGCGGCTTCCGCTCACCAGTGTCACAAGGCTGCTTACATCAATTTCCGAGGCACTCAGTCGAGTAAGTGATTCTACCTCAGCCAGCATTTTTTCGTCAAGTTCCAGCACAATTATTTCGTCCTGAAAATTGCTTATGCGGTGGAGGTACACATCGGAAACGCTGCTCAGATTTGTTATTTTATTTTCCTGCTTATAATTGTTGAGCAGTGTTTCAGAATCGCGAAGCCGCTCGTACACGGTATCAATCTGCGATACAATGAAGTTGATTATGTTTTCATCGCTGCGCTTTCTTTTCTCCAAATCCATCTTGATAAATTCGTTGGCATGAGCGACACAAAAGTCGCGTGCCAGTTGTGCATTGTTGTTGCGGTAACCTATCTCTATTGTTCTTGCGGTGCTATTCAATATGCGCACATCGAGGTTGGAAGAAAAGCGTTGGGCAAGGCTTGCGATATTGTTGAGATGGAAATAGAGTTTGTATTCCTCCTGCTGTTGGCGCAGGCTTTCCCAGTTGAGCACATTCACCTTCAAGTTTAAATCGGGAAGCGAATGTTCCACATCGGTTTCAAGGTTTTTATGGCTCACGCCCTTATAGTTTAAGTCGAAGACACCCGATGACTGAAACGTAATAAAGATGTGAACCCCCGCGAGCATGTCATTTTGAATTTTTGAAATTTCGACTACGTAGGGGCTAAACAGATATTGCTCATTGGTAAGAATTTCGCCCTGGGCGAAATAGGAAATGCTGATGGGGATATTATCCAGTGTTCGCCTTATGAGCAATTTGGAACGAAGCAATTCCAGTGAGGTCTCCACCGAGTTGTTTTCTGTGAATTGTTCCACCTGCAATATCCTATTGGCATTATCATCTTCGCCTAGTTGCAGGGTAGTTTTTGCCTGGTAAACAATGGGAGTGTAGCGTAGATAAAGCCATGCCCCCAAACTAGCCAGCAACAAACACAACACTATCCACCGCAATGATTTTTTTAAGATGAAGAAAAACAAACCCAGATCGAACTCATTGGAAAAATTAGTGAGCCGGTCTTTGTATTCCTCTAAGTTCTTTGTGTCGTGCGGATTCATAGAGCGTTCGCAAAAATTCCAGTTCCCTAAAAGCCTTTTACCAAAATGGCATAAATCAATGCCAGACCGGAAATAATGGAGACATACGGTGAAACATCTTTCAAAAGTTCACTCGCAATTTCCGGCACAGGTTCCACATAAATAACGTCTCCTGATTGCACAGTCATTTGCCCATATCGCAAACCTTCGATAGTGCTCAGGTCAAGCAGGTACACATCATCCCCATCCGCTGTTTTTCTAATGAGTTTTACTTTGCTTGCATTGCCGCGGTCTTCAATTCCGCCTGCCGTTGCCAGCGCTTCGAGCACGGTTGTATTTTGGTTCATCAGTGGAACCACCCGTGCCGTGCCGCCTGCTCCTGGAAAAATAATTACACGGTGATTTACCACCTGCACTACTGCCATGGGATTGTTAAACTGGTTGATGTACCATGATTCCAATGAGTCTTGAGCGGTCCTGATGGTATAGCCGGAAAGTTTTACTCTACCCAATGCCGGCAGGTCGGCATAGCCCAGGGCATCCAGTTGGTAAGTAAAATCCCTAAAGCTGAAGTAGCGTGGCGTCTGTGTGTTGCCGGCAGTAAACTCGAGGATCATTGCCCCCTCGTTGGTAAACAACTGAAAAGCTATGATGTCGTTCTGGGCAAGCCGGTATTCGGTGTTGGTAGAGTCCGTAAACGGATTGTCGAATACATACTCGGTATCGGTTTTAAACATGATGTTCTTGTTTACAGTGCAACTTGCCGCGCAAACTACCACCAGCATCAAAACAGAAAAAATTCTCATCAGGGATTGGGAAAAAATAGTATCAGTGCAAAAGTAAGAATTGCACAAAGAGGCTCATTTTTGCAGTGTGAAAGAAAAAAGGAAAGTGGTGGTGCTTGGAGCAAGCACACGCCCTGGCAGGGCATCGGGCAAAGCAGTTGCGCGACTAGTTGAGCAAGGTATGGATGTGGTTGCGATAGGCATCAGGGCGGGCGATATTGCCGGGATCAAAATCTTAACCGGCAGACCCGTACTTCAGGATGTGGAGACGCTTACTTTATATATCTCTCCCAAAAATCAACCTGAATGGTATGACTATATCCTGGCGATGAAACCCAAAAGAATTCTCTTCAATCCCGGAACTGAAAACCCCGATCTGAAAACACTTGCGGAAAATGGAGGCATTCAATGCGATGATGTTTGCACACTGGTGCTGCTTTCACTCCGCCAGTTTTAATTCCACCCGTCCACAGAATGCATCTTGCCGGTAAAAAAATTACTCTCCGTTCCGTTCAACCTTCCGATACTTCGTTTGTGTTGATGTGCGAAAATGATTCCTCGAACTGGAATGTGAGTGAACGTGAGAAAGAATTATCGGAATCGGAATGGAAACAGTTTATGAAAAGCGCTGGCGATTTTTTAAGTGATGGACAACTGCGTCTGGTCATTTGTTCGCATGAGGGAAGGAAACTTGGTCTGGTGGATCTTTTTGGACGGGACAAAACTGTGGCTTCGGTGTCGCTTGGAATTGTGATAGCGGATGCAGCAGACCGTGGTAAAGGTTATGCCTCCGAGGCAGTGGAAATTTTGTCACAACACGCATTCCATGTGTTGGGAATAAAAACAATCCATGCCCTTGTACACGATTCCAACATTACCAGCATGAAACTTTTTGCACGATTGAATTTCAAGCTAGAAAAAAATTCCATGCACCTTGGCCAGCCTGCCACATTATTTGTTCTCCCCCATTTTTCATTATGAAGAAGTTTAGAATTGTATTGTTCGCCCTTGCCATTGCGTTGCTTGCAGCCGGTGGCTTTTTCTATTTCAAGATTTTTCAATCCAACACTGCCTTTGAAGAGCAGTCGGTTTTGTTTTTTATCCCCAGTGGCAGTTCTTACTCTGATTTAATTTGCCAACTCGAAGTGGAGAATGTGCTGCAAGACATTACTTCATTCGAGTGGACATGCAGGTTGAAAAAATTTCATGAACGTGTAAAGCCCGGACGCTACAGACTACCACGCGGAAGCAATAACAACCAACTTGTAAATATGTTTCGCTCCGGCAATCAGGAAGCTGTACTTGTGCCGGTGGAAAACCTGCACGACCTCGGCCACCTTGCAGGGCGTCTCGGCCAGTTTCTCGAAGGTGATTCGCTGTTATTTGCCGATGCCCTGCTCGACCCCAATACTTCTGTGCAATATCGCATGACCACGGAAATGTTTTCTGCCATGTTCATTGCCGATTCATACCAAATGTGGTGGACTACCACTCCACAAGATTTTATCCAACGAATGAAAAAGGAGTACGATATGTTTTGGACCACTGAACGAAAACAAAAAGCATCGGCCCTCGAATTAACACTTCCCGAAGTGGCTGTGCTGGCCTCAATAGTGAAAGGCGAAACGGCTAAGCGGGATGAAGCTCCACTCATTGCCCGGCTCTACCTCAACAGGCTGAAAATGGGAATGGCGCTTCAAGCAGACCCCACTGTATTGTTCGCCATGAAAAGATTTGACATCCATCGTTTGTACTTTGATGATTACAGTTATCCATCGCCCTACAACACTTACCTTCACACAGGCTTGCCTCCTGGTCCTATTGGTCTGGCCGGCCCGGTTTATCTTGATGCTGTGCTGAATCCGGCTGATCACTCCCATATATATATGTGTGCCAAGCCGGATGAATCGGGTTACCACAATTTCACCAGATCGTTTGAGCAGCATAAGATAAACGCAAAGCTGTATCGCGATGCGCTGAGGAAGAGGGATTGATACCCCTTAGGGGTGGTGGTTTCAATCCCCATAGTTTTGCTCCATGATACACCTGACCGAATGCCCACGTGATGCTATGCAGGGCATCACACATTTTATTCCCACTCAAGAAAAAATCCGTTACATCAACTCGCTGTTGAAAGTGGGATTCAATGTGATTGACTTCGGAAGTTTTGTTTCAGAAAAAGTGATACCGCAACTGCGGGACACGCGGCAAGTGCTCGAGCAGCTTGAACTGAGTGCCACCCGCTCCCGGTTGCTGGCTATAGTGGCCAATGTGCGGGGTGCACAAGAGGCCTGTGGTTACGATGCAATTCAATATGTAGGCTTCCCGTTTTCCATTTCAGAAACTTTCCAGTTGAGGAATACCAATGCCACTATGGAACAATCGCTGCTGCGGGTGGAGGAGATACAGCAATTGTGTGTTACGAATAAAAAGGAGTTGGTCATTTACATCTCGATGGCCATGGGCAATCCTTACAACGATATATGGCATCCTGATATCGCAACAAACTGGTGCCATAGGCTGCACACGGAATTGGGTGTGAAAAAGATTGCGCTGAGTGACACAATAGGTGTTGGCCAACCGGAAATAATAGCGCAACTTTTTACCACACTTATTCCTTCACTGCCCCAGGTGGAGTTTGGTGCACATCTGCACACCACACCGGATACCTGGAGAAAAAAAATAGAAAGCGCCTACAGCAGCGGTTGCCGAAAATTTGATGGCGCATTAAGAGGATATGGTGGCTGCCCCATGGCGGCTGATGAACTAACGGGTAACATGCCCACGGAAAACATCGTAGCCTATTTTTCTGAAATGAACTTATCCAGAAATATCAACCAGGATGCATTAAACGAAGCCATGCGTATTGCACAGGAAGTTTTCCCCGTGCATTAGTTGAGGCAGTGGGTGTAAGTATCAAACCCCCAGCGCTTTTCTACCAGGTGTATGGATTCAAACTTTCGGACATTGATGCGGATTCTACAGCGTTTCACTGATAGTGGGTGTTAGGGTTTATTTTTCGTGGACGGACCAGGTTCGCGGGCCGTGAGTGGAGGCTGATACGGTGCAACGCCAATTTGAGTTTCAATCTACCCGAAATGCCGTTTCTTTATCGCCATAAACCAACTTGAATGAATGCTATACTATCAACGAGTAGTCTGTTGATGCTGTCCGCTATTGCATCCGCACAGATTTATTCGAACCAAAACACAGCGCAGAACATACAGGCGGTAGTGAACAACAACCTGCATGGTGCAGGAGTTTCCACTTTCGACTTTGATCATGATGGTTGGGACGACATAACGTTCGCTCTTGATGACGTCATAAAAATTTATCGCAACAATGAAGGTTCGAGCGAACTCACCGATTTTGGTTTCAGTGCAACTGATAATGCCAAACATCCGCAGTGGGTGGATTATGATAACGATGGTGATTCCGATTTTTTCATCACCCAATACCTCCACCCCTGCAAGCTTTACCGGAACGACAACATGGTGTTTACCGATGTGACCTCCGGCTGTGGAATTGCCCAGCTCAACGTGCCGCACTTTGGATCATCGTGGGGTGATTACGACCGCGATGGCGACCTCGATGTTTATCTGTGCGTTTACATTTTTCTCTTTGGCGGTCAAAATGCCTACGACTATTGGGACAAACTTTATAGCAACAACGGTGACGGAACTTTTACCGATGTTACCCTGGCTTCGGGCGCCCACGATGGTATCAGTCTTTCTTTCCAATCTCTTTGGACCGATTACAACAACGACCAGTGGCCGGACCTCTACGTGATAAATGATGAACTGCACCCCAATCGGCTTTATCATAACAACGGTGACGGAACTTTTACCGATGTGGGTGAACAAAGCGGATCTGCACTTGCCGATGTTGATGCCATGACAGCAAGCGGTGCCGATTTTAATAACGATGGTTGGGAAGATATTTTCGTTAGCAACACTTCACTGGGGCCTTGCGCTCTACTTCGCAACAATGGCGATGGAACTTTTACTGACATTGCTGCCACGGCAGGCGCCACTCTCGATGTGCTGGCCTGGAGCGGGTGCTGGTTCGATTTTGATTTGGATCGCGACATGGATATTTATGTCTGCGAATACTTTCCGCTGGATGCCTCGCAGCCCAATCATTTTCTGCTCAACATGGGCAACGAGCAAATGGCCGATGTAAATGCCCAGGTGTTTCCATTTGACTATACCGACAGCTACACAGTAGCAGCCATGGACTGGAACAACGATGGCTACCCCGACCTGAGCGTAAACAATTATTATCCGCACAACGCCAACCTGTGGCAATGCAGTGGCGGCAATAATCATCACCTGAAAATTTCGCTGGAGGGAGTAGTTTCAAATCGCGATGGAGTGGGGTCAACCATCTTAGTATGGAGTGATGGTGTGGTACAATCGCGTATCACTCATTGTGGCGAAAATTATTTGGGACAAGACTCGCAACGCGAAATTTTCGGGCTGAAAAATTTCACGCTGGCCGATTCCATTTTTATTCATTGGCCAAGTGGACATCTCGATCAATACATAAATGTACAGGCTGACCAGCATCTTCATTTTGTTGAAGGCGAGGGTATGATAAATTTCATTTCGACAACAGGAAACCTCACTCTATGTCCAGGTGATTCCATGCTGCTCGATGCCGGAAATTTTGCATCTTACCATTGGAGCACAGGCGACACAACACAATTCATTACCATAAATGAAGAGGGCGAATATTTTGTGGAAGTAGAATCTGCATTAGGCTTTGTTTCAGTTTCCGCCCCGATAAGTATCATCACTGCATCGTTGCCGCAGTTCGACATCATGCCCCATTCACCATCTTGTTTTGGTGGGGATGATGGCTGGATAGAAATAACATCCGTCCAGTGGTTAGAAATTTTATGGAACGATGCCACTACAGATGCTTTGCTCGATTCAATTCCAGCAGGCGAATTTTTTTATGAGGTTTGGAATGATATGGGATGCAATGCGACCGGTGCAATTTCACTACCTCAACCCGATTCGCTATGGTATGATGTGGTCACGTATGATATAACTTGTTTTGGCGCCAATGATGGTAGTGCTGATATTGCAATCCATGGTGGAACCCTACCCTACTCTCTTACATGGACCGATGATGATATTACTGATTTGTCCACCGGGAAATTTCTTTTTGAAATGACAGATTCCAATGGCTGCAGCATCAATATCCCATTCCAAATTACAACGCCCGATCAGCTTGTCATAAATACGACAGGCGTTGATTGTTTGTGGATGGAAGCCCAAGCCACAGGAGGCACACCCCCCTACTCTTTTATGTGGTTCGATGGCAGCATGGAAATGATATCCAACCAAAACCTGATAACCGATTTGGACAATGGCTTTTACAATTGTATAGCCACCGATGGTAACAACTGCACCGCAGAAGCAGGATTTATTTATTGTGGGAATAATATTGCAGAAATTTTTTCAGGCAGCATTTCATTTTACCCTAACCCTTGCTCTGGTTTCATTTTTATTGATGGTGGTGAATTTCCCTTGGCCACAGCCCACCTTTTATCCGTTGACGGAAAATATCCAACAGCCGTTGATGTGATAAACAATAAAATGCAAGTGGAAGATATTGCCCCGGGAATTTATATGGTGGTAATTCGGCAGGGCAAAAAGCAATGGATGGGCAGGGTGGTTAAGATGTGATTTACCAGAAATGTCTCCTCCCCATCCATCGGTACGAAGGCGCGAAGGATGAGTAGGTTTTGTGTTTTTGTGTACGTGTGTATGGCGGCTTTCGGAGATTGTGGTTAATTCATTTGTTTTTCCGCAAAATGCCCCGGGACATGAGACAGCTTTAAACAAAAAAAATAATCCTCACATCCTCTCCGGCATCTGCACTCCCAGCAACTGCATGGCGTGTTTCAACACAAGTCCTGTTTTGGCAGTGAGTGCCACACGGAAAAGTTTCAGCTCCTGGTGCGCTTCACGCAAAATGGGATTGTCGTGATAGAATGAATTGTAGTCCCGCGCAAGGTCATAACAATAGTGGGCAATGAGGGCGGGATTGTATGTGGCTGCCGCCTCACGCAGGAATTCTGGAAACTCATAAATCCTTTTAACAATGGACAACTCCGCTTGGTTGGCACTTAAATCGCCAAATCTCCAATTCGTCAATTCACCAAATTTTCTTAGCACCGCTTGCGTTCTCACGTACGTGTATTGAATTGACGGTCCAGTGTTGCCATTGAAATCAATGCTCTCTTTCGGATTGAATTGCATGTTCTTTTTCGCATCAACGCGAAGCAGGAAATACTTGAGTGCTGCCATTCCAATTGTATTGTAGAGTTCTTCTTTTTCATCATCTGGAAGTCCTTCCAGTTTGCCTTGCTCTGCGGCAACTGCTTTTGCTTCGTTTGCCATGTCGAGCATAATGTCATCGGCATCCACTGCAGTTCCCTCGCGCGATTTCATTTTGCCTTCCGGCAATTCCACCATGCCGTAACTCAAGTGAAAGTTTTGATCGGCCTGCGCGAAACCAAGTCGCTTCAGGATTTTGAATAACACTTTGAAGTGATATTCCTGCTCGTTGCCCACGGTATAAATCTGGTAGGCCGTATCTGGAAAGTCTTTGAACCTCAGAATAGCAGTGCCGATGTCTTGCGTGATGTACATGGCAGTGCCATCTTTCCTGAGCAATGCTTTTTTATCTAGTCCTTCATCTTCGAGATTCACCCAGATAGAACCGTCTTCAAGTTGCTCAAAAACTTTTTGTTCCACTCCTTTCAACACTTCATCACGACCTAATAAATATGTATCACTCTCATAATAAAGTTTGTCGAAGTCAACAGCCATCGTTTTGTAGGTGAAATCAAAACCGGAATACACCCATAAGTTCATTTTTTTCCAGAGTGCAATTGTTGCATCATCCTTTGCTTCCCATTTGCGAAGGAGTTCTTGTGCTTCCATCATGATGGGTGCATTCTTTTTAGCATCCTCTTCACTGAAACCTTTGCTCACCAACTCCGCAACTTGCATTTTGTACTCCTTGTCGAAGAGCACGTAATAATGTCCCACCAGTTTATCTCCCTTCATTCCACTGCTTTCAGGAGTTTCATTGTTGCCGAACTTCATCCATGCCACCATGCTTTTGCAGATGTGGATGCCGCGATCGTTGATGATTTGTACCCTGGTTATTCTATGTCCAACTGCTTTCAGAATGTTCGCAACCGAGAATCCCAAAAAGATGTTGCGCAAGTGACCGAGGTGAAGAGGCTTATTGGTGTTGGGTGATGCATACTCCACAATAACACGCGGTTTGATGTCCTGCATTTCAAATCCAAACCTTTCATTCTTCAACGACTCTTCAAAAAATCCCAGCCAGAAATTTTGACTCATTGAAATGTTGAGGAAGCCTTTCACCACATTGAAACCTTGAACATCTTGAATATGTTCCTTCAAATAATTGCCAATTGCGTCTGCTGTTTGTTCCGGTCCTTTCTTCGAGATTTTGGTGAGCGGAAAAACCACGAGCGTGATGTCGCCTTCAAACTCTTTGCGCGTTTTCTGCAGTTGGATTTGAGTGTCAGGAATGCTGTCACCGAAGAGTTTCTCTACTGCTTCGATAGTTGATTGTGAAATGATGTGGTGGATGTCGTAACCCATGGGGCAAATCTATGAGTTCCCGCAATGACGCAAAGGTTTGGCAAAGCAGCAAAGGAGCGCAAAGACTCAAAGGTTTTTCTTCCGCACCTCTGCGGGAACTCTTCTTAAAGCACCTCAATCTGGTTCTTCATCAAGTCTTCCAGTGTTTCTCTTTCCCGGATGAGATGATGTTTGCCTTCGTGAATCAAAACTTCGGCAGGCCGGAAACGCGAATTGTAATTCGAAGCCATTGTAAATCCATACGCGCCTGCATTGCTGAATGCGAGAATATCACCTTCGCGCACTTCGCTCAATTTCCTGTCCCATCCGAAAGTATCGGTCTCGCAGATGTAGCCCACCACAGTGTAAATACGTTGCAACCCTCCGGGATTGCTCACGTTAGTAATGTGATGATACGCATTGTAAAGCATTGGGCGGATGAGATGATTCATTCCTGAGTCCACACCGGTAAAAACAGTTGCTGTTGTTTGCTTGATGACGTTCACCTTCGCGAAGAATGTTCCACTTTGGCTCACCAGAAACTTCCCTGGTTCGAACCATAATTCTAAATCGCGACCATATGATTTGCAGAACTCCGAAAACTTTTCGCCTAAACGTTGTCCAAGTTCTTCAATGTCGGTAGAGTAATCATCAGGTTTGTAAGGAACCTTGAAACCGCTGCCGAAATCAATGAACTCAAGATCATGAAAATGTTCTGTGGCTTCGAAAAGAATTTCTGCTCCGCGCAGGAAAACATCCACATCCACGATGTCGCTGCCTGTGTGCATGTGCAACCCGTTCACACGCATCTTCTCGCTTTTTATCACGCGCTCCACGTGGCGCATTTGGTAGATGGAAATCCCGAACTTGCTGTCAATATGACCAGTGCTTATGTTGATGTTGCCTCCCGCCATCACATGCGGATTGATGCGGATACACACCGGAATGCTGTTGCCGAATTCATGACCGAATTGTTCCAGTATGGAAATGTTGTCAATGTTTATCTGCACTCCCTCCTTCACCGCCATACGTATCTCTTCCATGCTCACACAATTGGGAGTATAGATTATATCATGCGGTGCAAATCCTGCTTTCAGTCCCAGCCACACCTCTTGTATGGACACAGTATCCAGCCCTGCACCCAGCGAGCGGAAATACTTGAGAACATTGATGTTGTTGAGCGCTTTGCAGGCATACTTGATTTTGGTTTTCGAACCCTTAAAGGCCGAAGCAAGTTTTTCGTACTGCGCTTTCATGTCCGCAGTGTCATATACATATAAAGGTGTGTGATAATGCGCACACAATTCATTCACCTCAATGCCTGAGATGTGGTAACTGGTGTCGGATAGTTGAAGCATGATTGAACAATTGGAGGCGCAAGCTACATGTGCTTGCTCTATCCACTTGCAATCATTAAAAGCAATTCTGCGTGATTACACCAGAGCGAAGCAGCAGCGATGATGCCCGCCCTAAATCTGTCTGGATATTCCAAATGCTGGAATTGATCTTACAAAAGGTTTTTTGAGATAGCTTCCAGACAACAACCGGTTCAGCGAGCGGCTGATCCAGGCCACCGTTCTTGATATATCCATTTTTGAAAAAGTTTCTTCACACCGTGTTTTCTGCCAGCGAGGCTGGTGCATTATCCACATATTGAGAAAGCCCTGTTTCATCCAGAAAGCCATTTGAAAATACTTTGGCCATTTCCTTAGTGAGTAGCGCACTGCGGCATTCGCGCCATTGTTTAGCCTTACTCCCATACATGTGTTCCACCAATCCGGGATAGGCCCAGTCCGCATTCTTCCCCCAGTGTATAGTGAAAGGAATGTGGTTGGCCTTCAGCACTGTGATGCTGCGGGTGCAGAATTCCTTGAGACCCATGTCGCCTTTTTTGGCTTTCCAGATTGCCCCATCAATCTCCAACATGCATGAAACCGGAAAGGCAGAGCAGGCCAGCGTGGCTTTCGATTGCTTTATAAACCGCATGGCAAACAGACCCGGTATGGGACCTTCTTCCTTCGCCAATTTGCAAAGCAGATTCAGTGCTTTGGGAGCATCTTTAATATCAATACATACCTCGCAGGCATAGGCAGGCCCCTGGTGAATGGAATCCCAGAAAATTTCTCCATGTGTACCCGTGACTGGCTTATTAGGGTCGGCTCCTTCTTTTGGAAGTACAGACTTTTCCAGCAGGCGTATGATGCCAGGAATACGCTTGGGTATTTTGCCCAATACTTTTCCGAGGTTGATAACAAGGTCGGTATAGATGGCTGTTTTCACTCTGGGAATGGGATCGGGGTAATCCGTGCGGTAAGGCTTTTTGTACATCATCTCCGCGACCAGCTCCGGCTCATTGCGATAGGGATTGATAAAGATTTTGTAATGGTGTGGTCGGTTCGGTTTTCCTTGTGCATTCTTCTCCCCGGCAATTTTGAAAGTGGAGTTTTCAAAATCCAGTGTACTGGCCAGGCGCATTGCTTCTTTGCGTTCTATGGTGGTGACGTAGCGGTTAAGCAAGTAAAGGTCTTCCACCTCCACCACCACCCCATGGATGAAACCGAACGAGCCAAGCCCAACAAGAGCGGCATTGAACAATGCATCATCATCGGTGCGGATGACGCGCGATTTGATGTCCTTCGCAAACTGGTCGCTGAGGGCTTTGCTGTTTTTGCGCTCCAGGTAAACTCTATCCGTATTTCCCGGACCAATGATGAGGCTAAGGCCAACCACATAGTCCTGCATGGAACCCACATCGTGAGCGGAGCCGTGCACACCGGTTGAAATGCACCCGGCAATGGTTTGCCCGTTGCTGGCACCGGTTGTCTTAAGGGATTTCCTGAATTTGAAAAGGAAATTATTCATCTCCTTTACACGTGTGCCGCACTGGAAGAAAAAAAGGTTTTCCGCCTTGTAAGGACTTTCTGCATGAACCTCGCTGGCAGCGATGATTTTGCAAAGGTTCATACCGCGATTGAAGTGCATGTTGTCCTTGTGGTGGGCAATGTGGTTCAGCGACCAAGCCGCACCCATGGCTCGGAAACCATGTTTGTCTTTGCGGGCTATTTCCAGCAGCCGCTGTATCTCGTTAGCTGCATCGTTGTAACAATCGAAAAAACTGGTTTGCTCCAGTGTGCCGTCAATGGTGGTTTTGTAAAGGGTGCGGGTGTCCCAAGGGCCATTGTTGTGGAAGGTGTCCCACTTGCCGGGGTTGGATGTGTTGGTTGTTGCCATTGTTACTGGTTAGTTGGTTGCGCACACGTATTTGATACGGACAGATCTGCTTGTGCCGAAAGTGATGGTGTTGAGCAGGATGCCGCCCAGTGTGCTCTTGTACTCTATAGAATAGAAACCACAATCGCCACAGGTTTTTTCGATGAGGGTGAATTGCTCAAAAGACTTCTGGCGTATTACGGTGTCCACCTGGTGCACTTTGAGATTCCGGTAGAAACCCTCGCTTGTATTGGCATCGCTTTCAGGCACACTATCCTGGTTGGTGATACGCACAGAATAGCACGAGGCCATTGACAGGGCCAGCAGCAGGACAATCATTGTTTTCATGGCGAAAGAAGTTGGGTTAAGGATAATGTGTCTATTTTAAATTGCGCTTGATGAATTCAATCACATTGGAAAAACAGATTTTGTTTACCAGCCCTTCCACTTCACCTTTTGATCTGTAAGGATCGAAGCGAGCTTCATTCAGGAAGGTACGCATCTCCATCCTGAATTCAGGATACCTCTCGGCTGATGCAAATTCATCTGCCGGGTTTATCTGGCCGTCAAAGTCGGAGCCCAGCCCTATGCGGTTCCATATTTCTTTTTTGTCTGCTGCACTTGTGTTGTAAACTGTTTTAACAATGTGCTCAATTTGGTCTGCAAACAGGGCAGCCCACTTCTCTCTTCCCCAGAAAATATTATTCTTTTTCCTTTTGTGCCCGCCCAGGATGGGGTCATAAAAAATGAGGCCTATCAGTCCTTTGGTTTTATGTATCCGCACTATTTCATCATCATAGAGGTTGATACTCCTGGGGCTGAACATATCGCTGTTCTCCGATTCTTCATCGGTATCACCCGGGTTGTAATTGTTTTCGTTCAGCAGCGGTTTTCCATTCACGGCTGCGTGGCTCATCAACACGGGGATTATATCATCAGGATGCGCGGCATGATGTGAATCCAGCATTGCGTAATACTCTTTGCGGCTAAGGGTACTCATGTGCTTGATGTCCACCAGGATTCGCCTGCCCTTGCTGGCGCGTGCCGTGGATACCGCGTCAATACCAAGCAGTCGTTCGATTATTTTTTTACCCAGTGGTGTCAGCCCTTTGTTGATGGCAGGCGGATGTGTTGTCACATCGGTGCCTGCTGCAAATGGTTCTGCGTAATCAAGCAGGGGCCGAAAGCCGGGTTCGATGGCTTGCGCAAATCCACATACACTGTTGAAGAACACGTGGGTCATCGTCATCCATAAGGGTGAATAATTCCAGGCAGCAGCCTCCGCACTTCCCAATCCCTTCATGGAATCTACACGTTTCAGCAGAATGTCTTCACTTACATTGAACTTATTGGGCTGACCATTAAACTTGATGTGGCCTGTACCCAGCGCATGTGCCGATTCAATAGTGAAAACCACAGCAATAGTTCTCGCATTGTTGCTGGCACGGTTGGCAGCCAGAATGTTTTCCAATTCGGCTCCGTTCTTCAAAATCTTGTACTTACAGGTCGCTTTGCCGATAGAAGGCAGCTTGACTTTACCGGTGATATTCTGCCCTCCTTCATATAATCTTTTTTCGGCCAATAACTCCTTGTGATGGTCGTAGGCTTCCGACTGAAATTCCTTCAACTTAGTTAAGGGCAATCGGCCGATGTATGACGAAAATTTATTCAATGCTCCTTGAGGTATGTTGCCTTTAAACTTCAAGGTGCGTTGTTCGGGAGGAGTAAGCGCCACGCACACCACCTGCACTTCTCCACGAGCCAGGGTATTAAAATCGGCTGTTGTATTTCTGGGCGGCAATTTTTTGAAAATGCCCAATACAAGGGCTAACCAACCCTGGGGCATGCCAATAGGATCCCATAAATCAGGAGAATTGTTGGCTGCGTATTTCAAAAGTGTATGGCAGTGTATATCTGCAAAATTTCCGAAGTCGCTCATGGTGGTGTAGTTAAAATGGTAGTTTATCGAAATGGTAACGGATCCCCACGGTAACATCCAGTGCGCGCATGTTGATGGTATGCGCTATCAGGTTCTGATCTCCGCTAATTTGCTCAGGCACGTTGATGGTCTGGAAAGGCTTATACCCTGCTTTAAGCTGGAGCGACAGTGATTTGCGGGACATGTAGTCCAGCGTGACGCGATAGTGTGGAGTAACACTTAGTTTTTTCTGTTCATATTCCACATCGCCAAGCACACCGCCTGCCAACATGCGGTGAAGGCTTGCACCCGCACCCGCGGCAAATACAAGTCGTGTTTTGTTCTCTGGCTTAATGGGGTTCAGGATGTAATCTGCCACCAGGCTGTAAGATTCGCCTTTGACGAATTCGTAATCGTGCCAGGGGTTTTCATGATCGGGATGATCGCCCTCCACTACTTGTTGCATCACAAAATTGTTGAAAGCCAGGCCGGCTGAAAAGTGTTTCGCGAAATTGTAATCCACACTCAGGTTCCAGGTATATGGTGTGCTTGAGTTTTCTCCATTGGGATAATGCAGGTAGCCGAACCAGTGCGGAATGTGTCGCGGAATGCCGGAGATGGCAGCAGCATTGAGCATACTTTGATAAGGCATGCCACTGGACCAGCCTCCGCCAATGGCAGCGTGCCAGCGCGAGGGGCTGAGTGTGGAACGATCCTTCCTTGCTCCCCACACGAGGCCCATTATGCCCAGCGGTGCACCCACAATTATTGCATCTACCACTGCATGAATGGGGCGTGACACTACACTTCCATCTTTCAATGTCCACTCTTTACCAGTGAGACCAAGCACAGTACCTCCAATGCCACCAATAACAAAACCAGTGAGTGCGCCATAACCGGGGCTATTCATCATCTTCCGCTTTTTTCCATCCTCTTCCTGTTGCATTTGAAAGAATGAAGGAAGGTCCCCGCGAATCTTCGAAGTGTGTGGTATAAGATGAAAACTCTTCAGGGAAATGCCGGTAAGCAACGCTGAGTTGCTGGTTTGCACTTGCGCCTGACTGAACAACGTGCCGACACAAAGTGACAGCAACAGCAGGAAAGGGCTTTTTACTTTCATGGGTTAATGGTTTTGGTGGTTCAATACTTCCAGTTGATTCCAAATTGAAACTGGGCCTGCGGCTTAAGTGCGAGGTAGCCGGAAACCCATCCATCGGATTTCATGTCACCCTCAGCATACCATTCCAGCTTGTTGCCAATGCGCGAGGCTATTCCCAGCTTGATGATTCCGCCAGTGGTGCCTGATTGTGCGCTGAATAACTGTAGTTTGGGCTGCGACCATCCGCCAATTGCGGCTGTCAGAAAAACCTTCCGTATGGGGTAGCGATGTACCTCAATGGTGGCACCGGGGAAATAGCTGTCCTTGTTTTTATAGTTGTGGTACTGGAAGAAGAGATTAAGTTTTTTCTGTTGGAAGAAAAAATTGAAGTCAATCACATGACCGAAAGCCACCAGATTGTGCACCACTCCCACATTCCAGTACATCGGTTCGCTGTTAAATGGATTAGTGCCGCGAAAACGCGCGAAACCGAAATTGTGTGGTGAAAGCAAGTTGAGCCACACCAGGTTTGATTCCTTTTTCAGGTAGGCCAACTCCTCGGGGCTTAGGTCTTCCACGCCAACATAACGATCCACTCCGGTGCCATAAGGATGAGGCCCGCGTGTGCCCACACCTGTGCCATATGTTAAAGTGGAATCATAATAAGGTTCGACGGGACGGAACATATCGTATACCCAAGGTGTGAACTCCACTCCTGAGATATCGCGCACATCAGGTGTTAGTTCCTCTTTATTGCGCTCATCAATGGCCAGATCATAACCATCTTTCCTGAATTCATTTACGTACGAAATAACCACGTAGGTATTCAACAGGTTAGGAATGGCATCTACATAACCTGGAGTGTTAAAATAGAAAGCGTCCTTTTTCAGCTGTTCTATCATTTCCAACTGCGACTCGTGGCCAAGGCCACGATTTCGGATAAACTCTGCGGGATGCTCAAATTTGAGGTCAATCAGGTCCTGGTCTAATACCTGATTGGTGGCTATGCGTTTTTCGAACAGCCTGAAATCGTTTGCCTGGTTGTAGCTGTCAATACCATAATAACGAAGCACGGCACGGTGCGCTTCCTGGTGTTGCCATGCTGTGCCCGTAGGCAGATAGGAATAAAATATATTGAAGAGTGCAACTGAACCTCCGGTATACACTTTTCCCCAGCGGGGTGATAATGGTTCAAATACCCTGCGCAGGCTCGTATTCACCACTTGATGAATTGCCGCTGTATTGTGGACAGACTGGGTGAGGCTTGGCCAGCTATAACCGTTTTGGAAATTGCTTGGATAATCAAATAAGTAGAAGTTAACAGGGCGATCGGCTGGGGTAAGCCCGGAATCGGGTTGGGCAGGCTCTTGTGCAATTAATGAACTAGCTATCATCCCAAAAGCAGTCGAAAGGCCAATTCTTGTGGAAAAGATCAAACTCAAAAACGATGAGTGCGCCATATAGTTGGGGTTGGTTAGAATGGTAAGGCACTATTGCAACAGACTTAACTGCCGCCCGGCAATAGTAAATGATTATTTATTTGGCAGCACTACAAGTTCTCAACAATTAATAAAATTATAATTGCCATATTATTTCCAGGAACAATTAAAGAAAGAGCATTCGCTATTGTTCAAAAATTTCCCTTTTTCAAAATCCCAAACACGTTATTGCAAGAATGAATTAATCTCAACAATAAACTTCCTGATTCTCCGATTACACCGTAAATCTTCCAAAATGAAAGCAGCAATTGCTCTTTGTTCATCCTTTCTTCTTTTGTGTTGTTCAGGCATTGTGATTCATAACAGTGATGCGATTGTCAATTCCTCCATCATCAATCCGGAAGGAAATACCATTGAAACGCGCATCACGGTTCCCGAAGGATTTGTGAGAATCATTGCCGATTCATTGTCATTCACCAGTTACCTCCGCAACCTCGCACTAAAACCTGATGGTGCGACTGTAAAGCTTTATTCAGGTGAAGACAAGGGGTGGCAACATGTGCATGTTGCCGTGGTTGATATGGAAATTGGGACGAAAGATTTGCAGCAATGTGCAGACGCCTGCATACGATTGCGCGCGGAGTATTTGTGGAAAACAAAACATTACGATGCCATTCATTTCAACCTGACCAATGGCTTCCGCATGGATTACTCTAGGTGGCGCGATGGCTACCGCTTGAAAGTGGATGGCAATAAAACATGGTGGGAAAAAAGCGCAGAGGCATCTTCGAACTATAAAACTTTTCGCGCATACCTCGATCGTGTATTCATGTTTGCCGGAACACTTTCCATCGCGAATGAGCTGAAGCAGGTGGACATGAATGACATTCAACCGGGTGATGTATTTGTGCAGGGCGGTTCTCCCGGTCATGCAGTAATCGCAGTGGATATAGCAGTGAACAATTCAACACAGGAAAAAATCTTCATGCTTGCACAGAGCTACATGCCCGCGCAGGAAATACACATCATCAAAAACCCCAATGATGAAAGTTTAAGCCCTTGGTACAGCAACCAGTTCGAAGGTTCTCTCGAAACAATGGAATGGACTTTTCCTGCAATGGTTCTTAGGAGATTTGAATAGTTGCCAGAGTATAGTTCCGAGTGCTCGAAACTCAGAACCCGAAACTTTATAAACCACTAACAAGCTTCTTCTTCGGATACTTCACGTTAAAGCGGATTTGTTTCTTTACAGTTTCACCGGGTTGTATAATTTGCTTCCAGGTGATTTTTCCGGTGGCATCATCCACTACTCCACCGCTCGTTTCCTCGCGCTCCACTTCTATGTCTGCATTTTGAGAAATAGGGAACTGGTCTTCGATGGTGACAGGCACAGCCACTTTCTTGTTGTTTGTCACTGTGATTTCATACGCCTTGGTGGTTTGATTCTTTCCACCAAAATTTCCTGTCTTGCTAAAATCCTTCAGCATTTCGCGTTTCACCTGTATGCCCTTATCGCGGCCAAGTGAAAGGTTGAGCGTATCGTTAGCAAGGGCTGGGTCAATATATCCTTTGCCCACATACGTTCCAGAAAAGTAGATATTGCTTTCGCCTGGCAACAGATTGTACTGCGCCCAGTCCGTGAGTTGTGCACGAAGGAATGCATCGTTGTCCAGTTTAGGTGCAACTATGTATTCGTAGTTGGCTTTCAAATTTGAGCGCTGCAATTCCACATCGTAATGCTGGTTGTCGCTCGGCACATCAAATGGAATCCCGATCTTGAATTCGACATTTACAGCGTTCGCTTGAACGGTGTTGTATTCAGCCAAGGATTTAGTGTCCATGTTTTGTTCGTTGTAGAGTTCGCTTGACATTTCTTCGTCTTTTGATTTATCTGCTGCGGCAGGTGGGGCACCCTCATAAACGTTGTCCTCATCTCTGCGATAAATTGGTTTTGGGTCATAGATGTACAAATACCACGGATACATTTCCGGTGACTGGCCTCCGGCAGATGGATTGCCGGTAGAGATGGTCAGATCCACATTCTTCCAGTCGTTGCCGGTGCTCTGGAAAACTTTTGCTTTGTAGATGAGTTCTATGGGTGCGTTGATTTCCTCGGAACGCAAATCATAAACGGGATACCAGCCTGCACTCCATGTGGTGTAAGAAACTTTGAGGTTGGTGGTGGTGGCTTTATCGGCATCCACAAGAATGATTACCTCGCTTGGGTTTTGTCCCCTTCGAGCGTTGAGGTTGTTCAATTGATTTTGTAGTCGCGTAATTTCTTCGTTGAGTTCTTTCTCTTCCTGGTTCAGTTCAAGAATTTTGTATTCCACTTCCTTCAACCGGCTGCGGAAGAAGTCGGCCATCTCCGCCAAATCTTCTGGAAGCAAAATTCCATCGTTGCCCTTAATAGAACGATTGGCTAAAATCATTTGTTTCTCTTCACTGTAAACCATACGCATGGTTTGGCGCTCCTTCAAACTGAATTGTGTTTCTTCGAGCGAATCCATCACCGCTTTTATTTCCGTTGTGGGCTGTTGTGCCATCAGGTAATTTATCTGGTGGCGCACTGAAAGAATAGTGTAGTTGGGATTGCCTTCCACCTGCACACTATTGGGATCAAGATTGGTGGTGAGGTTTTCGATCTTCAAGGTGTTCTCCCCGGCTTTGAGTGAAACACTTCCCTCGTGCACCACCTGCGCACCACTGAGGAAAACAGTGACGTCAGAAATTTTGGTTGAAACAGTTTTGATGTCTTGCGCAACTAAGGCAAAAGCCATACACATTGCTACAAGAATTGAAATGGTTTTGTTCATGAATGAAATTGTTTTTTTAGTATTGTGGGTAAAAGTAGGCGGGCGCTAAGTCAAGCATTGTGCCTGTTGTTGATACAGGGTTGAAGGTTCATGGTTCATGGGGTGCCGTCCCGATAGCACACTGCTACCCCTTAGGGGCGGTGGTGTATAGAGCCCCAGCTAAAACGGATACCCAATTCCAAGATTAAATATCAAAGGAGGAAACCCATACGAATGGGTTTTGATATCCGTATCGAATCGCGAGAGAAATTGGTTGTACTCTGTTTTAGGTTCATAGAACCATCGTTCGCCAGGAATTTTTGCAGGGTCTTTCAATTGCAGGCCAAAGTCGAAACGGATAAGGAAGAAATCGAAATCAAGGCGCAAACCCAGGCCTGTGCCCACAGCCATTTCGCTTATGAAACGGTTGGTTTCAAACTTGCTTCCGGGTTTGTTTGCATCGTTACGCAGCATCCACACATTTCCTGCATCAAGAAAAACTGCACCTTCGAAAGTATTGCTTAGATCAAAACGATATTCCATACTCATTTCAATTTTCATTTCGCCTATAGCGTTAAATGTTTGAAGTGAGGTGGAGTCCCTGTACGAACCGGGTCCAAGCGATCGTGCGCGCCATGCGCGGATACCATTGGAACCTCCGGCAAAAAAACTTTTCTCGAACGGCAGTGCATCCAGGTTTTGATATGGCTTGCCCACTCCCCCATTGAGGCGTGTTGCCAGTTTATTCTTTGTCTGAAGGTTGAGGTAGAAGCGAAAATCCTGTTCGAATTTCACGTATTGGGCAAAACGGATTTTGGCTAATTCATATCCACCCGATTCGCCCACTTCGGCTCCCGAAAGTTCGTAGCCTTTCCTTAAAAGAAATCCCGCGGTTTCAATTCCACTTTTGTTGAACAAGTAGTATTTCTGGCGTTCCTGTTTTTGTGTATTCAACACCCAACCGAAGCCTGAGGCACTGATGAGGTGATTGTTGTAAGCATTGGAAAGAAACTCGTCTTCTATTTGGTCCAGGTAGGCTTGAAATTCAGGAGTCTTGTTTATTTTGATAATAGAGAATTCCGCAAGGTTCACGTAGAGACGGCTCACCTTGGTTGCATTTTCTACCCAGTTATAGCTCACGCGGAATTGCGAAAGTGTACGCTCGAACTCAGGGCGCGACTGGTGGTTGATGGAAGTTGAAAAGGTAGTGAAGGGTTCGGTTGATTTGGAAAACCTGTCGCAATCAAAAGGAATAAAACGGGGAACCTTTACCGATACTTCACCACCAAACTCGAAGGTGTTGGGACGCACGATTTCTGAAATCTGTTCGCCCGTTGTTGCATCTACAGATTCAGTGAGTATTCGTGTGGATTCGAAACCGGCAGTGCCCTGCACACCAAAAGTTTCAGCACCGCCCAGCGCATTTCTGTGGCGGAAGTTCACGTTGCCATACACCCCCAGATTTTCATCGCGATGTATCAAACGCGGATCAATGGAAACCGAAGCCTTGGGAGCGGGTGTAAGTAATATGTTGCAATCAAGAACCTGTGGTTGTGAGGCTGGAATACCGGGCCGCGGCAACAACTGGATACCCACCGATCGAAATACCTTGAGTTGGGTAAACCGCTTATAGGTTTGATCAATGCGGTCTTTGGTGTACAAATCTCCGGGATCCATGTTGAGGGTGCACAAAATCAGCTTGTCGGAAATGGTTAGGTTTGAATTTCCAAGGATAGCAATGTCGCCAAACCTGGCGGTATCGCCCGGCTCGTAGTCAGAGTCCAGCAGCTTGAAACGGGTATGCACGTTGATGTTGCCAATAAAATATTTGCGGTGCGGTGTAATAAGAACGGTATCCGTGGGCAGCAGGGATTCCCTTGTAACACCACGAATGCGCAGGGTGATATCGCAGAGGTTTTGGCCAATGGTGCTGTCCACATCATAAGTAATGTACTCCTTGGTAAACTCGTAGTAGCCGCGGTTGTTGAGGTAGGCAGTAATGACTTCGCGCTCTTCGTCCAGTTTATCAAGATCGAACACCATGTCAGGCTTCAGTGAGGAGTTCGCCCTGAAGTAATTCATCCGTTCCTCCAGCAGTGTGTCGGTGGTTTGGTATTGGATGTTTCGCAGGCGGTAAGCATCCCAGGGATAAACGTGGTAAATGACGTTTGCCTTTTTTGTTTTGCCATGGCGGTAGGCCACCTCAAGGTACACCACGTTTTTGAAGAAACCTTTTTTCTTCAGGTAAATGCTCATTTGCTCTGCCGACTTTATTACGCGCACGGAATCCAGCACCACCGCTGGCTCACCTACGGTATAAGCAAGCCAGTGGCGGGTAGTTTTTACGAGCGTGTCCTTCGGTTCCTTGCCGCGTTCAATTCGTTTTGCATTTTTGATTTTACGCCTTGCGGTTCTCTTGCCGTTGTATTTATCCCAATCGCCCGGGGCGAAAATGTTGTGCACTATAAGATTGAGCCTGATGTAAAGTATCTGGCGGTTGGGCTTCTGGCGCACCAATGCCTCGAGGTCTTCTTTCGAAACGCGATGATCGGATTGGGCAGAATGCACATCCACTTTGTATTTCTTGAAGAAGGTTTGGTCCTTGCGCAGTTTGCTGCTGGGGCTACAGGCAGCCAACAGCATGAGAGCGCACAGGCATGAAAATAATTTCATGGCACTCTGTGGCTGTAAGTAGATGTTGCTGCGTTTAATCACAAAAGTGGTTTCTGAATCTTATTCCAAGCTATGGCTGGAGGCGGTGAAAGTAATTTCACCGCTCTTAATAATTTTCGCGCCACACATCATTTTAAATAACAGACCATGTTGAAACAAGACTCAAGCCCACCAGATGAAGCCATGATTCCCGGAAAGAACGGGGCCTCAGCCCAGGACATAAAATTCGTGCGCTCGCTGCAACAGAAAAAGTTCAGGCAACAAAACGGGTTATTTGTTGTGGAAGGAAAAAAGATGGTTGAAGAACTACTGCGCAGCCCGTTCGAAATCCACAGCATATACACTGCCGGGGCATCTTTCAAAATTCCCGGCCCGGCACCTGTTATTCGCACCAAGGATGGCGACCTGGAACGCATGTCGTCCTTCGCCACTTCGCCTGGGGTGCTGGCCGTGGTGAAACAAAAAGAATGGAAACCGCTTGAGCAATTGACAGGCCTTTCATTGGTGCTCGATGGCATGAGCGACCCCGGCAACATGGGAACCATTATCCGCACCGCAGATTGGTTTGGTGTGGAGCAAATACTCTGCTCTGCCAATTGTGTGGAATTGTGGAATGCGAAAGTGGTGCAGGCTACCATGGGTTCTGTTTTCAGAATGCCGGTGGTATATGGAGCATTGCCCGAACTGCTGAAGAGCTACATAGAATCCGGTAAAAAACTCGTTGCTGCCACTATGCAGGGCACATCATTTCAAGCCATAGAAAAAAGTTTTCCTGCCTTGCTGGCCATTGGCAGCGAGGCTAACGGGTTGAGCGCTGAAGTACTTGCACTGGCAACCACACAAATTTCTATACCGGGAAGGGGTAAGACGGAATCATTGAATGCTGGGGTTGCTGCGGGGATTTTGATGCAACAATTGATGCAATAGATCAAAAGACAATAAATCCGTGTCTCATTACTAAATAAACTGCTAAATGAATGTCGGGAATCTTTCCCAACACACGTTTTGGGGAAGGACGATTAGCAGATTTCCACGACTTAGCCTGGTAACACCAATAAAGAATTACGAATTAAGTGTACAAAATAAGAAGATGAGTCTTCTTGCCTTCACCCACATTGGAAAAGTCCTAAAGAATTAATTCTCTCAATTGTTTTTTTCCGCCACCCAATCAATCGCCAGTTGCAGGTCTTTATGTTCAAATCCTCTAAACTCACCCGGCATTAGATAGCTAAAGAAATTTGTAAATTTCCGTATGGCCTCTACATCGGAAACGATAGCTGCCCTGTTCCATTTGGTTAAATGCTTTATGCCCATTACAGCATCCTTCATCCATGCGCCAATGCTGAAATTTTTTATCGGAGTTTCAAGAACCATGAGATAATTCAGTTGGTCTGTTTTATTTATCAGCGCTTTTACATTTGGCATCACCGTTTCAGAAAAATCTCTTTCTGTAATTTCTCCGGTTGCTTTAAAGCCAACCATGTTTACTGGCAAATTTTCTAATTGTTGAATCATGTTTTTACTATTAGTGATATTTATTCTCTTTGCTATTTCACTGCTGGCTTCAGGCTGTCTTAAAAGATGAAAACTCATCCCGTAGCTTGAGGACGAAGGCGCAAAGGTTATTTTTCTGGAAATGAGTCCAATTTTTTGCGCCTTAGTCCCCGCCCATGCGGCATAAGTCAATGGACTTTTGAGCATGAGGAAGCCATTTACACAGCTAATTCACCTTCGTTGCCTGTAACTAAATTTTTTCCTGTAGCAAGGGAGGCCATCAACTTTATGAAGTTAATCATTTTGTTTCCTGCCGTATCCCAATAGTAGGCGGTGGTGGGTTTTACCTTGACAATGGAAATATTCGGGTCGTCCTTTCCTTCGGGAAACCAGATTTTAACTATGGGTGACCATAGTTCTTCAATTTTTGCGCGGTCGTTAATAATTTCGGCTTCACCATTTACTACGAGGTAACTGCTTTTGCCCGGATGTGAAAAAAACAATTGCACATGTTTGTCTTGCGCTATGTCCTTGTTTTTATCGCTGTCCTTTTCGCTGAAGAACCAAATATTACCCTGGTCACAAACCTTTTGTGCTGCCATGGGGCGGGCAGTGGAGCCATCGTCTGTTTTCAGGTGGGTGCAAAAAAGGCAAATGTTTATGTCATCAACCAAACTTTTTAGTTTGTCATTTGCTTCTTTGTTGTTCAAGTTTTTTGTCTCGCTCATTTTAGCATTTTTTTTAAAGTGAACATTACATTTTGTCACATTCCATTTGGCACATCTCGGAGTGTTCAAGATGAGTTCTAAGAGCAGGCAGCATGGATGTTGCCCATGCTCTTATTTCCGGATCGGTGCCATCGGTGGATGCTTTTTCAAACAACCGGATTGCTTCCTTGTGTCTGTCAACCATCATATTGCTGTATGCTTTGCTAAAATCATTGCCTGTTTTATCATTAAGCTTTTTGTAAGCCTCCCGTTCGTTTTCTGTTTGCGCAGCTGGTAGTGAAATGTTTTTTGCTTTGGCCAAGGCCGTTAAATCAACCAATGATTTGCCGTGTTCAGTTTCCATCATTTTTCCTAACTCCTTAACATGGTTCATCACGCCCTTTTGTTGAGCCAACTTTCCTAAACTGATTTCTTCCCGATTGATTTCGGCAGCGTTAACAAGAAACTGTGCGTCCTTTTCGCTTTTGTTAGTATCGAATTTTTCTTCGTTGCGTTCTTCGGCCACTTCTTTAGTGTCTTCGGGTTTGTTATCCATACAGGCTGACATTCCCATCACAGCCGATATGATTAACGCTACCTGAAATAGCGCTGTTTTATAGTTTTTCATTCTGTGTTTGTTATTGAATAAGGTTTCTATTCTTTGTCCATTTTGTTTTCTGTTTTTCTCACCGCGTTGTTGTCTGTTTTTCGCACCGCATTGTTGTCTGTTTTTCTCACCGCGTTGTTGTCCATTCGCATATCCTTCTCCATCATAGACATCATTTCCCTTGCCTTCATCATGTCTTCTTTTGTAATGATTGATGATGCTTTATCAGCATCTGCTGTGCCTCCTTTTGCCACATCGAATTGCAATTTTTGCATGTAGGCAGGTTTGCGCCCGTTTATGAATTCTTTAATTGATGTCGCATACGAAATGCGCGCGGATTCTACATTCTTGGTTCCTTTTATAATGTCGTGGGCAAGATTGATGGCAAGAAAGTTTGCCCCTTCCTTATCGCATCGCGCTGACATGGTTCCGTTGGTGCGGTTGCAGGTTACGCTCCCGTCATACATGGCAAGGTCGGTGAATTTAGAAGGTGGAACCTGGTAGTCAATAAATTGTTCCATTACATCGGTATGCGGCATAGGGAAGTCGTGCTGATACTCCTTAGCATACACAACAGTGTGCGACCATTGCCCTGTGTTGTGCCACATCATCATGGAGGCAGTTCTTTCGGCCGGTTCACCATATTGCTTTTTCATCATTTCGACTGCCATTAGAGATGCTTTGGACCATCCTTCCATTGTCTCCCTTGTGGTTCCTGTTTTTGGTGTTTCGATTGCATCCGTTTTTTCCGGTGTGCCGGCATTAGCATTTTCCGAACAGGAAAATGTGGTGATTGCAACTGTGGCTATTGCAGCTATAGCGAGAGCATTAATAAATTTTATTTTCATTTTGTTTGTTTTTAAATAAGCCGCGAAGGTGACTAGTTATAACAGTTATAAACCTTACACATTTGCAGGAAATAAATGCACCATTCACACATACTTACTGGTTTGCAGATACCCTGACCCAAAACCTATAAATTACACTAAGCCATGACCAGCATTGGGGTTGAAATAAGGCTTACTGAGAGGAAATACTAATAAAGAAAAACAGGTAATTCATGCTGCCGGCTGCCATCTTCCGGGCTGGATTCATATAGAATGATATGCAGGGTTGAGTTAGTACGCGTTTTCGCCACGTCAACGGTAAAACTAAAGTTGCCCCACTCAGGGGCACCGGCATCAGTCATTTGAAAACCTTGTTTCAGTTCTTCATGACCATCCTCCACCACCCAGCTAAAACTTGCCTCAAAAATTTGTCCTTTGCCCTGCACCAGAAACTGATGTTCTCCTGTTTTTTCTATTGTTACTTCCTTAAACCGTGCATTCGAATAAACCTTGGCCGGGGCAATTTCATCGGGCTTTTGGGCATCTTCAATGGTCAGGGTATCCTCCACTTTGGTGAAATCAGGTGTTTCGGGTAACTTGTTTTGCTGTTGACCGGGGTTGCATCCCGCCAAGGTGAGAGCTAATAATAAAGGAAGGGATTTCATTGGGGTAAGCTTGGGTTAAGTAACTGGGATATATATATCGAACCTTGCCCCGTGGCCTTGCTCGCTGGTTGCGGTTATTTGTCCCTTGTGGTTTTCTACTATCTTTTTTACAATGGCCAGCCCCATGCCTGTGCCCTCGTAGGCGGTTTTGCTATGCAGGCGCTGAAACATTTCAAAGATGCGCTCTTTATATTGTGGTTCGAAACCAATGCCGTTATCGGTTATCGTTATATGCACAGCGCCCCACGGCCACTCAGCCCCCCTGCCCTCCAAGATGGGTGTAGCCAACGAGTGCGCCAACCCCTTCATGGAGTGCAATGGCGCAATAATTTCTGTCTTTATTGTAATATGTGGCGGCTGGCCGGGTTTGGTAAATTTGAGGGCGTTGCCTATCAGGTTGTGCAACATCTGGCGAAACTGGAAGACTATAATAGAGGCATTGCCACGCCCGCTGGTTTCTATAGTGCCACCTGCGGCTTCCAGGTCGTCAAGAAATTCGCCTTTCACTTCTTCCACCATTTCGCTGATGTCCGCGGCTTCAAATTTTCCAGCTTTCGTATTGGCGCGTGAAAAGGCCAGCAAATCCTGAATAAGGGTTTGCATTCGGAGCGAACCCGCATGTATGCGCTCAAAGTATTGTTTGCTCTTTTCGGAGAGGTGGGTGTGCTCCTCAGACATTATTCGGCTTATAAAGGTGCGCATTTTCCTCAACGGTTCCTGCAAATCATGACTCGATATATGAGTAAAGGTTTCCAGTTCTTTATTTATTCTTTCCAGCTCACGGTTCTGAGTATTGAGCAAATCCTCTGCTTTTTTCCGTTCTGTAATATCCTGGTAGGAAGTCACTGTAAAATTTGCGGTATGGAAGGATATTATCTCGAATGATACCAGTGCTGGAAAGGTTTCTCCATTCTTGCGGGTATATTCTATTTCGAGCATTTTCATGGCATCGGATTGCCTTAGTTTCAGAAGAAGTGCTTCTGTTTCCTCTACCGACAAGGCCCTTAGTTCCTCTACCGTACGGCTTTCCTGAAGGCTGTTGAGCACCAGTGCTATGAGTCGAGCATTTTCTTCGGGGGCAATCAGATTCAATTCTTCTGAACTGCTGCCTATTACTTCCTCTTTTGTATATCCAAACAATGAACAAAATGTGCTGTTGGCGAACCTTATCTTGTTGGTTTTAATATCGGACAAGGTCATGGCCACAGGATTATTGTCGAACGTTTTAATAAACCGTTCTTCGCTCGATTTCAATTCGTCTTCAAACTCCTTTTGCGCGGTAACATCTTGGGCGGTTCCTGCCATCCGTGCTGTATTGCCGTTGCTGTCAACAGTTACTTTGCCTGTAGAGCTTACCACGACCGAAGTGCCATCGGGGCGCAGCACCTTGTGGGTGAAACGAAAAGGCCGCTGGTCCTGAAATGCCTGTTGCACCACCCCATTTACAAATTCTGTGTCATCCGGATGAATGTATTTAAGGAAGTTTTCGTAGGTGGCTTCAAACTGCTGGGGTGTAAGCCCATATATTCGATAAAGTTCGTCCGACCATTCAATTCTGTTGGCCGCGACATCCCACTCCCAACTGCCAATATGGGCGAGCTGCTGTGCCTCTACAAGCTGGCTGGTTTGGTTTTGAAGCGCTTGTTCAATTTTCTTGCGGGCAGTAATGTCGCGTATAAACCCTATAAACACCGGGTCATTATCATTGAGTTTTGAGGCTGATATTCTTAACTCGATGGGAAATTCCGACTCATCTTTGCGAAGGGCATGTATTTCTATTGTGTTGTTTAACACTGGGCCGCCACCTGTTTTCAGGTAATGGCTCATGCCCTTAATGTGCCTCTCGCGGTAACGGTGTGGTATAATAGTATCGCTAAAGGCATTGCCCACGGCTTCATTCTTCTCCCAGCCAAAAATATTGATGGCCTCCTTATTCCAGTGTGTAATAATTCCGTGGTGGTCCATGGTTATCACTGCATCGGGGGCGGCATCAAAAATGTGCTGCATCCTGATCTCTCTTTCTTCAATAATAGTTTTCAGATAGTCGGATTTAACCAAATCACCAGATATCTTTAAATAAGCCGCCACCAGGATTATACTTGCCGCAAGGATTAATAATATAGTGAAGAGGGTACTGTTAGCTGCGCGTTTATTGAGTGTTGCAGTATGTCTCTCCAGTCCCTGGTCTTCCTGCCGCTGCATTTTACTTATCTCTTTGCGCACTTCATCCATCAATACTTTGCCTCCTAACGATCGTTGCGGTGTTATGCTGGTAGTGGCAGCATCCACGGCCATGTTTAGCATATAGTCCATTTTATTCCTTACAGCATGGCGCAGGGACACGATATTCCGTTGCTGGTCCGGATCTTCTTTGGTGAGTGAATCCACCTTGCGAAGGTGTATGGCAAGTTGCTCTGTGGCTGCCATTCGTTCCATGTAAAAGCTGCTGTCCTTTGAAAGCAGGTAACCGCGCAGGGCTGTTTCGGTAGATAACAATTGGGAGTAGGTGTTTTCCAGTTCCAGCTTTACAGTTTGGGAATGCTTAACTAGATTGGCCGCTTCGGCAATATTGTTATTAATGAAAAATGGCAGCGCTGAAACTACAATGAGAAAAACAATAGCGAAAAGAAAAACTAGTTTTACACGCCTGTGTTTTTTCCTTTCCATCTTTACTGAGTATTGGATTTTTCCAGATTCTTTTGTTAATCCACCGGTTGGCAGATGAGGCAAATTCAAAAATAATAAACCTCATCACGCACAGGAGGGACAAAGCGCAATGTTTATTTAAATGAAAGGCGTTAACAAATCAAGTTGCATAAACAGTGTCGGAAATGAAGATCACCACCCCTTCGTAGGTTGAAGGTTTACATTCAGAGTTGCAATGGGCCGGAACCCGATGAGCAGTTAAGCAAACTTACAAAAGAATTGTGCCCGTGGAATTTGCCGCCCTCCGTTCATCAAATCGGTTGACAATACCATTTGGAGCGCTTTCTTTAGCAAACCGAAAGAAGGGGGTTTACTGATAAACAAATTCGCACCCAGCGAATACGCTCTATCAATAATCTCCTTGCGATCCGATGTGGAAAAAACCACCACGGGGATCTCCTTCATCTTGTCCGATTGCCTTATTTCTTTCAGGCACTCGAATCCGTTTTTGCGAGGCATGTTAAGGTCAAGAAAGAGAGCGTAAGGTACCGGTGGCACTGTGCTATCAAGCACAGACATCAGTTCCACACCATCTTCTGTAATTATCAGTTTGGTCTGGCTGCTCACCTCGGTGAGAGCATCTTCGAAAAACATGCGGTCGTCAGCATCGTCTTCGGCAAGGTAGATTTTGTTGGCTAGAGTAGGGTGAGAATTCATTGGGCAATGATAATGAGTGCTTCCCTTGATTTGGAAAGCGCGTGTTGCAAGCTTCACACTAATGGAAGGTATGGATGATTGATTTTCATCTCAGCAAAGACGGTTTAAATCTGCCGGTTTCTCTTGCGATAACCGATCCGCTGGTTTTACATTGCTTTTGTTGAAGCTGTAGCCAAAATAATCAATTGTTCCGTCAGCATTAAAATAAACCCTGTTGAATGCTTTTGTTGATTTCTCCCAAATAAGATTATTTGCTGCAATAAATTTCCAAAGTCCTACAATAATTTAGTGCACGCCTCTGCCATTGAACTTTGTTCCACATCAGTTTTAAATGCGGCTAATGGCATACGGACAATTCTTTAATACTTCATCTAAAGAGATAATCTGATTAGAACCTATAGGGCAAAAACAAAAATGATCATGAAACACGATAGCTATCGGAATGTAATTCCTTTCTAAAATGCTTTCGGATTCACTTTCATGGTGATATAATCGTTCTTCGGTTTGATGCCTCTTGCCGGAGAATGCTCTCTTCCATAAAAGATGATTTGGAGGTGAAGTTTGTTCCAAAGTTCACGGGGGAACAATCGTTTGGCATCGCGTTCGGTTTCAGTCACATTCTTTCCTGATGTGAGTTTCCACCGGGTCATCAGCCGATGTATATGCGTGTCCACCGGAAATGCAGGCACACCAAAAGCCTGCGCCATAACTACTGATGCCGTTTTGTGTCCCACACCCGGCAGTGCCTCCAGTTCATTAAAAGTATGCGGTACTGTCCCGTCATGTTTCTCTACCAGGATTTTAGACAAGCCTTGAATGTGCTTGCTTTTGGCGGGAGATAAACCACACGGCCTGATGATTTCCTCAATAGCATTCACCGAAAGTTGCATCATGTCCCGCGGATTGCTGGCAAGCCTGAAAAGATGAGGAGTGATTTTGTTCACGCGTTCATCAGTGCATTGTGCGGAAAGAACTACCGCAACTAATAGTGTGTAAGCATCTTCATGCCTGAGAGGAACAGAAGTGCGAGGATACAGTTTTTCAAGCTCATCAATAATGAATTGAACTTTCTCCTTCTTCTTCATATCACTTGAAGAAAGCAACTGTGGTTTTTTCTTCAGTCAGCACTTCGGTTTTTGACCATCCCGCTGCATGCAAATCCACAATGTTTTTCTGGCCATGATACTTGTTTACTAAAAGAGTATTGAAAACGGTGAGGACTTTGAAATCTACCACCGAATAAATTTCTGCATAGCACACCACCTGCTCGCCTTCAATTTCCTTCCCGATGAAATGGAGAAGCGTGGGGCGGTCGTCCAGCTCCACTTTGAAATTCGTGATGATGTATTCTTCAATCAATTGATTCGCGTTGGGCACCTCGCGTTCATCGCCCAGCCGCAATGGATTTTTTTCGGTGCCGCCCAATGCCATCTCGAAATCATCTGCAAAAACCTTGATTACAATCTCCAGGGATTGAGTGCGTATGTTGTGTTCAATCACTGTGTTACTCACATAGTATTTGTGAAGGGTGAAGGCTAAAAAGGGAAGTAAGAAGAGCAATGTCCAGCGCATGAAATCCAATATTTATTAGTTGGCAAGTTTAGGGCTGTTTTATTCAAGGCTATCGCATTAGGTATTTATGGGATTCATATCAGTGCGGAGTCAACAACATCGCCTGTGGTATCTGCGCATTAGCAGATGAAGGCTGTTCTAATGATTCAGAATGCAATCGCCTCGCTGTTTTACACGCATTCCAACCCCACTTCTACATTTGCCCACATGTCATTATCACTCAACGCAGGGCAGGTTGCCAAAGCAAAACAACTCATAAGCGAAGCGAAAAGCATCGTTATTACTACGCATAAATCACCGGATGGCGATGCAATAGGGAGCAGCCTTGCACTTTATCTTGTTTTGAAAAGCATGGGGAAAAAAACAACAGTGATTGTTCCCGATGACATACCAGAATACCTCCAGTGGATGAAGGGATGCGATGAAATTGTGGTGCACTTTCATCATAAGGAAAAGGCGGAAGCAATAGTCGCTGATGCCGACTTGATTTTTATGCTTGACCACAACCACCTGTCGCGCACCGGAGATATGGAGAACGGACTTCGCAATGCAAAAGCGGATTTTATTCTTGTTGATCATCACCAGCAACCCGAACAGTTTGCCAAAGTGATTTACAGCGACACTGCAAGTTGCAGCACCTGCGAAATGCTGTACAAGTTTATAGTGTGGCTTGGCGAGAAGGAAAGAATTGATCCCTACACGGGCGAATGTCTTTACTGCGGCATCATGACTGACAGCGGCTCATTTCGTTTTCCAGCAGTAACTGCTGAAACCCATTTGATAGCTGCGAATTTGATCGAAAGAGGAGTAGACCATGCACAGATTCATCGTGAAATTTTTGATACCAATCCGAAAGACCGTTTGAAACTGATGGGATATGCACTCAATGAAAAACTTGAAGTGATGGAGGATTGTGCCACCGCCATTATCTCACTTACACAGGATGAATTGAAACGCTTCAACTACAGGCCAGGCGATACGGAAGGATTGGCCAATCAGGCATTGTCGGTTAAGGGAATAAAGCTCGCTGCCTTTTTTCGGGAAGGAAACAACGAGATAAAAATTTCGTTCCGCTCGAAGTCATCGTTCGATGTGAACCAACTTGCACGAGAAGGTTGGAAAGGCGGTGGTCATGTAAATGCTGCAGGCGGAAGTTCAACGGACACTTTGGAAAACACACTCAACACTTTCCGACAGCAGGCGCGTTCACTCTCATCATCCATCATCAACTCATGAAGCATTTAATACTTTGCTGTGTCCTGGTTTTGGCAGGTTGCAATGGCTGCTCCGAGAAAAAGGATGTGCCCGGCCATTACACCGATGTGCAGGCCCACCTTATCGAAGCCAATAAGAAAAAGCACGCTGATGAAACATTGCGCATCAAAGAATTCATCACTGAAAATAAATGGCCGATGCAGGAGACCAGTTCAGGTTTGCATTATTGGATTTATGAAGATGGTGGAGGAGAACAAGCCACACTTGGCAAACGTGCTTCACTCAAATACGTGATCACTCTTTTTGATGGAACCGAATGTTATCGTGCTGATGAAAACAATCCCGGAACGTTTGTTATAGGGCAGGACAATGTTGAAACAGGCTTGCATGAAATGGTGCAACTGATGCGTGTAGGTGATAAAGCGAAAGTGATCCTTCCATCACATCTTGCATTCGGCCTCACGGGCGACTCCGCAAAAATTCCTCGTGACGCATCTCTTGTTTACGACATCCAACTTCTTGCACTGAACTGATATGAAACCGTGGAAGAAAATTACGTTCGGTGCTATTGCGCTTTTTATTTGTGTGTTTGCTGTTTACTTTTTCTGGCCGGAGAAATATCCGGGTTATAGCAAAATCAATCAAGGGCTTTGGAAGAAACTGCATTCGTTTGGTGAGAACACTGCAACAATCAGGCATTCAGATATTCTGGAAATTGAACATTTGACTTTGACGGAAGCCGGAGATACAATTGCTTTTGGCGAAAAGTTAGTTCGTGTGGAAAAGGTTCTTCTTCCTTGTGATGAAAACACCAACGACCCATGTTCATTTTACAATGACTTTATGTCGCTTCACGAAAGCGACAGTGTTTCATATTGGCTAGAAGTAAGTTCGAATTATTTCCCTCTGTTCAACAACCTGTTCAATCTTGATTCTCTGCAAAATGTTTACATGCAAGTGAATGTACTTATAACTGGAACGTATTCGCAGGACGAATATCTCGACCATCTGATTGAGCAGTGTCAATCAGGAAGAATGGATGAAGTTGAAGCCATTTCGAAATCTACTTTGGCAACAAACAATCAGCAAGGCTTGTTTGAACAATATGGTAAAGTGCTTTTGAATCGTATGCTCACCACACCAGGTGATTCCGTAGAAGTTGGTGACAATATCTTCATCACATACACCACCCATTTATTGAACGGCACTCAAGTGGATTCTACTACCGAAATGCAATTCGAATTTGGCAAACCCGGTCAGCTTGTAGGCGGTCTTCAATTCGGACTCACCAAGATGTGTGAAGGCCAACGTGCACGAATCTACATGCCATCGAGTCTTGCTTTTGGCGAACAAGGCTCCAGCACCGGCATCATCCCTCCGCGCACACCCGTCTATTTTGATGTTCACGTAGTAGATGTGAAAAGGACAGAATAAAATATCCTGACCAGCGAACTGTTTCTCCTGATATTCGTATCACGAAGCCGTTTTCAATCCCCCCTTTTGATTAAGCAGTTTCTTATAGTTGTTCTAATTGTTCTTGTTTCAGGACTTGAAGCACAAGACAATCTTGGTATTGCGGGCAGCACCCATGCACCGGCAAACACTGTTCTCATCAACCCATCCTCCATTTGCGATTCGAGGGCATTCATTGATTTCAACCTGATAGGGCTTGCGGCCTTTGCACGAAACAATTTCGCTTACCTGCCCGGAAATAAATTTTCACTTTCCGCTCTTTCAGAAATTGGAGAACCCTTGTACGCGAGGCAAAATGCTCCATACAATGCTTATGCTGATGCAATGGTGCACGGCCCTTCCATCACCTTCAACTGGAGACAACATGCTTTTGGGATCTACACAGGACTTAGGGCTGTTGCCGATGTGCGCGGCATTCCACTTAGCCTCGGTTACTACATCACGGAAAGTTTCCAGTACCGCGAGCAAATGGGAATCAATCACACCGTGCGTGATATGCGAGCCAATGGTTTGGGCTGGTTTGAGTTTGGCGGAACGTATTCCACCATCATAAACCGCAAACCTGATATGCTCACTATGGGCGGAATTACAATCAAAAGATTGATGGGAATTGCGGGTGTAGGACTGCGGCTGGATGAATGGAATTACACCGTGCTTGATTCATCCAACATGGAGACATATATTTTTCGCGGTGAGTATGGATTCAATGAACCGGCATGGAAGAGTGGTAGAGGTTTTGGTTTGGACCTTGGCGTCACATTCAAGAAGACCAACAGGAATGTGAGTGAATACACCCCGCATTCTCCATGTACGGATGGTAGTTACAAATACCGCCTTGGATTTTCATTGATTGATATTGGTTCGATTAAATACAAGGGGCCCTTTTTCAGAAATGTGTTTGATGAAACCGAACAAAGCGAATGGGAAAATTACCAGGGCGTTGCTGCCGATGAAGTGGCTGACCTCGACACCATCTTCAACAACAATTTTCATCTTGTGGAAACAAACAGTAAGGAAGATGTTTTCCGGATGAAACTCCCCACGGGTTTCAGTGCGCAATTGGATTACAGTTTGCCTTACAATTTTTATGTGTATGGCACCATCATGATTGGCTTGCCTCGAAGAGCAAGCCTGGGAGTGCAACGCGCATCCTCCATCGGGGTGGCACCGCGTTATGAAATAAGACGTTTCGAAATCTCACTCCCACTGTCCCTTTACGAATTCCAGAAACCGCAAATGGGTTTGATGTTGCGGTTGAACAGCATCATCATTGGTTCCGACAATCTTGGTTGGATGCTGAATCAAAATATATACGGGGCCGACATTTATTTCAACATCAAATACACCATGTTCCGCCATTGGAAATGCAAGGAGAAAAAAGTAAAGAAGCCAATGTTCCAGAAGAAAGGCGGGAAAACAATTCCCTGTGCGAGTTGGTAGCTGCTTCTGGTTCCGAGTTTCGGGTTCAGGGCACTCGGAACACGAAACCAATAATTATTTTCCCAATACAAAAATGCACGGCTTCTTTTCCAGCGCAGGCAATTGTTCTTTCCAGTCACCAATTGTTTTGGTTCTGATAAATTCATTTGGGCAATTGATGTTGCTGGCGATGCAAAGCGAAGTGGTGGGGCGCATGTTCGCCAAAATGTCTTCCAGCACATTCATATTGCGATAAGGAGTGTCCATGAAAAGTTGCGATTGGCCTGAAGTTATTGCATAGTTTTCCAGGTGCTTAAGTTTTTTTATTCGATCGCTTCTGTCCTTGGGCAAATAACCGGTGAATGCAAATGACTGCCCGTTGAGGCCGCTGGCCATCAATGAAAGCAAAATGGATGAAGGACCAGGTAGCGGAATCACTCGCACCTTGTTTTCGTGTGCAAACTTTACAAGCTCACTTCCCGGATCCGCCACTGCCGGACAACCGGCATCGCTCATCAGAGCAATGTCTTCGCCTTTGAGTGCGGGTTGAAGAAGTGATAATAAATTTTCCAGCGAAGTGTGTTCGTTGAGTGCGTTCATGGAAAGTTCTTCAAAAGGTCTTTTCATGCCGATGCTCCGCAAAAATCTTCGTGCAGTTTTTTCATCTTCCACCACAAAATGATTTACACGGTTCACGACTTCATGCACAGCGGGCGGAACAAAATCTGTGGGGTGTTCACTTCCCAACGATGAGGGCACGAGGTAGAGGTTTCCTTTTTTCATAGTTCGTTTTGTTTTAGTTTTTCAATCAGCGCATCACAAGCATCATTGAGCAAATGGTACACTGCATGAAATCCATCCATCTCACCAAACCACGGATCGGGTACTTCCATATTCTTGTCTGCATAATATTCGTTCAACAGCATTTTCACTTTTGCGCGGTCTGTTTCTGCTGATGAAAGTTTCAACACATTTTCATGGTTCGATTTATCCATGGTGAATAGGATATCGAACGCTTCAAAATCTTTTTTGTTAAACTGTCTTGCGCGAAGTTTTGAAATATCAATACCATAAATGTTTAGGCACTTCACCGCCCTCCAGTCCGGATGCTGGTTCCGGTGTTGGTTGCTTGTTCCGGCTGAATCAATTTCAATGTCCAATCCGGCTTCATGAACTTTATGCCTGAGTATTCCCTCAGCCATGGGAGAGCGACAGATGTTGCCGAGGCAGACCATTAGGATTTTTTTCTTCTCTTTCATTCCGATTCAAAGAAAAAACCCCCGCGACTTTATCACAGGGGTTCTTTCGGTTTTGGTTAATCAGCATTAAGCAATGCTGAGTTTCTTTTCAAGATCATCGAGGTATTTCCTGAAATGTTTATCAGTTTCCTGGAGGTTGTTTACCGTGCGGCATGCATGGAGAACTGTCGCGTGGTCTTTTCCTCCGCAGTGTGCACCAATGCTGGCAAGGCTGCTCTTTGTCATTCGCTTTGCAAAGAACATTGCAATTTGTCTGGCCTGAACAATTTCGCGCTTGCGTGTTTTGCTCTTAAGCAATTCAATCGGCAGATCGAAATAATCGCATACCACTTTTTGTATGTAGTCAATGGAAACTTCGCGGGCTGTGTTCTTCACAAACTTGTCAATCATCTGCTTGGCAAGTTCCAGGTTCACTGCTTTTTTGTTGAGCGATGATTGAGCAATGAGTGAAATGAATGCGCCTTCCAGTTCGCGCACATTGGTGGTGATGCTGTACGCAAGGTATTCGATCACATCATGCGGCATTTCAATTCCATCAGCATACATTTTCTTCTGCAGTATGGCCATGCGTGTTTCGAGGTTCGGTATCTGGAGGTCGGCACTCAATCCCCATTTGAAACGTGACAACAGACGTTGCTCTACTCCCTGCATCTCCACAGGTGGCTTGTCGCTGGTGAGCACAATCTGCCGGTTGGTTTGGTGCAGGCTGTTGAAGATGTGGAAAAAAATATCCTGCGTTTTTTCTTTACCGCTAAAGAACTGGACATCATCAATAATGAGTACATCCATCAATTGATAGAAGTGCGAGAAGTCGTTCACTGAATTGTTTTTCACTGCATCAATAAACTGGTGCGTAAATTTTTCGCTACTGACATAAAGAACCGTTTTATCGGGAAACTTGTTCTTGATGTCAATGCCTATGGCATGCGCGAGATGTGTTTTTCCTAAGCCCACGCCACCATAAATAAGTAGTGGGTTGAAAGCAGTGCCTCCTGGTTTGTTCGCCACTGCATAGCCTGCACTGCGGGCCAGCCGGTTGCAGTCGCCTTCAATAAAATTCTCGAACGAATAGTTGGGATTCAGGTTAGAGTCCACGTTTATTTTTCTCAATCCGGGAATGATGAATGGATTCCTGATGGGTGTTTCGCCAAGGTCCAGCGGCATGTTCACAGGCGCGTTCTTCACTGTCTTGCGGTTGCTGGTTGGAACTTTTACTGTGTAAGGACTGCCGTTACTCACGCTGTTCTCCATTATAATGGAATACTCCAGCCGGCCATCGCTGCCCAGTTCTTTGCGGATTATTTTTTTGAGAAGTGATACGTAGTGTTCTTCCAGCCACTCATAAAAGAACTGAGAAGGCACCTGGATAGTCAACACATCCTGCTCGAGCTTTACCGGTTTGATGGGTTCGAACCAGGTTTTGTGCGCTTGTGTGCTTACATTGTCTTTGATGACTTGAAGGCACTGTTGCCAAACCTGGTTGTGATCTTTGATCATTTGTTAAGTCAGAATTTTGCTAGGGTTAATAACGGGTGTAATTTCTTTCGGTGTTGATGACTGATGTAGTCAAGGTTCAAACAAGGCAGCAAATGAATGGGACATCAAGCGAAAAAAAAAGTTTTCAGCGCTTGACTTTGAAAAATTTTTGACATGTCTGTTCATGAAAAAATTTTCATGCGAACTTGCGGAGTTTGGCATCGATGCGTGAATGATGGATTGCAGCATACCTAAAAAGATGATGTTCAAAATTTTAGTTCTCACTCAGTGGAAATTTCGTTCAAGTGAACTTCGCGTTGCGTAACTAAGCGAAAATTTGGAACCTCCCGCAAGAAAAAAAAAATATTTTCATTTGTGTAAATCCTTTTCATTTGTTTCTGTCAACTTAAGAAAAAACACTATGCTCATTCACGAAACTACCCTGCGCGTGCGCTATGCTGAAACCGATCGAATGGGCTACAGCTATTATGGCAACTACGCCATCTACTTCGAAGTGGCCCGCGTGGAAGCCCTGCGCAGCGCAGGAATCACGTATCGCATACTGGAAGATGAGGGAATACTTCTGCCGGTTGTGGAATACAACATTCGTTTCATCAAGCCTGCTTATTACGATGATGAGTTGCGCATAAGGACAATAATTGCAACAATGCCTTCGGCAAAAATCCATTTCGACTACGAAACTTTTCGCGGGGATGAATTGTTAAATCGCGCATGGACCGATTTGGTTTTTGTGGAGAAAATTTCAGGAAAACCACTGCGCTGTCCAGCTGATGTGGTTAGCGCACTGCAATCTTTTTTTTGATACAAAATTTATTGAACATCCTAAACGCATTTTCTTTCTTTTGCGAAAAACAACTTCTGAAAAATTTGGACGATGATGAAAACTTTCAAAACGGTCGCCAACAATCCGCGACAATTATTTCGCGAATTGATTCTTTTGGTTATCAAATGGATAAGATTCATGAGCGTAATTTTTATCCCATTTTGTTTCCTTGTGCTGGGAGCTTTTGTTTTTTGGTCAGTTTCACAAGGGAAGGATCTTATCCAAATTGTGATTGACAGCGAGCGGCAATCGTTCACCGTTTATGTTTCTCTTATGCTTTGGACCATGGTGACATGGTATTCCACCCGTATCATCTTTTCCAGAAATAAATTTATAAGGGAAGAAATACCTGATGAGGCAGAGCGCATTACACCCAGGCTGATGGGCTACTTGTGTATCACCGTTATTGAGGTAGCACTGCTTCGAATACGGTACCCGGAAATTTTTACGGAAGGTGTTGTGTTGTTGAGCGTGGTCATCAGCATCCTCCTTTTTAATGTGCAGGGCAGGCTGGGGCGGAGAATTTTTTTCATGAAACGTGAAGATTACCGAATGGTGACTTCCGCAGATAACAACATGGATGCGGATAGCCAGATCGAAGCAATGAAACCTACTCAACGGGCACATAAATTTCTAAAAAGTGGAAGGTATGTTCTGTTGTTTATGTTTTTTGGTTTGCTCATGATTCCACAAATTGTGTGGCTAAAAGTTTTTGCGTTAATGCTTACCCAAGCCGTTCTGCAATTCATGTTCATTGCCAAACGCTCAGTTTTGTTTTGGTCAGATGAAACTATTACTCCACACAATGGATCTGGTGCGGTCTCCTGGTTCAAAAAAAATAATAGGTTGTGGATGAAATTTTTTAGTTTGCCTTTGTTCACCTCTGAAGAGAAAGACAAATTGCGGCAAATGCCCGATGATCAGCGAATGCATGAATTGATCAAGTACGAATCCACATCAAGTTTTATGTTATTCTCTTTTTTTTCTGCAATTTCCTTTTTGGGTTTTGTTGTAGCTTCATTTTGGATGGAAGTAACAGTGTGTCTTGGAAGTGTTGCCGTAGTATTGGTTTCTTTCTCGGTGCTGCTTGGTATTTTTAATATCCTGCTGTGTCTGGGTTCTAAGATGGGCATCAATATTTTCGTGGTGACCCTCATTATTTCTTATATCCTCGGCTTTTTTTCTGATGGTCCGCATGAGTTGCGCATCTGTAAAAAATCCGATATCCAAAATGCCTATTACAAGAGGCAAGGGCTTCCCGAATACTTCACTCGCTGGATAGAAAAGCGTAACCTGATGGCAGACACGGTGGCTGATTCATCCCTTTACCCAGTGTACATTGTGTTGTCCGATGGAGGTGCCTCCCGTTCGGGATATTGGGTGGCCAGTGTATTGGGAAAAATGCATGATGAGACAGATGGCGCTTTTTCCGATCATCTACTTTGTTTATCCGGTGCATCAGGTGGAAGTGTAGGTAATGCCACTTACTTTTCGTTATTGGCAAAAAAATCCGAATCTTCATTTCTCGATGCTTCAAAGCAATTTCTGGCTTCTGATTTTTTAAGCCATACCATTTCCAACATGCTGAGCACCGATATTCTCACCACAGCACTGCCTATCATTTCAATTGATGATCGGTCAGTTGCATTGGAGACTAGCTTGGAGCATCCCTCATCAGGCGGTGAACTTGACGGATACTTCTCAACTCCCTTCAGCTGGTTTCTAACCCAGGAAAAGAACGACTATGATCTGCCTATCCTGTTCCTAAATACCACGCGTGTGCAGGATGCAAGGCCCTCAATTGTTTCCAACGTATTGATAGATGAAACTACCTTTAGCGGGAGGTTGGATGTATTAGGACTACTACATGAGGATGAAGATATAAATCTAAGCACGGCTGTGATCTTGGGTGCGCGCTTTCCTTATGTATCTCCCGCAGGTGGCATTCGCAATGATTACTTTGTTGATGGAGGATACTTTGACAATTCCGGTGCAGGTGTAGTTACAGAGTTGCTGCTGAAGTTTGAAAAACTTTCGAAAGACACCTCCATGCAACAAAAAGAAATTGCCGATGCGTGGTCTAGGCTTCGATTCAGGGTAATCCATATTTCTAATTCAAAACCATCACCGGAAACAGAAGCACTTCATCCGCTGGTAAATGAACTTTTTGCACCAATACAAACCCTTGCCGGATCGTATGGAATGCAAACTACTGTCAATGATGAGCGTTTGAAGAGATACCTGAATAGGTTGAATAATGATCAGGGGTTTGATTCAGTTTCAGGCCATCGGTATATGGAAGTAAACCTTTACCCAGACGATGTGATAAACACTGATTTCGCCATGAACTGGGTGCTTTCCGACACTACACTGGCACGCATGGATAGCAGGCTGAAACATTCGCACCAACTCGACTCGCTCATCTCTTTACTTCAATCGGAGTTGAAATGACGGAGCACCATCCTCCAGGTAGAAGTCACAAGAATCACCGGGCATGCCATTGATATAGATAATGAGTTGGTGAATTCCCTTATAATGTTTTCGGGTAGTAAGCTCTTTGAACGATTGCTTTTTTGTGTAGTGATGTTCACCTGGTTCAACTTCCTTTTCACCGATAAAAAACATTTTCGTTGAAGTCCTTCCATTTTCTTTCACATAAGTAATCCCGTATTCGATCCTTGTTTTTTCAGGCTTTGCTGAAGTGTTAGTGATTTGAAAAGAAAACTTCAAATCATCACCGACATAAATGTTTTTTGCCGACAACTGCACGGGGGTCATCACACAGTTTGATTGTGGCTTCATCCCAAACATTGCGAGCGCCTCTGTACTTCCTTTTTTAAGGAGTGTTCGCAAGGCATGCCGCACAATCCAATCCGTTCTTTCATTTTTACCCATCCACTTCTGCGCAATTTTCAAGGCAAGTTGAGGGTGATCCTTCGAAATGTCGTTCAGGTTGTTGGCAACACTTTTCCGAACGTACAATTCTTCGTCTGCCTTCAGGTTTTCTAAAATTGGAAGTATGGGCGATGGGTCCTTTACCATTTGGTTCAACCGGATTCCCCAGGGCAATCGCGAACGGCAACCTTCGCTACTCAGCCTGCGCACATGATGGTTTTGGTTCTTGCTCCATTCGAGCATTTGCTGCATTGAGAGATTCGGGTCTTTCAAAATAAAATGGCGAATGGCAAACTCGGCAGTGCTTGTTTTTGTAAACCACTCCAGCGCGTACATAGATGTGTCTCAATCCTCCAAACCGAATTGCTCTGCAAAGTCAGGAAAGAAAACTCCGAAGTATCCGCTTTTTATTTTTTGACTCGCGGGAACAAGGATGTCAATCGCTTTTTATATTCCTGGGGAAGGCAGGCATGAAGTGCTGTTGAAATGATTCGCACACGCGCTTTCAACTCAGCATCATTCCATGGTTTACCTGAAAAGTGTGCAAGGAATTTATCGACAGGAAATGATTGCCACTCACCGGCAATAAGACCTGAAACTTGAGTTAGAAATATTGAGGTGTAAAAATTTTTGAGTGGCTCAGCTATCAAGAAGACTACTTAATAAAATCTTCATCAATCAACAGTCTTCTCAATTTTTCGCTGGTAGCCTGTGATACCGGCACAAGCGGAAGCCGCAAATAGTTATCGCACAAATCGAGGTGCGCCATCACTTCTTTGATGCCCGCAGGATTTCCTTCCACAAAAAGATTTTGTGTTATGGAAAGCAACCGGTAATGAATTTGCCGAGCTTCGTTGAAATCATTCTTCAACGCATGCCACACCATGTTTCCAAAATCTTTTGGGAAGGCATTGCCTACCACGCTTATCACACCATCAGCTCCTGCTGCAATCAGCGGCAACGTAATCGCATCGTCACCGGAAATCACCATGAAATCTTTTGGTTTCTCTTTTATGATGGTCATGATTTGCTCCATGTTTCCGCTTGCTTCTTTTATGCCGATGACGTTGCGGCAATCGAATGCAATACGCAAAACAGTATCGGGCAACATGTTGCTGGATGTTCTGCCGGGAACATTGTAAAGCACAATGGGGAGCTTGGAGTGTTCGCTCAGTGCCTTATAGTGCTCGAACAATCCGTTTTGTGTTGGTTTGTTGTAGTAAGGAGAAACGGAAAGCACAGCAGTCAATCCGGAAGTGTCGAGCCGATCCAGTTGAAGTGTGAGTTCATACGTGTTGTTTCCACCCACTCCAAGCACCACAGGTTTTCTTCCTGCATTGGTGGCAAGAACAGTTTCCAGAACAAGTTTTTTGTCTTCCTTGTCAAGTGTTACCGACTCGCCTGTGGTGCCCAAAACAACAAGATAGTCAGCACCGTTTTCAACCAGGTGATCAGTTATTCTTTTTAGAGCATTAACATCAATGGTAAGGTCTTTTCGCAGCGGTGTAATCATGGCCACACCAAGGCCTTTGAGCTGGTTCATTGGAGGTTCGGGTTGGAGAGGTATCGGTTAATCTGGTCTATGAATTTGTCGAGTCCGGTTTGTGCGCCCATGTCAATGGTGAGGTCGCAAAATTTTTCACTTCGGCTGTGTTTCAAACCCACTTTCATTCCAGCTTTGCTTTCTTTCAAAACAAAATTTAAAGGCACGATGTCACCACCACTTAGGTCCAGAAGGATGTCAAATTCCTGGTCAAGAAAATTTTTCACATTGTGAATGGGGCGCATCTGCCAGTTCAAGTCTTCCCGACTGAAAAAATCGAATTCCAGTTTGCGGCTTTGGTACACGGGCAGCTTTTTTATGGTTTGGTCCACAAAAGCGAGAGCATGAACACTCTTGATTCCGAATTGTTCTTTCAGGTACTTGGCATAAGCCTTTACTTTCTTAAAAAACGATTCATCCTGATCGCGATAAAGAATAGCAACGCGGTCGGCTGAGTTGAAATTACAGCCTTTGCGGTTTCGCACCGGTTCTCTTTCCTTCTTCAAGGCGCGTTTTCCAGACAGGTATTTTATCGTGTTGATGAGCTTCATAACAATGAGGGCGGCTAAAATAATAGCTTCCCAAATGGTGTCGGTAATCGCGCTTCATAACACATAAGGCAGTGATGGAGTAAGGAAAGTGAGAGCAAGGTTCCTTCACGCTTCTTAACACTTAAGGCACAAAGGCGGTAGGGACACTAAGCGCAATCCATTCATACTGTGCTTACTTCCTTCGTGTCTTATGTGTAAAAAATATGGAGGCTGATTTGTTGAAAGCAAGTTGTTAAAAGTGCTAAGGGTTGCGCTTGTTTACGTCATACAATAGTTTTATGTTCGCCATGAATCAACTTTGGCATTTCGTTCGTTAAAGGACAATAAAATTCAAACTATGAAAACACTGGGTTCAAACTGGATTACTGAAGGTCTTCTTGATTTCGAATACAAGAAGTACATCTTGCTCGCCTACCTCAAACATTGCAATGAAAGTTTTGTTGAAGCGAAACTCTATCCGCCTATGGCTGAATTGGCGGAGCATTATGCAAGTCTTCTTTCGCTTAAAAGAAATGTGGAAGAAATAAAAGGGCAGTTTCCCAAGGAACTTGAAGCAATTGATCTTCAACAGGCGCAACTCCACTGGCAGCGCAACCTGCCCCATGATGCATCTATGAGTACAGTGACCGAAATACTTGAATTTGCCATTCCGGGAATGAAACAAACTCTTGATGAAGGAAAACTGATTTATGAATTCGTGGAGAAAAACATTGAACTATGTCCTGTTGGCTTAATGCCGGTGAACAACAGCGAGGGCTTCCTTTTACTGCACGAAGAACCGCAGCCTGATGTATTCATTTATCAGTATAAGATGTCCATGATAAGTGTCACCAGCGAAACGTACCGCAGTCTTGCAGTGGAGTATGTATCCAGCGAAAAAAAATCCATTGCCAATTCGTTTGAACAGATAAAACTCAATCTGCTAAAAAAATTTCGCAGTTGGCCCAATCCAGCCACATTCCTTTGTTTAAGCCGCTTCCAATTCCCACTCACTGAAACATTTCTGCCGGTGAGCAAAAGAGTGCTGCTTAAGAATATCGCGGCATCCACGCTCTAATTTTATGAGCGAGCCTCGAAACCAGCTCAGGAAAAGCTTCACCCTTTTCGGGCTGACAATGATTGCGGTGAGCGCAAGTTTCGGTTCAGGCATTTTTTTCTCAGTATCGCAAACTGCACAGCAAGTTCCTGTTGCATCCTGGATTATTGCGGTGTGGATTGCAGGAGGCATTATCACACTGACGGGTGCACTTTCGTTTGCCGAGTTGGGCGCCATGTTTCCGGGAACTGGTGGAGTTTATATCTACCTCAGGAAAGCGTATGGCGACCTGATTGCATTTCTTTATGGATGGGCTTCGCTCACCATAATAACCAGTGGTGCCATTGCAGGGCTAGCGATTGCGTTCGTCAATAACATTGATTTCTTTTTCGGATTTTCTGACACCGACAAATTGTTGTTGGGTGTTGCTACGATAATCATTCTTACAGCTATCAACATTTTCAATTCGAAAGTTTCAGAAGCAGTTGCCGGTGGAGGAACGCTACTTAAAATTGTGGGCGTTCTGATCATCATCATTATTGGGTTGTTCTTTTCAGAGCAATCGGAAGCCTTAGTTCAATACAGTTTTGAATCATCAGTTGGCTGGGAAGATTTCGGAATGGCGATGGTGGGTGCGATGTGGGCCTATGGTGGCTGGCATTACACGGCAACACTGGCGGGTGAAACTGAAAATCCCGCGCAGAAAATTCCAAGAGCAATGCTCATTGGGAGCGTCATTATCACTCTTATTTATGTTGCAGTGAACTGGAGCTATCTGCAAGTACTGTCTCCAAATGAACTGGCGATGAGTGAAAGTCCGGCAACCGAAATAGTGAGCAGGGTGATTCCAAACGGCAGCGCTTTGATGGCTGGACTAATTGCACTTTCCGTTTTTGTAACGGCAAGTATTTACACCGCCACGGCACCGCGCATTTATTTCAGGATGGCTGAGGACGGTTTGTTTTTTCCATGGCTTGCCAAAGTTCATCCGCAATTCCGTGTTCCGCTACGTGCCATTGTGATACAGGGAGCGTGGGCCATTGTCTTGCTGGTGGGCTGGAGAGAATTCGCTGATGTAATCACTTATGTAACTGTGGCCGATTGGGTCTTCCTTCTCTTGGCTGGCATTGCAGTTTTTATTTTCCGGGTTAGAAAGCAAACAACAGAACTGGAAGCGCTGGATTCCCCTCTAAAAGATGAACGCCCACATGCCGGATTCAAAATCCCACTTTATCCGGTTACACCTATTATATATGTGCTGATGGTTTTGTTTTTCATTGCTGCGGTGATGATAGCAGAACCAAAAAATGCAATGGCCTTTGCTGCGGTGATTGCTTCCGGTTTGCTGGCCAATGTCCTTTTCAGGAAGTGGCGCATGAGGCAAGACTAGCTTCTTCATCGAGCATTCTCTGGAAAGTGCTTTCTCTACTTTTAGCGCCCATCAACAAAATATAGATGACACAAAAAGCAAAAGGCCTTTCGTTGTTCGCACTCACCATGGTAGCTATTGGCAGCACAATTGGTTCAGGAATTTTTGAAACACCATCGAGCATTGCAGCCAAAGTTCCAGATTCAACCCAGATGATTTTGCTATGGGTGACAGGCGGAGTGGTCTCCCTCATCGGTGCATTGGTGTTTGCTGAAATGGGTTCGCGTTTCCCCAAAGCAGGTGGCGTTTATTCCTACCTCAATGCTGCTTATGGCCCCATGCCTGCTTTTCTTTATGGATGGGTGTTGCTCACCGTTGTGTCTTCAGGAACCATAGCATCGCTTTGTGTGCTCTTTGCAAAATACACTTACGTTTTTTTTGGAGTAGCTCCCGAAAATCAACACTGGCTGGCAATTGCCACCATAGTTGTTCTCACCTTGTTCAACACTTTTTCCCTGCGCAGCAGCGAGTGGTTTGCCAATGTGGGAACGGTGTTGAAGATGCTCGGCATTTTCGGATTGCTTCTGCTGGCGTTGTTCCTCGGTGAACAAACTATTTTCAGCAGCGGCTCGGCTCAAGCACTTATACCAACAAAGGAGGGTGGGCTTGCCGGAGCATTTGTGGGCGTGTTGTGGTCCTACACCGGCTGGCATAATGCAAGTTTTTTAAGCGGTGATGCCATTAACCCGAAAAGAAATGTCCCCATTGCCATGCTCGTGGGTTCATCGGCAGTCGCACTTATTTACGTGCTTACAAACCTTGGCTACATGAAGGTGCTCGACATTCCAGCCATACAACAAAGTGATGCGCTTGCTATCCAGGCCATGGATACTATACTCCCAGGCTGGGGTCCCTGGGTGGGTCTGCTCATTGCAGTTTCAGTTTTTGCCTGTGCTGGTTTGTATGTGTTATCCACACCGCGCGTCATTAATCAAATGGCTTCGGAAGGTTTGTTCTTTAAAATTTTTGAAAAGAAACATCCCACTTTTGGAGTGCCTGTAAATGCCATTGTCCTGCAATCGGTTTGGGCCATACTGCTAGTGTTTGTTTGGGGGAAATTCGAAAGCCTCTACACCTATGTAACCATCACCGAGTGGTTTTTTCTCTTACTTACATGTATAGGAATTTTCATGATACGGAGAAAATTCAAAAATCAGGAATCGGGCTTCAGAACTCCATTCTATCCAGTGCTACCCATAATTTTTATTGTAGTAGTGGGATGGTTCATTTCGCAGAACGTTCTTTCAGATAATGCCAGTGCCTACTCCGGCTTGCTGGTTATTCCCGTGGGAATTTTGTTTTACTATTTGTTCAAATCGAAAACTGTGCGATAACAGATTGCACTCTATTTTCCCATGAACGAAAAAGAAATATCTACCATCCTGTTTCAATTGGGCGAAGAAGAAAAACCTTATGGCGCAATTGCGCCTCCTATTGTCCGCACCAGCAATTTTTCTTTTCACACCATTGCCGAGTACAAGGCCGCAATACAAAATGAAAAGGACATGTCCATCTATTCGCGCGGGAACAATCCTACCGTGCGATTGCTGGAGAAGAAAGTAGCGGCACTCCAGGGAACCGAAGACGCACTTTTTTTCGGGAGTGGTGCTGCAGCTATTTCTGCTGCCATCACATCTCAGTTATCATCGGGTGATCATGTTATTTGTGTTGAGCATTGTTATTCCTGGACACAAAAACTTCTTACACAAACGCTCAATCGTTTTGGAGTGAAAACCACTTTTGTGGATGGTAGGGAATTGAAAAATTTCACCAACGCCTTTCGCTCGAATACTTCACTCATCATTCTTGAAAGTCCAACGAGTTTCAGTTTTCATCTCCAACCGTTGAGCGAAGTCGTGGCCTGGGCAAAGAAAAAAAATATCATAACACTTATTGATTACAGTTATGGCTCCCCGCTAAGCCGGAAACCTGTGGAGCTAGGCATTGATCTTATTTGCCACACGGCCACAAAATTTATTGGAGGTCACAGCGACACACTTGGTGGAGTGATTTGCGCAAAGGCAGATGTGGTAAGGAAAATTTTCAATGATGAGTACATGACCTTCGGGGCGGTTCTGAGTCCTGACAGCGCGGCTCTGTTCCTAAGAAGTTTGCGCACCATCCAAATGCGTATTGCACATTCGGCAAACACTGCACGCGTTGTTTTTGAATTCCTGAATTCACATGTAGCAATTGAAAAAGTGGTCTGGCCATTTGATGAAGGGCATCCTCAATATCATTTAGTAAAAGAACAATTTGATTCTGAAATTCCTTTGTTCAGCATTCAACTGAAAACGTTGGATGATAAAAAAATCATTCGTTTCTGTGAAAGTCTTAGTGTGTTCCAGCTAGCCGTGAGTTGGGGCGGTTACGAAAGCCTCATCATACCGGCCATTGCTTTTGATAGCGGTCCACATCAGAAAAATCTTGTGCGCTTGTACATTGGTTTTGAAAGCGCGGATTTGCTGATTGAGGATCTGGCACAAGCACTCGAAAAAATTTCTTCATGAAACGGCTTTTGTTGGTTTGCCTTTTCTGCCCGGGATTAATGTGCTGCATGGCACAATCAACCGGGAAGGATTCATTGGATGTTTCACTCAACAATGTTTTTGAAGTCGAATTGAACTTGCATGTTGGCAAACTCATAAAGATTCATGGCGAGTATCCTTCCAACAAAACTTCATCCGTTACTGAATTGGCTTTCTCTTTCAAGACACGAGGAAAAAAAAGGTGGCATGTGCACAATCATTTTCCATCCGTTGGTTTTTCGCTGGTGCATGTCCAGTTCGGAAACCGCGATGTGCTTGGTGATGCCTTTGGGGTATTTCCCCATGCCAGATTTCAACTAAAGAAAGGAAGAGTGCCGTTATTCATTCGTGGCGGCCTGGGCGCAGCGGCTTTTACAAAACCATATAACGCATTGCACAACCCGGAGAATCTTGTTTTAGGTTCCAGGATTGCAAACATCTCACAAATAGGTTTGGCAACATTGATTCCGGTAGGAGAAAAATTTCGACTCACTGCTGGACTCTCCGGTACACACTCCAGCGATTTTCATTTACGTGTGCCCAACATCGGGGCGAACATTGTGGCGTTGTCGGTTGGAATTTCCTATTGCAACAAAAGGAAATGGTTGGACCAGATAGTTGAACCAAAAGAAATTGTGGCTCCAACCATCTCAAAATGGAAATGCGGTTTCCACGGCATTCTTGGCTTTCATGAATTTCAGGGAACCATAGAACCAAAAGGTGGACCGGTTTATCCTGTTTACGGTGTATCGTTGTTCGCTTCGAAGTCATCAGGACTTCGCGACAGAATAGGAGTGGGAATCAACGCGCAGTATTACACTGCATTTCATGATTACATCATAGGCCAGGAACTTTTTTCTGATGACGCAGATGAGAGATGGAACGCATCTAACCTGGTTCTCTTCGTTCAATATGAATGGATGTTGGGGCACTTCGCCATGCAGTTTCAATTGGGAGTAAATCTTCATGCACCGTTCTACCACGCACTCAACCAGGTGTGGGATTTGCCCAAAAATGGATTCATAAATGAGTGGACAGCCAGCAAACTGGGTTATCGCTATTACCTGTTAAACCCTTTGGCCGCGCGTTTTCCAGGCAGAAGTGCATTTGTTGGTGTTGCTATAAAGACCAATGGAGGCACTGCTGATTTTTTAGAAACCAGTGTAGGATTCATTTTTTGAAACCACCATATTTTGATTTTTGAGGTTCTCTGGAATGAGCGCCTGACAAGGGTTTCAGCGCTTCAAAATCCTGTGTTTATTAACAGATAAGGGTTTTTATCAACAATTATCCAAATTTCCCGCGTCAATCCTTGCTTTCAGAGATTAGGCTCCTCTACATTTGTCCACATAAATAATTTCAATACAAACCCCAAAAACAAAAACAAATGAACAAAGCAGAATTGATTGATGCAATTGCAACCAGTGCAAAACTTTCAAAAGCTGATGCAGGAAAAGCAGTAAGCGCTTTTACTGAAGTAACATCTAAAGCTCTGAAGAAAGGTGACCGTGTTGCCCTTGTTGGTTTCGGAACATTCTCTATCAGCAAGCGTGCTGCCCGTAAAGGTCGCAATCCGCAAACTGGTAAAGAAATCCAGATCAAGGCTAAGAACGTTGTAAAGTTCAAAGCCGGTGCGGAACTACAGGGCAAAGTGAAGTAATCCAATTACTTCAACAAGCTTAAAAAGGGGCTGTCTCTAAACGAGGCAGCCTCTTTCGTTTTCTACACTTGCAACTTATATGCAGCAGAGCGTTTACACTTTCCTAAGTCGTTTTCTTTCTCCCGGCAAAATTGAATTGTTCGAGCGGATAGTCAACAACAGAACACGCCAAGTGGTGCTTGTGGCCGAGGACATCTATCAATCTCAGAACACAAGTTCCATGTTGCGCAGCGCGGAATGTTACGGTGTGCAGGATGTGTACGTGATTGAAAACAACCATTCGTTTAACGTGAAAAGGCGCATAGCAAAAGGTGCAGCACAGTGGCTTACCCTCCACCGCTATTGCGATGCGATGCACAACTCCAAAAAGTGTATGCAGGATTTACGTGAGAAGGGTTATAGGATAGTGGCAACTTCTCCCCATCACAACGCTCTACCCATTGATGAAATTTCTCTTGAACAAAAAACGGCCATCGTAATCGGTACTGAACTCACCGGCGTGTCGGAAGAAATTTTGAGTGACGCGGATGAAAAAGTTTTCATCCCTATGTACGGATTTACTGAAAGCCTCAATGCATCAGTAGCCACTGCAATTGCACTTTACCAGTTGCGAAAACAACTTTCATGTTCAAACATCCAATGGCAATTGAGCGAAGAGGAAAAACTGGAACTGAAAATTGTATGGGCCAAGCAGGCTGTGCAATCGGGTAAGAAATTGCTGGAAATGTTTGAAGCGGGAGAATTGAAATGATAGTGGAAAAAGAAATAGCAAAAAGTGAAAACTCAACGAAGCTGGACATTTCAATCCGCAATATGCTTCTTGTGGCTGTGCCTGTGTGCGTGGGGCCTCTGGTATCTTTCATTCTGGTGCTCACGGATAATATCTACGCGAGCCGTCTTGGCATAAATGCCATGAATGGTGTGGCCACCGTGGGGCTGGTTTACATCACGTTTGTTATCCTGGGAGTGGGTCTGGGCAGTGGTGCACAGATTCTTATTGCGAGAAGAAATGGTGAAAGAAATTTCCAGCGTGCCGGCATCACTGCAGCCAATTCCTTTTTCATAGGGCTTGTGCTGGCCGTCCTCATCTTCATCACGCTGCGTTTTGTGTGCCCCCTGTTTTTCAGGAATTGGGTTGAAAGCGAAGAAATCCGTGCAGTAATGGATGAGTTTCTTCGCATCAGAGCATGGGGTGCATTATTCTATGTACCAGCAGTTATTCTGGGTGGCTTTTTTATCGGGATAGCACAAACAAAAATTGTTGGCATCACCATGGGCACATCGGCAGTGTTGAACGTGGTGCTTGGCTGGATTCTCGTTTTTGGGAAATTCGGAATTGAACCCATGGGAGTGGAAGGTGCCGCTTACGCCACCATCATTTCCGAATTCGTTTCGTTGTTCCTCATTCTTATCTACACATTTAATTCGCGGCACGGAAAGGAGTACCAGCTGCGTTCTGCATTTTCGTCAGTGCCTCTCCATGAAAGTGTATCCATATTGAGACTTAGCGGCCCGCTTATGCTGCAACTCCTGCTCAGCCTGGCTATTTGGACCATTTTCTTTTTCTTCATTGAAAAACTAGGTGAGAAGGAAATGCAGGCTTCACATATCATTCGAAATTGTTACCTGCTTGCGTTGATTGCAGTCATGGGATTTTCGCAAACCACCCGCACATTTATCTCCACACTACTTGCTGAAAAACGTGCCGGTGAAATTCCACTTGTTCAAAAGCGACTTATACTGCTCAATTTCTGCGGCATTCTGGTGCTTGGTCATGGCCTCATCCTCTACCCCGATTTTATTTCATCGCTCTTCGATGCCGATGCTGAAGTGATGATATATGCCCGCAATTCCATGTTGGTGGTTTTTCCGGCCATGCTTTTGTTTTCAGTAAGTAGCATTCTTCTCAATACTGTGGAAGGAAGCGGCAACACCCTTGCCGGCTTCCTGATTGAATTGGCCACCACCCTATTTTATTTCAGCTTTGCTTATGCAGTTACAATTGCCTGGCCACAGCCTGTGCATTTCGCCTGGATGGCGGACTGGATTTATTTCTCCTGCATAGGACTGTTTTCCTGGCTGTACCTCCGCAATGGCAATTGGAAATACAAGGAAATCTAATGCCGGCAACTACCAGGAAAAAATCACCCCCGGCCAGTGTTGAGGTGTGGCTATATTCGCGCCCTCTAAAAAAAATCCAATTTATTAACCGGGTTTAGGACCCTTTTAAAACAATAAACAAAATGGCAGTTAAAATCAGGCTACAGCGCCACGGCAAAAAAAGCAAACCCTTCTTCCACATAGTGGCAGCAGACTCCCGCTCCCCGCGCGATGGAAAGTACATCGAACGTCTGGGCAGCTACAACCCAAACACCAACCCAGCCACCATTGTGCTCGACAATGAAAAGGCCATTCAATGGTTGCGCAACGGTGCACAGCCGACAGATACAGCCCGTGCAATTCTTTCCTACCGTGGTGTGCTCTACCGCCAGCATCTTATAACTGGTGTTGCCAAGGGTGCATTGTCACAGGAAGACGCGGACAATCGTTATGAAACATGGATGACGGAGAAAGAAGGAAAAGTGCAGGCCAAGCGCGATAGTCTTTCCGGATCAAAAGAAGAAACTACACGGAAAGCACTGAAGCAAGAGCGTGAAGTAAACGAAAAACGCATTCAAACTCTTGCTGCCGCAGCCGCAGTGAAAGCAGAGAAGGAAGAATCGGCACCTGCAGACAAAGCACTGGTTGTTGAAACGCCAACTGGTGAAACACCTGTTGCTGAAACTTCAGATGCTGAAACACAAGTTGCCGAAACTCCAGTTGCTGAAGCCCCGGTTGCTGAAGCCCCGGTTGTTGAAACTCCCGATGCTGAAACTCCTGCTGCTGAAACTCCTGCTGCTGAAAGTACAGAAGCATAATCGCAAATCAACGATAAAGACAAAGCCACCGTGCCAAAGCATGGTGGCTTTTTTGTGTGCAATACCGATGTGATATCTGCAATGGTCTAAAAACCGCTGTGCTCATCTGGGACACAGCTCGATCGGCATTTATCAATCTACGTCCAACACAGCCAAGATTGCAATCTCGCGGGAAAGGCAGTGATGAAAGAAAAAATCACCTCGAAAGAAATGCTGGTGGTTGTGGGCAGATGGGCGAGCGGGATATTCGAGATTCGTTTGGTTAATGCCGAATCAATGTTTGCAACAAAACTTTTGAAACAATAAACTACATTTCAATCTCGCTTCCTCACCGTCCTGTTCTCAATTCTCTTCTCGTAATTCAGTCCCTGGAAAATTCTATGAACATAAATTCCTGGTGTGTGAATGTGATCGGGATCGAGCGAACCTGCGGGCCGAAGTTCTTCCACTTCAACAATGGTGATTTTGCCGGCCATCGCCATCAACGGATTGAAATTTCTTGATGTTGCGCGGAAGACAAGATTGCCCAATGTGTCGCCCTTCCATGCTTTTACAATTGCGAAGTCAGCATCGAAAGCGAGTTCCATCAGGTATTCTGTTCCGTTAAAATTTCGCTGCTCTTTTCCTTCGGCCACCTCGGTGCCCACACCTGCGGGGGTGAAAACCGCGGGCATTCCGTATCCGGCCGCAAGGCATCGCGTGGCGAGTGTTCCCTGGGGTATGAGATCAACTTCAAGTTCGCCACTCAGCATTTGTCTTTCAAATTCGGCATTTTCGCCCACGTAACTCGAAATCATTTTTTTGATTTGCTTTTTGTGCAGCAGTTGGCCGAGACCAAAATCATCCACACCTGCGTTGTTGGAAATGCACGTGAGGTTCTTCACACCCATTTTCACCAATTGTGCGATGGAGTTTTCAGGAATGCCACACAAACCGAAACCACCGAACATGATGGTCATGTTATCTGAAATTCCGTGGCACGCTTCCTCAGCGTTTGCTACTACTTTGTTGATGGGCATAGATGCTTTGACAATTTGGGATTAACTTAAAAAGAGATGGCTGGCGCGAAATTTATTACTCATGGATCAAAGTATCCACCGGTTCTTCATCACCATCAAACCCAAGCTCTCCGTTGAACTCTTCAACATCTTCCGGAAGCACAATATCTTCCTCCTCACCGAACAAATCAATTTCACCTTGGCATTTGAAGCGTTCCGGATCATAATCATTTGGTGTAGGAAAATCTCCTTTCGAAATTTTTAGTTCATTGTCGGCATATACTTTATTCATGTAATAACCATAAATGGGAAGCCCGGTATTCGCGCCCTGTCCCATTGCGGTACTTGCGAAACGTACTGTTGGATCCTGTGCACCACACCACACACCTGTTACAAGATCGGGAGTCAATCCCATGAACCATCCATCCGTATTGTTTTGTGTGGTTCCTGTTTTACCTGCAGTGGGTGCGCTGATGTTTCCATAAGGTCTTCCACCGCGCAAACGCGAACCGGTTCCACCATTCACCACGCCTTTCATCATTTGCACAAGTTCATAAGAAACGCCAGGATCGAGGGCTTGCCTTATGACCGGATCAGCTTCATAAATCGCATTTCCGTTTTTGTCTTCTATGCGAAGTATGAACGTGGGTTCGATATAAACACCGTTGTTCACGAATGCAGCATTTGCTCCCACCATCTCATAAAGTGTCAACTCTGCTACGCCAAGTGCTATGGAAGGAACATTAGGCATGGGGCTTTTCACGCCAAGATTTTTTGCCAGTGTGGTCACTGCTTCAGGGCTGTACTTCTTCACCAGTTTTGCAGAAACGGTATTGATGGAGTTTGCCAGTGCTTTGCTCAAAGTGTACTCGCCTCCGTACTTGCCATCGCTATTATCCGGGCACCATTTTGCACCGCTTGGCAAATCAATGCATGTACGATCGTTGGGATATTTCGAACATGGTTTGTCGTTGTTGCGCAATGCCGTTGCATAAACCATGGGCTTAAAGGTGGAGCCAACTTGCCGCCTGCTTTGGTACACATTGTCGTATTTGAAATACTTGAAATCAATTCCTCCCACCCATGCTTTGATGTGCCCAGTGTGTGGATCCATGCTCATAAGGCTTGCATGTATCACTGCCTTGTGAAACTTGATGCTGTCGAGCGGTGAAAGAAGTGTGTCAATGTATCCACGGTGCGAGTAAGCTTTCATCTTCACCGGAGTTTCAAAATTTTTGGTGATTTCCTTTTCACTGAGTTTCGGCCACTGGTGTCCGCATCCTCCTTTCGCGAGATCGCATTGAAAGAAATTTCTTCCCTGAACTTTTATATCATGGATGTAATGAGCAGGACGTTTGCAATCGGGGCAAAGTTTTCCGCTGAGCATTTCATAACGCTCGCTGGTCTTTACGGACTTGTCCATTATTTTCTTGCGGTCGCCATCAGTTATGCCGTTGTAAAAAGGAAACTTGTCCTTCTTCCTCCTGCTCAAATCTTTTGTGAAAGCGTCCTGCAATTCTTTTTTCAAATGTTCTTCCACCGCCCACTCCGCATGTTTCTGCATGCGCGAATCAATGGTGGTGATTACTCTGAGGCCATCGCTGTATTCATCATAAGGTTCGCCATTGGGCCTTGGGCGTACAAGATTTCCGTTGTCATCTTTTTCGTTGAGGAGTTTGCCAAGTTCGGCACGCAGCACCTCGCGGAAGTATGGTGCGGGACCTTCATCGTGGCTCACCCGCTGGAAGTCGAGGCCTAGCGGAAGCACACGCAACGAATCATAACTTTTTTCATCGAGCAGGTTGTACTTCACCATTTGATTGAGCACCACTTCCCTGCGTTTTGTTACCAGGGAATCGCGCTTCAATGGATTGAAGAGCGATGAATTCTTGAGCATCCCAACCAGCATTGCGCTCTGCTCAACATTTAATGAATCAGGAGTGGTGTTGAAGTAAACGTGTGCCGCACTTTTAATACCCACGGCCTGGTTCAGAAAGTCATATTGGTTGAAATAGAGTGCAATGATTTCATCCTTGGTGTAATACCGTTCGAGCCTTGCGGCAATAATGATTTCACGAATTTTTTGCCAGGCCCTGGTCACGAAGCTCACTCCTTTCTCCCGGGTGAATTGCATCTTGGCGAGTTGCTGCGTAATAGTACTTGCGCCTCCATCACTACCTCCGCGCACCACAGCTCGCGCCAGTCCTTTAAAGTCCACCGCGCTGTGCTGGCGAAAGCGGGTATCCTCAGTGGCGATAAGGGCGTCCACCAGATGTTGCGGCAGGTCCTCATATTTCACATCGCTGCGGTTTTCGCGATAATAGCTGCCGAGCACTTTATCATCGCTCGTATAGATTTCCGTGGCCAGATTTATTTTCGGGTTGGCCAGAACTTCGATATCCGGCAATCCGGTGAACATGGCTATGACAATAACCAGGAAACCGAGGCTCAGGGGAGCCATTAAGATGATCCACATTCTGCGGATATATCTTTTGTTGGATGATGTTTTTGCTGACATGATAGTTGGGAACGACAGACAGGCGAATTTATGATGCTGTGGCAAAACAAAATTTTGACATTGCCTGGAGATATGAGGACAAGGATGTGAGATAATTCCACCTCTAACTTCGCCTGCAAAACGTTATCAAAATGAGAAAAAGTTTCGTCAAAATATTCGTCAATTACGTATTGAACGGACTGGTGATAATGCTGCCTGTATTCGGGACGGCTTACATTATGTATGAACTCCTGTCGTGGCTGGATGGTATTGTTCCGCGGCTGTTCACCTCATCGGAAGAGTTGAAGGTGATTGACGATGCCGGTGGAAGAAAATTCAGCGGATGGGGCATCCTCACACTGGTGGTTATCCTGTTTGTGATGGGTTATCTTGGAAGCCTCTTCATCAACGACCGCATCCGGCTTTGGTTCGGAAGCCTCATAGAGCGTGTGCCCGGAATCAACAATGTTTACAGAACCATATCGGATATTCTTTCTGCTTTTGTGGGGAGTAAGAAACGTTTCAACCAGCCGGTGCTTGTAAAAGTGAGCGAGCAAATGGATATGGAGATGATTGGCTTTGTAACCGATACCGACTTGAGCGAATTGGGAGACATTCCCGGAAAAGTGGCGGTGTATTTCCCAATGAGTTTTTCATTGAGCGGCCACCTTATGCTGGTGCCGGTAAAGAATATAAAACGCATAGAACGCAATGCAGTGGATGTGATGAAGTACACGATGAGCGCAGGTGTGGTGGAGATTGATGTGGATAGTGAAAAGAGATAAGACCGCAGACGGAAGTCCGAAGACCAATGATGGTGCAGCAGAGAAACAAAATCACAAAAAATTCACGACTATGGAAGACAAGTGTAAATTCAAATTTGAAAAATTGATCCTTTGGCAACGTACCATGGCATGGGGTGAAAAAATTTATGTCTTCATAGCAACTCTTCCGACCAGGGAGATTTACAATTTGATATCAGCCAATGAATCTGATCATCGGTCTTCAAAACAATTTGAAGCCGAATGAATAAGAAGTTGTTCTTGTTTTCCAGTCCTCACTCTCCGGTCTCCATTACTCGGTCCTTAGTTCTTCTCCACTTCATCGTGTTCATCTGGGGATTTACCGGAATTCTTGGAAAAGAAATTTCTTTTCCATCATCACAACTGGTTTGGTGGCGGGTATTAATTGCGGCAGTTTCGCTTTTAGTATTTGCGTTGGTGGTGAAAAAATCTCTTCGGATTGAAGGGAAAGAATTTCTCCAATTCGCTGGTGTAGGTTTGCTTACAGCCGCACACTGGATTTGCTTCTTCATGGCCATTAAAGTTTCAAACGTTTCGGTGGCTCTTGCTGTGATCAGCACCATCTCATTTTTTATGGCTTTTGTTTCTCCCATCATCAGGCGCGAGAAATTTCTTTGGCATGAATTGCTTTTAGGCGTAATTGTCGTTTTTGGCCTTGGCCTCATTTTCAAATTTGAACCCAAGTACACTTATGGAATTGTTCTCGCGCTTATTGCTGCATTGCTTGCGGCAATTTTTTCGAGTTTCAATTCACAGCTTGTCAAAAAACACGAACCCGCGAAAATTGCATTCTGGGAAATGGCTACTGCACTCTTGAGTGTAAGCATTTTCCTATTCTTCACAGGGGAATTGAACCACGAACTACTCACTCCCTCCCTTAGAGATTTATTGATGTTGCTGTTGCTTGGAGTGGTATGTACAGCCTTTGCATTCGTGGCAGCCATTGAGGTAATGAAAGTATTGTCGCCATTTACCTGTGCTCTGGCAGTGAACCTCGAACCAGTTTACACCATTGCCCTCGCGCTTCTTATCTATGGCGAAAGTGAATACATGAGCACTCAGTTCTACCTCGGGACGCTCATCATTCTCTGCACACTTTTTTTGGAAGTGTGGCTTAAGAGAAAGTTTGGAACAGTTACGGGAAAGGATTGAAAAAGAAAAACCCTCCACACTATTGCGTGGAGGGCCTTTCACTCATTGTCCTGTGAGTGGAAATTTCTTAGTTGATTAGAACACCGACACGGATAGTCCCTTGTGCCATGGGTCCCCACATGCTGCTTCTTCCATTGATAAAAGGATCAAAAGCAACTTCATCATCCTCTGGAATTCCATAATAAAGCCTGTAAGCATCCAGGTTTGAAGCTTCCATCTGACCATCTTTAATCTTGGTTCCTTTATATCCGAAGTACATTTCTGCACCGAGGTATATGTTGTCATGGATGTAGTAGTCAAAACCTGCCAATAGGCTAAAACCAATGCTAGAAGTTCCGTCAGTCGAGGTGGTTGTCCAAACTCCCTGTTCTTCATCATCGCTGAAGCTGGTTCTGCTGAAGATTTCAATTTCTTCAGAGTCGCTGGTCGTTCCAAACACAATCTGGGCACCTACATAAGGCGAGAGGCGGTCGGTTCCATCAAAGTGCATTTCGTATCCGGGGCAAATTTCGAATGCGAAAGTTTTGTTGGTCGTTAACAACTCTGGTGAATCAGCATCAAGTGGGTCACCACTTGTGCCTGGTTGGGCAGTAACGGTTTCCACGGAAGTGCCTCCTACCCAAAGGCCGACACGGATGGCACCGGTGCCATCACCATTAAAGGAACGAAAACGAAGTTTCGAAATTCCAACGGGGGTGTTTCCCAATGGAGTAAATTCGTGTTCAAAGTTTTTGGCACCGACCACTTGCTTTTGTGCAGTAGCGTAGTCAAAACTCATCAAAAGAGCGATTGCAATTAAAAGAATTGATTTTTTCATAATTGATTTTTTTTTGGGTTATGAGAGCGCAAGGTTCAATGTTTTGCGCGGGTTAAAAAATAAATGGACAATGATTTTCCAACATCTGTTGTTAATAGCATGATTTTCAAATGGGGTCATTCAACGGTAACACTCTTTGCAAGGTTACGTGGCTGATCCACATTGCAGCCGCGCATCACGGCAATGTGGTATGCAAGGAGCTGAAAGGGAATAACAGAAATGATGGGGACAAGGCTGTCGTCCGTTTTAGGAATTTCAATGACATGGTCGGCAAGTCCTCGCACGGTTTTATCGCCCGCTGTTACTATTGCTATTATTTTTCCTTTGCGTGCACGCACCTCCTGGATATTGCTCACTACTTTTTCATAAGAATGGCCTTGTGTGGCAATCACAAACACCGGCATCTCTTCATCAATCAATGCAATGGGGCCGTGTTTCATTTCTGCTGCCGGATAACCTTCCGCATGGATGTAAGAAATTTCTTTCAACTTCAGTGCGCCTTCCAATGCAACAGGAAAACTATACCCGCGGCCCAGATAAAGTGCATTGCGGCTGTCCTTGTAAATCTCGGCAATCGTCTCTACAATAGCATTGGTCTTTAGCACTTCCTCCACGCGGTCGGGTATGGAATACAATTCAGTCATCAGGCGGTGAAGCCTTTCTTTGGTGATTTTGCCGCGTTTATCCGCCACTGCAAGTGCAAGTTGATAAAGCACTGTTACCTGTGCTGTAAATGCTTTGGTGGACGCTACTCCAATTTCAGGTCCTGCATGTGTGTAGGCACCTGAATGTGTAGCGCGCGAAATGGTTGAACCCACCACATTGCACACACCGAATATGAATGCTCCCTGTTCTTTTGCCAGTTGGATGGCCGCAAGTGTGTCAGCCGTTTCGCCCGATTGTGAAATGGCTATCACGATATCTCCTTCCTCAATAACGGGGTTGCGATATCGGAACTCCGATGCGTATTCCACTTCCACCGGAACGCGGGCAAATTCCTCGAAGAGGTATTCCGCCACCAGCCCTGCATGCCATGAGGTGCCGCAGGCCACAATAAGTATTCTTCTTGCCTTCACCCATTTCTCTTCGTGCTCATCAATGCCGCTCATCTTGATAAAACCGGCCTGGAGGTTTAGCCTACCACGAATGGAATCCATGATGGAACGCGGCTGTTCATGAATTTCTTTCAACATGAAAGAATCATAACCACCCTTTTCAATGGCTTCAAGTTGTAGTTCGAGTGCCTGTATATAAGGAGTTTTTTGTTGGTTCTGGACGGTAACAATTTTCAATTCACCCGACCGGTCCATCAGCGCCACTTCTTCATCTTCGAGATACACAACGTTTTTGGTGTACTCGATAATTGGTGTAGCATCAGAGGCCACGTAGAAATCACCGTTACTCCCAATGCCAATAACCAAAGGCGAACTTTTTTTTGCAACGATCATCTGGTTGGGATTTCTTTTATCAATAATCACTATTGCGTAAGCACCTACGACTTCGGTAAGGGCAATGCGCACCGCCTCAAATAGATCAACACCGGTTTTTTGTTTTACATCTTCTATAAAATGTGTGAGCACTTCAGTATCCGTTTCACTTATGAATGAGTGTCCTCGATTCAGGAGTTCTTCCTTTAGCGCAGCATAGTTTTCTATGATGCCGTTGTGGATAAGGGCAAGATTGGAATCGCCTGAAAGATGAGGATGGGCATTAATGTCATTGGGCACACCGTGTGATGCCCAGCGCGTGTGTCCTATGCCAATAGTGCCCTCGCTGTTTTTGCCTATCATCAAATCCTCCAGATCCTGAACCTTGCCTTTGCATTTGTGCAGGTTGAAGCGGGTCTTGTCAATAAGTGCAACACCCGCACTGTCGTAGCCACGGTATTCCAGACGTTTTAATCCTTTGATAAGGATGGGATAGGCCTGTTCATTTCCCAGATAACCAACAATTCCACACATGAGCTGTAATTTATTTTAGACTACAAAATTGTATCAGTTCGATGATAGAGCCTGTTTAAAATTTCATCAGACGGCTTGTTATATGACCTTTCCGGTCACACTTCGTTGAAATTTTTCCAGATAGGAAGCAGTATCTGAAGAAAATTTCGCCTCGCCTGACCAAAAAATGCATTTATTACAATATCTCGTTCATGAAATCTTAAACAGTCTCTTAGTTAGAGAGTGTAATCAGGAGCCTCATATTGTCCTCCGGGAGTGCTGGGTTGAAATCAGGACCATGCAACTCCACACGGTTAATAGAAACCCCTGCACTGTTCGATACCAGTTGCAGGCCATTGTTGCTGATTTCGCCATTCAATACCTGTTGCACCCAACGGGTGATGTTGAAACGATATTCCAATGTATCGGCCATGTAAATTCCATCAATGTCGTGACTGGCTGTAACCTGATCAGGCAATATTATGTTTTCATCTTCATCATTCTTTCCCAGAACAAAAAGTTGTGATGGGACGGGAAGGCGCGAATTGTAATTGTCTTCAACAGGTACAATAAGTTCAGCTTTATTGATGGTCCTTCCTTCCAATACATTGTATTGGTCAAGAAAAGGCAATTCAATTTTTGTCTTTGCAGATGCTCCTGCCTGCACATAACTGGAAATGGAGCCATCCAGTGGATTTTCGGGAGTGAGTCCTGCCAGTTCCGAACCGACATAAGAATGCTGGATATTAGTAAATCTTGCTGCAAGATCACCCATCACAAAAGAATAACTGGTAGTGTCCAATTCCACTGTGTCGCGATAGTAGACCGTCAACTTCGATGCAGATTGTGTGAGGTCAAAATTCACCACTGCTCCATTGGCCGATGCCGACCGGATGTGAAGTCCTTTAAAGAATTGGAGAAAGAATTCGTTGTCAGCAAGGTTGGCGGCATCGGTATCGAAAAACTTTTGGGCCAGCGAATTTTTCAACCTCAATTGAAGTTGCGGGACCAATGAATCATCACCTGATGGCAGGAAATCAAACAGGTTGAGTTCATTTATTTCGAAACCTGGCTCCACAAGATTTACTGTGTTGTTGATGGCCGGGGCGTGATCGGAGTAATATGTGGAATCGAGATAGATGTCCTCGGTCATTTCGTACACTTCAAAGTATTGTGGAAAAAGTTTTCCATAAGCCCTTCCGGAATACGCGAGAGATAAGATTACTGAGTCCACTTCATAAAATTCCGGAAATTCCACACTGCTTCCTGAAAGCCTTATCTGGGTATAGATGCCAGCAAGCGTTTGGCCGAAAATATCATCGGCATAATTGCCGAGCATCTGGGTAGATAGTTCATCAGTGCGCAAGGTGTCTTCACGAACAGTGCTCACCCACAACGTGGTGGTGTCGGTGTAATAAGCATTGAGCAAATCGCCCTCCGGTTGCAGCTCCAGACCGAGGTCCGTTTCGGGGCGCTTGCATGCCACGGCAAAAACGACAACTGCTAAAAAGGAAAAAAGCCTCATGGCGTTGAGGCTGTTTTTCAAATGCATAGTATGTTGGAAATTTTTAATCAACGAGCACGGACTTTCCCAGCACAGCATAATCATAAAATTCATCAACTGCAGTGAGGTAGTCTTCTTCTTCATATTGGCGAAGGAGTGGAACATCAAGTTGACTTGCATATTGTTCCACTTTGCTGTTTACGTTTTCAGAGCCGAGGATCACAGCATCGGAATATTCAAGTCCGAGCTTACACAAGTTGACGTACGAGGGGTTTGAAATGTTACCCATAAATTTCTTGTCAATACCATCAAAGGCAATCTTGTCAGAAAGTTTCGTATTGAGCGAACCTTCGAAAGAATCATCGTAAAGGGATAACACGATTTTGGATTCAGCGAAGTATGGGTCACGCCTGTAAAGTTTTTTTATGTACATAGGCATAAGCGATGTAAACCAACCGTGACAGTGAATAATATCGGGCGACCAGCCCAATCTTTTCACCGTTTCCAAAACGCCTTTGGTGAAGAAAATCATCCGCATGTCATTGTCGGGGAAAAGTGTTCCGCTTTCATCAGTGAAGTAAGCCTTGCGATGGAAGTATTCCTCATTGTCAATGAAGTAAACCTGAATCCTGATTTGTGGAATGGATGCCACCTTAATAATCAGAGGATGGTCAGTGTCGTTCACAATGAGGTTCATTCCTGAAAGCCTGATCACTTCGTGAAGTTGGTGTCTGCGCTCGTTGATTTTGCCGTATCGCGGCATGAAGATTCGGGTTTCTTTACCTTTTTCATGAACCGCTTGGGGAAGGTATCTTCCTGAAGTTGCATTGGGGGATTCGGCTGAAAAGGGCAGAATTTCCTGGGAAACGAAAAGAACTTTTGTTTTGCTCATATAAAGATAGCTTTAATTTAAAACGCGGCAAATTTACGCAAAGTCAAAAGTTGTTGGAGAATCATGGCAACTATGCGTGGCTGAAACGAAGTTTAGAAACTGACAAACCAGGGTTGGCAAATGGGTGAATGGGCTTATGCAATACATCTTTGCTCATTTGCCATATTCGTTACAAGCGGACTGTTGCTTGCTAGCCATCTGCCGAAATTGATTTATCATGCCATACAAACTTTTTACAAAAACGTGGGTGGCGGAAATTCGGTAATGAGAGGAGGTGAACAGTTGGTACCTCCACTTGTTCAATGTGTGATTGCAATTGTCCTCCTATACAAATCCGCAGCAATCATCAGTTGGTTGGAGCAAACTTCTTTCGGAAAGGTGCATCCGGATGTGTTAGACCAAAAGCAGGGTGAAGACAACTCCTGATGTATTGACGACTGCCAGAAGAATTACCTTCACGCTCGGTTTTATCTTACCATCTCAATATCCAATGAAAAGATTTTATTTCAGTTTGCTGCTTGCACTTTTTGCCGTTAAAATTTCATCACAAATTCTTGGCGACCCTATCGTGCATTTCCAGTTCGAGGATGGAATTCCTGCAACGTGGGAAAATGGAATAGTGAGTACAAACAACATTGCGCAGTGGGAATACCGCGGGTCGGATACCACACCTGATAACACGATTTGCTCGCAAGGTTCCTGCGGTTTCGGTTCACTGCCCATTGCATCCCTCACACAATCCAATGGCTTTGTGATTTTTGATTCCAATTACTGGGATGATGATGATGGTATGTGTGGTGGAGGCCCATCCGGCCCCGATCCTGCTCCACATACAGCATGGCTCACAACGGAAAGCATTGACCTAAGTGAATACGCCACGCTAGTACTCACCTTCCAACAACAATTCAAACATTACAGCACGACAACAACCAAAGTGCAAATCAGTATTGATGGCGGTGCATGGACGGACATTCACACCAATTCAGAAGTTTTTTCGCCTGTGGTGGAATGGGAAACCATCAACATCACCACATGGGCTGCCGGTGAAAGTGATGTGCGCATCCGGTTTCTTTTTACAGGAGCTTATTACTGGTGGCTGCTGGATGATATAGTGATTTATTCGCCCAACCCCAACGACCTGATGCTTGAGGAACCGAAGTACACCTACTTCGAAGTGGCGGGGCAAGCGCTCGATATTTTTGAGGACATGCCTTATGATCAATATCCACAGGTCATGATTCCTCAGTTTCATTTTTCTGGAATCGGAACCAACATTGGTGGAAATTCACAGACACTAGCCACCCTCAATGTGCAAGTGAAAAAGAATGGAGTGAATTCCGTTTACAATTCAACCACTAATCCTGTTACGATTATTCCGGGAGCTTCTCCCCTACTCTCGCTCAGCACAGCATTTACAAGCCCAACTGACATTGCCGACTATTTCATATACTACAACCTGGCTCAACTGCAAACGGATGACAACGCGCTAAACAATTTTGACACGCTTGATTATTCCATCACGCCCTATTCTTATGCACGGGATGAAGGCCCCATGGTGGACAAGTTCATTCCTGCCGCGGCATACAACGGCCAGCCACATCAGGTTGGAAATATTTTCGAGGCGCAGGCCAGTGGTTTGGAATTTCATTCCATCAGTGCTGCGCTGGCTGAAGAAACCACTGTGGGCAGCGAAGTGTTCGGCATCGTGTACAATCTTGATTTGGTTACGGTGATGGGTACCACCAATCCGTACACGGTGAATGCTGCCGATATCAATTCGGTGGGCGAAGAAAAAATGATCACGCTTGATTTTCCTGAACCTCTCATCCTTGACAACGACTCTCTTTATCTTGTAATGGTGGGCAATTATGGCGGTGATGATTTGTTGCGTGTGGCGCGAAGCGGAGTTGCAATTGAACAGGTATCGTTGGTGAAATATCCGCAGGTGAACGGATTGTTTTACCTATTGAAAACACCTATGGTGCGCATGAATATTTTTTCTGCAAATGCAAATCCGGGTTGTATTGATCCCAGTGCGATCAACTTTGATGTAGATGCGGATGAAGATGATGGCTCGTGCGATTTTGCTGGATGCACAAACCCTGAAGCGCTGAATTATGATGAGGATGCAAACTGGGATGATGGAACTTGTCTTGTTAGCGGATGCACAAATCCAGAAGCGGACAATTACGATCCATTGGCAACGATGGATGATGGCTCGTGCATTATTTCTGGTTGCACAAATCTTGTGGCTGACAACTACGATCCACAAGCGAATCTTGATGACGGTTCTTGCATCATATCAGGATGCACCGATCCTGATGCTGATAATTTTGATGATAACGCGAACACCGATGACGGTTCATGCCTCTACTATGGATGCACTGATGCGGGGGCAGATAATTTCGATCCGGGGGCGAACTTCGATGATGGTTCGTGCATCTACTTAGGTTGTACAAATCCTGTTGCGGACAATTATGATCCGGAAGCCAACGTGGATGATGGCTCCTGCATTATTTCAGGATGTACCGATGCCACTGCCGACAATTTCGATCCCGAGGCGAACAACGATGATGGTTCGTGTTTCTATCTCGGATGTATGGATCAGGAGGCGGACAATTACGATCCCACTGCTACGATTGATGATGGTTCGTGCCTCTATTATGGATGTACGGATGTGTTCGCGAACAATTATGATTCATCGGCTAATTACGATGATGGTTCCTGTCTTTACAGTGTGTCAACTTTTGCGGTGAATGATGCTGTGGGTTGTGTTCCGTTCACGGTGACGGTAAATAACCAGACGGATGTGACCCCGGGCAGCTCGTGCATCATTGAGTTTGGTGAGGGCGGTTTTTCCGACCAATGTCTGGATGAATATGAAATGACTTACGCATTTGCCGGGACATACACCATCATGCTTACCTATGTGCAGGGTGATGATGTGACAACGGATGAAGTTGAGATAACGGTTTATGATAATCCGGAAACACCACTCATTGCCTACACCTCGACACCCGAGTTCAATGTGTGGACTATGAATTTTACGAACGGAAGTTTTGAATGGTGGCTGGATGGTGGAGTGCTGGCTGATGTGGATACTTCATCCTTCTATCCGGCTGGCGAAAACGGTGTTGTTAACAACGGTTTCTATCAACTTCTCTACACTGATCAGAATGGATGCTCATCATGGAGTGATACCCTTCTTGTACTCCAGCCGCAGTTTTATGTGGTGCAAGATTCACTTTGTGCACCGGGAATTTTTTCAATCATCAACCAAACGGATGTGGTGGAGGGGGCAGCGTGTGAGTTGATGGTGAATGATGAATTGATGAGTTGCAATGAGGGAGAAAACATCATTACCCTCACCGATGTGGGGGACTATTTAGTGAATTTGCAATATGAATTGGATGGTGAGGTCTATGGTGTAACAGCGCAGGGTGTAACGGTGCTTCCTTCGCCCAATGCTCCGCAATTATTCTACGACTTCTACTATATCTGGTGTGAGGGTTGTGAGGGTTACGCCATTGAGTGGTTCGATGAAAATGATGTGCTGGTGCAGACGGGTGACACTCTGTTTGAAGAACCCGAAATAGATGTGCTGTATTATGTGGTAGTGACTAACGAGCTTGGATGTTCTGCCATGAGCAGTGAACTTTCTGTTCCCTGGAGTGTTTCCGAAAATGATGTTTCAAACTCAATGCTGGTGTATCCCAACCCAGCGTGGGGGAAGGTGGTGGTTCAATGTGACTTGGTGATGGATGAATTGAAAATCTATGATGCCCTTGGGCGTTGCGTTCTTGCATCATCACCCCAAAATAAAAATGCGGTGGTGGATGTGGGGGGACTTGCAGAGGGGGTTTATCACGTGGTGACGCGGGGAAATGGAAATGTGGTTTCGATGGAGGTTGTGGTGATGAAGTAACATAGGACCAAAAAGCGAATTCACCAACACATTTTACATTTTCAATTCTCAATTGTCAATTTCTTCGTCCATCGGTGTACCATCCAAAGTGGAATGATTCCAAAAACCCCGAACGAACAATCAATCAACCTCCAGTAAATGGGTATTCCGCGAATTTCTCCGCAGATGAATGCGAGGGGGATAATGGCGACACAAGCCATCATGCCCCATTCTATCACCCAGATGTTTTTTATGGGATCGCGTAGCGGGCCTATGAACAGCAATGCGATAATGAGGTGTGCAAATGCAAGCCAGTCAAATCCATAAGCCATTTGAGGGAAAGTTGTGTTTACCTGGGTGATGGAATTTGAAATGTGTTGAATGAAATCCTGGATTTGTTGCGGCAACCAACTCATGTGGCTGGTCAGCCATTTCAATTCTGTTTCCACAGCAAATGCAGTGATGCCGCTGATGGCAAGTGCAATGATGAAGAAGATGAGGGTGATGCGGATTTTGCGAAGAAGTTTTTGGTGCATGATGAAAGTTGAGGGTTGCAAGTTGAGGATTTGCCCGAAGTGTCCTTTGGAACAGTTTGAAATTTATTATCAAGTTCTTAAAAAAAAAAACCGCCCCCGCCTTTTTGCAAAGACGGGGGCGGCCAATCAAAGGCTTATTCTAAAATTTGTTATTGTTTGATGAAGGGCTTCACTGCAACACGTTCTCCATTGGCAACGCGCAGCAGGTAATAACCAGCGGCAAGATCATTCACCAGTACATTCATGGTGCGGTAAGTAACATCATTGTTCAGGGAAATGGTGTGAACGATTTGTCCGGCCACATCCATCACCTGTACAAGAATTCCTTCCTGTGCATTGAGTTTGTTCACGTTCAATATCAGTTCTTCGCTAACGGGGTTGGGGTAGAATTCCACTTCAATAAGGTTGCTCTCCCATCCGTTTCCGTTGAATTCTCCGTTGTCGTTATAGACACATGAACCATCATCGTAAGTAGCCCACGGGTTGTAGTTGAGTGCAAGCGGGTCGGTGCATCCATCCACCTCGCAGGTGGTGTTCACGCCAATGAGGTCGGCAGAGTATTCGCCATATAGCAATGAGCCTTCGGAATAAGTACCGTTTCCGAAAATGGAGTAGTATGCTCCGTTCCAGCCATCGCCCCATGAGTCGCTCATCTGCATTTCGTAACAACCATCGGGCAAGCACAGGTATTGTGTTTCGCTGTCCCAACTGTTGTATCCACTTCCGCTGGCCACGATTACACCTTCTTCATTCACGAGGTTCCATGAAATTTCGCTTCCCCATACCTGGGTGCTGATGGAAATTGTTATGAGGTTGGCACCGCAGTCTTCGGCATAGATGCATGAACCATCATCAGTGGTTGCCGTGTAATTGTAGTTGAGGGCAAGGGGATCTGTGCATCCCGCAATTTCATCGCAGCCTGTCGCGTTTATTCCAAGACTTTGCACATCGTAGCTGCCTTCGTCCATCGAGTATGATGATGAGTATTCGCCATTCACATACACATCCAATGAACCATTGTTCCAGCCATCACCGAAACTGTCGTACATATATATGGTGTAGCAACCATCGCCCACGCAGGCGTAACCATTGTTCCAATAGCTGCCGGCTACCCAGATGCCATCTGCATCATACACATACCATGAAATTTCATTCTCGAAAATTCCGCCATTGAGTACAAACTGGACAAGATTCTGGAGGCAGTCTTCTGGGTATTGGCATGTACCGTCATCAGTTGTTGCGTATGGGTCGTAATTCATTGCAGCAGGATCGGTGCATCCGTAGTAGGGGTATATGCATGAACCATCGTTAGCGCTTGCTTCAGGATCGAAGTTCAGCGCATTCGGGTCAGTGCATCCCCACACAGGGCCGCAGGTTCCGTCAATAGAAAATTGGATAGAACCGGATTCTTCGCCATCATACAATTGGCCGGTGATCAATTGTGTTCCGTTGTTGACAGTCACCCAGAAGTATCCACCATACCAGCCTAAAGGGCCGGTGTTGTTCAGCATGTTCGCGGTATAGCAAGTGCCGGGCTGGAGGCAGATAGTGTAGTAGCCAATTGCATAATCGTTGAGGCCTGATACATCTATCACCTCGTTGCCCTCATCATCCACAATCTGGAGTTCCAGTTGTCCGCCATTTGCAAATGCGCATACATATAATGTGGCAACGACAGAGCCATCACCATCGCAATACTCGCACGAGCCGTCATCAATAGTTGCGTAGTAGTTATAGTTGGTGGCAGTGGGATCGGTACAGCCTTCATACACGCAAGAGCCGTCATCATAATCTGCCTCCGCATCGTAGTTGGCAGCATTGGGATCGGTGCAACCACCGTTGGTCGAACTTTCGCATCCATCAGCATTGACACCGAAGGCACCTGAGCCAAAAAATCCATAATCAAGGTTGAACACAAGGGACTCGGAATTGTTACCAACGTACAATTCAAGCGAGGCACCGGTCCAGCCGTCACCAAAAGAGTCGTAAAGGTTTACGGTGTAGCAACCGTCTTCTAGGTATGCGGAATAGGTGGCATTGTATCCGTCACCGGACAATACTATGTTTCCGTTTTCATCAACGATTTCCCATGATGGTTCGTTGGGCCATGAACTCTCGGTAAAAATTCCGAACACGAGCGTCTGTGCATTTGCAGCAAATGCAAAAGCCAGCATGACAAGCGAAAGCACAGCCCACTTGCAGGATTTGTTCATCAAATTTTTCATAGATGATTTTTTTTGATTTTGGTTTGATATTAATCTGGTCTGAAAAAGAATGTGGCCAAAGAAGGCTGATTCCATTTTTTAAGAGACGCCTTCATAAAAGCATTGGTTGCAATCCCGTTTTTTTTTCCCGAACATTTCTCATCCCGCATGAGCGGGACGAAGGCTCTAACATTATTAAATGCGCTGTATCAGGCGATGATTCCGCTGCCGATAAGTTCATCGTCAAGGTACCATGCTGCGAACTGGCCGCGTGCAATGCTGCGCTGCTGTTCAACGAAAACCACGTACAGTCCTTTATTGGATTTGGTTATTGTGCAAGAAGTAAGAGGCTGGCGGTAGCGGATTCTTGCCCGAAATCTTTTCGACTCGCCTTCTTTCATCCGCAAATCTTCGCGCACCCAGTGTTCGTCCAAAGTTGGAATAAAAAGTCCTTTGCGAAAAAGTCCGGGGTGATTTTCTCCCTGGCCCATGAACACGATATTTTCTACAGGATCAATTTCAAGAATGAACATCGGCTCTGCTTTTCCTCCCACTCCCAATCCTTTGCGCTGGCCGATGGTGTAATAATGAATACCTTGGTGCTCGCCCACCACTCTGCCCATTGCTTTGGCGAATACCATAGGCGAACAAATCAATCCCAGTTCATTTTCATTTCCGCTGCCGCTCATATCATTGGATGATGTGAAAAGCACATCCGAGGGTACTTCAATCACCTGTCCTTTTTTGGGTTGAAGTTGTTGCTGGAGAAAAACCGGTAACTTCACTTTGCCCACAAAGCACAATCCCTGCGAATCTTTTTTATCCGCATTTGGCAACCCGATTTCATGAGCAATTTTTCTTACCTCGGGTTTCTTTAACTCACCAATGGGGAACAACACTCTCGAGAGTTGCTCTTGGTCCAGTTGGCACAAGAAATAGCTCTGATCTTTATTTGAATCTTTTCCTGCAAGAAGTTGGTAAATCGTTTTGTCTTGATCATTTACAAAAGAATTTTTCCTGCAATAGTGGCCGGTGGCAACAAAATCAGCTTTAAGGTTGAGTGCAGCTTTCAAAAAGACATCAAATTTTATTTCACGATTGCAAAGCACATCAGGATTAGGAGTTCGCCCCGCTTGGTACTCGCGAAACATGTAGTCCACAATTCTTTCCTTATAGTCTTTGCTAAGGTCAAGCACATGAAAAGGAATTCCCAGGTGCTCGGCTGCCATCATTGCATCGTTACTGTCATCAATCCACGGGCACTCGTTATTCACAGTCACCGACTCATCGTGCCAGTTGCGCATGAAGATGCCCACCACATCGAAATCTTGTTCAAGCAGAAGATGTGCAGCCACACTGGAATCCACTCCACCGGAAAGTCCGACCACCACGCGCTTTTTCATCAGGACGCGAAAGTATTTCTATATGTGCAGGACTTTGCTTTATTTGCAGGCAGGTCAGACAAAAAGAAAAGGATGGGTTCCAACTTGTGAACAAAAAATTTGCATTTAGTGTTCATCATCCGGCAACCCGCTTCTAAAACTTTCGTCTAAACCCTGTCCGCTTAATGGCAGAGGACCCCGAATTGACCCGATTAGTTGATGGCTGTCTCCGAGGAGACAGGCGTTCGCAGCAAGCGGTACATCGGAGGTTTTATGGAAAAATGAAGGGAGTGTGCATGAGGTACACCAAGGATGCTGACCAGGCGCAGGACGTATTGCAGGAAGGATTTATTAAGGTGTTTAATAATCTGGAGCGATATAAAGGAGCAGGTTCTTTTGAAGGTTGGATACGCAGGATAATGGTGAATCTGTCCATTGATTATTTTCGCAAAAGCAGGCACGATTTCGTGTTGCTGACGCAGGATCATCAAATGGAGAGTTTCGAGGAAGAACTAGAAGATGAGGAGGACAGACCGATTGAACATAATTTTGGAGCCAGCCAAATAATTGAGGCCATGCAGAAATTGACTCCTGCATACAGGATGGTATTCAACATGTACGTTTTTGAAAATTACCAGCATAAAGAAATAGCAGAAATACTTAGAATAAGCGTTGGAACTTCGAAGTCCAATCTTGCAAAAGCTAAGCGAAACCTAAGAAAAATTCTAATAAGAGACTTCACAAAACCCGATGAGCAGAATGTCAACACGATTTGAAGATCAAGTAAGGAATGCCCTCGACAATTATGAACTTCCCTACGACCCTGGAAGTTGGAAAAAAATCGAAAAACAGTTAGCAGCGTCCGGAACCGGAAGTTCAAATTCAGCGCGTTGGGTTGCAGCTATTGCAGCCACCATAGTTACCGCAGTTTCTACAGTTCTCGTTTACGACCATTATTTTGATATTCCCAAGGCCCATCTGGCATTTGGTGCCAACCGGGTTCAACATGTAGAGTACCTGAATACTGAAAACAAGAATGCGTCCATCACCACCGATATTCTGGATGAAAAGGCCATTAGCGAGAACTCGGATAACGCTGCTGCAAACGAATCGCTACACAGTTCTAATGCGACAATAGAAAGTAACAAATCTTCCGATGCAAATGATCAGGACCACACAAACCCTATTGGCTTGACTGTGAGCGATGAGGCGGAATTCAGCACAAAAGGACAAAATCAAAAAACTATAAAAGGAACTGCCAAATCTGACGGCAGTAACGTGCCATCCAATGCGAATACCGTGGCCTTCAAGACCAATGTAAGAAAAGCCTGTACAGGTTTTGAAATTGACTTCCAACTTACCAACGGCCCTACCGAAGGAAGCTATCTGTGGAATTTCGGTGACGGTTCGTTCTCCAGCCAGGTGAATCCAAAACACCATTATTCCAATCCTGGTGTGTATGATGTTTCGCTTTCAATCACTGGTAAGGATGGCTTGATTCGCTCCACTTCAATGGAAGACCTTGTTACTATCAATCCGACACCCGAAGCTGATTTTGAATGGGATTTTATCAATGGTGCTACCGATGAACCATCTGTGAAATTCATCAACCTCAGTGAAAACGCAAGCAACAGCGAATGGAGGTTTGATGGTTCGGAAACTGACGGTGAAATCAGCCCGGTGAAATCTTATATCAATAAAGGAAAACACTCGGTTGAACTTTATGTGGCGAACGAATTCGGTTGTTCGGATGTCACCATCCGCTACCTCACCATTAACAGTGATTATAACCTTTTGGCACCTGCCGCCTTCAGCCCTAACAGCGATGGTGTTGAGGACACGTTTATGCCAGAAGCACTACGAAATAATAATTTCAATTTTAAGATGACAATTTATGACGGGACCCAACCCATTTATCAAACAGCCGGCAAAAACAAGCCGTGGGATGGAAAAATAAAGAATGGTTCGCTTGCTCAAACAGGAACCTCGTACCCTTGGGTGGTGATTATTTACAACGACATAACCAAAGAAGAGAAATACTTCAGCGGTTCAGTAACCATCATCCCTTAACCAAAACCAACTTATTATCAGGCAAACGACCCGGAACTAAACCTCCGGGTTTTTTGTTTTACCGAGTTATCAACAACTTGCTTAAAATGCCTATACTTTTGCCGCTGCCTTAAACTGACTTAATGAAACAGGCTTCCGCCAGCCATATTCTGCAAACCATACTTTCCTGCTCCTTGATCGTGGCTGTTGCGCTCCTGTTTACAGTTACAAAAGCAACAGCACAGTTCATCGTCACTCCTTCAACAAATTGTTCCAGTTGCGATGGACAGGCAACATTCAACACCATGATTCCCGGTAGTGTTTTTTTCCTGTGGTCAGATGCCCAGGGACTGCTTGTGTTTTCTGAGATTAATGATTTAGGGATTTCAACCCTCTCAGGTTTATGCGCAGGTGTGTTGCAGGTGGTGGCAAATGATGGCGCACAATCGGAAACATATATTTTGAATATTCCAACGCTCATCACCAATCCGGGAACAGCATTGACTGCAATCGTATGCAGCACTGATGGTGATGTTGACCCCTCGGATTTTATCCCGGACATTCTGAATGGAGGAACATGGACGGAAGCGGATGGAACTGCACTTCCCGGGAGCATTGACCCATCAGTGGCGGATGAAGGTTACTACCTCTACAATGTTGATGAAGGCGGCTGCACAGTGACCACCGGAATTTTTCTTGACATCATCCAGGATGCCGATCCGGGTTTTTCCACTACCTACCTCATCTGCGAAAATTACCAGCCGTTTTTGATGACAGATTTTCTCTCCGGCACACCTGACTATACAGGTCAGTGGTTTGCTGGTGGAGGAATTCCGATGGATGGAATTTTCGATCCTGCCACCATGAATACTGCTCTTTTTACTTATATGATTGACACCGTTGTGGGATGCTCCCCCGTTTTCAGCACCATGCTGGTGGTAGAAAATCTGATACCCGATCCGGGATTGGATGCCTCCGTTCTAGTGTGTGCCGATGCGATTCCGTTCAGCATGTTGGGCCAACTGAGTGGAAACCCTCAGCCGGGGGGCCAGTGGTACGATCAAAATGACAATGCTGTAAGCGGAACATTTGATCCCGCATTTATGCCAGTGGGCATTTATCAATACATCGTAAATGGAGCAACACCATGCGTTGGCCAGGACTCTTATTTGACCATTGACGTATCGCCCACCAATCCTTCGGGTACGAGTGCCATCGAAACTGTGTGCGAAAGCGATCCAGAATTCGAAATGATTTCATCGTTAGGAGGAACTCCGCTGGATGGTGGTGTATGGACAAATTCACTTGGAACAATAGTCAGCCCGACAATTGATCCGGCAACAGCAACTCCGGGAATTTATACTTATGAATATCCCAGCATCGGATGTGTTCCTGATTTTGCTGAACTAACCGTCACCGTTGAACAATTGCCCGATGCAGGAAATTCTTCATCGCTTCCCGTTTGCGAGAGCCTTGTGTTGTTCGACCTCAATAATTTGCTTTCATCTAATGCTGATCCTGATGGAACATGGTTCGACAGCAACGGTATCATGCCATCTGCCGATTTCAACTTTCCGGGACTTGGTTCTTTCCCGTTTTCCTATTTATCAGAAGGAATTTTTTGTCCTTCTGATGTAGCAGTTTTTACTTTAACTGTGGATGCGCTTCCATCATCACTCACCGATGCGGCACTTGAAGTTTGTGAAGCATCTCCTCAAATTGATTTGAACCAATTGGCCAATGCAAATGGTGAATTGGCTGGATGGGAAGACGATGCTGGAAATGCAGTAACCGCATTGTTCGAACCTATTACCGCAGGTACTTTTCCATTCACCGGAACGATAATTTCCGGCAATTCCTGCCCTGATGAAGAAGCGATAGTGACGATTGAAGTTGCCGCCCCGGATTTTGAAAGCACAGTGGTTTCAATTGATTTATGCCAACTGCAATCCAACTATGAATTGACTAATGCTGATCCTATGGTTGATTTTACCATTGGCACATGGACGGATGCAAATGCCAACCCGGTTCCAACTTCTGTTGCATTGGATTTTTCAGGAACTGAATCATTTTTTTACACCTCATCGCAAACTGCAGCTTGTTTTGAATCAGTGCTGGAAGTTCAGCTCAACGTATTTGAACCGATGATTGCCGGCAATGATTTGGTCCTTGATATTTGTTCCAACCTAGGCGAATTTTCTATGGCCGAACTGGCACCGGCAGGTTCCACACCGGGTGGAATATGGACTTTTTCGGGCACTGAATTTTCCGCAGTCAACTTCAACCCCTCGACTGATGAAAGCGGAACCTACGTTTATGCTGTTTCACCGAACGGTCCTTGTGCTGCTTCAAGTGCCGATGTGATGATTGCCATCCAACAGGAACCAGTTTTCGATGCGGGGGAAGACATAGCAGTGTGCCACGGTTCATCATCAGTTGAACTCGGTCAAGTACCACAAGCCAGTTTTCTTTATGAATGGGAACCACAAATCAACCTCAGCAATTTCACTGTTTCGAACCCGGTAATCACTTTGGAAAACACGGACGACATTCCACTCGAAATTGAGTACGTAGTTTATGCCACTAATGGAATTTGTGAGACTACTGACACCATAATTGTTGCTGTGTATCCATTGCCTGATGCCGATGCCGGAAATGATACGGAAATGTGTGCTGGGGACACAATTCAACTCAACGTATCGGGCGGCAATGAATACTACTGGTTGCCCGCAGATTTTTTTTCAGACAACACTTCTTCATCACAAACCATTTCTCCACAGCAAAACATGATGCTGATGGTGGAAGTAATGAACCAATGGGAATGTGTTGAGGCAGATTCAGTCTCTATCATAGTTCATTCTTTGCCCTTTGCATCCTTCGAAATTTCGAACTATGCTGCATGTCCTCCAGCATTATTTGAGGTGGTGAACACTAGCGAAAATTCACCGGGAATTGAGTATGAGTGGCTCGTGGCGGATCAAACATCGTTACTGGAATCACCCGCGCCATTCCAAATTGTACAACCGGGGAATTATGACATCACTCTCATTGCAACGAATGAAGATGGTTGTGCTGCAATCGTTACAGAAAATGATGTACTCGTTGTTTTTGAAAATCCTATTGCCGATTTTTCATTTACACCTCAAGAACTTACCGCACTGGAAAACGCAGCGCAATTCGTAAACGAATCACACAACGCTGAATTATTCTTCTGGAGTTTTGATGCGTTAGGAGAAAGTATGCTGGCGAATCCTGAATTCACTTTTCCGGCTGAGGGGGAAATCAATTATTTCGTTTGCCTTGAAGTTGGAAGTTCGGAGGGATGCTCGGACACTTTATGCAACACCATTCATATTGAAAGCGCAACTGTGTTTTATGCCCCAAATGCTTTTACTCCCGATGGCGATGGTATCAACGATGTTTTTATTCCAGCCTTTGAAGGATTTGATGTTGCAACTTACACTCTCCAGATTTTTGACCGATGGGGCGAGGTGATTTTTGAAACCAATGTTGCCACCCAACCGTGGATTGGAAATGTGCATGGCGGAAGCCATTTCGCGCAATCTGGAGTTTATTTATGGCAAGCGAAAATAAAAGATGCTGATTCTGCTGAGTACAGTAAATTCAGTGGCCACATCACGTTGATTCGATAGAAATAATTCTCGCCATGTATCGCTGAAATCTTTGCTTTAGAGAGTGCAACCGCGCCTCTACATTTGTTGTCTCGATTGTGCTAACTATTCAAAATATACTTCTGAATTAATGAGACATTTCTACACACTATCAGTTATTGTTCTTTTCCTCTCATCGGGGTCAATGTTCGGCCAGATGTACAACATGTCCAATGGCACCATCACTACTTGTGACGGCCAGTTCGTGGATGACGGAGGAATTCAATCCTATTCGCCTGCTAGTTACACGTTCACCATTTGTCCTGATATTCCTGGTGATGTGATCCAGATAGAATTTGTCGCTTTCCAACTCCAGACAGGCGGAACATTCAACGCATCAGATTGGTTTACGATTTATGATGGTGACGACACTTCGGCACCTCAACTTGGAACATATACAGGTAATGATTTGCAGGGATTGCCTGTGACGGCCACGGTGAACAACACCACTGGCTGCCTCACTTTCGCTTTTCAGGATAACGGTGCCGATAACATGACTATGCCCGGATGGGAAGGATTGATTTCATGCACTACTCCTTGCGACAATCCTGTTGCCGCATCCATCATCAGCGATCCTGCACCCATAGGCGCAATACAAACAGTAAGCGTTTGTCAGGGAACAACAGTAACGTTTGAGGATAACGGTTCCTTTGCTCAAACCGGTTTTACTATTGACCAATACGTTTGGAATTTTGATAATGGAACGGTTGATAATACAAGCGGAGATCAAGTCTCTTACTCCTTTGATGAACCGGGTGAATATGTAGTAACTCTGACCGTTCTCGATAACAACGGATGCAACAGTTTGAATCTTGATCCGCTGCAAATTCTGGTTAGCACCATTCCCCATTTCCCCGGAATGGCAGACCAAAACATCTGCCTCGGATCGGAAGCCACACTGGTTGGAAATGCAGAAAGCACAACCTGGACTGCCTTGCCACCGCAAGTAGTTTCCGGTACCACATACCTGGCAGATGGAGCGGGCTTCAGTTACTCAACCACTTTGACATTCGATTTTTTTGAACCTGGGGCAACACTTGATGATTGTGATGATCTTCTTGGTGTTTTCGTAAACATGGAGCACAGCTACATGGGCGACCTTGGCGTTTTTGTTTCTTGTCCTGATGGCACCACAGTTTCTCTAGTGGATTGGGGAACCAATGGTGGTGGCGGAACTTTTATCGGTGAAGCTGTGGACAACGAAAGCACTGTGGAAGGAACCGGATACGACTATGTATGGTCTCCAGATGCGACCAACGGAACCTGGGGTGAAAACTCATACCTCTTCCAGCAAGACTACACCGACAACTCCGGCCAGTTCTGGAACGATGCCTACTACCTGCCCTCCAATACTTATGAAGCCTATGGCGATTTGTGCGATTTTTTGGGATGTCCTCTTAACGGTGAATGGACTTTTACGGTGACCGACAACCTCGCCATTGACAACGGCTACATTTTCTACTGGGGAATTGATCTAAACCCTGCATTGTTCCCCGGTGTCACCACTTTCACTCCCGTGATAGGTGCCGATGCGGATTCATCTTATTGGCAAGGCCCGTTCATTACCAGCGAATCTTTCGATGGTGAAACCATAACCGTGCTGCCTGATGCGGAAGGAGTTTACTGTTACGACTACATCGTGACCAACAACTTCGGCTGCACATTCGACACCACCATTTGTTTGACGGTTGAACTTGCACCACAAGTGTATGCAGGCCCCGATGTCTATATGGCTTGTGATAATACGATGCTACAGGGAGGACTTGATGGTTCCGCCTCGGCAAGTTGCGGTGGCGATGGAGGCACTTTCAATTATTGCTATACCGACAGTGAATTTTTCGAATGGACGTTTTGCCCCGACACTCCAGGTGACGGAATTTCATTCATGACCTTCAATTTCATCTCTGGACAAATGGAGGGTTGGTTTGAAACCTTTACTGTTTATGATGGTGAAGACACCAGCGCCCCCATTATTGAATCATGGAGTGTTGGTGATGCCACCGGACAAATGTGGACTGCCACCAACCCAACAGGATGCATCACGGTTACATTTTCATCGGATGGAAGTATTTCTTGCGCATGGGGTTCTTATGAAGAATGGGAATATGAAATAGTGTGCAATGTGGGAGGGCCGGAATTCATCTGGGAATGGTCGCCATCCGATGGGCTTTCTGCTACCGATATTCCCAATCCAACAGTGAGCGGAATTAATTCAGACACCGAATACACATTAACCGGATGGCCTGTCGGTTTCCCGGGATGTGCCTCGAGTGATGAAGTGCTGGTAACTGTTTCAACTGACTTGCCCGATCCCGGTGAAGACGGTGTTGCCATCCTTTGCACCACATCACCCGATACGGATCTTGCAACTTTTCTTGGAGGTACACCTGATCCGGGTGGCGAATGGAATGATCCCTCCGGAAACTTTATGGCATCGAGCATCATTGATCCTTCTGTTGCAGCATCAGGCGATTACACTTACACCGTTGGAGGCATTGCTTGCCCCATCACCGCGCAAATAGATGTGACCATTGGCGATCCTGTGATTACAACGGTTGATGTGACGATATGTATAGGAGGGACTGCCACGCTCACTGCCAATCCGCCTGCGGGTGTGAATGACACCGGATGGATTTACGATTGGGCTGGAGTGGGTGTGGGGAACGATTTGCAGGTGACGCCCGATGTGGCCACCACCTACTCTGTCGTAGTAACAAATCCAGATGGTTGTTCGAGTTTACCTGTTGATCTTGAAGTGGACATTTACGGTCCAATCATCCTCAACATGGGTGATGATCAAAACATCTGCTTAGGGACAGATGCTGAACTTGAAGTGACATCGGCAAGTGGTGGTATGGGTGCTCCTTACACGTTTACCTGGGCATATAACGGAAGCGGCATCGGAACCGGGCAAACCATTTCTTATGCAGCGGAAGAGACCGGTGACTATTGCGTTACGGTGAATGATGGTTGCGAAACGCCATCAGTCACTGAATGTATTCCGGTGATTGTGGAAATAGAAATTCCGGTCACCTTTACCACGGACACCGTTGCGGGATGTTTCCCGCTCAACATCACATTCACCAACACTGTTGATCCTGCAAGCTTCACCGGCTCTTCGTGGAATCTGGGTGATGGCACTGATGTGCAGAACGACATTGAATTCACACACACTTTTGCCGAGCCAGGCATTTATGGTGTTTCACTTACCATCATCAGCACTGCAGGTTGCGTGTATTCTGTTTTTGCACCCGATTACATAACGGTACACAACCACCCCGTTGCATCATGGACAGCGGAACCACAGCCCACTGTAATTCCTGAAACCGAAATCACCTTCGATAATCTTTCGCTGGGCGACATTGCAACAAGTTATTGGGAGTTCGGTTATCCAACACCTTTCGGAACCAGCACTGACATGGAACCCGTTATAGAATTTCCCAACGATGCCGGTGGCGTTTATTCAGTTTATCTTTTGGTGACGGATGAAAACAATTGCACGGATGAGGTGATAGGTCAGGTGGTGATCAACAACCTTTTCCTGGTGTATATCCCAAATGGTTTCACTCCCAATTACGATGGCATCAACGATGTGTGGGCTATCTATGGCAGCGATCTCGATCCGGAAAAATTCACTATTCAGGTATTCAGCCGCTGGGGCGATATGGTTTATGAATCGCATGACCCTGCTGCGGCATGGACGGGAGGCCAGGACCATGGCGAATATTTCGTGAAGGACGGTGTTTATGTATGGCGTTGCGAAATTTCTTCGCTGAGCACTACCGAGAAAAAAGAACTGACTGGAACGGTGACGCTTATTCGTTAGCCAGCTAATCTGGCCGAAGAAAACTCTTCATTTCACTTCTCTATTTATTTCCAATGAAATAGCACTTTTTATTGCTGGGATTATGAGGCGGTCTCATTGCTTGGAAAACAACTTGTTTTCCTGAGACTGCAAGCTTTATGGGATGGTGTAATGCAGGATTGAGTTGGTGGTGCGGTTCTATTCCTCTTCTTCCTTCTCCTTCCTCTTCGTCACCACAAAAAGCGCCCTCTTTTCCGGCTCATTCACAAAAACCGTTTCCGCGGCATCGCTGGCTTGCACCATATAGGCCCATATTGTATTGAAGGCATCGTGCCTTGCGCCTGTGTTTAGGGGGCGCAGTCGTTTTTGTTTTTGAATGCACCGGGCTAAAGAAGGGTGTCAGGAATGAAGAGTTGCCCAGTATCGTCCTTCGCCTCGATGAGATACTTTATGGGAGGGTGGCAGTTCTCGAACGTGAAATGGTAAGGCGGAAGCTATCATCTTCAAGGCAGGCTCTGCGGAGTTTCCACCAACTCGCACTTCCCTTTTCGCGTTACACCTCGCACACCCGCATATTTTAAATCGAACCCGCATCGAACTATTCCATCTTATAAACATGCACCCTCTCCACCTGATTCTTGTCATTGAGCCGGTGCAGCATCTTATCGAACCATCCGGCCATAATCGTGGTTTTGAAAGTGAGTGACGGAAACAGAGTTTTCAACCTGGCAACTCTCTCATCCAGTTTTTCATCATCATAAAAAAGAATGTAGTTGGGCACCGGCATGTTGTGGAGCATATTCCTCCTCACCTCTTCATTGCGCGGCATTGCAGCTACAACACTTTCAACATCGGTCGAATTCCTGAAAATGTAATAACTGGGCCATGCCCCACTGTAGAACTGCGGCACCTGGCTGGCGCCTTCCTTGTGCGAAAATTCCTGAATAAAATTTTTGCAGTCGCCCTGATCATAGAGATAACTCACTGCTTCCACCCTGGCTTTTTTTCCAGAAGTGAAACAGAACACGAGCATCACCACGGTGTTCATCACCCAGAAAAATTTCCAGCAACCACTGAGTAACTTTTTTCTATGCAGCCAGAATTTTGATCCGAAGACAAATTCATTCCACCCGATCACCCCAAGCATCACCACAAAAGGAAGTGCGGGAAGAATAAAACGCTCCTGCCTGTTGGGATAGATGAAATGAAAAAGCAGGAATAAAAACACGGGAAGAAAAATCAACAATTCCTTTTTCCATCGTCTGAAAAAACCGAACGCCAAAAACAAACTGACGGGTGGAAGAATGAAGTATCCAATAAAACTGAAATACGCAAACGGTGAACCCGGATAGCCACTGGCATTAGCTGTATTGTATCCGAAGTATCCCAACAGGTGTTGAAAAGGCTGTCCTCCCCACCACAGCACATCATCCATTTGTGTAATGAAAAAAGCAACGAACGATACCACGCCAAATAACACCGCAGCGCGAAATTGTTTTTGAATGAGCAACACCAATCCCACACCGGCAACAATCAAAACCGCCTGGTACCTGATGCCCACTGCAAGGCCCATTAGTAAAGCAGAAAAAAAGATGTGACGATATGGCGATATGCCACGTTGTAGCGTGGGGCGTTTTGATGAAGTAACAACCTTTGGGATGGTGCCAACTTTCTCCTGATAGCTATCGGGATGCCCACTGCCTGCTGACCACTGCCTGCCAACTAACAAAAAGATGCCTGCCATCAATGGTGGAACACAAACCATCTCTACCAGATTTCTTACCGAAAAATTGGGCAACACCGCAATGAAAGTAAGGAGTACTCCCACTTCAATGGCATTCTGTTTTGAGGAAATTTTTTCAGTGATTTTGTACCCGTAGTAAACAATCAACAGCGAGTAACACGCATGGATTAAACGCATCACGTACATCTGTGTTTCTGGATTTTCAATCCCGATGAATTGAAACATCTTGAAGAAAAGAAACAGAAACGAGAGATAAAAAAAACTGATGGGTTCGGGTGATGTTCTTTCATTGCCTATGCCCGGCAACCAGTCGTTGAAGTTATGTCCCATTGCCCAGCTTGCAGCAGGTTCCACAGTAAGGAAATGATCATCGTGCCAGAAAAACCCCGGAGCAAAAAACACCGCAAGTAAACGCACTGCCAATGCCAGAAGCAGAATGCTGCTCAATGGCTTTGCATGCCACATATTTTGCAATACTGCTTTCAATGAGATTCGTTGCGGGCAAATCTAGACTTCAGGTTTTTGACCCAGCAGGCAATTCACAAATTCAACTGTGAATGTTGTTTTGCCAGGCCTCGCCTGAGCGCACCATCGTTTAATCGCTGAAATACGATAAATATTGAAACGCTGCAAACCGCAGTGAGCCCCGTGCGTTGAGTAAACGAAAATGTGGAGCGTGGAAAAACACGGAGGAGTCATCTTTAGAAATTCTGACAGAGGCTCGGAAAGCAGAGAAAAACTCTGAGGCCTCGCACCGCTTCGTTCCGGTCCGGACCGAAAATTCAGATCCTCACGTCTGTATCACCCCCACATTAAATTGCCTTTCAGCCGGTGCATGGCTTGCTGCCTCGATCCCCATCGAAATCCACTTGCGGGTTTCAGTGGGATCAATCACTGCATCGATCCAAAGTCGTGCAGCAGCGTAATAAGGTGAAATCTGAGAGTCGTAGCGGTCTTTTATTTTGTTGAACAATTCCTCTTCCCGCTCTTTGGTTATTTCTTCTCCTTTTGCTTTCATCGAACTTACTTCAATCTGCAATAAAACTTTTGCGGCTTGCGAACCACCCATCACTGCTATTTGTGCAGTTGGCCATCCTATTATCAATCGAGGGTCATAAGCTTTTCCGCACATGGCATAGTTGCCTGCACCGTAACTATTGCCAACTATGATGGTGAATTTTGGCACAACACTATTGGCTTGCGCATTCACCATTTTGGCCCCGTCCTTAATAATGCCCGCATGTTCACTTCGCGAGCCTACCATAAATCCTGTTACATCTTGTAAGAACACAAGTGGAATGTTTTTCTGGTTGCAATTCATTATGAAGCGTGTGGCTTTGTCAGCGCTGTCGTTGTAAATCACCCCTCCTATCTGCGTTCCTTCTTTTTTTGTTTTCACAGTCAGGCGCTGGTTCGCCACTATGCCCACACTCCATCCGTCAATTCGTGCGTAACAACAAATAATGGTCTTGCCATAGTCTGCTTTGTATTCCTCCATAGTATTTGCATCCACCATCCGGAGGATGACTTCGTGCATGTTGTAAGGTTTTGTGCGGTCGGGAGGAAGAATTCCCATCAGCTCTTTTTCATCGTATTCAGGAGGTGCGGATGGTGCACGATTGAATCCCGCATCCTGGGAAGTACGTCCCATCTTGCCTACAATGTTTTTTATTTTATCGAGTGCGTCTATATCATCCTTGGCCTTGTAATCTGTAACTCCGCTTATTTCAGAATGTGTGGTGGCACCTCCCAGGGTTTCGTTGTCAATGTCTTCACCTATGGCTGCTTTCACAAGGTAGCTTCCAGCAAGAAAAATGGTTCCGGTTTTTTCTACAATCAATGCTTCATCGCTCATAATGGGCAGGTAAGCACCACCGGCCACACAACTTCCCATGATAGCAGCAATTTGAGGAATGCCTCGCGAAGACATGATGGCGTTATTCCTGAAAATTCTTCCAAAATGTTCTTTGTCTGGAAAAATTTCGTCCTGCATGGGGAGGAACACTCCGGCACTATCCACGAGGTAAATTATAGGGATGCGATTTTCCATCGCGATTTCCTGCGCACGCAAATTCTTTTTTCCTGTGATTGGAAACCATGCACCCGCTTTCACGGTGGCATCGTTGGCTACTACAATGCACAAACGTTTTTGCACATAACCCATCACCACCACCACTCCGGCAGCGGGACAACCGCCATGTTCAGCATACATACCGTCACCGGCAAAAGCTCCCATTTCCAGTTGGCTTGAATTTTTATCGAGAAGATACTCAATGCGCTCGCGGGCGGACATTTTTCCTTTTTCGCGCTCCTTGTCTTGCCGCGCTTTTCCTCCGCCTTCCTTTATCTTTTCGAGTTTGCGGTTGAGCGCTGCTACCAGTTGCTGCATCTTGTCTTCATTCAGGTTGAAATCGGGATTGGTCATTGCGGGGGCAAAATAATCTCGCCAGGTGAAGCGAAGGAGAGGAGATAAATTTCATTAATGAAGATTTAGTCATCATCAAGAACACAAACTTCTTTCATTTTCCCGGTACCATCATCCGTCAAATCGCTTTACTTTTACCACATCAATTTCAGATGAGAAAAATTTTTCTTTTTTCAGCAGCACTCGCATTTGTTCACAGCATTTCTGCACAGAACGAAACAGAACTCTATGATGAAGCCGTGGTACTTTACCACCACCAATGGTTTGGCGGTTTGGTATTGCACACTAATGGTTTTGGGGGCACCTTTACTTATGCCAAATACCGCGATGCAAAACACCTCCGCCTTATGGGTGTGGATGCCATCTTTATGAAACACGAAAAAGAAACCAAGAGCTGGAACCAGTTTGCTCCGCAGGATTCGCGCAGCTACATCTATGGCAAGACCCACAATTTTTACATCATCCGCCCCTTCATAGGCACCAAAAAAATTCTTACGGAAAAACTTCGCAAGAGTGGAGTACAGGTGGCGTACAGTTATCAGGTTGGTCCTGCCCTCGGCCTCACCAAACCGGTTTACCTCACCATTGGATATCCCGAACCTCCTGATCCCGATTATTTCTTATCAGAAAAATTCGATCCGGGCAAACATTACATAGACAATATTTATGGTCGCGCATCGAGCCTGCTCGGTTTGGATGAATTGCGTTTCCACCCCGGAGGGTTTTTCAAATTCTCGCTCAACTTCGAATACTCCAATGAACAGGACAGACTAAAAGCAATTGAAACCGGAATTGCTCTTGATGCATTTGCCAAACGCATCCCCATTATGTCGCAGGAAATACTGGATGAAAAATTCGATGGTGCCAACAACCACCAGTTTTTCCTGACGCTCTATCTCAACTTCACTTTCGGTAAAAAGTACACCGACTAATTCTCTATGATTCAAGATCCAGAAGTGCGAATCCCGAAGCCGAAATGGCTAAGGGTGAAGTTGCCCACGGGCGAAAACTTCCGCATGGTGCGCACCATTGTGGATGAGCATAAACTCCACACAATATGTCAAAGCGGAAATTGCCCCAACATGGGTGAGTGCTGGGGCGCAGGGACAGCAACCTTTATGATACTTGGAAATGTGTGCACACGTTCATGCGGTTTCTGCTCTGTTGCAACAGGTAAACCAATTGATGCTGATCCATTCGAACCGGTGCGTGTTGCCAAATCCATAAAACTGATGAAAGTGAAGCACGCAGTTATCACTTCGGTGGATCGCGATGACCTTGATGATGGCGGCAGCCATATCTGGCAGGAAACCATAAAAGCCGTGAGAAGAATATCACCAGGCACCACCATGGAAACACTTATTCCCGATTTTGCGGGCAAGTGGGAAAACCTCCAGCGCATTATTGATGAAGCACCGCAAATTATTTCGCACAATCTTGAAACGGTGCGAAGACTAACTAAACAAGTGCGCATCCAGGCGAAGTACGACCGCAGCCTCGAAGTGTTGCGAAGGTTGAAACAAGCAGGAATGAAAACAAAAAGCGGAGTAATGCTCGGCCTTGGTGAAACTGAAAGTGAAGTGCTGGAAACCTTGGAAGACCTTCGTTCCGTGAAGCTCGATGTTCTTACACTCGGCCAGTATCTTCAACCCACCAGGCAACATCTTCCAGTGGTAGAATTTATTACGCCCGAAAAATTTGATGAATACCGCGAGGTAGGATTGAAGCTTGGCTTTCGCTATGTAGAGAGCGGGCCGCTGGTGCGTTCCTCCTATCATGCCGAGAAACATATTTTCTGAAAAAATTATTCAAACCCAATTGACCTGAAAATTTTCTGAAATTGTGTATGTAAAACCATTCATGAGGATCAGGCGGTTCGTTTACTTTAGCCACCGTTTCAAAAAAAGACCTATAATCACTCAAACAAAATGAAGTTCAAATTTTTATTCTTATCAACTGTGGTGCTGGCAGGTATGGCAACCTGGTTCGCCTGCACCCAATCCTTATCTGTTGTTGCATCGGCATATCAACCTCGCTCTCAAGTGCAGCCCAGTTCATCGTTCCATGACATGGTTCCCTACATGAAAAAACTGAAGGGAAATCTAGAAACTGGGGAGTTCGAACCAATGGATTGGATTCGGATGAATGCTGCGGTGCAGAAGTATCGCGCTCATCATGTATCGGATAAAAGTGCTCCCATCACGTGGTGGGAAATGGGCCCCGACAACATAGGAGGCCGGACCCGCGCTGTTCATGCACTGGCAGATAACCAGACAGTGTATGCCGGATCAGTTACGGGGGGATTGTGGAAATCTATTAATCAGGCTAACACCTGGGACCAGGTAGATTCATTTCCCGGATGTGCCGTAGCGTCTATTGACCAAACTGGCAATGGAACCATCTTCGTGGGAACCGGAAGCCGCTTTGAATCCGATCACTCGGGCACTGGTGGCAGTGGTTCAATAGGAAATGGTATTTACTACTCAACTGATCAAGCTGCCACTTGGACTATTGTGCCAGGCACTGAAACCGATCCAATGGATCCTGGAGAGACGTGGATATATGTTGAACGCCTTGTGGGCGACCCCAATGATGATGATCGCATCTGGATTGCAGGATCTGCGGGCATCGGTTATTGGGAACCGGGAATGACGACACCCAACATGAATATGGAGGGCATTCCTACTCAGGATGGTTTTGACATTACGTGGGCATCTGACGGTAGTTACTTACTGGCTGCCACAGCGGCCTGTAGAGTTTATCGCTCCACAGATGGTGGTCAGAATTTCGACCAACTAAGTGATGGTCTACCTACGAATAGTGGCCGCGTTTGCATAGCCATTTCTAATGATAGTCCTGAAACGTGTTATGCACTTTATTCAGATGGATTTATGGACGGTGTGTTTTACTCCTCCAACAGTGGCGAGAACTGGTCCAACATCTGGCCGGAAGGAAATTTCTTTGGGTTTAATCCATTTGGCGATAATGGCCAGGGTCAGTATGACCTTGCGCTTGGTGTTATAAACGATGATCCCGGTAGAGCGATAGTTGGCGGTGTCACGCTGTGGCAGTGCGGTTCAGGAAACCAGCCCGAACAAATCGCTTCCAATTTCGGATTCGGCAACAGCATAAACTATGTTCACTCGGATATACATGTGTTCGAACAATCACCAGACGGAACCTTGTACATAGGAACCGATGGTGGTGTTTTCCGATCCACCGATGGTGCAGAAACTTTTACTGCTGCCAACCGCGATTACAACGTGACCCAGTTTTACGGCATTGCACACTCTGGTGGCTTCCCTGTAATGGGAGGCGCTCAAGACAACGGAAGCACAGTAATCCTTGGAACAGAGCAGGATGCTTTTTTATTAGTGAGCGACCAGCAGGCATTCGACCTGCAAGGAGGTGATGGTTTCGACTGCGACATGAGCAGCGTTACTCAAGGATTCAATACGGTACTTTTTGCTGCTTCTCAAAATGGTATCCTCAGAAGGTATGATGCTACCGGCAATGGAGGAGCATTTTGGGACAATGACATACTGAATATACTGGATCCAAACACGCAAGAGGGTGGACCTTTCTACACTTCTTTCCGATTGTATGAAAACACGGAGGATGAAGAATCGGAGCAATACGTCATTCTTTTTAATCAGGAAGATGAAGACCTCACCGACACAACGATTACTCTCTTCACCCAAAACCTTACGCTTCCTTTTGAATACACTCTGGAAGAGGGTGATACCATTCATTATTGGGAAACGCTTATTCGCCCGGCTTTTGTCACCACCGAACTTTTAACAGAAGACCCTAACTACTTCTGGCTTGAACCTCAGGACTTGGATTTTGAAGAAGAAATTTGTGACACGATGGTTATAGGAACAGAAACCGTGATTGACTCTATCACATTCGTAACTGAAACCATTTACTGGACCGATTCTATTTTCTATAATAATGAATGGGTGTATGTAAATGATTCTACTGTTGTGATCCTCGATTCTGATACTACCTTTATTGAAGTAGATATTCTAGACACGGAGGTTGACTGTGTTACCTACTACCATTACGCGGCCGATACGCTGGAAGATATTCATGAGCAGCGCCTGATTCAAGACCAATACACTTCAATATTTGTTACCGGATTTTATGGTGCCGAAGGAATTTGGATGACCCGGCAAGCACTTAACACTGGTACCACACCGGACTGGTGGAAAATTGGTAGTGCACCACCATCCGGTGTGAAAGCTTATGAGTTCAACCGAAATGGTGAGGTGATGTTTTATAGTGATTGGAACAGTGGATTGTGGCGTGTACAAAACATCAATGATTTGTGGAGTGTTGCCGATGTTCCGCTAATTGATATTGACCAGTTGACTGGAAGTGCAGGAGGTGTTGTAACCTCTATGGCATCTGATGCAAACGATCCGAACCACCTCGTGATCACTATCGGGGGGTATGGAAATCCGTCAGGTGGAAAAGTTAGAGAAACTTTTAATGCACTTGCGGCAATTCCTGGCGATGTGGATTGGAACGACCGCTGGCAATGGACCGGTGCTAATGCATACCTCGAAAATATGCCCATCTATTCTTCTGTAATCAATTCAACCGATGAGGATGGTTCTACCATTGTAATAGGAAGTGAATTTGGGACTTGGATAACTTACGATCATGGTGATAACTGGGAACACAGCATAGAAGCCGCTCCCGGAAGCAGCGGACGTATGGGTTGTGTGCCAGTTCACGATATGCGCCAACAGCAGGTGTACGATATGCGGTACATGACACCCACCAACCACGGAAGCATTTATGCCGGAACACACGGACGCGGAATTTTCCGCAATGATGCTTATCTGGATGTGGCGGTAGAAGAAAATGATGCGTTGGAAATTGAATCGCATCTGCTGGTGTACCCCAACCCCACCTCGGGTGAAGCATGGCTTAGCGTTGATGTGAACACGGCCACAAAAGTTGAAATCAATGTCTACAACATAAAAGGGCAATTGGTAAATCATCTTGAACCAGGCTTGATGGTGCAAGGCAATCATCGTATTGCGCTCGGTGCCGGATCATTGGCCAAGGGCAATTATATTGTACACGTGAGTGCAGGAAGCGCGAGTGGTGTGGCGAAGTTTATCAAGCTTGAATAATTAAAGTTCAACCAAAAAATCTTACAGGAACCCTTCTCTGAAAATTTCGGAGAAGGGTTCTTCATTTTTGCGCCATGAAAAAAATTCGTGTGGCTGTAAATGGTTTCGGAAGAATTGGACGAACCGTTTCCAGGTTGCTTCTGGCCGATGATCGTTTTCATCTTGTAGGCATCAACGATTTGTATGATGTAGTCACTATGGCTCATCTCTTCAAATACGATTCGGTGCACAAAAAATACAAGGGCGATGTTCAAACCGGCAATGGTTCCTTAATGGTAGATGGTCATCACATTGTTTACACATCAACGAAAAATCCGGAGGATTTGCCCTGGCACGAATTGCATGTGGATGTGCTGATTGAATCCACCGGAGTTTTCAAAACCAGGAACGAACTGGAGGCGCACATAAAAGCAGGTGCAAGAAAAGTGTTGCTGAGTGCCCCATCGGATGATGATTCCATAAAAACAATTGTGCGAGGTGTTAATGATGAACTGCTAACCAGGGATGATGTGATTGTCTCCAACGCATCGTGCACTACCAACAGCGCGGCACCCATGATTTATCTTCTAGAACAATTGTGCGACATTGAGTATTGTTATATCACAACCATACACAGTTACACGGGCGATCAACGCCTGCATGATGCCCCACACAAAGACTTGCGCAGGGGGCGGGCCGCTGCTGAGTCCATTGTTCCCACCACCACAGGAGCTGCAAAAGCATTGACCCGCATTTTTCCGCAGTTGAAAGATTGCATGGGAGGATGCGGCATCCGCGTTCCGGTTCCCAATGGTTCGCTCACCGATATTACTTGCACGGTTCGCAAACCACATAGCATTGAGCAGATAAATTCTGCTTTTCAAGCCGCATCACAAAATGAGATGAAAGGAATTATTGAATACACAGAAGACCCCATTGTGTCGCGCGATGTTATCGGCAATCCGCATTCCTGCATTTTCGATGCGCAACTCACCTCTGTAATTGGCGACATGGTGAAGGTGGTGGGGTGGTACGATAACGAAGTGGGCTACGCAAATCGCCTGGTGGATCTGGCGGTGCGAATGCAAACCTTTTAGCTAATTAAGAAAATTTCAGTAGTTGATAAATGCTATGAAACAATTCTCTTCTCATTTATTGGAGATCACAAACAAAAAATCTTCCGGGGCTATTTTTCGCCCGCATTTCAACATCGCTCAATGAAAACAAATCTCAGTAAAATTATTTCCGTAGGTGGCAAACCGGGCATCTACCGTGTGCTCAACAGCAGTCACGCTACCCTTATTGCCGAATCTCTAACGGACGGGAAACGAATGCCCTTCCATACCACACAAAAACCCAGCTCACTGGCTGACATCAGCATGTTCACCCGTGACGAAGATGTGCCGCTGCGCTCGGTGTTGGAGAAAATGAAAACGCATTACAATGGTCAGCATGCTGCGGAAATGGATAACCCCAAAGCACTTCGTGACGAGGTGAAGAAATTTTTTCCCGATTGCGATCCGAATCGTGTGTATGATCGCGACCTGAAAAAACTTTTTTCCTGGTACAACATTTTGCAGGCCAAAGACATGCTGGATTTTGAAGATGATGAAAGAGGAAAGGATAAACCGGAGGAGTCATCAGAAGAAAAAAAGGAGCCAAGACTTTAGAGCCTGTTTTAGTTTTTAAACCTGGCCACTTCCTTTTCATCCAGGAAATCGAAAAAGGTATCGCCCCGCAATCCAATGCGAAGGCATTCCAGGGAAATCACTTCGTTTTCCGCAATGTTTCCAAGATTTACATTGGCACCAAAGTGTTTTATGAAATAAACCTGCTGTGCTTTTTTAGGGGCTTCCCACAAAATGTTTTCAGGTTTTACTTTCTGGGTTATTTTATTGATGAGTGTAACGTGGGCTTGTCCGTTGGGGCGATAAATTCCTACGGTTCCGCTCTCGCGCGCTTCGGCTATCACTTTCCAGCTTCCGGCATCCAGCTCTGTCTGCATCATCTTGATCCACTTGTTGGGGCTGATGAGGATGCCCTCCTCCTTGGAACCCACCTCGCTCAACACAGTGAAATTTTTTGCAAAGCGTGAAATGAGTTCGCATTTGTCTTCATGCGGAATCACCATAGAGCCATCGGAAACTTCGAGGCAATTGAGGCCGAATTTTTCCAGTGTCTTCAAGTAGTCCTCCAGTTGGCCCCGCACATAAAATGCTTCGAACAATGTTCCACCCAGGTACACTTTTAAGCCTGCATCATTGTAAAGTTTGATTTTTTCCCTGAGCTGCGGAGCAAGGAATGATGTTCCGAATCCGAGTTTCACCAGGTCAACAAAATCCCCCCCACTTTGTATCAGGTCTTCCGCTTGCCGCAGGGAAAGACCTTTGTCCATTACCATAGTAAGCCCGTGTTTGCGGGGTTTGCCGGTGCGTTTAGGTATTTTGTCGAGGTGGAAATTCATCGTGGAATCAGGAACTGTCGGCAAAGGTCAATAAACAATGAATTGTCTTTAATAGTCGGATAGTATTGTCCCAGTTCCCATGAACCTTCGGGGTCGTGCATCATCATTCGCAGCAGCAATTCATCGGCTTCGTTTTGTTTTCCGGCAGCCACCAGGTAAGCCACTTTCCGGAAACCAAGTGCCACACTCTGTGGATTTTTCTGCCAGCCTTCGTTGAGGTATTGTATGGCTTTTTCAAACTCATTTTTCCGGAAGAATATGTCAGAGTAATCCAGCCAAACATCTTCATTATCGGCATGTTTTGTAACCAGCAATTCCATAATGGCCTGTGCATCATCGTGCCTGTCCAGTTTCTGCAAAGCATCAACGTAAAAGAGGTGGTAGTCCACATTTTCCGGATCCAGTTCGGTGGCATAACGGTGGTAGTTGAGCGCCTCCTCCAGCTGGCCTTGCTGGATGAGCACTATGCCCAATCCCACATAAGCATCGGGATAAAGATCATCGGTTGCAAGTGATTTGCGGTAATAGAAAATGGCTTTGTCAGGCTCTCCCATTTTTTCGAAACACTCGCCTATGTAGCAATAAACGGGAGATTGAGGTTGCTCGAAGGTGTAAGTTTCTTCAAACACCTGTATGGCTTCGCGGTATTTACCCATCTTGAAAAGGGAGTGCGCCTTGTTGATGTATGCGGGAACAAAATCTTCCTGTATGGCAATGGCATAATCATAAGCCTCGATGGCTTCCTGCATACGTTCAAGTTTTTGCAGGGCATTGCCCACGTTGTACCAAGCCGGAAACGAGAAGGGATATTTGTCAATAAATGCTTTGTAGTAACTCACGCTCTCTTCCGCACGGTCGGTCACATCATAACAATAAGCCAGTTCGTACAACAGGGATTCGTTCTCCGGATTTTTTGCAAGGGCGTTGGAAAGAATCTCTATGGCCTTATCGAAACGGTCCATGTTTTCATATTCGAGTGCAATTTCCATATACACTTCATCGGAAAATTCTTCGTCACAGTACTGGAGTGCTTTATTGTAAAGCACTATGGCTTTTTTGTGTTCGCGCAGTTGGCTGTAAATGGAACCCATGGTCATATACACCTCATCGTTTTGAGGCTCCAGCCTTTCAAGGATTCGCAACTTGGTGAGTGCCTTGCCCAGCGACCCCATGCCAGCAAGCAATTGTGCTTCGCGCAAGAGCATCACTGCATGTTCGGGGAATAATGTGTAGGCATACTGGATCACCTTCAGCGCCTGGCTGAATTTGTTGTTATCGCAGTAATAGTCAATAATGTCTTCGAACTGGTCGGTATCGAAATAATACGATTCATTTTTTGACAGCATGTCTTCATATTTCCTTACCAGATCGAATGCGTAGTGCTGTTCTCTGTTTTCTTCATTCATACGCAAGAAACTTTTAGATTCAATTCAAAAGTAGGTTTGAGGCCCGATTCCTATCGGGCTGCATTGTGTGCAAAAATCGGGATGTTCTTCTCATCCGCACTTGTTTAGTTGGAGTAAGGTAGGATGGAGGAAAATATTGTGAGTGAGATATACCGGATTCGAACCAGTGACCCTTTGCCTGTCAAGCAAATGCTCTAAACCAACTGAGCTAATATCTCCTGTGTATGATGCAGGTTGAAAGTTAAAGGTTCCACTTTCGGTCTTCGGACTTCGGTCATCCTACATCGGTCTCGTCTCACATTTCAAATATTCCATTGAAAATGCCTGCACCCAAAAACAATGCAACCATGGCAAGAGAGAGAATGATGAGGGAGATTTTTACTATATCGCTTGTCACAATCCTACCCGCGTTTTCTATCGGGGTGAACATCGCGACTATCAGTTTGAGGTAATAGTAAACGGCAACCACTGATGCAAGAATCATGACAATGACAAGGGCAATATATCCGGCACCCAATGCATTTGAAATGATGAAATATTTTGCCAGGAATCCGCTCAGCGGTGGAATGCCGGCCATAGAAAGAAGTGATAATGTCATGGCACCGGCCATCACAGGATTTCTTTTTGCCAATCCTTTAAACGCATCAAAATCATCGCGACCATCCTGGATGTTTGAAACATGATGAAGCACCGAAAAGGAAACAAGACTCGCGATGCTGTACACCACCACATAAAAAATCAAAGCCGCTGGACTTGTGTTGTTGGCGGTCATCACGGCAGCCAGCATAAAGCCTGCGTGTGAAATGGAGGAATAAGCAAGAAGCCTTTTTACATTGGTTTGAATCACAGCAACCACATTCGCCATGATGAGTGTGAGCGCGGAAAGCCACGCCAGCACAATTCCGAAATCATCAAGCAACGAAGCGAAGCCATTGGCAAACAACCTGTACATCGCTGCGAATGCTGCACCCTTCACCATGGTGGCCATCAATGCTGTAATCATGGTGGGTGCGCCCTGGTAAACATCGGGAGCCCACAGATGAAACGGTGCAACCGAAACCTTGAAGGCGAAGCCTGCTATGATCATCATGATTCCAGCCTTGAGCATCATAGGTGTGTCAGACAGCGATGATGTGTAAGAGGAAATGGTTGCCAGGTCGAATGAACCAACTGTGCCATACACAAGAGCGATCCCGAAAAGCAAAATGGCTGAGGCTACCGCACCCATAAAAAAATACTTGAAGCCGGATTCGTTGCTCAATACATCACCGCGCTTGCTTGCTGCCAAGACATACACCGGGATGGATAAAATTTCGATCCCAAGAAAAAGCATAACAAGGTTGGAAAAACTGCTGAGCACCATGGCACCGCACAGCGCAAAAAGCACCAACGCATAAAGATCCACCATCTTGCTGTCGTTACCGAAATAGTCTTTTGAAAGCAGGAACCAGAACAGAGTGATAACACTCATAGCCCCGATAAAACCAAGGGCGAAATTGTCCATCAGCAGCATGTTGTTCGCCATTGGATTTTCATTGCGGCCCCAATCGAGAACCACAAATGCGATGGTGGCCAGGAGTGAAATAACAATAAGAGGGAACACAAATTTCCTGAGTCGCAGGATATCGAAACCCAGGACAGCTACACCGAGAATGGAGGTGATAAGGAGTTCTTTCATTTTTTCAGGTTGGTCAACAATTCAACAAGGTCTTCAGGATTTATTCGCATGTCGAAAATCAAACTCGGGTAAGCCATATCAGTCTTTAGCCATTCCTCAAAATACTTTTCATCCTCTTCGCTTGTCATTGTGCTGCCATGCCGCACATTTTCACGCGATTGTTCAATCAATTTCTTTTCTAAGTCTGAAAGTTTATAGACATCATCTATGTTCCTTAGCATCGTATTAAGCCAATTGAGAATATCCTCATCTTCCGTTTCATCAATCTCTGATGAATTTTTTGCTTTAGTTCCGTTTTGGTCATGACACTATTTTTTTCAAATTTATTTTACTTATATAAAATAGCTGTCCTATCCCATCAACATCTCCACCGCACCTTCACTCAGTTCAAGCAATGGTTTGGGATAAACACCCAGTGCAATAACCAGAACTACAACCACAATCAACACAGTTTTTTCATGGCGTGTCAAGGGTGCAAAATTCTGAGTGCGTGAATTGACACCGCCCAGCATCATCCATTGAAATGCGCGGAGCATGTACACCGCGCCAAGTATTACGGTTAGCCCTGCCACGCCTGCATAAATTGCATGGTGTTGTGCAAGCCCTGCAATAAGTAAAAACTCCCCGACAAAACCACTTGTAAATGGAAGCGCTACTGAACCCATCACTATCACAAAAAACAAAAATGCAAATTGTGGATTCGCTTCACGGATTCCTCCCATCGTTTTCATTTCATCATGCCCGAGGCGCGATGAAAGAATGTCATAAACAAAGAATAAACCGATTGCCAGTATTCCGTGACTCATCATTTCCACCAATCCTCCCTGGATTCCCTGAACGTTGTTCGTAAGAATTCCAGCGCTTATCATCCCCACGTGTGCTATGGATGAGTATGCAATCAAAAGTTTATAGTTCTTCTGCATGATGGCCATTCCTGAAGCATAAAGTATGCTCAACACGGAGAGGCCGATAGCCCAATTCTTGTACTCTTCAAGGCCATCAGGCACCATGGGAATAATCAGGCGAATCAAACCGTAGGTAGCCATCTTTAGCATGATGGCAGCAAGCAGCAAGGTGCCGGCTGTGGGTGCAGCGTTGTAAGTAGAAGGCTGCCAGGTGTGGAACGGGAAGACTGGCATCTTCACCGCAAACGCCAGGAAAATTCCTCCGAATACGAGGCCCTGTTCAGTGACTGAAAGCGAACGGCCAGCTTCATATAAATCTGCAAATGCAAACGAGCCTGTAGCGGTGTGATGGTAAACATAGAGCAACGCCACTAGCATGAACAGTGATCCAAAAAGTGTGTAGAGAAAAAACTTCAGCGTGATGCGCGCCTTGTTTTCATCACTACCCCAAATGAGGATGATGAAATAAATGGGGATGAGTGAAAGTTCGTAGAACAGGTAAAAAATCAATCCGTCATTGGCGGTGAATGCTCCAATCATTCCTCCAATCATGGCCAGCACGAGTCCGTAAAAAATATGCGGGTTTTTGAAAGCCTTGTTGAAAGAAGCATAAATAATCAGCGGTGCTGAAATGGCAGAGAGCAACACAAGTACAAGGCTGATTCCATCCATTGCGAAGTTGAATGAAACACCGAGTGATTGCAACCACGGCTCGTTGAAGTAAAGCAATGTTGTGTTGCCAGTTTTGTACAGGTACACGGCCCAAACGGTCAAGAGCAATTCCACTCCAGCAGTGCCCAGCGCCACTTGCCTGGCCAGTTTTGCACCCAATACAACAATGGCAACAGCCATCAATAGTGGGAATAATATGAGGGTAAGCGTTAACATTCTTCTTTAGTAGGCAGTAAGCATTGAGCAGTCGGCAGGCAACGAATGGCGGGGAGTTATTAGATGTTTGTTCTTGCGGTTCATTCTTGAAAAATCATAATAGTGTAAGTAGCATTACCAGCAAGCCGATGATCATCACCAGAATATAAACTCCGAGTTTTCCGTTGTGTAAAAGTTTCAAATTCTGACCGGCCCATTGCGTCAGTTTTCCGCTGCCATTCACGGTGCCATCAATCAATTTTGGCTCTACAATTCGCGCAAACCATGCACTGATTTTATCCACCGGTTTGCGGATAATGGCGTCATACAATTCATCCAGCCAATACTTATTTACTAAGGCGTGATGGAGTGATGAATCAATTTCATCATCCTCCAGTGCGAGCATTCTCCTCTTGTAATAAATGGTATAAGCGTACCAAATCGAAACTACCGCAACCAACGTTGCAACAACCATCATGATTGCTTCCAGCCCGATTGTAATATGCATATCCGCAACAATAGATGATGAAGTTGGCTCAAGGAAATGGTCGAGCCAGTGAGGAATATTGAGGGCGTGTCCGGCTGCATGTGGAAACCCGATAAATCCTCCAACAATGGAAAGCACCGCAAGCACAATCAAAGGAAGCGTCATCACTTTGGGTGATTCGTGCACATGATGTTCCTGGGCATGCGTGCCGCGAAATTCTCCGTGAAAAGTGAGGAAGTACAAACGAAACATGTAAAATGCAGTGAGTGCCGAAACTCCAATGGAAAGGATGAATACCACCGGATTCATTTCCCAGGCTGTTGCTATAATCTGGTCTTTGGAGAAGAACCCGGCAAAGGGAACAATGCCCGATATGGCTAAACATCCCACAAGGAATGTCCAGTGCGTAGTAGGAAGATATTTTTTCAGTCCACCCATTCTGCGGATGTCCTGTTCACCTCCCATGGCATGAATCACGGAACCACTTCCGAGGAAAAGCAGAGCTTTAAAGAAGGCATGAGTGATGACATGGAAAACCGCAATGCTGTATGCGCCAAGTCCAAGGGCCACGAACATCAGTCCGAGTTGCGAAACAGTGGAGTAGGCCAGAACTTTCTTGATGTCATTTTGAGCGAGTGCTATTGTGGCACCGAGAATGGCAGTAAAAATTCCTATCCAGGTCACCACCGCACTGGCCACTTCACTTGCCGCGAACAAATCGCTGGAGCGCGCCAATAAATAAATACCGGCAGTCACCATAGTTGCCGCATGGATAAGTGCTGAAACCGGAGTAGGCCCGGCCATGGCATCGGGTAACCATGTGTGCAGAGGGAACTGTGCACTCTTTCCCATTGCTCCAATGAAGAATAGTATCGCAACGGTGGTTGCTTCTGAAGTGTCAAGCGCAGAAATTTTTGCTCCTTCGTAAAGTTCATTGTAATTGAGTGTTCCTGTGTAATAGAACAACAGGCACATACCTATGATGAAACCAAGGTCGCCCACGCGATTCATTATGAATGCCTTCTTCGCAGCGTCATTGTTCTTCATGTCCTTGTACCAGAAACCAATGAGCATAAATGAACACAAACCCACTCCCTCCCATCCAACGAACATAAGCAGGTAAGAATCGCCCAGCACAAGCAGGAGCATGAAAAACACAAACAGGTTGAGGTATGACATGAACCTCGAAAATCCTTCATCATCGTGCATATAGCCGATGGAATATGCATGAATAAGAAAGCCGACACCTGTAACAAACAATAGGTAAATGGTACTGAGAGGGTCAACGATGAAACTGATGTTCACCTGCAATTCACCTGCACCTATCCATTCACAAATATTTACCACGGCACTGTGACCTCCGTGAAGTTGAGTGCTGAAAACAACCACAGAGACGAAGAAAGAAAGGAGTATGGAACCCGAAGCCACCCATCCAACAAAATTTTTGCTCAACCCTTTTCCAAAAAAAGTGATGTACAGAAAACCGATGAGGGGAAACATCGGAACCAGTGAAACAAGTTTTTCCATCAGGGGTTTTTTGAAGAGTGCGCAAATCTATTCGGCACATGCAATTGTGCGCGATTCCGTTTCCAACTAGTTCAGATGAATTTTTTACCGGACAAATAGTTTTCGATAAGCCGGGGCACCGGGTATTTTTTCAACGTTGATATCTCCACTTCAAAAATGCTTTCCTGTTTGCTCAACCATTTTTCACTGAGTTCAATTTCAAAAAACCGTGCGTGGATTTTCCGGTGGGAAAGAATGTGAATTACTTCTGCCCCCGTTTCTTTCAGGAAACAATTGGGCAACGATGAATGCCGAGTGAAAAATTCTTTCAACACTTTCAATTCATTTTTCTTCACTGTTGATTCAACACATGGAAAGTCGTACATGTTTTTCCAGATGCCCGAATCATTACGTTTCCGCAGGTAAATTTTTTGCGCAGTGTGAAGTACGAAGTAGTCCATCCAAATGTCTTTGACCACCGTGTGTTTCGATTTCTTCGGCAATTCATCAACAAGACCATTGCTCAGTGCAAAGCAGCTACTCCTGAATACACAACTTCCGCAATCCGGATTTTTAGGTGTGCATTGAATGGCTCCAAACTCCATCATGGCCTGGTTGAAATCACCGGGATTATTCTTGTCCAACAACGCATCAGCAAGCGATTGGATTTTTTTAATTCCGTCCTTTGAATCCACTGCTTCGCGGATTCCCATAAGCCTGCTTAACACGCGCATGACATTTCCATCTACCACTGCCGTGGGTTCACTAAAACAAATGGAAGCAATTGCGGCAGCCGTGTATTTGCCCACACCTTTCAACTGTAGCAGTTCGTGAAATGAGCCAGGAAATTCTCCCGCGAATTTTTGCACCACAGTTTTAGCGGCATGATGAAGATTCCGCGCCCTGCTGTAGTAACCCAATCCCTGCCACATCTTCAACACCTCAACCTCTTTTGCAGCGGCTAATGAGTTCACCGAAGGAAACTTTTTGATGAAACCGAGGTAATAATCCATCGCCTGATTTACCCGGGTTTGCTGCAGCATGATTTCCGACAACCACACTTTATACGGGTCCTTAGTCTCGCGCCAGGGCAACTCGCGCTTGTTTCCATAAAACCATTTCAAAAGAGTTGTAGAAAAACCAGTTAAAACCCATTCCGGTTCATGAAATTTTGCTCTTTTAGCATTTGATTTTGAAGTCATTGTTTTTACTGGCACCCGTCTATATTTGCCGCCCCAATTTTGGAAACATTAGAATTGGCAACAATAACCCAAGCTTTAAAAAATGACCAAGGCAGACATCGTTCAGGAGATTTCACATCGCACAGGAATTGACAAAATGGAGGTACTCACCACTGTTGAAGCTTTTATGGGTGCGGTGAAGAAATCGCTGGAGAAAGGAGAAAATGTTTACCTGCGTGGTTTTGGAAGTTTTATTGTGAAAAAACGAGCAAGAAAGCTGGGTAGAAATATCCTGGCCAATACAACAGTAGAAATTCCTGCCCACTACATCCCTGCATTTAAACCCGCACAGGAATTTGTGGATGAAGTGAAAGATAAAGTGAAAGTAGAAGGACATGCTTAACACCAGGCTTGTTCTAGTTTTGATAGCGAGCCTTGCGCTCATCGTTCTTTTCCTGTTATTGCCCAAACAACCCGCTTCTGTTCGCAGCCAACAACAAGCACCGCTCAATGTTGACTCATTGAAACTTGAAGAAGCCGTGAAACTGGTGCGAAGCCCTAACCCGATGGAAGGTATCAGGCTGTTAAGAGAATTGGTAGAAAAAGATTCCACCAACCTTGATGCTCAATTTCAGCTTGGTCTTTTCTCCATTGAGTCGGGCCAAATGGAAAAGGCCATTGCCAGGTTTGAAAAAATACTTGCCATGGACTCCACTCACGCAGGGGCGCTGGTGGAATGGGGAGGAATAAAATTCCAGGCCGGGCAAAAAGAGGAAGCACTTGAATTGTTCAGGAAGTCATTAATCACCCACCCTGATGACATGGTGGCAAACTTCCTGGCAGCTCAAATAGAAGATGAAACCGGGCAACTGGAGGAAGCAAAAAAACATTACGCTAAGGTGCTGGAGTTGACAAGAGATACTACAGCCACCAACGAAGTGAAGCGAAGAATAGAAAACATAAACAAAAAATTAATCCCGTAATAAATATGCCTTGCGGTAAAAAGAGAAAGAGACATAAGATGGCCACCCACAAAAGGAAGAAGCGCCTTCGCAAGAACAGGCACAAGAAGAAGTTGCGTTAGTACGTTGCTTATTCTTCCTTTGAACAACCCACATCTTTAACAAACCCACCGGGTGGCTTACAGACAGCAGTTTCGATTACCATCGGGGCCGTTTGGGTTTTTTCCTACACTCGATTTTTTTACCCCGGAACGCGATATAAGTTTACGGCAATCCGGAAATGAACAAAAGACTAAAGGGTGAACATTGAGTTAATCATAAACTCGACACCCAGAGGGGTGGATATTGCCTTGCTCCACGATAAGGTACTGATGGAATTGCACCGCGAGGAACGCAACCAGCAATTTGCCGTGGGTGATGTGTACATGGGGCGGGTAAGAAAACTTATCACGCACCTCAACGCTGCATTTGTAGATGTGGGCTACGAAAAAGATGCGTTCCTGCATTACCTCGATTTGGGTCCACAGTTTTCTTCCCTCAATCACTATTCGCGCAACATCGGCCAGGGGCAACAGCCCAGTGCCGACCTGCTCGGCTTTGCTATTCAGCCAGACATAAGCAAGGATGGAAAAATCCGTGATGTGATGGGACAGGGTTATGTTATTCCTGTGCAGGTGGCCAAGGAACCCATCAGCGCCAAAGGCCCCAGGCTCACTTCTGAAATCACAATTGCCGGGCGGTATCTTGTACTTGTCCCTTTTTCCAACAAAATTTCTTTATCCAGCCGCATTATTGATGACGTGGAGCGCGACCGCCTTCGCAAACTCATTGCGAGTATCAGGCCGGCAAACATGGGTGTCATTATTCGCACACAGGCCGAAGGAACCAAGGTGGCAGAGCTGGACCAGGACATGCAAGATCTTTTCAAGCGCTGGCAAGAATTGTACAAGAACATAAAAACCGCCAAGCCACCGCAGCGTGTGTTGGGCGAGTTGGATAAAACTTCTACCGTGCTGCGCGATTTGCTCAATGCTGATTTTACCAACGTTCATGTGAACGATGAGACGGTGGCTGCCGATGTTCGCACTTATCTCAAGAGTTTTGGACACCAGCAGGAAGGAATTGTCAAAATTCACAAATCACCTGATTTGTTTGACGCCTTCAATATCCACCGACAGATAAAACAGAGTTTTGGTAAACAGGTAAACCTCAAAAGCGGGGCTTATCTCATTGTGGAGCACACTGAAGCCATGCATGTAATTGATGTAAACAGTGGCAACCGCAAAAACGCTTCTGTTCAAAACCAGGAAGAGAACGCGCTGCAAACCAACATGGAATGTGCAAAGGAAATTGCCCGGCTGTTGCGCCTACGAGATATGGGTGGAATCATTTGTATTGATTTCATTGACATGGGCAATCGTGATAACCAGCGGAAACTCCATGAAGGCCTTCGCGATTTTATGAAAGAGGACAAGGCGAAACACAACGTTCTTGCACCCAGCAAATTCGGGGTGGTTGAAATAACCCGCGAACGTGTGAAACCTGTCACCAAAGTATTGACCACTGAAAAATGCCCGAGTTGCGGAGGTAAAGGTGTGGTACAGGCCACAGTGCTTTTCACTGATGAAATTGAAAACGGCCTTCGTTTCCTGCACGAAGAAGGCACGCACAAAAAAGTGAAGATCGTTGCGCATCCCATGGTGGAATCTTTCCTCACACGAGGTTTCTGGAACAACACAATAAAGCAGTGGAGCAAGAAGTACAAAATGAAACTGAGCGTTGAGGCATCTTCAAATTCCGAGTTTCTGGAGTATCATTTTTTTGATATTGAGGGCGAGGAGATCAATCTTTGATTATTTGGGCCAAGCCAGAAACCACTTCTCTACTTTCTTATTCAGCGCAGCAAGATTGAGATGGTCACTCACACCAGAAGCATCACGCACCCTTCCATCTTTCATCTTTATCCTGATGCTATCACTTAGTTGGTTGTATGCACGGTTATCTACTTTTTCATGAATAACAAAGTGCGCTGCTTCTTCTTTTGAAATTGAAAGTTGCGTTGCAACACTTTCAATTCGGGACTCAACCACGTGCACTGAAAAAGGTTCACGCTGTATTTCAATTTTAAAAAGTTCCCGGTTCACCAGTTTACGGGAGAGCAGGGAAAGCACCTTGTCGCTACAGGTTTGCCAAACCTTCATTGCGCCCATAATATCAAAGTCATCAAGATTAGAATAGTGTTCAAGAGCGATTGAGTCTTTCAGAAAATCTTCCTTCTTCACATTGTGGTAAAGAAAAAATTCCAGTGCTGGTGAACAGAAAAGTTTTTCGCCATTCGATGCAAGTTCCTTCGCACGCTTCAACACATTCACCAACATAAACTCCGCACTGAGAACCGCGTGGTGCAAATAGACCTGCCAATACATAAACCTGCGCGCCACAATAAACTTCTCGATCGAGTAAATTCCTTTCTCCTCCACCACCAGCTGGTCTTCCACCACATCCAGCATTTTCAAAATTCTTTCAGAACCTACCTGCCCTTCCACCACACCACTGAAAAAACTATCCCGCGCCAGGTAGTCCAGCCTGTCCATATCCAGTTGGCTGCTCACCAGTTGGTGGAGAAATTTTTTCGGATAATCATTATTGAAAATTTTGATGGCGAATGACAGTGAACCGTTCATCTCATCATTTAATTTTTTCATCATGATGGATGAAATGTCTTCGTGTTGCAAGTCTGAAACAAGAGTGTGTTCCAGCGCATGGCTGAAAGGCCCGTGACCTATATCGTGCAACAATACAGCTGCCAGCAATCCTTGTTCTTCTTCATCAGTAATCGCATGACCCTTGTGCCTTATTTCATCCACTGCGCCCTGCATCAGGTTCATGGCGCCAATGGCGTGTTGAAACCGGTTGTGAGTGGCTCCAGGATAAACAAGGTGCGACAGACCCAACTGTGCAATCCTGCGCAAACGCTGAAACCACGAATGATCAATTATGTCCAGTATAAAATCATGACGAATGGTGATAAACCCATAGACAGGGTCGTTGATGATTTTTCGCTTGTTGGCCAAGATGAGCGGGTGTGAATTGAGGGGCCAAAGTAATTCCTGAGATTGCTCGCATGGGTGATGCAGCAATTCACACCTGATGCAATACTTCATCTACTTTCTTGTTGCATCATCTTTACCACGAAAAATTTCCAACTAAAAACATGACCGCAGAACATATCCTTTGGGCAGATGATGAAATAGATCTGCTCAAACCACACATTATTTTCCTCGAACAAAAAGGCTACAAACTCACTACCGTAAACAATGGCCGCGATGCTGTGAATGAAGTAAAGAAACAATTCTTCGACATTGTGTTTCTTGATGAAAATATGCCTGGCATGAGCGGCCTCCAGGCGCTTCAAGAGATTAAAACCATTGACCCTACTCTACCCGTGGTTATGATAACCAAGAGCGAGGAAGAGCAAATAATGGAAGAAGCCATAGGGAGCAAAATTGCCGACTACCTAATCAAGCCCGTAAACCCCAACCAGATTCTTCATTCCCTAAAAAAGAATCTCGATGAAAAAAGACTGGTGAGCGAAAAAACTTCGAGCGACTACCGCCAGGAGTTTCGCGAAATATCCATGCGCCTGGGCGATAGGATGGATGCCGGTGAATGGACGGAGTTCTACAAAAAACTCATCCGATGGAGCATGGAACTGCAAGGAATACAGGACGAGGGAATGTCCGAAATTCTTGCTTCCCAGCGTATGGAAGCCAACGAGCAGTTCTCCAAATTTATCCGCAACAACTACACAAACTGGTTGAAGAGTGCTGTGGCCGCGCCCATTATGTCGCATACACTTTTCCGGCAGAACGTGGTTCCGGTTCTAAAGGAGAGTGGCACTGAACCTGTATTCATGCTGCTGATTGACAATCTTCGTTTCGATCAGTGGAAAGTGATTTTGCCCAGGCTCAAAGAATCTTTCAGGCTGGATAGCGAAGAAATTTTCTACAGCATTTTGCCCACCGCCACCCACTATGCACGCAACGCTATTTTCTCCGGCCTGCTACCCACCGAAATGGAAAAACTATTTCCGCAATGGTGGAAGTCGGAAGAGGACGAAGGCGGCAAGAACATGCACGAAGAAGATTTTCTGGGAGCGCAACTCAAACGCCTCGGTCTTGATTTCAAATGGAGCTACAACAAAATAACCAACAACGCAGCAGGCAAAAAACTGGTGGAGAATTTTTCCAACCTCGTGAACAATAAACTCAATGTGATTGTGTACAATTTCGTGGACATGCTCAGCCACGCCCGAACAGAAATGGAAGTGATAAAAGAACTGGCCAGCGATGAACCAGCGTACCGCAGCATCACACAGTCGTGGTTCGATCACTCGCCCCTGTTGGACATGCTAAAAAAAGTGGCCGAGGCAGGAGGACGCCTCATCATAACAACCGACCACGGCACCATTCGCTGCGAGAACCCCGTAAAAATTGTGGGCGACCGAAACACCAGCACAAACCTTCGCTACAAAGCGGGAAGAAACTTGAACTACAATCCCAAAGAAGTTTTTGAAGTGCGCAATCCGCAAGATGCTTTCCTGCCGAAAACCAACATCAGCACATCGTTCGTGTTTGCCATGAACAGCGACTTTTTTGTTTACCCGAACAACTACAATCACTTCGTGAATTTCTACCAGCACACCTTCCAGCACGGAGGAATTTCAATGGAAGAAATGCTTATTCCTTTTGCCACCCTCCGTGTGAAGTAGCGATGAAAACTTTTTCTGTTCGCACCGTTGATGAACTTGCACCAGTAGCGGAAGAATTTTTTCTCACATTTGGTTCCCCTGCAATTTTTTTGTTGCATGGTCACATGGGCGCTGGAAAAACCACTTTTGTAAAGGCGCTGATGAATGTTATGGGCGCAGGCACAGCACAGAGTCCTACCTTTTCTATTGTGAACGAATATGTGAACGATGTGGGAATAAAAATTTTTCATCTCGACCTCTACCGCGTGAAGTCATTAGAAGAAGCCCTGGACTTTGGCGTGGAAGAATATCTCGACTCAGGGGCTTACATCTTTATAGAATGGCCTGATGTGATTCTACCGCTGCTAAAAGAAAAAACCGTTGCCATCAACATGCTTGACGACAACGGTGTGCGAAAAATAAGTTTCTGAAAATTTGCTAGTGATGAGCAGCACCGGCCTTTGCACTGTCTGCCGGCATGGTGTGCGTAGAGTCCGCGCCCGCGTTGGTGGAGAGTGAATCCACAATAACATGCTTTTCTTCGTGGGGCATCGGTTCCTGTGTCGGAGTTCCGCTCAATTCAATCCTGTTTTGCGGTGACACGGGGGTTTTTGTTCCCATATCAAGACTGTTGTTCACAAATGCAAAGAGCAAGGTGAGTCCTGCGGCTACGGGGAAAATGAGCCAGAGCACTGATTTTTGTTTTTTGATTTCCTGATGAGACATATTGGTTGATTGAATTTTTTTGTTGCGCACAAAAGTAGAAATACCAAACGCCTGTGAAAGCGCGATCTCATTTAATCCCATTTGTATGATCATAGATTTCTTGAATATGGGTGGTGACGCATTTCCGCAACGCCTGTTTGCCGAATTTTTGACGGCAGACATCACCCAACATCATTTTCCAACTGCTACAACTGGCTTTTGGTAAACGCATCAACAGCATAAAACATGCGTTGACCATCCATGCCCTCATCGCCATGTTGTTGCGTTAGTAATAGCCAACCTTCCATGAAATTAAGATGGTAAATTTCTTCGGAGAAATTCCAGGATCCTTTTATGTTTGTGCATGAAGAGGAAGTTTTTTTCGGTGAGTAGAACTTTGTGTTTGAAATAATCGCATGTAACTATTCCATCTTATGTTATTACCTCAAACTCCAAAACTATTGCTAACTTCAGGTGCTAATTCAAGGCCATTGACGGAGGATATTTGATGCCAGCAGGTTTGGACTGTTTCGAAATAAGAATTGATAAATCCGTTTCTACAATGACCTTAAACAAAGAAGAACTTTATCACGGGGGAAAAATCCTGAAACTTCATGGTTTCAAAGGAGAAATAATAGTTGGACTCAACTCCCCCAATGCGGATGATTATACCGAACTGAAAATAATTTTTATTGAAATCCATCACTCCCTTGTACCTTATTTCATTGAGAAATTAGAAATACTTAATCATGATTCAATAAAACTGAAATTGGCGGATGTGAATTCCACTTCTGATGCGAAGCCCATACTGAAAGCGGAAATTTTTATCAGGCAAGAAGACATTACGGAAATGAAATTTCGAAAATCCCGACCCAATGGGATGGGTCCTGTTAACCATCGTGATGTTGTAGAAGAAAACCTCCGGCTCATCAGCGGGTTTAAAGTATTGGATGATATGCTGGGAGATTTGGGTGTAGTGGAAGAAATTATTGAACTGCCCAACAACCCACTGATAAGAGTAGTGAATGATGATCGTGAATTTCTTATCCCGCTTAACAAGCACATTGTGTTGAAGATTGATTCAAAAAAGAAAGTGGTGCAGGTGAGCGTACCGGACGGGTTGGTGGATCTTTGATAACTCTCACACAAAGCATCTGTCCATGGCAAAGCCGCAATGAAAAATATTTCTCGAAAAGGAGCATAGGGTGCGCACAATATTCTTCAGAAATCAAGTAGCTTGTACTGCCTACTGACAACGTGCTCTCTCTATCCCATTCCTTTCAAGCGATGATTTAAATACCAAAACTGGTAGTGCGGGTGAGTGTCAAAAAAATAAATGCGCCTTCCGGTGAACAATATCGTTGTGGATTGCCACACATTCGCGCCCGTTTTTCACAAGCTACATGCCTTCACAGTCACAAGGCCATCGGCTCACGATGGCTGGTATTCTTGTCACCCTCGGAATTATCTACGGTGATATTGGAACCTCTCCGCTCTACGTACTCAAAGCCATCGTAGGAGAAAAGCCTGTTTCCGAAATGCTTGTCTATGGTGCTGTTTCCTGCGTTTTCTGGACACTTACCATCCAGACCACCTTCAAATACATTTTACTCACACTGCGGGCAGACAATAAAGGTGAAGGTGGAATTTTCTCACTTTACGCACTTGTTCAACGCAAGGGAAAATGGCTCTTCTGGCCGGCTATGATTGGCGCTGCCACTTTGCTTTGCGATGGAATGATAACGCCTCCAATTTCAGTATCATCAGCCATAGAAGGGCTGCATGCCTGGAATGAAAACATTCCCGTGATGCCAATCGTGATTGTCATCATAACCCTTCTTTTCATTTATCAGCGCTACGGGACCAAACTGGTGGGAAAAACTTTTGGGCCGATAATGCTAGTCTGGTTTTCTATGCTGGCAGTATTGGGGCTATCCCAAATCCTTTCTCATCCCGAAGTGTTGAAAGCTGTCAATCCTGTTTATGCTTATCAATTGTTGACCGTGTATCCGCAGGGCTTTTGGTTATTGGGAGCTGTGTTCCTGTGCACCACCGGTGCCGAGGCGTTGTATAGCGATCTTGGTCATTGTGGAAGAAAGAACATCCGGGTTTCGTGGATGTTTGTAAAGACCGCTTTGCTGCTCAATTATTTCGGGCAGGCTGCATGGATCATGGGCGAAACTTCGCTTGCTGAACGCAATCCGTTTTATGCCATTATGCCTGAGTGGTTTTTGTTGCCGGGTATTGCTATTGCGGCATGTGCCGCGGTAATTGCAAGCCAGGCATTGATCAGTGGTTCGTTCACATTGGTGAGCGAAGCCATCAGCCTCAACTTCTGGCCAAAAGTGGCCACAAAATTTCCTACAGAAATGAAAGGCCAGATTTACATACCATCGGTAAATTGGTTGCTGTATGCGGGGTGCATAGGAGTGGTACTCTACTTTGGGGAATCATCGGAAATGGAAGCTGCCTATGGCTTGTTCATCACCGTTACCATGTTGATGACCACTTTTCTGCTTGCCTACTTCATGCGGTATAAACTGAAGTGGCCGGCATGGATGGTAGGCTCGCTGGTTATGCTTTTCATGACAGTTGAAATTGCATTTCTTGCTGCCAACATCCTCAAACTTGAAAAAGCCTGGATGATGCTGATTGTTTATGTGCTGCTCCTGCATGTTATGTGGATTACATACATGTATCGCAAAATGAACAATCACTTCCTCCAGTTTGAAGACCTGGACAAATACACCAGCACACTGAAGACACTTTCCGATGACAAGTCAGTGCCGCGTTATGCCACACACCTTGTGTATCTCACCAAAGCGAATTTTGCTCATCAGGTGGAGAAAAAAATAATGGAGAGCATCCTTGCCAAAACTCCAAAACGAGCTGATATCTATTGGTTCGTGCATGTTGACCGCACCAATGAACCCTACACCTGCGAATACAGGGTGGAAGAACTAGTGAACGACCTTATCATAAAAGTTAACATCAGGTTGGGTTTCCGCAGGCACCCACGTGTGCACAATTTCTTCAAGTTTATTGTGGATGAAATGGTGGAACGCGGAGAGCTTGACCTCAAAGCCAAACCGGAACCTTATTCCCGCTACAACAAGGAACACGATTTCAAGTTTGTGGTGCTCGAAAAATTTCTTTCAGCCGATAATGACCTGAACCTGCGCGATAGTTTTATCACCAACACTTACATGGCGCTAAAACATGTAAGCCTTTCCGATGTGGATGCGTGGGGATTGGAAGAAAGTGATACAGTGCTGGAAAAAGTTCCGCTGGTGGTAAACCCGGCACAACATATCAAGTTGAAACGAATAGATTTGTAAGGCTCTGTCCTCTGCCACCTCATCTAAGTGGCACAAGTAGGTTGAAAACTCTTCGTACCAAACATCTTCATCCACATAGTGTAAAAGTGAACCCCCGCTCCAAAAGGTATTATCAGCCATCTTACGGGCTGAATGCATAATGGATATTGTAAGACTATCATTCAATTCTTCAAACAAATGTGACCACTCTGGTTGCATTGTTTGCGGATTGAACCAAACCACAATCGCAGTGGCATCTATGGCTGAAGATGAAAGTGTACCGGCCCAGACGAACCCGCCTTGACTATACTCAAAACCATAGGTCCCACCTTGGTAGACAGCATAACCCGGGTATGGGGTATTGATGTCTTCAGAAATTTCACCTTCCGGATTCAGCAAGTGGCATTTAATATTGTCTAAACCATCTTCAATTGATCCGCCAAATGCAAGATATTGGTCATTACCAAAGCAACATATTGAGTTGATTCCGTTACTACTCTCCGGAACATCAAGGTAGGTGTTGTTGAAATAGGTGTATTGGGCAAAGCCAAAAAGGCCGAGCAGGATAATAACAACTGTTATGCAACATGCTTTCATCTTTGTACTACTCCTTCAAAATCTTTGTCGAATACACCTTGCCACTTTCGCTCACTGCTGTTGCGGAAGTGAAAGTTCGATTTGCTTTTGTGTAGTGCGTTGCGAAAAAACTTCATTGCCCATAATATCCCTGATTACAATTTTGATTGTGCCCGTGGGAACTTCAAGTTGGATGGATGATGAAAATGGATTGGGGAATGCAAAACCCGATTTGAATTCTTGTTTTCCGCTTCAACAACACCCACACCACCGGGACAACCATTCCATTCAATATCCCCGCACGCATCCAGCTTCAAGACCCATGCTGCAGAGTAGCCGCCAAAGATTCCATTCACATTATTGGTGTTGCAATCACCGGTTCCTATGAAGCCGCCATCGTTGGAAATATCAAGATCGAAAATTTTATTCCAACCTAAGGTGTCATTTTCGAAATAATACCATTCATCCATTCTGAATTTCCCAGGCTGTCTGCTTTCACAATGAAAGAGTGGTATTGACCATAGCCATCTAGGTAAACGTCATAACCGGAAATTGCATAACCTGAATCCGGTGTTGCAATGAAGTCTGTTATTACGGGATTATCGAATTCATACTCCATTTCGTGATCCCACAACACCCATTCATTGAGCAGATCGAATTTTCGCGAATAGACCTTCCGCAAACCATCTCCTTGCAAATAAATTGGATCATAACAATCCGTCCATGCCACCATATACTCATCCTCCGCTTTCTTTATAGGGTATGATTCCAAATTGGCATGTTCGAAATCCCACTGGTAGAATTGCAGAACTTCCCCATAGAGATTTATTCGCATCATAAAATTAGGAAAGTTGTAATCAACCTCCGTGCTGCTTCCACCTGACCATCCATTGATCAGAAATTCATCGTTGCCAATGGACTGTATTTGTGAAACTGCCAAAGCACCGCATTCTGTTGGTGTCAGAAGTGTGTCCCACATCAATGTCCCATTAGGCGCAAGGCGAAATAATTTTACCTTGTCTTCGTCCGGACTTGGTAAGTCATCCGTGTTAAATTGGGTTGAGCCGGCACACAAGAAACTTCCGTCATCAATTTCGACAGCAGAGCCCATGACATGAAAAACCGTACTTCATTCTTAAAACAGGGGAGCCTGGGCCAATTGACATTTCGCATTGCCTTAGTAATGTTACAAAGGTTTGTGGTAACATACTAGCGTTTGAAAACATGGCTCATTACATCCAAGTGTACAACTGTCTGGAACAAGAATATGAAGAGTATAACGATGCTTGGGAAATACAGAATTCTTCGCTTACTGAAGATGCTTATAATGCCCTTTGTGAGTCTATCAATTTTGATGAAGATAAGCCGCTTATAGAATTTGAGACCAATTTGAGTTTTAGCTCTTTCCGGGCTTATCTTCTGCAGCAAGAACTTCTCTGGCTGGAAAATACCAACCCCGATTTGGCCGCAGATCCCGATAACCTTAATTTTTTTGATGATGCGGTGATGGAAACCTTATGGAGTGCTACAATGGATATTAGCATTGGTGATTCGCTCTTTCACATCGACAATAGTGGTGTTATGTGGGTTGTAACTAATGGTGATTGCCTTTTGCTAAATGCAGTACACATGAACCCTACCAGCATTTTGACAAATCCGAATGTCCTGAAACACCGTCTGTTTGCTGATGGGACGACTTGCGATCCATGGGAAGCTGAGCGTAATTTTGATGTCTATGATGGCGGAAGCAAGAGAATCAAGTGGAAAATAAACTGGCGTAGATTTACATTGATAGAAACACGCACTGCGTCATCAATGAAAGCATTCAAAAAGAAAAATAATGGGCACTGGAAAAAATGGAGAACTAACATGCGCGTTCAGGAAGCTGCCGATCTATATGATGTTGTGCCGGATACGACAACAAATCAAGCATATTGTGTATGGCAGGTACAAATCTGCATTCAAAAACCAGGTGAATGCAATGACCAAAACCCAGGCTGGAAGAGAAGAAGACGGCTGGCAACCAAGGTGAATTGGTGGGGCGATAACTATCAGTTTACAGATGAAGCCGTTGTGGGTGTTTTCAAAGTAAAAGAACCCGCCAACACTTGGACACATTTTCTTGACTACTGATGCTGGTGATGAGCATAAATTATTATTACAAAAAGGCAACTAGCATTGTGTTAGTGCTTTCTGGTTTTTTGCCATTGTGCAGGGGCAATCATTAAAGCTTGGTATCTCTGCCAGCATTCTGAGGCAAAAACCTGGAAGTCACCTATACACAAGGAAATTCATTTAGCATACTACCAACCCACATGGCAGGGTGGGCTGGTGAAATACAGCTTGCAAAACCCCTGTCTAGAAAGTTTGAAGTTGGTTTTGGACTGAGCGGATCCACACACCCCATTTCGTTTCGGTTTAACAATGATGCAATAAACGGAAGCCCGTACCGCATACTTCGCGACAGGTATGATCTGGTAGTACTCACTAAAATCGGCCCTTTTGCCTGGATAAAATAAAAGTTATATGAGTACAATAACTTGTCGATGCATGGTTTTGTGCAGCTATCAGGAGACTATTATATAAATATGAACAATGGCCTCTCTATTGGCTATACCTACAGCCAGGAAAATGAGGACACCATCTTTCTTTCGGAGGGCTATTATAATCCTGATGCGAGCTGGACGATAGAACCTGAACTTGGAATAGATGTGCAGTGCAAGATTGGAAAACGACATATACTCACTATGCTGCCTTATCATCACTTCAGCAATCGGAAGATTAGCCACGGCTATTGGCAAATCTGGCAAGACAATGAACCAGTATCCGAGGGAGAGTGCATCCAAAACTGCGGATATTGGGGCTTGAGGCTAAGTTATTTCTTTACTTTAAAGAGAGCGCAAACGAATTGATAATTACTGCCCCTCAACTCGCGCGAGTGGGTCTGTGCATTCGAAAATTAAAGATTAAATGATTATCCGAAATCCCGGCTTGATGGCTAAGGGCTGAAATTTTATCAAGCCACCTTCAAAGCATTGCCCACCTTCTCTTTCAACAAGGCCCGATCTACCACTTCGTACATCTCCGTAACGTACTGAAACTTCAAACCCTTGACGTAGCGTTCGTTTATTTCTTCAATATCCCTTCGGTTGCGTTCACTCATAATAATTTCTTTGATGCCTGCGCGTTTGGCTGCAAGAATTTTTTCTTTGACACCGCCCACCGGAAGCACTCTTCCGCGCAACGTAATTTCTCCGGTCATGGCCAGATATTTTTTGACCTTTCGCTGGGTGAATGCCGATGCAATGGCCGTGAGTATTGTGATACCGGCAGATGGTCCATCTTTGGGTACGGCACCTTGTGGAACGTGAATGTGAACGTTCCATTTTTCAAAAATATCGGCATCAATATCCAGCATTGCGCTGTGTGCTTTCAAGTATTCGAGGGCAATCATGGCGCTCTCCTTCATTACATCGCCCAAGTTGCCTGTCAGGGTTAGTTTTCCAGTGCCTTTGGTCAGTGATGTTTCAATAAACAGGATATCGCCACCGGTGGGGGTCCATGCCAGACCCGTTACCACACCAGCCACTTCATTGTCGCTGTACTTGTCTTTTTCATGCGATGGGCCAAGTACTTTGTGTAAATCTTCGGCCTCCACCTGCACGTGGAATTTTTCTTCCAGCGCGAGTTGCTTCGCGCGGTTTCGCACCAGTTTGCCAATTCTCTTTTCAAGATTCCGTACACCTGATTCGTTGGTGTATTCTTCCACCAGTTTCACAATGATCTGATCGGTGAACTGGATTTGATTTTCAGCAATACCGGTTTCGCGCAATTGTTTGGGCACAAGATGGCGCTTGGCTATTTCCGTTTTTTCTTCTACTGTATAACCGTTCACTTCTATTATTTCCAGTCGGTCGCGCAAAGCGGGCTGTATAGTGTTTAACGCATTGCACGTAGCAACAAACATCACTTTAGACAAATCATAATCAATGTCCACATAGTTATCATGGAATGCGTGGTTCTGTTCCGGGTCCAGCACTTCTAACAATGCACTGGAGGGGTCGCCATGAACGCCCTGCGCTGTTTTGTCAATTTCGTCCAATACAAATAGCGGGTTGGATGTTCCCGCCTTTTTAAGCGATTGCAGAATTCTACCGGGCATGGCCCCAATGTATGTTTTGCGATGGCCGCGTATCTCCGCTTCATCGTGCAAACCACCCAATGCCATGCGCACATATTTTCTTCCCAATGCCTCAGCAATGGATTTTCCCAATGAAGTTTTACCCACGCCCGGAGGGCCGTAAAGGCAAATGATGGGCGACTTCATATCGTTCTTTATTTTTAAAACCGCCAGGTGTTCAATAATGCGCTCCTTCACTTTTTCCAAACCGAAGTGGTCGCGGTCTAATACTTCCTTCGCCTTCTTCAGGTTGAAATCATCTTCGGAACATAAATCCCACGGCAGGTCCAGCAAGGTTTCAATGTAATTGGCCTGCACACTAAATTCGGCCGATTGGGCATTCATGCGTTCCATTTTCGAAATCTCCTTCTGAAAAGTCTTCTCGACATGTTCAGGCCATTTTTTGTCCAATGCTCTTTTCTTCTTCTCTTCAATTTCCTCCTTGATGGGATTGGCGCCCAATTCTTCTTGTATCTGTTTTATTTGTTGGTGGAGGAAGTACTCGCGTTGCTGTTTCTGGATATCACCATGTGCGCGTTTCTGAATTTCATTCTTCATCTCCAGCATACTCAGTTCTTTGGTGAGATGCTCGAGCACTTTTTTCGCGCGTTCTTCCAGGTCGGCCATTTCCAGCAGCGCTTGTTTATCATGCACTGCCGCTTTCATGTTGGATGAAATGAAATTGGTGAGGAAACTCAGCCCATTGATGTTCTTGATGGCCATACTGGCCTCCGAAGGAATGTCGGGTGATATCTTGATGATACGAAGCGAAATTTCTTTCAGTGATTCGTGCAATGCCTGTTGCTGTTTGCTGGCTTTGCGGTTGGTTTCTGGAAACTCTATAACCTGTGCCTTGAAGTAAGGTTCGGTTTCAACCAGTCCTTTTATTTCGAATCGCTTTTTTCCCTGTAGAATAACTGTGGTGGAACCATCCGGCATACTCAACATGCGCAGTATGGTGGCCTGCGTACCTATAGTGTGCAGGTCATCGAACAATGGTTCTTCGAGATCAGGATTTTTTTGTGAGACCACTCCTATGGTCTTATTTCCCTTGTTGGCATCTTGCACCAGGCGGATGCTTTTATCTCTTCCCACTGTTATGGGTATAACCACACCTGGAAACAGCACCGTGTTTCGCAAGGGAAGTATGGGAAGAGTTTCGGGAGTGTGCTCCTTATCCATCAGCTCTTCATCTTCGTTGGTAAGCAGCGGGATGAACTCATGGTCGGGGGCTTCGTTGACAAGAAAAATCGGGTCGAATTCGAAGGTCATATTAAATCTTTTTGGTAGAATTTTCAAAGGCATTAAAGTCAACGATGGTGCCAGCACAAGGGCGCTGACTTTATGTCGCGAACGAGCTGCGATCTTCTGTAGTCAGCCAATATACTTCGGTAAGGATGGCGCGCATATCCGGGGTCAATGTCACTTTTCTTCTCGCCATCATTTTTTGGGCGGTTTCAATTGCTGTGTACAAATCATGTTCAACCAACCTTGAAGCACCTCCCCAAGAAAAGGATGGAACATGCCCGGGAGGAAAACCAGCCCCGAAAATGTTGGCGCAAACTCCCGTTACTGTTCCTGTATTGAACATGGTGTTGATGCCGCACTTTGTATGGTCGGCCATAATGAGTCCGCAAAACGTGTGGCCGGTGTTCTTTTCTTTTCGTTCCGCATAATTGTACATTTTCACTTCAGAGTAATTGTTCTTCAGGTTGGAGCTGTTGGTATCCGCGCCCAGGTTGCACCATTCACCTACGAGAGCATTCCCCAGGAAACCATCGTGTGCTTTGTTGGAAAATCCATAAAAAACCGCGTTGGAAACTTCGCCACCCACTTTGCACCCAGGACCTATGGTGGTGGGGCCGTAAATCCTGGTTCCCATTTTCAACTGCGAATTTTCTCCCAGCGAAAAAGGCCCGCGAATGTGAGTGCCTTCCATCACTTCGGCATTCTTACCAATGTAAATTGGACCATCGCTCGTGTTGAGCGTTGATGCGAAAATTTTTGCACCTTCTTCAACAAAAAGATTTTCATGTGCACCTATTACCAGATTGGATTCATGAAGTGCTGTTGAATTTCTGCCTGTAGTGATAACTGCAAAATCCAATTGCAATGCTTCACCATTTCTTGTAAATATATCGGTGATTTTTTCCAGTAGAAATACTTCTCCGGTGCATTGAATTCTCTTCACAACCGAAGGCAGTTGCTCAATGGCATGTTGAAGATTCATTAACCTATCGAAACGAACAGCAAGCAAATCATCCTTGCTGAATAATGCTTCATCATTGCGAAGTTGGCGAATGGAAGCGATAATTTGAGGAGTTGGAATTAGCCTTGCATTGATACAAAGACCTTTGTCCACTTTTACTTCCGTAAAAACAGATTTGAGATAAGGACGAGCTATATGGCCGATTGCACCGCCAAGGGCACGACTCCATTTCTCCGAAATTTTTTCGATACCGATTCTCAAATCACCAACAGGCCGTGTGAAAACCAGCGGTAGGAACTCATTCCACTTGCGATCTTCAAAAAGAATGATGTGCATGGGGCGAATTTAGACTGTGGAGTTATACTGATTCTCCACCACCGAAATGAAAACTACCTGCTCCAACCAAGCATTTCATCCACCGTTCCGGTAGTTACTGAGTGATAACCAGGCCGTGCCTTTTCGTAAATCCTTTTAGCCAAATCCAGTTGTTCGGTCTTTTTCATTGCTTCAAAAAGTGGGGCAACAAATTTTCTACGTCCAACTTCTACAAGAAATTTTTCAAGTCGCGCATAAGAAGCTGTCCTCTTTTTCAAAATGCTTTGCTCAAGCCATGCAAACAGCACTTCGCTATTTCCACTTTCGTTGATGTGAAATGCAGCATCGAGTTCATCCAGTTTATTCAGCGGAACTGATTCTGGAATGTTGGTAAGGAAGCGATATTGCTCCTGGTACTGCCAATCGTTCCATTTTAGTTCAGAAGTTTTCAGATTGCCTACGCTCCATTGCTTCACTGCTTCGTCCACTCTAGCCAAAGCATCTGAATTCACAACCGGTGCATTGGTAGGAATTCCTTCACCATAAACCCACGCATCAATGTCAATCTTCTTTTCAGTTTCTGCGTCAACAAGATTTTTTCTCAGGTAGTCAAGAAATGTTTCGGTATCCATTACCTGGAATTGGTGCGAGGTGAAATAGTTTTTCAGGAACACATCAAACTTTTCGCGGCCCACTATTTCTTCAATCAGGCGAATGAAAAAATACCCTTTGTTGTAGGCTATGTCGGTCATGCCATCATCGGGGCTGCGACCCTCGAGTGCAAGTTTCAGCTTAGTGTCTGCCGGATGGGATGCTGTGAGTTCAACAATTGTTGCATCCAAATCCTGACGAGAAAGTTGGGCGAGCATTTCGCTGCGCTCTCTGCCAAAAACTGCCTCCATAATTCGCTGTTCGAAATACACTGTGAATCCTTCGTTGAGCCAGAAATCATCCCAGGTGGAGTTAGTGACAAGGTTGCCGCTCCAACTGTGAGCTAGTTCGTGAGCCACAAGCGCAACGAGTGATTTATCTCCGGCTATAATAGTTGGTGTTGCGAATGTGAGTCTCGGATTTTCCATTCCGCCAAATGGAAATGCCGGGGGAAGAATGAGCAAATCATAACGCCCCCACACATAGGGGCCATAAAGTTTTTCTGCTGCTTCCACCATGAGTTGCATGTCTTCAAATTCTTTGGCTGCCGCATCTATCAAAGTTGGAATGGCATACACTCCCGTTTGTTTTCCAACCGAACGAAACTCCACATCGCCCACCGCAAGTGCCATGAGGTAGGATGGAATGGGCTGTTCCATTTTGAAGGAATAAATCCCGCTTTCATTTTTCTGTTGTGGATTTTCTGCACTCATCAGCGCAAGAAGATTTTTGGGAACTTCAACCGTTGCGTTGTAAGTGAAACGCACTCCCGGTGAGTCCTGGCAGGGAATCCATGTGCGGGCAAGAATGGCTTGTGATTGCGTGAAGAGAAATGGTTTTTCACCATCCACCCAAAGCAGCGCTTCAGCCGCTGGGCTTGTGGTATATGTGATAGCTACTTTTTTTGAGGTTGAATCAATAGGTATGGAAAGCGGTTGGCCAAGAAATTCTTTTTCTTCTCCCAAATGCTGCTGTACCGGTTTTCCATCCACTTCTACTCTGGAAATACTCAACCCCTTTGTATCGAACAAAATCGCAGAAGTATCAGTGAGGTTTTCAATATTATAAGTGGCAGTGGCGGAAATCACTTTCGTTGCAAAATCAACTTTTGCATTCCATTCAAGATGTGTTACGCGGGCATCATTGGGTTTGCTCCAGGTGTGTGGATCGCGGGCTAGTTTCATATTAGAAATAAATATTTTGGATTTGTCGGATCGTTCGGGTTGTTGTGAATGATCTCCATTGCATGAAACAAAGGAGAGGGCAATTGCAAAAATTGAAATGGAAATCTTCATCTTGAATTTGATCGAAGTGGCAATGATAACAGCATATATGACGGTAGAAATTCTGAAATTGACAAGTGGCAATTCAGCGTTTCGTAACAAGTTTTGGCGCTGGCGGTTTGTTGACTATTTGTTTCAGGTCCTCATGGTTCTTTACTAAGTCATTTTGAATAATGTGCCAAAGCATCTCCGGATCTACATCATAGAACTCGTGAGCAATGCGATTACGCAAGCGGTACATACTGCTCCAGGGAACCTGTTTGAATTTATTCTGGACGCTGTATGGAATCTTCCTTGAACACTCACCTAAAATCTGGAATTGCCTCTCCACAGCGTCAAGTGTTTTGCTGTCGCTGGCAAATTGTTCGAATGTCATTCTAGAGGTGTGCAAAAAAATCCTGTCACATGCCTTCACCATGCTGCCAAGAAAATAGAGGAGTATTTGTTGTGAGTAGTTCACAGGTAATGGACTTGTTTGAGTATAGCATCACGCATAACAGGATGAATTCCATTTTCCGTGGTGATGTCCACTCTGCGTTCCAACTTCATTTCAAGAAATTCTTCCAATTCAAAAAATTGCCAGCCCACTGGTTTTTTGAAATGCACAAGCAGATCTATGTCGTGTTCGGGATTTTCTGAATCTTGTGTGAGTGTGTTGAAGTACCCGATTCGGGCAACATGAAATTTTCTTTCAAGATCAGGCTTCAACCTGCGAAGTGCTCTTTCTATTTCCACAGCAGACTTCATTATTTTACAAATCGGCCAAATACTCCAAGCGGCAATTTCACCCCACTCTTGGCATGGAGGTACAGTTCACCGATGCTGAGTTTTTTTCCCGCAAAATCGCGGAGGAGGTTTTCAATCACCAGCGCTGACAATCCCAAACTATAAGCATTGAGGATGAGGAAATGTTTTTTCGGGTCGAGGAGTTGGAGCACGTATTTCATCATCTCAGCGATGTTCTCTTCAAGTTTCCATTTTTCTCCTTTAGGGCCATGGCCAAAGGCAGGCGGGTCAAGAATAATTCCGTTATAAAAATTTCCCCTACGTGATTCGCGCTGAACAAATTTGAGTGCATCTTCCACCATCCACCGGATGTTGTCTAGCGATGATAGCTGCATGTTTTCGTTGGCCCAGGTCACTACCTGTTTTATGCTATCCACATGAGTGACATCGGCCCCGGCAGCACAGGCGGCCAATGATGCACCTCCTGTGTAGGCAAAGAGGTTGAGCACTTTCGGTTTCTGCATTCCCATTTCGCCCATCGCATTCACAATAAAATCCCAGTTGGCTGCCTGTTCTGGAAAAATGCCCACGTGCTTAAATGAGGTAAGTCCCAGCCGAAAAATAATTTCCTGTTGAGTTGGAAGTGTGTATTTCATCCTCCACTGATCAGGCATTTTTTTCAACTTCTGCCATTCGCCACTGCTGCTGGAATTTTGGATGAACTTTACATAAGCTTGTCTTTTCCATTCGCTCTCATTCATCACTCGGGGCCACACTGCCTGCGGTTCGGGGCGAATCAAAACGTATTCTCCAAACCGTTCCAGTTTTTCGAAATCACCGCAATCCAGCAGTTCATAGTCAGCCCAGGCACGAGGAGAAACTAAATCAATTTTCATCGAGCCAAATTTATCAGTCGGCAGTTTGCAGGAGGCAGTCATAAGTACGAATTCAGAATTATGCATTACGTGCACCTCGTACTTCGTAATTCCTCAATCTACTTTCGCACCGCAAAATGATCCAGTACAAAAAGGTGGCATTTCATACACTTGGGTGTAAGCTGAATTTTTCAGAAACATCCACGCTTGCCCGCAGTTTCGGGGAGGCTGGTTATGCGCGTGTGGAAATGGAAGACCATCCTGATGTTCTTGTCATCAATACATGCAGCGTGACGGAACAGGCCGACCGCAAATGCCGCAACATTGTGAGTCGGGCCATTCGCCATAACCCCGGTGTGTATGTGGCCGTTATTGGTTGTTATGCACAATTGAAACCAAATGATATTGCTGCTATTCCGGGTGTGGACTTGGTGCTGGGGGCTGGGGAGAAGTTCAACATCATACAACACGTGGAAGGTTCTCCTAAGAATGGTCATGCTCATGTTGCGACCAGTGAGATTCGAGATGTAAAAACTTTCATTCCGTCCTATTCAAGTGGTGACCGCACACGCACATTCCTGAAGGTGCAGGACGGCTGCAATTATTTCTGTGCCTTCTGCACCATACCTCTTGCACGCGGAAGAAGTCGCAGCGCAGCCATCAATGAAACATTGGATGAAGCCAAACATGCAATTGCATCTGGCGCAAAAGAGATTGTACTAACGGGAGTGAACATTGGTGACTTCGGAACTGCGTATGGAGAAACATTACTTCAATTGGTTGAAAAACTTGATGCACTCCAAGGCGTGGAGCGTTTCCGCATTTCAAGCATCGAACCGAATTTGCTTACTGAAGACATCATTGCATTTGTTGCTTCATCAAAAAAATTTATGCCCCACTTTCACATTCCATTGCAGAGCGGAAGCGATGAAATACTGAGCGCAATGCGCAGGCGTTATCGCACGGATTTGTATCGCGCACGAATTGCACACATCAAATCACAACTGCCCGATTGCGGAATTGGTGTGGATGTGATTACTGGTTTTCCTTCCGAGAGTGAAGAACGTTTTGCGGAGACCCGCCAATTCCTTCTTGACCTCCCGATTTCTTACCTGCACGTATTTACATATAGCGAGAGGGACAACACCACTGCATTGCGTCTTAACGATGTGGTGCCGGTTCCCGTTCGGCATCAACGCACACAAGTCCTTCGCATGATTTCAGAAAAAAAGAAGCGCGCGTTTTGTGAAGCACATGCAGGAAGCACCCGCCCAGTTCTTTGGGAAGGGGAACAAGATGAAGGGACGATGTACGGTTTCACCGATAATTACATTCGTGTGAAAACTTCTTTCAACGCATCACTAACCAATACCATCACAGCCACTACTCTTGGCAAACCGGATTCAGATAATGTTTGTCTGGCGATGCATCATTGAATTCCAGATTTCAGATTTCAAATTTCAAATTCAACCACCAGAAGCGCATCGTCACATCGTCACATCAGCAAATCTTCACATCATAATTCATGTACCCCACCCTCTACCACGCATTCCTCGACCTCTTCGGCCTTGACTGGCCGTGGATGAAATTGCTGAACAGCTTCGGATTCTTTGTGGCCATTGCTTTCATCATTGCGAGCATGACCATTTCGATAGAACTGAAGAGGAAGGAAAAACTTGGCCTGCTTCATCCGGAAAAAAGAAAACACATTGAAGGTAAGCCCGTGCAATGGAGTGATGTGCTCACCAATGCACTCATCGGTTTTTTGTTGGGCTGGAAATTCATTTGGCTGATGATGAATGCCGATGAGTTGTTTAAACCCGGCTCCCTTCCGCAGCAACATATTTTTTCAGGACAGGGAAATTGGTTGTTGGGAATTGTGCTTGCACTTGCTCTTGGCGGATGGCGCTGGTACGATTACTACCGGAAGCAATTGCCGAAGCCGGTAGAACGCATTGTGGATTTTCATCCTTACGAGTACACGGGTTCTATCACGTTTGTCGCAGCCATTGGTGGAATACTTGGAGCGAAAATTTTTGCATGGCTCGAAGATCCCAAAGGCATTATTGATTCGTTCACGAATTTCACTATTGAAGATTTCCTGAGTGGCCTCACGGTGTACGGTGGACTCATCATTGGTGGTGCTTTAGTACTGCTTTACGCAAAAAAAATCAAGATGCCTCTCCTGCACCTCATGGATTCATGTGCACCGGGAATGATGCTCGGTTATGGAATAGGGCGCATGGGTTGTCAGGTGAGTGGAGATGGTGACTGGGGCATTGATAACACTAGTCCAAAACCCGATTGGCTCTCGTGGTTGCCGGACAGTTGGTGGGCTTATGATTATCCGAACAATGTGAATGGTGTGGGTGAAAAAATGATCGAAGGTGGTTGGGAAGGATATGGAACGCACCTGGTTCCGCCTGTGTTCCCTACTCCCGTTTACGAAATCATTATGGCCTTTATCATCTTCGGGGTGTTGTGGTATTTGCGCAAGAGGATTTCCACACCGGGAGTCATTTTCGGGATCTACATGATTCTTTGCGGTACGGAAAGATTTTTCATCGAGAAAATCCGGGTGAATACAGAGATGATTTTCCTCGGAATGAAATACACACAGGCGGAATTGATTTCTGTCCTGTTCGTGATAACCGGACTAATAATGATTTGGTGGGTGAGGAGAAGGGCGGCAGTTGGCAGTAGGCACTAGGCAGTAAGTCTTGCCCGTTGGCCAATCACAAATCATTCGGTACACTTTCTTATATATATCCCAGGAAAGGTCTTTTTTGGGACTGATGTTTTTCCTGCAATCCAGACATAGAAATTTGCCAAAATGAATGCTTGTACCCCAACACTGGCTGCTGGGCTACACTTTTCCAAAAAAATTTCTTACAACGCTGATGCACATAGCAGTTGCACTAGGGCAACCTATGCATACTTCTAGGGCAACCTATGCAGACTTCCAGGGCAACCTATGCATAGGTTGGAGGCAAAGCATGCATAACCATGAGGGCAAGTATGCATCACTTTCAAGTCTGTTTCCAAAACCGGGTGCGCGGATAGATGATCCAGGCCTAAAAAAAATCACTATTACTGATGATGCCAGTGCTTCATTCAAACTATCCTTCGACTTGAGCTTGTCTTGAGTATTGGGATAGCAATACGTCCAACATTCCGCTTGTTGGCAAAGGGAAATTTCAGACTGATTATTGGGTTCCGTTTCATTGATTCCAATTATGAGTGTGCGTTCAAATCTTGTGATAGAACCGTCTGATTCACCAGCATGTGTTTCTTGATAATAGTCCGCGAAAGATTCTATGTCCCACTCTTGCAAGGTCCATGAAGGATTTTCATCTGATGGTGGATAGTCTGCCTGCCCACAGATAAATACATAATCTCCGGCACAAGATGAACCATAGGTATTATTTCGGGAATAGTTTCCAAAAAATGTGCTCCACATCATTTGGTCATCACTGTTGAATGCGCAGATGAATGAGCGGTAAGGCGGTGAACTCACGTTGGTTTCCATGTAGCTATTTCCTGATGCATTACAAATGGGGAAGTCATCATTTTCGGGCAAAGTGCACCAATCCGTTTCATCTTGCGGTTGCTGCATACTGCCATCACCCGAAACATACACAGTCCCATCATCGGAGACTGATACTGTAGCGCCTTCCTGATGCCCTTGGCCATCTATTGCGGTTGCCCATATCACATTATTGAATCCTTGTTCCACTCTGAAACGGATGAGGAATGCAGAACTATTGGCTATTTCCGTTTGATTGTATGAACCTGCACTCAGACTAGTAACAAACGGGAAACTCTCATCGTCACCTTGTGGAAGGTAGTCTGTCATATAGAGTTGGCTTGCTGCCGGAGACTGACTTGCTATATCCAAACTATTAGTTGTACCGACAAAATAGCTTTGGGGGGAGGGGCAAACGATGGTGCTCCAAACAAGGGCGTTGGTGGTTTTATCAAATCGTGCAATGAAATTATTGTAGCCATTGTTGTTGTCAAAGTCAGTGTTTTCCCAAGAACCTCCTGTTATGCAATGTGGGAATAAGCCGTCAGTGGGTACAGAACATTCATCTTCTGAATAAGTAAGGCAAGTGGTGCTGCCAACTACGAACAAGTCATTTACGGCAAATGCAAGTCGTAATGCACGGTCTCCATTTTCGGTACCAAAAAATGTTCGCCATATAGGCTGGTTGTTTACTGCGTTGATGCGCATGATGAAACCATCTCCATTCAGATTCATTGGGTCAGTTCCTGCGTACGGTTGATTGTAAGCTCCAGCAGGGCTGATGAGCGGAAAGGTTGTTTCGTCACTATCGGTACTGCCAACAAGATAGATGTCCTTGATACCCCCGAACAAGTTAAAGCCTACGTCCGCGATTACATCATCACCATCTCCGCCTATGTAGCTATCAAGGCTTATTGTTCCATTGGGAAACAAACGCAGAATGAATCCATCCTTCGTGCCTCCTAATGTTGAATCGTCCAGTGGGTGATCGGCTTCATCTGGTAAATCATCACTTTCGGTATAGCCCACTACAACAGGCCAACCCATGTCGGTTCGTGTAATAGCAGTGGCTCTATCGTCCAGTGAGCCTCCATAATATGTGAACCAATTAACCGAGCAATCGGGTTGGAATGTTGTGACCAAAGCGTCACTTAGAGTATTAATTTCGTTCAAAATTGCAATGCCAGGTATTTGAATAAAGTCACTGGATTTCGTTGAACCTACTGTCCAACTTCTTCCGGTAAATTCTCCAACTACATCATAGAGAAAATCATCTTCCTGACCTCCCAAATAAGTTGACCATTCCAATTCGACATTTTCAATGGTCTCACCACCACCACCGATTCCTTTCATCATTTCAATAACGAGCGTTCCGCTCCAACTACCCATGTTTGAGAATGAAACTTTGTTGCCACCTGTAATTGTGTAATCGGGTTGCCAGCCAAGCAAAGTCAATACGCCTGTCGTGTTGTTGATGGTGTACACATTTGCCTTTGGTTGTGTGTGGTTTCCAATAGAAGTTTCGATAATCAAATTGCCGCTTCCGTTAACAGACAAAGAATTTTGTCCGTTGTATTCCATTTCAAAATCGTTCGTGGGCGCTCCGCTTCGCGCAACAATCCAGTGGCGGTAGCCACTGTTATTGTTATCGAAGATGATGTCAGTATTGGTGTATGCTCCAAGTTTTACAACGGAGTTGTAGATGCTTGTGTGCTCTGCCTTTTTGGGCATGTGGCCCAGATAAAAATTCGCGTACTCGGGCCGTTCGGATGTGGGATACACTTTTGCGTTGGTAGTTCCCTTGTTGAACTTCATATCCACTCGATGTACGGTGTCGGTTGATAGCGTATCAGATTGCACAGAAGAAAACACATAGCTGATTTTCGAATCATCCACATAAGTACTCGGTGAATTTTTCTGACAATAAAACTTCACACTCGTGTTCGCAGTTCCATCATCATTCCTCAACTGTCCTTTGTTGGTCACATATCCACCGCTTGAAGAAAATCCATCTGTTGGAACCAGAGAATAAACCGTTTTTACCGAATACTTACACATGATGTGTATTGCCCTTCTGAAAATGTTTGCTATGCGGTTTCCGGTGACGGCTTGATTTACCGAACGCTAAATGGAGGTGGGGAGATGTTTCCGCTTCCAGTGAGTGTGCAGGCGGAAATATCAATTGAGAATCAACTTTCTCTGTTTCCTGTTCCAACCGATGGGATGATAGATGTGACACTACCCTCAGAATTTGTTTCAGGTAGTTGCATCAATGTGATTGACAACATTGGCCGAATAGTTTTTACCTGTACTTCTTCCGGGCCTGTAACAACACTTGATTTGAATGATCTGGCAAATGGTTGTTACCTTATTCGGGTGACCAACAGAACGGGTGTTTTGACTCAGTGGTTTGTAAAACAATGACATAAACAAAAACCGGTGGCCGCGCAGCGGCCATCGGTTTTCATAGTCACTATGACATGAGAAATTTATTTTGCGGAATCCTGTTCCTACTTCATGCACCATCGTTCAAAGCCCAATGGCAACTGATGGCCTATGATAACAATTGCAGCTATTACTCTCTGTTTTTTACCAATGACAGCACAGGGTTTATTACTGGATATTGCAGTCCTGATAACTTCATTTTGCGTACATCTGACTACGGAGTTACATGGACAGTAGTTTATTCCGAAGAAGCAAATTACTTTTATGATGTGTACTTCCCTTCCGACAGTGTGGGCTACGTGAGTACTTACGGGAACATTCTCAAAACAATTGACGGTGGCTACACTTGGTTCTACCCAAATCCTGATTCAGAGTGGCTGCAATTCAAAAGTATTGTTTTTGAAGACAATGAAATCGGTTTTGGGTGTTTCGGTAATGGAGGCCTTTTCTTCGCAAAGACAACTGACGGGGGTTATTCATGGAACGAACAGGAAGAATTCGGAGGTATCAGTCTGCTGAAAGTTGATTCCTGCGCAATAAAAATGCTCAGTGGTGATATTTTGTCATCAACCAATTGCGCTGAGTCATGGGAACCAGAAGTGTTTAGTTTCGATGGACGTTCGCCAATTGAGTTTACATATTCACCTACTGACACCTCCGCGCTTATCTGTGGTATTGGTCTCAATGAGGAAACATGGCAAAACTTCGGCTTCGTTGCAAGCCGAAATGGGTTACTAGGAGATTGGCAAATACAGGATTTAAACGAGATTTACGCCCTGCGTTCCATTGTTTTTGTCAATCAATCTACCGCCTATTGCGTTGGTCAACCATGGTATCCGAATCAATACTCATTCTTAAAAACAACAGACAGTGGCGAAACATGGAATTATCAGGAATATGAATTCACATGTAGCGAATGTTACTCCCCTGAAATACGCGATGTGTATTGCCCTTCTGAAAACGTGTGTTATGCAGTGAGTGGCGGGGGTGGCATTTGGAGGACGTTGAATGGCGGTGGGGAGATGTTTCCGCTTCCAGTGAGTGTGCAGGAATTGGTTATGTCTGATGTCGAAATTTTTCCAAATCCATCATCCGATTTCATAACCCTCGAAACAAAACCTTTCTTGAACCAAAATGCATCTATTGAAATCCTAAACTCCATCGGCCAAACAAAACTCACCACCACCTGGTCAGCCGGAGAAAAGAAAAAGCAAATCCAGATCGAACAACTTCCAGTTGGCATGTACTTCGTTTCAATTGCAACGGAAAGCGAATCGCACAACTTGAAATTCGTGAAAGAATAAAGCCTGCCTGCCGAATGAACACCACGGCTTCTCACAACAGAAAGTCAATGTTGTACAACCCCGATATTCATTAGACCCCTTTCATAATTCAAAACAATTCCTAAATCCAATGCTTCCTGTTTCGAAAATCATTCTTGAACTCATCGAGGATGTCTCAAAAGCAATAAAGAGGTTGTCTCAAAAGCACCTGAAAAAATATCTCATCCCGAAGCTTCGGGACGAGATTTATTGCTTTTGAGACAGCCTCTTGTCCTCCAATTTATTTCCAACGAAGCCGAAGTGTGAATTATGAAAACGGTCTAATGAACAGATTATATGGAATCACTGAAGACCGCAGGCTACCAGCACCAGCTACAAACTACCTACTCGTACCTCAACGCCTCAATCGGGTCAAGTCGAGCAGCCTTTCTTGCAGGATAATACCCCGACATCACGCTCACAATAAAACAAAGCGTCACGCCTATAATCATCCACATCCATGGAATGGTGAAGTCGAAAGTGAGCATCATGGCAAGAAGGTTTCCTACCAGAATTCCCAGGATGATTCCCAAAGCACCTCCCAGTTGTCCAATCACTATGGACTCGATAAGAAATTGCATTCGAATAGTTTTAGATGCCGCACCCACGGATTTGCGGATGCCAATTTCACGAGTTCGTTCAGAAACAGAAACGAGCATGATGTTCATCAACCCAATGCCCGCACTCAATAATGTGATGATGCCGATAACCGATGCACCAGTGGTAAGGGAGGAAGTCATGCTGGTTAATTCCTCCACCAGACTGTCACTCATTTCAATTTCGAACGAATCGCTTTCTCCCGGTTTGTCTTTCCTCACCTGGCGCAAAACTCCTTTCGCTTCGCTCACCGCATTGTCAAGTTGATCTGCATTCTTCACCCGCACATTGATGGCGTATTCCGTATGGCTTCCCGCGAAATTCTTGCGGAGGTTGCTGATGGGAATCATGCACTGGTTATCGCCCGCCATTCCGAAGGTGTTGCCTTTGGGCAAAAGTGTTCCTATTACAAGATATTTCTGGTCGCCAAGAGTCACCTCAAGCCCTATTGGATTTTGAGATGATTCGAAAACTTTGTCAGTGATGTCTTTGCCTAAGATGACCACATTGCTGCCATGCTCCATTTCATTCATCGAGAAATTTCGACCGGCATCAATTTCGTAGCTCGAAAGCGCGAAGTACCCGTTATCACAACCGAGTAGAGTTATGTTCGGGTTAGTCTTTTTGCTTCCGTTCTTCACCACCATCATTCCGCCAAAGGCCGACATCGAGATGTAGGCATCGTACTTAAATCTTTCCGTAAAATTTTTCGCTTCTTCGTAACTGAAAACACCATACGATTTTTTCTGCTCGCCACCGTGGCCGCCATCGTACCTCGAATTGGCCGAATACACAGTAAAGGTGTTACTGCCCAGCGTGGAAAACTCGCTGTTGATTTTGTTCTCCATGGCACTGGTAATGGTGATGATGCCCACCAGGCACATAATGCCAACCGCAATAATGGACATGGTAAGGATGGCGCGCAGTTTCTGGCTTCGGATGGCGCCAAATGCAATGCGAATGTTTTCCCGTGTTGCTGAATTGATGAGGGTCATGAAATTTATTCACATCTTTTTGATGTGGTCACCAAAAGTATTATTACCGTTCTTATTACAGCTTCAATGATGTTGGGTAGTTACGTTTTTCGCGGATGAAGGGCACCTTGTGAGTTTTTAACGGAAGCGATAAACTCCGTTTGCCAAACGCACGGATTACATTCGCGCCTGCAACAAAACCACCCAATTTCAGCACATGATTTTCGACCTTGAAATGATAAAAGCGGTATACAACCGCATTCCGCTGCGCATAGAAGCGGCACGAAAAATAACCGGCAACCCTCTTACACTTTCAGAAAAAATACTTTATGCCCACCTGTGGAATGGTGATGCTAAAGAAGCCGCGCAGCGTTCAATATCCTACGTGGATTTTGCACCCGATCGTGTGGCCATGCAAGATGCCACCGCACAAATGGCCTTACTTCAATTTATGCAAGCAGGAAGAAAAACGGTGGCTGTTCCCTCTACCGTTCACTGTGACCATTTGATTCAGGCGCGTGTAAGCGCCTCGCAGGATTTGCAGGAATCACTCAACAAAAACAACGAAGTATTCAATTTCCTTTCCTCCATTTCCGACAAATACGGAATTGGATTCTGGAAACCCGGTGCAGGAATTATTCATCAGGTCGTCCTTGAGAATTACGCTTTCCCGGGCGGGATGATGATTGGAACAGATTCACACACTGTGAACGCAGGCGGATTAGGAATGATTGCTATCGGTGTGGGTGGTGCCGATGCCATGGACGTGATGGCCGGCATGGCATGGGAACTCAAGTGGCCGAAACTCATCGGTGTAAAACTCACGGGTAAGATGAACGGATGGACATCGGCAAAAGATGTGATCCTGAAAGTGGCAGGCATCCTCACCGTAAAAGGTGGAACAGGTGCAATCGTGGAATATTTCGGTGACGGTGCCAAAACACTTTCCTGCACCGGCAAAGGAACCATCTGCAACATGGGCGCTGAAATAGGTGCCACCACTTCTACCTTCGGTTACGATGAAAGTATGGAGCGTTACCTCCGTGCAACAGGACGTGCAATAATTGCCGACATGGCCAACTCCATCAAACAACATTTGACCGGAGATGCCGAAGTTTATCTCTCCCCGGAAAAGTATTTTGATGAAGTGATTGAAATTAATTTGAGCGAACTGGAACCACATCTCAATGGTCCGTTCACGCCTGACCTCGCCACACCGGTTTCCAAAATGAAAGAAGCCGCAGCGCTGAACGACTGGCCGACAAAAATTGAAGTAGGACTTATTGGTTCATGTACCAATTCATCTTACGAGGACATTTCGCGTTCGGCATCCATCGCTAAACAGGCGAACGCAAAAGGTCTGAAACCAAAATCCGAATTCACGATAACTCCCGGAAGCGAGCAAGTGCGTTTCACAATTGAGCGCGATGGTTTCATCAAAACATTTGATGAAATGGGTGCCAAGGTTTTTGCCAATGCTTGCGGACCGTGCATTGGTATGTGGGCGCGGGTGGATGCCGAGAAAAAGGAACGCAATACCATTGTGCATTCATTCAACCGAAACTTCCAAAGCCGCAACGATGGCAACCCTAACACACTTGCGTTTGTGGCTTCACCAGAGTTGACCACAGCACTTGCCATAGCAGGCGACCTCACTTTCAATCCCATCACCGACACATTAATAAATGATAAAGGCGAACGGGTTAAACTTGAACCACCAAGCGGAGAAGAATTACCAACGCGCGGTTTCGATGTAGGTGATGCGGGATACCAGGCACCTTCAGAAGATGGAAGCAACGTTCCCGTTAACGTTGCACCCACAAGCGATCGCCTTCAACTGCTTGCACCATTCCCTGAGTGGGATGGAAAAAATATCACAGGAGCGCGTGTACTTATCAAGGCCAAAGGCAAATGCACCACCGATCATATTTCTATGGCAGGGCCGTGGCTTCGCTTCAGGGGCCACCTTGACAATATCTCAAACAACACATTGATTGGGGCAACGAATTTTTTCAACGGTGAGATAAACAAAGTGAAGAATCTGCTCACCGGGGAGTATGGAGAAGTGCCTGCAACGCAACGTGCATACAAAGCCGCAGGAGTTCCCACCATAGTGGTGGGCGATCATAATTACGGTGAAGGAAGTTCGCGCGAACATGCTGCTATGCAGCCGCGACATTTGGGTGTTCATGCAATTCTAGTAAAGTCTTTTGCACGTATTCATGAAACCAATTTGAAAAAACAGGGAATGCTTGCCCTCACGTTTGCCAATGAAGCAGACTATGATAAAATCCGCGAGAACGATGTCATCAATTTCACAGATCTTGTTTCAATGGAACCTGAACAATCTCTTCATCTTGAGCTCGTGCATGAGGATGGAATTAAAGACTTGATAGCTGTGAACCACACTTATAATGCTCAACAGATTGAATGGTTCAAGGCGGGTGGCGCTTTGAATTTGATAAGGAAGAGTTTAGTGAATTAATTTTCTCAGCATCCATAATGAGAAAGGCCATGATGTTTTCACATCATGGCCTTTCTCATTTCTTCACTTTAATTTAATTCTTCACGAATGTCTTTGTTAACGTTCCGAGAGCGGAACCTGTTTTCATCCAGTAATTCCCCGGTTTGAATTCCGACAAATCAAGTTGTGTGGATTTGGATTGAAGCTTTATTTCCTTTACAGCTTGTCCATTGTTTGAGAAAATTTCAAGTGTGCTTCCTACAAGACTTTCTGAAATCTCCACCGTCATGGAATCGCCTGCAGGATTCGGAAACACAATAATGCTTTGGGAAGCAGGCTTAGGTTCATTGATGGCATTATAGGCCAAATTGCGGAATTCCTTAATCTTGTTTGGCCCATTGCCGGGGTACTGCGAACCATTGAGAGCAACATATAAAGCACCTGTGTAAGGATTCACGCACACATCGCGGAAGCGCTGGTTAAGGCTGGTGAAAAATTGGTCTTCGCTTTCCACCGTCAATCCATCAGCACTCATGTGCAGCACTGAAACGCGATCATAGTTGTTGTTGGCACCCCCAAGTCCACCCATTACACCCATCAGCACGCTGTTCTGCCATTCAGGAATCGCTTCATGATTGTAGTATTCGATACCGTTCACGGCAACACATGGTGACCATTCTTTGAGCGGTTCCTTTACGTTGTTCGCTTCGCAATAAGTTTGTTCAGCACCGGTGTTGCATGCTCCCTGTACCGTTGGCCATCCATAGTTGCGATTCATTTCGATGATGTTGAATTCATCGGACGCGTTTTGGCCGTGCTCACTTTCGTAAATGATGTTATTGGGCCCGACACACAATCCCTGGCTATTGCGATGTCCAAAACTCCACACATAACTGGCCGGATCAGGATTGTCAGCAGGAATGCTTCCGTCAAGGTTTATGCGCAGCACCTTTCCGTTGAGCGCTGCAATGTCTTGTGATGAATCGCCACCATCGCCTGTATCGCCTGTGGTCATCATAATTTTATTATCGGGTGTGACTATAAGGCGTGAACCATTGTGAATGTAGTTGGCAGGAATGTCGTCTATCACATATTGTTCGTTCACCAGTTGTGCTCCATCCCAATCAAAAACAGACAACCTTTCACTGGCACCACCTGAGCCATAACAATACACAATGTAAACTTTGGGTGAGTTCTCGAAATCGGGATGCACCGCCATACCAAGCATTCCCGGCTCGCTTTCTCCATCGCCAAAAATCACTGAGGTTAGGTCGAGGATTGTGGTATAATTTCCTGTGGATGGATCAATGCGCAGCACTTCTCCGGGGCGTGTGGTGCACCAGATGTGATCATCAGGGCCCCAAAGTATTTCCCAGGGAAGATCAACTCCTGTTACAAGATCCGTTTCTGTAAGTGTGGTGTTGCCCACTTCCCATTCGGTTTGTGAAATAGCAGGTTTGTTGTTGCAACAAAGTCCAACTACTGCTGCTGATATGATGAATATATTTTTCATTGAGTTGTTTTTCGGCTGGAAAAGTAGGCCAAAAGCGTATAACCAAAATTGTTAAGACCCTTGGAGTTCACGCATCAGAAATTGTCCATTGTCAATTATCTCCCGATACCTATTGGGATGTCCATTACTTTCTATTCCACATCAGCCATGATGGTAATGATGCGAGGTTCCGTTTCGCCATGAATGAAGAGGTAAACCTCTATCACTTGTTGTCCTTTTTTCCTGAGCGGATCGAAGCCCGCTTTCAGTTGTGCGCTTTCACCGGGAAGAATAAAAGACTTATCGAGACTTGGGGTTGTACATCCGCAAGATGCCTGGAGTGAATCCACTTGCAGTGGGGCATTTCCAATGTTGCGGATTTCGAAAATGTGTACTGCCGGTTGGCTTGAAAGAATTTTCCCGAAATCAAATGCCTCCTGCATTTCAATCACGGCTTTTGGTTCAGCGGGAATGATGCTCACCGATTCAATTTCAATTTTTCTTTCGAGACATGCTGCGCGACTAAATATGGATTGTTTTTCATTGAACAAATCATCGCTCACACTCTTATCCGACTTATATTCCCCAAAGGGAAGTTGCCCAAATTCCAGTTTGCCACCGTTCGTTGCAGTTGCATTGATAAATGGAATAAATGCCCCGCCTTTTTCTTCATTCAAATAATTTATCAGGCTGCCGATTCTGCGTTTGGTGAGGTTCACATTATAGTCCGTTTGCGCACGCGGGCTTGCAAATCCGCGAACGGAAATGCGGATGCGTTTTCCCTGTTCGAGTTCTTTCAAGAGCAAATCGGAAAAGGTTTGCAAATCATTCATTCCCTTCTTCACCATCAGGTCGAAAAAATCCTGTGTGATGGTTTCGGCTTCTTCCTGTTTTTCACCGATTAGTCCTTTGCCATTTTCGCGCAGATAGGTTGGAATCTTCTCCAGGTAAGATTCATAAGCCGATGAATAGGGAAGAGTGGTGGTGGTGTCCCTGGAATCAGGATTCGGTTCATCGTTATGGAAGTAAAGGCGAACGGGGAGGGATGACATTAGGTTGGCCAGTTCCGATATTTCTTCCTTCTCACAAATGAATTCCACCTTACCTCCGTAGATGTCATTACAGCAATAAACTCCTTCTGTACTACCAGTGCTTCCCTCGCGGTTCGATGAGAAGAGAAAAATCAGGTCGGTTTCATCCAGCCAGAAGTAGATGTCGTTTTGCGGTGAGTTGAATGGCCTGCCGAGGTTCAGTGGTTTGTCATAAACGTTGCCGAGGTCTTTAGCACAGAAGACATCCTGGGCCCCCATGCCTTCATGCCAATCACTGCTGAAGAACAAATGATTTTTCAGGTAGAAGGGAGTCAGTTCATCTCCAGGTGTATTGATTATTCCCCCAAGGTTGATTGGTTTTTTCCAGGTATCATTTTGCCTTTCACTTGCCCAGATATCCATACCACCGAAACCACCACTCCGGTTTGATGAGAAAAGAAGAATTTCGGTTCCTTCCTTCTCTGCAACACAGGGCATGGTGAAAACAAATCCTTTTTCATTCAATTCATTTATGGGATGTGGATTTATGAGTTTTCCCTGCCCTTCCTGCAGGCTGGCCTTTTCAATGTTAGCAGACCAAAGTTGGCTTATCCCGTTTTCAGCACGGGTGAAATAAGCGACATTATCAAAAACAAAAAGATTCGCTTCGTTTTTTAAACCGACTTCATCAGTGTAGGATTTGATATCTGAAACCAAAAACCCTGAGTTGTTTTCCTTACCAGTTTCAATAGCACTTTTCATCATCATCCAATACTCGCTTAATGAGTCAGAATAATAGGTTGAGTAGGTAAGCTGTGTGCTGAAAATGCGAGGTGCAATTTCACTTTGCTCTGAGTTCACTGGCCCAATCAAAGTTTTCATTTCGGCTGCCAGCAGTCTGCACTTCTGAAGTTGTTCTGGTGATGCAAGTTCTAAAAATATTTTATTCGTGAGTTCATTATTCTCCTTGTACTCCATTGCCCACACCGCACTCTTCACTTCCTGTTCCGCACGTTCCAGCAATTTTTTGTCAGCTTTTGCTTTGTGCTTCTTCGCATACTTCTTGAAATTGCGTTGAGCATCTTCGTATTTGCCATTGTGCTTTTGCATCATAGCAAGCCAAAACAAACCATCAGGAAAAACACGGCCCCGGTCTTTCTCGTAGAGTTTGTCGTACAGCCGTTCGGCCAATTCAAAACTCTTGATTTGCCTTGCAGCCTCTGCATAGTGCAGGTTCAAATCGAAGTCGGTCGAGTCGAGAAGAAACGCTTCCTCATAGTATGCGTAGGCAGCTGGCCAATTTCCATTTTCCCGCGCCTTGTCTCCGAGTTTTACATATTGTTTCGGCTTCTGGCCGAAGGCAATTGCAGAAATGAGTAACAATAAAATGCAGGCGAATTTTGACTTCATCGAATTACAAAGGTGTGAGTTCAACGATGGATTAAACCATCTTCGTCCCAAAAATTTTTCAGGTGTTGAAAGTTGGTGTCATTGGAAGTGGTGCAATGGGAAGCGGAATTGCACAAGTGGCCGCTCAAGCGGGTTGTGAAGTTGTGCTTCATGATGCAAAGACAGAAGCGCTGCAAAAATCGAAGTCTGCACTTGCGGCTACTTTTCCGAAACTGGTTGAAAAAGGAAAGATGTCTGCGGAAGATGCAGTGGCAGTCGAGTCACGAATTTCTTTCAGCGAAAGTTTGACTTCACTGAGCGAATGCAATCTTGTGATTGAAGCTATCATAGAAGACCTTGAAGTCAAAAAGAAAGTATTTGCTGAAGTCGAGAACGTAGTTTCTGCGGACTGCATTCTAGCCACCAACACCTCATCACTTTCTGTCACCGCCATTGCATCATCGTGCAAAAAACCTGAACGGGTTGTTGGCATTCATTTCTTCAATCCTGCACCGCTTATGCCGCTTGTCGAAATTATTCCTGCATTGCAGACACGCACTGGTTTGGTTGAAGAAGTAAAAAATCAAATCGCTTCATGGGGCAAGGTTCCGGTGATTGCCAGGGACACTCCTGGCTTTATCGTGAACCGCGTGGCGCGTCCGTTTTATGGTGAGGCCTTGCGCATTTATGAAGAGGGCTTTGCCGACTTTTCTACGATTGACGAGGCCATGCGCTCTATCGGTTTTCGCATGGGGCCATTCGAATTGATGGACCTCATTGGCAATGATGTGAACTATGCAGTGACTGAAAGTGTGTTCAAATCATTCTACTATGACCCGCGCTATAAACCCTTCATCACACAAAAGAAAATGGTGGAGGCCGCGTGGCTGGGAAAAAAAACAGGCCGCGGTTATTACGATTATTCAGATGGTGCTGCGAAGCCTCAACCTTCCTCCGATGAACAACTGAAGGAAAATATCAGTTGGCGAATTCTTGCAATGCTCATCAACGAAGCGCATGATGCACTCTACCTCAACATTGCTTCTCGCGATGATTTGGAATTGGCCATGACCAAAGGCGTGAATTATCCAAAGGGCCTCATTGCATGGGGCGAAGAAATCGGACTGAAAAAATGTGTGGAGACTATGGACCGATTGTATGAAAATTATCGCGAAGACCGTTATAGGTGTTCTCCGCTTCTGCGTAAACTCACTGCATGATGGCTTCTTTTGATGATGACTTGCATCATTGCCTGCGCGTTTTGAAGTCAGGTGGAACCATACTTTATCCAACAGATACTATTTGGGGAATTGGTTGCGATGCAACGAATGAAGAAGCGATAAAAAAAGTTTACGCCATAAAGCAACGCAGCCATAGCAAGGCAATGATTGTTCTGACAGACGGTGAAAATAAATTGCATGACTACCTCGAGGAAATTCCATCACAATTAGGGAAGCTGATTTCAAATGCTACAAATCCCCTCACTATTATTTATCCCAAGGCAAAGGGACTCGCATTAAATCTTATTGCACCAGATGGCAGCATTGCAATACGGATTGTGAAAGATGAATTCTGCAAGATGCTGATTCGTGAATACGGCAAACCCATCGTTTCAACTTCGGCCAACATCAGTGGTGAAAATTTCTCCGGATTGTTTTCCGGTGTGAGTGATGCAATAAGAAATGCTGTGGATTATGTGGTGCTGTTTCGTCAGTATGATACCAGCGTTTCAAAACCTTCCTCTATTGTCAGACTAGGTTTGGACGGAGAAATAGAAATTATCCGCGAATAAATTTTCAAGCATGAAATTCTACTTCATAGCCGGAGAAGCCAGTGGCGATTTACACGGGGCGAACCTCATCAAGGCTCTTCGTGCAATACGCAATGACCTGGAGTTGCGCGGTTGGGGTGGAGACAAGATGAAGGCAGCAGGGGCTGATGTGGTGAAGCATTACCGCGAACTCGCCTTCATGGGTTTTGTTGAAGTGCTAATGAACCTGCGCACCATTCTCCGCAACATTGATATCTGCAAAAAGGATATTGCAGCATTCAAACCCGATGCACTTGTGCTGATTGATTATCCGGGTTTCAACCTGCGCATTGCGGAGTGGGCGCATGCCAAAGGAATAAAGGTTTACTACTACATCTCGCCACAGGTTTGGGCGTGGAAACAAAATCGTGTACACAAAATCAAACAGTGCGTGGACAAGATGTTTGTGGTGCTTCCGTTCGAAAAAGACTTCTACAAACGCTTTCATTTTGATGTGGAGTTTGTTGGTCATCCTCTGCTGGATGAGATTGAACATCTTCAAAACAACAATCCACAAAGTGCGTTTAGAACACGAAACAACCTTTCCGATAAACCAATCATCGCTCTGCTACCCGGCAGCCGCAAACAGGAAATTGCAACGATGCTTCCTCTGATGACTCAGGTTCGGGAAAGTTTTCCGGGGCATCAATTCGTGATTGCAGGGGCACCCGGACAAGCTGAAGATTATTACAAAACTTTCGTCTCCGGCAGTGATGTAAAAATTGTTTTCGGACAGACATACAATTTGTTGCAGTCTGCCACTTCTGCTCTTGTAACCAGTGGAACTGCCACATTGGAGACAGCGCTCTTTCGTGTGCCGCAAGTGGTGTGTTACAAAGGCAACCGCATCTCTTACCTCATTGCAAAACGTCTTGTGAAAGTGAAATACATCTCGCTCGTCAATTTGATTTTAGACAGGATTGCGGTGCGTGAGTTGATTCAAAACGACCTCACCGTTGAGAACATGAAATCGGAACTGCGGAAAATCACGCTGAATGAAACTGCAAGGGAGCTGATGCTAACGGACTACGATGAACTTCATGATAAACTCGGAGGAACGGGCGCATCGGAAAGAGTTGCAAGTGCCTTGTTGAAAATTTCAGGAAACTGAGCCACTGGTAAACTTTCAGGCTAATAGTTTCGTTCACTTGTACCTGATGCGCTTCAACATTCTTTTTTCGATTCTACTTCTGGCAAGTCTTTGCTGCACTGCCGAGCCTATTCGCCTTGGCATTCTTTCCCATCAGCACTTCGCAAAAATTACTGTAACCATTCGCACCGAGTCTTTCGAGCTCGTGTGTGATGATGGAAAAAAATTCATTCTGCAAAAAGGAGATGTGGTTGACATCAATGCCGTGGGTGAAAAAATAAATCTCTGGTTCAAGGGCGCTGCTCACAAAGGTTTTTCGAAAGTGGAACTGAGACCTGTGCACTGGCAGGCTTCATTCAAAATCCAGGTAGCAGGACAAAAACAATCTCCGCGGATCTATGAAGAAACGCTGGAAGTGAAAAACACCTCAGGCAAACTGAAACTGGTCAACATCATTGATATTGAAAAATATGTAGGCGGTGTTGTGGAAGCCGAAGCCGGTGCCGCGCACACTCTGGAATATTACAAAGTGCAATCGGTTATCTCACGTACTTATGCCCTCAACAATTTGCGCAGGCACGAAGCCGAGGGATTCAATTTGTGTGACGCCACCCATTGCCAGGTCTATCATGGCAAACCACGCTCGACTGATTTGGCTGAGGCTGCAACGTATCAAACCCGCGACATTGTTATCGTGGATTCCGACATCAACTTCATCACTGCAACTTTTCATAGCAACTGTGGCGGCCACACCAAGAATGCGGAACACGTGTGGAGCAAACCTGTGCCCTACCTCGTAGGTTGCCCCGATAGTTTTTGTGTTTCGATGCCCAATGCAAAATGGGAAAAGGAATTCAGCGCTTCACAATGGAACAATTACCTGCTTTCAAATCATAAATTGTGGAATGATTCCGCAGGCATTGATCAACAACCGCAATATCGCGGCAAACAATTTTTTATCGCTGACAGCACTTCCTTTATTTCACTTCCCAAAATGCGTGAAGACCTCAAACTGCGCTCAACAAGTTTTGCAGTGATGCCGAAAGGTGACGTGGTTAAGTTGATGGGATATGGCTTCGGACATGGGGTGGGGCTTTGCCAGGAAGGCGCTATCAACATGGCGCGCAAAAACATTTCATATCAGGACATCATTCATTTTTATTACAAGGATGTTCACCTTGTGCCACGGTATATGCTTTGGTTCTTCAAAGAAGATTAAAGAATTTTTTTGGGAGTGAGTGCGTTCAATATGCGCCCAGCCATTTCAAGATTTGACAATTTTTTCGCCCTACGAATAACCATAGTGCAAATCGATATGAAAATTTGAAACACAGACAGAAACATTTTCGCGCTTCTTCACAGCCTCTGCATCCTGCGCCCGGCCAAATCATTTCTGTTTCTGTTGAAGAATTTTCAACCGGCAACTACGTTCAGGATTTCCTTCAGCACAATACACATTGCTCAGGAACGTTCGCTGTTCATTGATTGCATCATGCGTTACTCCATCACCATTACCGGAAAAGTACAGGGCGTCTGGTTCCGCAATTACACGAAAGAGAAAGCGGATGAACTCGGCATTTGCGGCTTCGTGAAAAATCTAGCTGATGGCAGCGTCTATTGCGAAGCGGAAGGAACTCCTCAAAATCTTGAACTGTTCGCTGATTGGTGCGGCATTGGTTCTCCCCTATCCGAAGTTAAATCTGTGAATGTGGAAAGAAAAGATGATACGGGCTACACAGGATTTGCAATTGAAAGAAACCCGTAATTGCCAACAGTTTCCTGCCTACTCCTTACTGCCAACTTACCGCCAACACATCGTCACCCATTCTCTCCAAAGATGTTGGAGTAAATGGAAATGCAGGCGCCTTCAATCCGGTGCCGAAAGCCTTATTTCCTGTGAGCACTCTTGCTTCATCCCACAAGTTTTGTTTTATGAATTGTTCGAGTGTAAAGGCACCACCCTCCACCATGAGTGAAATGATTTGGCGGGAGTGAAGCGCGGTCATTAATTGACCAATAACATCTGAACCGAAGTCAATTTTTATCCACTCGACATGGTCGCTTTTCAATTCTTGTTTCTCATTCACGATGAGCGTGTTCGCATCACGGGAAAAAATTGTTGACGAAGAAGGGATTTCAAGTTGGCTATCAATGGCAATGCGCAATGGATTTTTCCCTGCCACCATTCTTACAGTCAGTAAAGGATTATCATTGAGAACTGTATTCTTCCCCACAAGAATTGCCTGCTCCTGTGCCCGCCACAAATGCACCAGAGGTTGTGCTGATGGCGATGTGATCCAGTTCATGCCACTCTCACTTCGGCTTCTTTCTTTATCCAAAAACCCATCTAGAGTTTGCGCCCATTTCAAAATGATGTAGGGTCTCTTCCTGGAATGAAAAGTGAAAAACCTACGGTTGAGGTGTGCGCCCTCTTCTTCGCAAATTCCTCCCATCACCTCTACTCCACTTTCACGAAGTTTCTGCAATCCTTTTCCTGCAACCAGTGGATTCGGGTCCACATTCGAAACCACGACACGCGGAATTTTCTTTTCAAGAATCAACTCCACGCATGGTGGCGTTTTGCCATGATGTGCGCATGGTTCAAGATTTACATACAAAGTGCTTGATGAGAGCAGGGTCTGATCCTGTACTGAATTTATCGCATTCACTTCCGCATGTGCCCCACCAAACTCGATATGAAAACCTTCACCGATGATTTTCCCATCGTGCACAATAACACAACCCACCATCGGATTGGGAGCCACATTGCCGAGGCCGTGTTCGGCAAGTTGAATGCATCTTTTTATGTAGTTGATTTCAGATTCCAATTTATTGAACGGCCTGAAGCGTGTTGTTCAACAATGAAACAATCGTCATAGGGCCAACGCCCCCTGGCACGGGAGTAATGAAGGAACACTTTGGCGCCACTTCATCGAACTTCACATCACCTGCCAAACGGAAGCCTGATTTCTTCGATGGATCAGGAACGCGAGTGATACCGACATCCACTACCACCGCTCCTTCCTTCACCATTGCGGCCGTCACGAATTCCGGTCTTCCCAATGCGGCAATGATTATTTCTGCTTCAGCACAAATCGCTTCAAGGTTTTTTGTTTTGCTGTGTGTGAGTGTTACAGTACAATTGCCGGGATAAGCGTTGCGTTGTAGCAGAATTGTCATCGGCAATCCCACTATGTGCGAGCGACCAATCACCACTGCGTGTTTGCTTTCTGTCTGCACCTTGTATCGTTTCAGCAATTCGATGATACCGCCAGGAGTTGCGGGAAGAAAACAGGGAAGGTTCAACGCCATGCGGCCCACATTTTCAGGATGAAAACCATCCACATCTTTTCGCGGGTCAATGGCAAGAAGAATTTTGTGTTCATCAATATGCTTTGGCAATGGAAGTTGCACTATGTAACCATCAATGTCCGGATCGTTGTTCAACCCAATAATCTTGCTGATGAGTTCCTGCTCCGAAATGTTTTCCTCCAGTTGCAGCAGCGTTGATTTGAAACCCACTTCCTCACACGCCTTCACCTTGGCTCCTACATAGGTCATACTTGCACCATTGCTTCCTACAAGCACTGCTGCCAGATGAGGAATTTTCTTTCCATCTGCTTTTCGCTTGGAAACGACTTCCGCAATTTCCAGCTTTATCTCCTTCGATGTTTTATTTCCGTCCAGCAATTCCATATCAACATTTCTTTCCGAACATTTACTTATTGACTTTTGTGAAGCGTAGCGCAATCCCGATTTTTATCGGGACCTCTTGCCAATTTATCTCTTCATCCCTTTCATATTCTTCATCATGTTCATCATCTGCGTTTTGTTGGTCATCATTTTCATCATGCCGCGCATTTGGTCAAATTGTTTCACCATCCGGTTCACATCGTCAAGACTTCTACCGCTTCCCCGGGCTATACGGCTTTTGCGGCTCATATCAATCACCATTGGATTCCCTCTCTCTTTTGGTGTCATTGATTTTATCATGGCCTCCACATGTTTAAACGCGTCATCACTTATTTCAATGTCCTTCATGGCTTTGCCTACACCGGGAATCATGCTCATGATGTCTTTCATGTTCCCCATCTTCTTTATCTGGCCAATCTGTTCAAGAAAATCGTTGTAGTCGAACTTATCACGCTTGATTTTCCTTTCCAGAATTTTCGCCTGCTCTTCATCCATTTGTTCCTGAGCGCGTTCCACCAGGGTAACTACATCCCCCATACCCAGTATGCGGCTTGCCATCCGTTCGGGGTAGAACACGTCAATGGCATCCATCTTCTCGCCTGTACCAATGAATTTGATAGGTTTATTTACTTCGTGAAGAATTGAAATGGCTGCGCCACCACGTGTATCACCGTCAAGTTTTGTTAAGATGACGCCATCGAAACTCAATCGTTCGTTGAATGTGCGCGCAGTGTTCACCGCATCCTGACCGGTCATGGCATCCACCACAAAAAGCGTTTCGGAAGGATTCACGGCCTTCTTCACGTTTGCGATTTCGGTCATCATCTCATCGTCAATTGCGAGGCGACCAGCAGTGTCAATAATGACCACATTGAAACCGTTCTGCTTTGCGTGCACAATTGCGTTTTGTGCAATTGAAACAGCACTCTTGTTCTCACGTTCACTAAATACTTCCACACCTATTCCCTCTCCGACAATATGCAACTGGTCAATGGCCGCGGGCCGATATATGTCACACGCCACAAGCAATGGTTTCTTTCCTTTTTTAGTTTTGAGGAAGTTGGCGAGTTTGCCGGAGAAAGTGGTTTTTCCGGAACCCTGCAAACCACTCATAAGAACCACTGCCGGACTTCCTTCAAGCCTGATGTCGGTGGCGCTTCCACCCATCAACTGCTTCAATTCATCATGGGTGATTTTGACAAGAAGTTGGCCGGGCTTAAGTGAGGTGAGCACCTTTTCACCCAATGCTTTTTCACGGATGCGATCGGTGAATTCTTTGGCAACTTTGAAACTCACGTCAGCATCGAGCAGTGCCCTGCGGATTTCCTTTGCGGTTTCGGCAACGTTGAGTTCCGTGATGTTGCCTTCACCCTTTAAGACTTTAAACGCTCTCTCTAATTTCTCTGAGATATTTTCGAACATGCTGTTTTTTTTTTTGAGGAGGGCAAATGTAGAAGCGCGGGAGGCTGGAAGTGGGAGGAAGAAAGCGTAATTCTACTTTTGGCGCTATGAGTTTTGGGACGAGGTTGGTAATTCTCTGTGTAATGTTGTTCGGGCTTCCATCATTGCGGTTGTGCGGACAAAAGGACAGCACAAAACATTCTCCTTTCGCAAATTCGTACTTCGCTATTTCTCCACACTATGGATTTATTGTCCCGCATACTTCTGCTATCAGTCATTTGGTTCAGGGGCATTCTTATGGCGTTGGATTCGATTTGATTTCTTCAGGGTCTGAATACAAAACCTGGCGTGGCCTTTACAATTATCCTGAAACGGGGCTGATTTTTTTTCTTTTGAATACCGGTAATAAAGATCAACTTGGCTACGAAATTTCATGTTCCTACTTTTTAAACCTTACCTTAAATTCATATCATCGCGATCGAATCACCTCAACTAGCAATGATGGACGTCACTGGATAGGATTGGGGATTGGAGCTGGTTTCACCACCAAGCCGTGGAATCTTCGGGAAAATCATCAGGCACCTGTACTCGGCTCATCGCTGAATCTTGCGCTTACAATTCAATATTCTGCAAGACTACTTTCTTCAAAGAAATTTGAGATTCGCAGTGGTTTACGTATTCATCATTACTCCAATGGTGCCTTCAGCGTTCCAAACCTTGGAACCAATAATGCAAGCGTGTTTTTTTCTGCCGGAGTCAAAACCGCCTATACGAATATTGATTATGTGCCTCACTCAACCGATTCGTTTTCATTTTCGAACTCGATTAGTTTTTCCGTAGGCGCAAAAGAAATTCCTCCTCCAATTGGCAAAAAGTATCCAGTGTTTTCGCTCAACTATTTATTTGACAAAAGAGTGAGTTACAAAAGTTCTTTCGGTGCAGGGTTAGATGCGTTTTATAATTCATCTGTCAAAACGCTTCTTGAACGAAGGGATGATTATGCCCCTCCATCGCAAGATGTGTTGCAGCTTGGGGCAAGCATTGGTTACACCCTTCATTTCTCAAAATTCCAGTTGAAAGTACAGAACGGAATTTATCTCTACGACAAATGGAAAGATACCGGCAAGTTTTACCACCGCTTCGGGTTGCGTTACCAACTTTCAAAACATTGGTTTGCACACATGTCGTTGAAAACACATTTCGCAAAAGCAGATTTTGGTGAATGGGGATTGGGATGGAAATTCTGAATGGTACACGGATGAAACGGCTAAAACAGAACTTCACAGACGCCTTATTTATCTGTGTGTGTATTGGCTGGCTTTCATCCTGCAACAAACCCAACTCGCCCGATTGTTTCCAGCACGCAGGGGATTACACAACTGAAAAACGCCTGCTCGATGAATTTTCATCCATTGAAATTCGCGACTACATTCAAATAGAATTGTGCGATTCGACAGAGTCCTTCACCGAAATAACTGCACCCGAAAATCTTATCCCAGACATCATCACCGAAGTGGAGAACGGGAAACTTTTTATTCGCAATGAGAACTCATGCAACTGGGTGCGTTCGTTCCAAAATAAAATAACGGTCAGGATTTGCGCTCCGGATTTTCACGACATCCAACATTATGGAACAGGAAATGTTTCTAGCGTGAATACGATTCAATCCAATTATTTCAGGATGGAAAACAGACAGGCAGCAGGAGTTGCTCAACTTGATATGGAGGTGGATTCATGCGCCATACTTATTCATACAGGTGTTAGTGATTTCGCGTTGACAGGCCATTGCCATAAAGCCGAACTTTACAACCAGGGGTGGGGAATACTCGATGCAAGAAATCTAGTAACGCATACAGCACTGGTCAACAATTCAACAATAAATGACATCTATGTTCACGCAACGGATTACCTCTTTGGGTTCATCGCGTTTTCAGGAAACATTTACTACAAGGGAAATCCAGGAATTGACAGCGAGATAGAAGGAGATGGGCAATTGATACCGGTGGAGTGAAAATCAATAAGTGCTCAGCGTATCTATAACCGCAGTGTTGATGAGTGCATTTCCAAATGCTGGTGTAAATGAACTGAGCCATTGGCTATCCAGTTGGTCAAGTAACAACACTTCTATAGGTTCCTGCTTGTTGCTATCGTAGAACGCGGTAATCTCATCAGTACCCATTATCATGAAAGCTTGAGCATAGGCTTCGGCAAAAACTGCACTGGGTGCAAGCACATACACATACTCTTTAGTATTCTCCGGATCAAATATGATGGGATAACCGTAGGTGGGATCCACGTAAGATTTTTTATCCTCAAATTCCTTTATTGCTATCGCCTGGTTCGAAAGGCGAAGACTGTCACCCTCCGCGGTTAGGGTAATGGCTGAAGTAGTGTCATTTTCAAAACCATAACACAACACGATATCATCGAGGGTCAGCCTGAAATCCCTGATACCACGTTCCTGCAAATAAGCTCCTGCCATGTCCAGTGCGTAGGCATAAGCAAACTTTCCGAAGTCCAGTTCGATACGCGGATCGTGTTTGCGCAATTGTGACTCACGATATTTATTGTCTTCTCCAAATTGCTCTACAAACACAAATCTTGTTTCATCATAACCCACAAATTCAAACAGCGAATCGAGGTTAGGCTCAGTTCCATTTCTCAACAAGCCCACTCCACTCCACGCTTTTTTCATGGGGCCTGTGGTGGGATCGAAATACCGCTGTGTTTTTTTCCATACTTCATTGCTCATATCGAACACAGTCCCGAAAAGAAATTGCGGATCAACAAAACAGAACATGGTGTCGGTTCGTTGGAATTTATTGTAGCGCGAAATGATGGAACCTGGCACGTGGGGTGAAAAAGTATTTTCCACGAATTTGAAAATGGAATCAATTGCATGAGCGTAATCCGTGGTGTCACCGCCATAAACAACCTGGTAATCGAACCCTGCAATGCTGCCGCCTATTCGATGGAAGGGGTCGGGCTTTTTCTTTTCATCACAAGAAAAAAACAGTACAGAAACTGTGGCCCAAATAATGACTGCCCGTGTGGCGAAATTCATGGTGCGAACATAACTTACAATTGAAATTGATAATGTTGAGTGAAATGAAATCCCGACAATTCGGGGGACAATGGAGAATGGTCGAGACCGAACGAAATGAACCATAAACCCTTTATTTTGCTCCGAATGAGATTGAATATTTTCCTTGTTGTTGTTGTTGCTTTTGCAGCGTCTAACTCTTTTGGACAGGATGATGATTATGCCAGAACGCAATCGTTGGCTTATGATAATGCTGTTTACCGTGAAGACATCCGCAGTGTGCAATGTTTCCTTGAAGAGGCGCGCCTGTCCTATCCTGTTATCATGTTGGGTTCTGGCACGAGTGTGCAATTGCACTTCGACCAAATGGCGGAGGATTTCTCAGACTTTACCTTTTATGCCATTCACTGTGATGCACAATGGAAACCAACTGATTTGGAATCCAATGAATACATAGAGGGATTTCCCCAACAAGACATTACAGAATTTGAAAGCAGTTTCAACACCCGGAATGCTTATGTACACTATTCCCTGGAGTTTCCCAATGACATGATGCGCATCCGGCTTTCAGGAAATTATTTATTAGTGGTTTTTGAAGATGGTGACATCAATAACCTGGTGCTGTCGCGCAGAATTGTGGTGTACGAAGAACGCGTAACGTTGGGAGGTCAGGTAAAAAATTCAAGCACCATCGCTCATCGCTTTACTCATCACGAAATTGATTTTTCGTTACAACATGAAAGTTTTTCCATTATGGATGCGCACCGCGATTTACATGTGGTGCTCCTCCAGAACCTGGACTGGTCAACAGCCAGGAATAACATCCAACCACAATTCATAAAGAACAATGAAATTACCTATGATTTGTATGAGGTAAACGAGTTTGAAGCGGGAAACGAATACCGCGAATTTGACACCAAGGACTTGCGCTACATTACCATGGAAGTGGCCAGTGTGGATGAAATGAACAAAAACATTACCGTGAATCTTCTGCCCGATGTGGCGCACGGAAGCAAGGGATATCTTTCCAATTATGATCTAAACGGTCGCTATTTTGTGCGAAACGATTGGGGAGGCAACAATGATATGGAATCGGAATATCACCTGGTGAATTTTGTGCTGAGTACTGCGGAGTTTCCAATTGGCCAAGTGTATGTGGTGGGTGGATTTACGGATGGCCAATACCATAAAAATTTCAGGATGAAATGGAATTCAGCACTTCATAGCTATGAACTTTCTGCATGGCTGAAACAGGGTTTTTACAACTACCGCTATGTGGTAACAGACTATCTGCATCCCGCAGGAAGTTGGGAAACAACTGAGGGCAACTACGAGCAAACCGAGAATGATTATTTTATCATTGTCTATCATCACGACCATAGTATTGGTTACGATCGCATCATTGGTTTCAAAGTCATGAATTCAGCACGGCCATAACAAGTGCGCAGCCAAAAAAATTAGAATTTACCCTTAGTGATCCCTTCGCGCCTTAGAGCCTTTGTGGCCTCGAACTTATTGCGACTCAAAGGCACGAATACTTTTGAAGCCAAGCGAGAATTTCTACTAAAAATTGCCGGAACAACCGGCAGCAGCCAAGGCACCAAAGCCACACACCCACAAGAATAAATTTGCCGCTTGCTTTTTTCCCGTACATCCCTGCTTCTGATCAAAACCTATACAGGCCCCTTCATCATTTCATTTTTGGTGGCACTGTTTCTTTTCGAGATGCAATTCGTGTGGCTTTACCTGGATGATCTTATGGGAAAAGACCTTGGCTCCCTGGTTATCGGTCAATTGCTCACTTACCGATCGGCAGGTTTAGTGAGTATGGCTTTACCGCTGGCCGTGCTCATGTCATCCATCATGACCATGGGAACACTTTCGGAGAACAATGAACTTACAGCTATGAAATGTGCAGGCGCATCGCTCTTCCGCATTTTGCGACCGCTGATTGTCTTCAGTATTTTGCTCTCCTTTGGCGCTTTCTTCTTTGCCAATAATGCCTGGCCGGTGGCGAACCTCAAATTTCGGTCGCTACTCAAAAGCATTACCGAGCAAAAGCCAACAATGCTTCTTGAAGACAACGTGTTTTACAACGGCATAGAAGGCTACTCCATTCGCGCAGGAAAAAATCACATTGAAAGCAGTGAACTGGAGGATGTGCTCATATATGACCATACAGACAAAGCCAAAGGAAACCGAACTGTTATCCGCGCCCGGCAGGGAAAAATGGAACAGACCACGGATAACCGCTACCTCGTATTGACACTTTCCGATGGCAACACTTACAATGAAAACTCAGAAAAGCAGAAAGGAAAAAAGCCACCGCATCTGAGCATGACCAAAGGCAGTTTCGACCGGATGGTGTTGCGGCTGGATATGTCCTCACTTCTTTTCAAGAACGATAACGAGGACGTTTACAAAAGTTCTTACGAGATGATGACGGTGTCACAATTGAACAGAGCAGTTGACAGTTTGCAGCAGCACCTTGATACAGTGCGCACAGGTCTTGCCGAATCAGGACAAAAATTTTTGAAAATTCCTTCATTACAAAAAAGCGATGAAATAAAAACCGGTGTCGATAGTGCTAAACAAGTAACATGGTTTTTGGATGAGTTGAGTGCGGCTCAACAAGCTAAAGCGTTTGAAGCCGCCAAGAAAAAAACCAAAAGATCAGGCGATTTGCTCGAAAACAGGAGCACAGAAGTGGAGCATCTTGAAAAGAGCATCGGGCGTCACAAAATTGAGTGGCACAGAAAATTTTTTATCGCTGTGGCCTGTATTGTTTTATTCTTCATTGGAGCACCGCTTGGTGCCATCATCAGGAAGGGAGGATTGGGTTTGCCCACGATGATGGCACTAGGGCTTTTCATCATTTTTCAATTGTGGACCATGGCCGGTGAAAAAATGGCAAAATCAGGATTGCTTGAACCATGGATTGGTATGTGGCTAAGCACAGCAGTGTTTCTACCATTGGGTGTTTACCTTACTTGGAAAGCGGCACAAGACAGAACATTATTCAATACCGATTCATATTTGGCACGATTGAAAAGACGGATGAGGTTGAAGAAGCCGGTTGTGAGTTGAAACGAACCATGAGATGTGAGAAACATGATGTGCATATTTCAGAAATCCTGATAATGAATGTCATGTTCGAAGAAAGATCCGATTGTTGAAACCGAAAACAAAAAAAAGTGAAAGTTCTCCAGCTCTGCAATAAACCTCCGCTGCCCGCCCTGGATGGCGGATGCATTGCTATGAACAATGTGACGCGTGGCTTAATTGAAAATCAAGTAAAGGTGAAGGTAATATGCATCTTCACGCACAAGCATGGATTTGCTACGGCACAACTGCCAGCAGATTATGTGGAAGCCACAGCAATCGAAGGCGTGTTTGTAGATACACGCATCAACATGGTGGATGCATTTGCCAATTTCATGACTGCGGACTCTTACAACATTAGCCGGTTTTTTTCCACCGATTTTGATATTAGTCTTACACGAGTATTGCAAAACAACAAGTTCGATGTGGTGCTGCTGGAAAGTCTTTTCATGACACCCTACATAGCCACCATCAGGCGTTACAGCAGAGCAAGGGTCGTACTACGTTCTCACAACCTGGAATTTGTGTTGTGGGAAAAGATGGCCAGCGGCACGAAAAATTTTGCACGAAGAGCTTACCTCAATTACCTCTCACGCAAACTAAAGCAATACGAACTCTCGATACTTAACCAGGTGGACGGCATAGCAGCTATAAGTCGCGAAGACGGCAAACACTTTGAAAAACTTGGGGTAAAAAAACCCATGACCATTATCCCGTTCGGTGTTTCATCTTCCGACTATGAAAGCAATGAATCAATCGAAAATCCTGAAACAGCATTGTTCCACATAGGGGCTATGGACTGGGCGCCCAACCTGGAAGGTATCATTTGGCTACTTGAAAAAATATGGCCCGTCATTCATAAAAAACATCCTGCCCTCAAACTTTACCTCGCAGGCCGTTCAATGCCGGATGATATGATGCGAAGCAATTATCCCAATGTGGTATTTGTGGGCGAAGTGGAGGATGCAAAAGCATTTATGCACAGCAAGTCCATTATGATTGTTCCCCTGCTAAGTGGCGGTGGCATCCGCGTAAAAATTATTGAAGGCATGGCTTGTGGCAAAGCCATTATTTCAACTTCCATTGGCGCTGAGGGAATTTCCTGTGAGCATGGACACAACATTTTGATTGCTGATACACCAACACAATGGCTGCACACGGTAGAAGATTTGCTGAAGAACCCTGGCAAGATGCAAAGCATTGGCCATGCAGCAAAAGAACTTGTAAAGCAACATTACAGCAACACATCCATAGCAGCCAACCTGGTGGAGTTCTTCCGCAAATTGTGCGAAGTATGAAAATTTTTGTCCTTGTATCTCGCGTGCCCTGGCCTCTGGAGAAGGGCGACAAACTGCGCGCATGGCATCACGTAAAACATCTTTCATCCAGCCATGAAGTTTTTCTCTGTTGCCTTAGCGACTCGGTGCCACATCCAGCCGCCCTTCACGAGCTTCAAAAAATAGCAGCGCACGTTCAGATCATAAAACTTCATAGGGTACTTATTGGGTGGCGAATAATCCGTGCGCTTTTTTCCGACAAACCATATCAGGTACATTATTTCCTGCAGAACCACGCACTTCGAAAAGTGAAAAGACTTGTGAATAAATTTTCACCGGATCATATTTATACACAACTGGTGCGCACTGCAGAGTACGTCAAGCATCTCCATCACCTGCCAAAGACCCTCGACTATATGGACGCGCTGAGCGCGGGCCAATGGCGGAGATCAGAAAGAACATCGTGGTGGATGAAATTTTTTACCCGAACAGAAGCCCAACGCCTACGGGCTTATGAAAATCTGATCTTCGATTACTTCGAGCACCACACGATTATTAGCACACAGGACAGGGACCTTATTTATCATCCACAACGAAACAACATCCACATTATACCCAACGGGGTTGACAGCACTTATTTTCATGAAATAAAAAGAGAAAAGAAATTCGACATTGTGTTTACCGGCAACATGAGCTATCCGCCCAATATGGATTGTGCAAAATTCCTTGCTCTCGAAATACTACCATTGCTGCAAGCCAAAAGAGCCGGAACAACATTGCATATTGCAGGTGCTACACCATCGCGCCACGTAAAGGAACTTCAGACACCCTATGTTGTTGTAAGCGGCTGGTTGGACGACATTCGTGATGCATATTCTAGTGCTCGTGTTTTTACCGCTCCCATGCAGATAGGCACAGGTATGCAGAATAAACTGCTGGAAGCCATGAGCATGAATTTGCCTTGTGTCACTACACCAATTGCTGCCAGTGCACTTGGAGCGCTGCATCAAGAGCATCTGCTTATTGGAAAATCGAAAGAGGAAATTGCGTCTCATATACTCAGTTTACTTGCCGATGAAGAATGGGCTTCAAGTCTTGCACAGCGCGGGCAGCAGCATGTTCGATCCACATTCGACTGGGCAGAAATCGTGTGCCAACTTGCAACGATAATGATGAATGATTTCTTATGGAGACAGGGAAATAAGGGAAAAAATAATATCCTGCTTTATTAGCTCGGCCTGACCGTATTCATAATGTGCGCAGAACTTTATCCAGTCATTTTTTTTTGATCCCTACCCTGAACCTCTAACCATGTCTCGAAATTCTTTTAGTAAAAAAAAACCACCTCGCGTTCGGGGTGGTCTTTACTAATTAACCAAAACCATTAACTGAATTCTAACTCACTTTCAAATAGATTCTTTATCCGTTGCACAAATGACTGTACCACCTTGCAGAATTTCGGGTGAAATATGCAGGCTACATGCAGTCTTCCCATAATGCAACAAGCCCCGGTTTTTAACCGGGGCTTGTTTATATGTGCTGTTTTCGATATGAAATTACGTTACCCTCCGATGGATGGAGATAATTTGGCTACGAATTCATCCTTGAGTTTTCCACCATCATCCAACCAATCGTTGAGAACTATGAATTTCGAAGACTGGTTAGGCACGGCAACCGATGTGACTTGGTTCGTGTCCTTACGCATCCGGAAAATGTGTGCATTAATGTTCTGCGTGGTTTTCTTTTCCTTTTCCAGTGGAATCTTAAATTCCTTCATAGCATCGGAAGCAAAATCCAGATAAGTCAGCGGAACCTTTCCGGTGTTTAATTTATTGAGGATCCACTCCGGCCAAATACTCGATGGACCTTTTTTACCTCTTCCTTTTTTCCTGGCCGCTTTTTTTGCTCTGGCAGGGCGACCTGGTTTATTTTCCGGCATACTTGTATTGGCGGCAGTCTCTGGATTTTTGCGCCAGCCCACAGGGCGTCCAGGTTTTTTCTTATTTCCAACTTGCACTAAAGCAGTAGCTGCAGCTTTAGCATCAGGATTCTTGCGCCAGCCAAGCGGGCGTCCTCCCTTTCTCTTCGGTGAGCCTGTTGCCGATGCAGAGGAAGCTGCGGTAGGATTTTTACGCCAACCTAATGGTCGTCCGCCTTTCCTCTTGGGTGCGTCAGATGCAACAGCAGGTGCAGGACTTCCAGCTACCGCATTCTTGCGCCAACCAGCAGGGCGACCGGGTTTTCTTTTGCCTGTTGATGTAGCAGTGACAACAGCGGCCGCTTTCGTGGCCGAACCAGCCGGGCGTCCGCGTCTTCTCCTTCTTTTCGTGGCCTTAGCCGCTGGTGCAGCGCCTTCAATTTTATTCCATCCAGGCTGGCGGCCACGTTTTCTTTTTGCTGGAACTGTTGAATCGGCACTCACTGATTGAGTTTGACCTAACGCTACGCGTGGGTCAGGTTTACTCCGACCAGGGGTGGCTGGTGTGCCTCCCAGTTGGCGGAGAATGTTTTCAAAATGATTTAATTTTTCAATAGCCGCAACGTATTCTTTGCGGTAGTATTCGGCCATATAGGCCACTTCTTCAATACTTAAATTAATGCTGGGCATAATAAATTATTTAGGATTAAATAATGAAACAAACACATGTCACTGGATGACCTGTTATTAAAAGTGCGCAGCAAATATATTGTTTTATACTTTGAGCCTAATTTAATTTTATTGAACCAAATTCTTACTTATTTTTAAATGCTTCGTTAAACTTTGTCCCAACAGCCATTAAGGGTGATGCTTTCTGTAGAGCACATTGAGGCTGTGGAGACTGGCTCATTCATGACTCGCGGAGTCCAGTTTGATCACCACAATCTCAAATGCATTCATTACACCTCATTAGTCCCGCATATTTGCCACTCTTAAATTTTTGAAATATCATGAGCTGGTTCAAACGCATCAAACAAGGTATCACCACCAAAAGCAAGGAGAAGAAGGAAATACCGGAAGGCCTTTGGTACAAATGCCCCGAGTGCAAAAACGTGGTCACTTCAGAGCATCATGCCGAGCACAACTGGGTATGTGAAAAATGCGATTACCACGAGAAAATAGGATCACGGGAATACCTATCAATCCTATTTGATGAAAACAATTACACTGAAATTGCTTCAGGTCTCACCAGTGCCGATCCTCTTGAATTCGTAGATACAAAGTCATATCATTCGAGGATCAAAACCACTATTAACAAAACAGGATTAACGGATGCCATACGGGTTGCCAATGGCAGGATTGACGGGCACGCTGCTGTTATTGCCTGTATGGACTTTGGTTTTATAGGTGGCTCAATGGGCAGTGTAGTAGGCGAAAAATTTGCGGAAGGAGTTAATCATGCCATAGAACAAAAATGCCCCTTTATCTGTATCTCTAAATCGGGTGGTGCGCGTATGATGGAAGCAGGTTTTTCCCTTATGCAGATGGCCAAAACTTCCGCCAAACTCACGCAACTTGCTGATGCCGGCCTGCCGTATATTTCTATACTTACTGATCCCACAACCGGTGGCGTAACAGCATCTTACGCCATGCTCGGTGACATTAACATTGCAGAACCCAAAGCACTCATTGGTTTTGCAGGTCCGCGAGTGGTGAAGGAAACCATCGGGAAAGATTTGCCTAAAGGATTCCAGAGTGCTGAGTTCGTTCTCGAACATGGATTTCTTGACTTCATAGTGGAGCGCGGAAAAATGAAGGAAGCAATTGCGTTGTCTTTGAAACTGCTGTCTAATTGAATTGTGTTGAATTTTAATTCCATGAAATTCAAAAAAACAAATTCCTGATCTTCAATTCGGGAGCCGGAGACGCTGCTGCGTCTTAATCAAAGAACGAAAGTTCCAGCCAGCTAACTTCATCGCTAACATTTTTTACCCAACTAACCGTTTATGCCACCAGGTGTTACCTATGTAGTTTTGTCGGTGCTCTGCTTCGCTGTAGTTAATACTTGTGTAAAGGCAATGCCTGCTGTTCCAGTTCAGGAATTGATTTTTTTCCGTTCGGTGACAGTGTTTGCAGGCGCATGGTGGTTCATTCGAAAAAACAAAATTACATTTTGGGGCAACAACAAAGTGTGGCTGGCGACAAGAGGAATAACAGGCGTTGTGGCTTTGATTCTTTTCTATTCAACCCTTAAGAAAATGCCGCTTGCCAGTGCAGGCACCATTCAATACCTCGCTCCCATCTTCACTGTAATTGCAGCTATTTGGCTCAACAAGCAAAAGCCAAAGGGCATACAATGGTTTTATTTCATTCTTGCATTTGCCGGTGTTGTTTTAATAAAGGGCTTTGATGAGCGTGTTTCAGTTTTATGGCTCATCATAGGAATTGTAGCTGCTGCCTTTGCGGGTTTATCATACAACGCCACCATTCGCTGCAAAGGCACCGACCATCCGATGACCATTGTGATGTATCTCCCGCTTATAGCTCTTCCCATTGGTGGTTTGTGGTGTTTGTTTGATTGGGTGAACCCGGCACCCATTGAATGGTTGCTACTTTTTGTAATGGGAGTGTTCACCTTATTTGCACAATACCTTATGACACTTGCGCTGCACAGCGATGTGGCCAGCCGCATCACACCCTGGAACTATACCGGTGCCATTTTCGCTTTAGCCATAGGCTATTTTGTTTTTGATGAACAGGTGAACATGTTGACACTAGTAGGAATTGTGCTTGTGGCTACCGGTGTCATACTGAATGCAAGGGTGAAAATGGAATCCTTATAAAAAATGTTTAGGTAATTACATTCTATTCCTCAAAAATCGATTCTGTCCCTCAGTACTGACGGAAGAATCAGCACCACATCATCTTATTAGCATCAATTTTTCCTCACCCTTTTTAAATCCAGCATATTCACCCCATTGGTTTCAAAACTGCTTATCTCCTTTCGAATAAAGTGCGACACCTGGTCGTAATAAAGCGGTATCACAGGACACTCAGCAGAAATTATGCTGTCCATCTTAAAGACCGATGAATGAAGGCCGTTGACAGAGGTCGGAGTACCAGATGTTCCAGCCCTCATAAACGCTGCATCATACAATGAATCAAATTCTCTATTGGAAAAATGGGTGTAATTCTTTCCACCTGGGCTAAAATTTTTAGAGTGAAATAGTGCAAGAAAATTTTCAGCATCGGCATAGTCTGCCAACCATGATTTACGGAACAATGCAATTTGCGCATTGGATGTTTGTTCTGTAAACGCTGCTCCCTGTATCACTTTCACTTTTGTTCTGATGCCTACCTTTTGCAATTCGTGCTGTATGTATTCGAGCAAATCTGCATAGTCAGGGGTAGATGCCATTTCAATTTCCGGCAAACCTTTTCCGTTCACATAACCCGCCTCTGCCAGCAGTTTACGCGAGAGCTCCGGGTTGTAAACAGTGAGCAACATGCGGTCGGCAGGCTTTTGTGTAGGCAGTGTGCTCCCAATAACTATCGGTTCGGCAGTCTTCAGTCTGTATTCATCAATCAATACACGCGAACTTTCCACGCCATCTTGCCCACTACCTACTGCCGTCTGCTCACTGCCTACTGCCTCCTGCCTGCTGCCCAATAAAACAGGTGGAACAAACCCTTCGTTGGCTGCAAACACTGAATTATTCCGCAAGTGCTTCACCATCTCCTCAAGATTTATTGCATGTCGGATGGCTTTGCGAATACGCACATCCAGTAATGGAGAGTTCTTCGTTACTTCCGCCAGAGGGTCCACCACTATGCCGAGGTAATCGGTTTTGATAAATGGAGTCTTCTGGAAATAAATAGCATCGAAGTCCGGAGCAAGATTCCCCTCTGGGTCCAGCAGCTCATCTTTAAAAGCAGAATGGATTCCGCTCATAAAATCATATCGGCCCAAGAGCAATCCCTGGTATTCCACCGTCATGTCTTTGGCGAAATCAATTTTTACTGCATCGAGGTATGGCAGACGATTGCCTTCTTCATCGTTTTGCCAGAAATGCTCGTGGCGATGAAAAACAAGTGCAATGTTTTCATACCAGAAAGCAAAACGAAAGGGCCCTGTGCCGATGGGATGCGACCGGAAATCGGAACCGAAATGCTGCACCACTTCGTGCGGAACTACGTTGGCATGTTGTGTAGTAAGAATTCCGAGGAAGACCGGAAAAGGTTTTGAGAGATGAATCTTCAGGGTACTGTCATCCACCGCATAGAAGCCTCCATGTTTAGTTGTGTCAACTGATGAAAAAATCCATGAACCTGGCGATGCCAATCCCGGATTGATGATGCGCGAAAAGCTGTACACAAAATCTGCGGCTATCACTTTCCTGTGAATCGAATCAGCAAAGAGTGGGGAGGTGTGAAAGAACACCGAATCGCGAAGGTGAAAAGTGTAAGTGAGACCATCCTCAGAAATTTCCCAACGGGTGGCAAGAGATGGAATGATACGGAGTGATGAGTCGAGTTCCACCAGTCCGTCAAAAAGTTGATTAGTGGCCCACATGTTTTCCAGGTTGTGGGCAAATGCCGGGTCAAGCGATGTAATACCATTGGATTCGTTGTACCGGAAAACGTTGGATTCATCAGAGCGCTGGCTCTGGCATCCGTACAAAAAAATAACAGCGAGCAATGCCCCCGCTGTTATCATACTCCACTTATGATGGTAGACCTGCACGCTCCAAAATTAGAGCGGGCCACTCTTTTACTCCTTCGCTTGCGCTGTTGCCTGAATCTGCCTTATGCGTTCTGCTGTTTCAGGATTGTAGTACCGAACAGGCTTTTCAACACCACTATCGGCAAAGCGTTTCCATTCGCCCACCTTATAACCGCGGTCGTATTGCCCTGATGATTCCACCGTTCCGTTTTCATAGAAAAAAACAAATTGCCCGTCCTCCCTGAACTGTTTGCCATCGTGCAGCCACATACCCCGAGCTTTTATCAGGCGGTCGTTGGTGTAGAGCACACCAGTGAAATGAGGAGCTTTAGATTCCGTTAGTTCCAGAGTGTACATCACCACAGAGTCCACATTGGTGGGCCGCATTTGTATGTCCATCCTAAGATGCTGATGAAGTGATTGAGCCGATGCGCCAGCAGCCGGTAGCAAAAGAATTACAGAAATAAAAATAGTGGGAACAAGCTTCATAAAGAGGAAGGTGCTAATAGATAAGTGCGTACGGATGTATCACTTCAAATGTTTCGTTCAAGTCGTTCAAGTTGTTCAAAGTTGTTCATTCTCGCTCAACTTGTTTAAGGTTTACCCTGTCGAACAATTTGAACAGGCTTTAACAACATAAAATGCGAAGTTTGCCCACCAAATGAAAATGATGCGAAACACTTTATTACTAACTGCGTTTTCACTCTCAACCCTGCTTGCTTTTTCGCAACCGGAGAATTCTTTGCTATGGAAAATCACTCCCAAAAAGGGGAAACAAGTTTCTTATCTCTTCGGCAGCATGCACACCAACGATTCGCTGTGCAACACCTGGAGTGATGCGTGGTGGCAAGCATTTCACTCGTGCAACATGGTGCTGGGTGAAACCAACTTTGTATCACCTGACATGAAGGATGCCATGGGCGCACTCATGCTTTCAATGATGAAGGACACCTCGTTGAAAGATTTATTCCCGCCTACCGATTTTGCTTTTGTGGATTCCATACTAACACAATACCTCCCGCCTGAACTAGCGCCTTTCAGCAACAAAATGAAACCGTTGCTCACCCTCGTGAGCATGATGGAACAGCCTGTGGAAAGCGGGCCATACTTCGAATTGATGGACGTGCGTATCCAGCGCATGGCGCTGGGAGAAAAGAAAATAGTTTCAGGGCTTGAGACCGCCACTGAGCAAATTATTTCACTGGATGTTCTGAATCTTAAAGAACAAGCGGAATTGATGCTGACAGTGCTACAGAGTGATGAAGGTCTGGCCGTGGAGTTGGACGAAATGCAAAGGCTTTATGTACAGCAGGATTTTGCAAAACTGATGGAGCATGAAATGATGGATGAGTATCCGGAAAAACTAATTCACGAATTGGTGAATGTGCGCAACCACAGATTTTTCGATCGCCTGCTTCCGCTGTTGAAAAAGAATCGTGTGTTTTGTGTACTGGGTGCCATGCACCTGCCGGGAGAAACAGGTTTGATTGCTCAACTGCGCAATGCCGGATACAAGGTTGAACCTGTAGATTTTACTTTCACCAAATCAGCATTGGAAAAAAAATGAAGTGCCAGGCCATATCAACTAAAGCAAATAAATTCAAATTCTACCTTTTCAAAGTTCTCAAGTTCATGGTGTGGTTATCATTCCACGATACTTTGCGAGCAACAATCAAACAAATGGAAAAATCAATCAATTAAGCAATTGAGGAATTTCTACTTCTCAACCCACAAAGGCCATTCTTTCAAGCACCAGCAGTGCCACTTCGAGAGCGCGGCTTCCATCCTCTAAAGTTACTTCGGGTTTTGAATTTTGTTCAATTGCTCGTGCAAAGGATTCCAGTTCATCTCTTATGGCGTTGGATTCAACGACAGCAGGTTTTTCGAAAATAATTTCTTTCTTTCCCTTGTCTCCCAAATCTATGGTAATGGAAAACGGGTCGGGTTCACCCACTACCGATTTCATCCTCACAATTTCACATTCCTTCTTCAGGAAGTCCACGGAGATGTAGGCATCGCGCTGGAAGAAACGCGACTTGCGCATTTTCTTGAGCGAAATTCTTGATGCGGTGAGGTTGGCCACACAACCGTTGTCCAGTTCGATACGCGCGTTAGCAATGTCGGGAGTATCACTTAGTACAGCAACTCCGCTTGCGCTCACGTTTCTCACATTGGCTTTTGTAACGGCAAGCACAATGTCAATGTCGTGAATCATAAGATCGAGCACCACACTTACATCCGTACCACGCGGATTGAATTCAGCGAGGCGATGCGTTTCAATGAACTGCGGATTGCTGAAATGCGGCCACGCAGCGCGAAATGCAGGGTTGAATCTTTCTACATGTCCCACTTGCGCTTTCACTCCCGCTTCCGTGGCAAGCTTTAATAATTGTTTTGCTTCAGCCAGCGTTTCGGTTACAGGTTTTTCAATGAAAACATGGCGGAATTTTTTGATGGCAGACGTTGCACATCCGAAATGTTTGATTGTAGGCGTTACAATATCCACTACGTCCACCGACTCAATGAGCGCATCCATGGAATGAAAAGACAGTGTGCTGAACTCAGCAGCCGCTGCCGCACTTTTTTCGGGATGTGTATCAAAGCATCCCATTAATTCAAACGCATCCGGAAGCTCCCGAATGCACTTTATATGAATGCGGCCCAGATGTCCGCAACCGAGCACTCCAATTTTCAACATGAGCAATTTTCTTTGATGGGTGCCGAAATTATTTGCATGTTCTTCTTTACATCCGTCCGTTGATTTCTAATTTTCAACAATGGCCAACGATGCAAATGGCACACGGTACTTTTGAATCCAATTATGACCGATACCTACCGCCACAAAGGATTGCGTAAAAAACTCATGTCTGAAATTGCCGCAATGGGCATAGCCGACAGGAAAGTGCTCGATGCCATGAACACTGTTCCTCGCCATTTTTTTATGTCCTCAGCCTTTCTTGAATATGCCTATGAGAACCGTGCTTTCCAAATTGGCGCTGGTCAAACCATTTCCCAACCCTTCACGGTGGCCAGGCAAAGTGAATTGCTGCTGCTTGAACCGGGCATGAAAGTGCTGGAGATTGGAACAGGCAGCGGCTACCAGACGGCTGTACTTTGCCAATTGGGTACAAAAGTTTTTTCCATTGAACGCCAAAAACTTCTTCACGACAACGCAAAACGAATTTTGCAAAAAATGAATTACAAGGCGCATGTGATTTATGGTGATGGATACAAAGGCCTGCCTTCTTATGGTCCCTTTCACCGCATCATCATTACCTGTGCAGTACCAAAAGTTCCCGATCTGTTGATCGACCAACTGGTGGAAGGAGGAAGGCTTGTGATGCCATTTGGCGAAGGTGCCGTGCAGGAAATGGTGGTGCTCGTGAAAATGGGGAATGGTGAAATAGAACATGAAAAACACGGAAAATTTTCTTTCGTGCCAATGCTGGAAAAACGGGTGGGAGTTTTATGATACACTCTCTCAACAGGAGTTGACCTACCCTCTTAATCTTGCCCGGAATTTATTTACCTCCATGAAAATTTTCAATACAAAACAGATGCGCGCATGGGAAAAATTTACCATGAACAAAGAACAAATCACATCCATTGATTTGATGGAAAATGCTGCGCGCGAATGTTCTAAATGGCTCGAACGCGAGGGTTTTGTTTTCCCGCTTTGTGTTTTTGCAGGAACGGGAAACAACGGGGGAGACGGATTGTGCATAGCAAGGCATTACCTGGAAAAAGAAATTCCTGTTCGTGTTTACGTGGTGGGAAATGCAGAGGAAGGAACACCTGATTTTAAAACCAACCTGGACAGGCTGCTGGAGAACGATGTGGAGGTAAGTTTTCTATCAGAAGAAAATCATGAAATAAAAGTGCAGCCGGCCGAGGTGCTTATTGATGCCATTTTCGGAACCGGCATATCACGGCCCGCAGATGGATGGCGTGCGAAGTTGATTGATGTACTTAACCGGTTGCCCAACACCCGGATTGCCATTGATGTGCCTTCCGGTCTGATGCCTGACAACGTGGAACGCCAGCAGGGCGCAATTATTCGTGCGGAACACACACTCACATTTGAGGTTCCTAAACCCGCATTTCTTTTTGCAGAGAATCATCTGTTTGTCGGAAAATTCGAACTGCTGCCAATTGGCCTTTCCAATGATTTTCATACTACAGAAAAAAGCAGCTTTCACTACTATGAAATTTTTGAAGCTGCGGAAGATTTTCGTCCCCGGCAAAAGTTTACTTACAAAAACGAGCGCGGGCATCTGCAATTATTGGCGGGAAGCAAAGGCAAAATGGGTGCTGCTGTTCTTGCTGCCAATGCTGCACAGCGCGCAGGTTGCGGATTGGTTACCACACACATTCCACAATGTGGTTACCACATTATGCAACAATCAGTACCAGAAGCTATGTGCGAGACAGATGACTCGGAAAACATGCTGTCTTCAATAAAAGTGAATAATGAAAGGTCGGCATTAGCAATAGGCCCTGGAATTGGGACATCAGAAGCAACGGCTGAAATGCTCAGGGTTATTTTGAAGGAAGTAAAAATTCCGATGGTGCTCGATGCCGATGCGCTGAACATCATTTCACAGCATCAACTTCTTCCGCTCCTTCCTCAGCACACCATTATAACTCCCCACATCGGTGAATTTGACCGTCTGTTTGGTAATCATGATAATTCGTTTTCGCGATTTGAAACGTTGAGAACAAAATCGGGTGAACATCAAATTATCATTGTGCTTAAAGGAACCTACACCACAATTTCCACGGCAGACCAAAGGGTTTCCTTCAACGCATCGGGAACTGCAAGCCTGGCAACTGCCGGCAGTGGAGACGTACTTACGGGCGTTATCGGTTCGCTGCTTGCACAAGGCTACACTCCTGAAATTGCTGCACGACTTGGTGTGTTCCTGCATGGTCATGCGGCCAGAATCATCAATACTGAATACGGAATGGAAGGCATTATAGCCCGCGATATGATTGATTGGCTGCTCGATGCCCTGAATGATGTTGCCGAAGTAAAAAGTTTCAGCGGCCGTGATTGAGCATATCAACGGAGCCTTTTCCCACGCGCATTACCTCAATTTCATTTCCAATACAACGTAGAATGGTGGAGGGCTCGAGTCCTCCCGGTCCCCCATCAATCACCAGATCCACCAGTTTTTCAAACTTGTCATGTATGGCTTCGGCATCGGAGGTGTACTCAAGAATTTCATCTTCATCGTGCACGGATGTGGCCATGATGGGTCTTCCCAATTGTTTTACAATTTCTCTTGCAATAACATTATCGGGAACACGAATACCAATGGTTTTTTTTTTTGCAGAAAAAATCTTGGGAATGTACCGGTTGGCCTCCAGAATAAAAGTGTACGGCCCCGGCAGGGTGTGCTTCATGAGTTTGAACACCTGGTTAGAAATAGGCTTGCTGTATTCACTCAAGTGACTAAGGTCGTAGCACACCAGTGAAAAATTGGCTTTCTCAACCCGCACATTTTTTAGCCAGGCCACACGCTCTACAGCTTTTGTATTCAGCATATCGCACCCAATGCTGTAAACTGTATCGGTAGGATAAATGATGATGCCACCGGATTCCAGGCAATCAACCACTTGTTTAATTTTTCGTGATTCGGGAGTCTTTGGATGGATTTGAATCAGCATTGATCCACGTTGAGGAGTAACTGAATTTCAGATTTCAGTTTTGGTAAATGTTTCATAACAATCTCCCCGCAACACAATTTCGTCCACAGCATCATAAGCATGCACTACAATGTTCCATGTTGCAATAATTTTTCGGGAAGATGAGATATTGATTTGCGGATCAATCTTGAGAATTTTTGTCACAGCTTCACCAATAATCCCGATTTCACGTTCTACTGCCCTTCTATTGGTGAGGTTCCTTTCTAATTCAGAAAATCCTCTTCTCCTCTGCAAATGCAAATCAATGTTCTCGATCGCAAGAAGAAAATCGTTGAGGTATTTTAAAACTTTTTTATCCAAAAATGGGAATGCGGGTTGACTCAATTTCATGGATGAAGACAGGGTTGCGCAACGATCTGCCGTTAAGAAGGTCAACTGAACGATCCAACGAGTCTTCAAGTTGTTCAAGGATCAGGAAATAGGATGATCCATACTCTTCGATAGATAATTCAGGATCGAATTCAATAAACGAATCCACATCGCTTTTGCCAGGTGCCTGGGCATTTGTCATCGAACCAAAGAGGTATGCCCGCTTCACATGGTTGCCGGCAAGTATTTGTCTTATCGCACCCATCTTATTTTCAATTGCTGGATTCACAATTATTCGTTTTAAGATTTCGACACCACCTTTTGCGCATTCTTATGATCTGCAAGAAATTGTGCCAGGCCATTGTCAGTCAATGGATGTTTAAGCAATGCCATAATTACGCTTAAGGGGCCGGTCATCACATCGGCACCAATTTCAGCACACTGGATAATGTGGATAGGATGGCGAATGGAAGCTGCAAGAATTTCTGTGTCGTAGCCATAGTTGTCGTAGATGGTTCGGATAAGAGCTATGAGTTGAACACCGTCAGTAGATACATCATCGAGTCGGCCAATGAATGGTGAAACATAGGTGGCACCCGCCTTGGCCGCAAGTAATGCCTGGCCTGCCGAAAATATCAGAGTGCAATTAGTCTTGATACCCTTGTCCGAAAAATATTTCAGTGCTTTTACACCATCTTTTATCATGGGCACTTTCACCACAATGTTCGGATGAAGCGATGCCAGTTCTTCGCCTTCAATAATGATGTTTTCAAAATCGGTGGCAATCACTTCTGCGCTCACATCACCATCACCTACAATGTTACAGATGTCCACATAATGCTTCAGCACATTGTCTTTACCGCTGATGCCTTCTTTGGCCATTAGCGATGGATTGGTGGTGACACCATCTAGCACCCCAAGGTCGTTGGCTTCGCGTATCTGAGCCAGGTTGGCAGTATCAATAAAGAATTTCATGCGGGTAAATTTTGTTGGCGACAAAATTAGATGCACATCTGAAACCGGGTGATGCAAGTAGTGAACATGCTCTGAACAAAATGTTCGTTTGGCTAACCACTGTCATCTCATAGTTGCACCTTCAATGGAGAAATACTCTTTTGTCGCTTCGCATAACGATATGAATGGGTGACTGGAGTTGTGCGCAACTCTAACCCTGATAGATACATTGATATCAAGCCGGTAACTATCGAGTCTCAATTCTACATTCGCCCCATGCTTCAAGCCCCTATTGACGTCAATAATTTCGATGCCATTCGCCCTTTCCGCGATGATGAAATTGCCGGAGCTATAGAGCGCCTGCTCCATGATCCACTTTTTTTCCGTGTGCTCAAATATGTGTATCCCGGCCTGGGAAAAAAAGTGGTGGTGCAGATGATGAGCGAGATAAAAACTGTGGACGATTTCCAGCAAAACATAAGTGGCCCTGCCATGAAGGTGATGGCGCAAATGACCACTAGCGGCCTCACCTTTACCGATATGGACAGGATAGACCACAACAAAGCCTACCTTTTTATCTCCAACCACCGCGATATAATTCTGGACAGCGCATTGCTGAACGTGAGCCTGATAGAGAAGGGCTATAAGACCACCCACATAGCCATTGGCGAAAACCTTTTGGCCACGCCCTTTGTTCGTGATCTTGTAAGGGTAAACAAAAACTTCATTGTAAACCGCAACGCCAATGCGAAAGATGTGTTCTATTACTCGCTCCGGCTTTCAAACTATATGCGCCATACCATTTGCGAAGACCAAAATTCTATTTGGATTGCCCAGCGCGAAGGCCGCTCCAAGGATGGTGATGACCGAACCGCAACCGGATTGCTAAAGATGTTTGCCATGAGCATGGACGGCCCAATGGAAGATGCTTTGCTTGCACTCAACATTGTGCCTCTTTGCGTGAGTTATGAATATGATCCCTGCGATATGCTAAAAGCAAATGAATTGCTCAACATCAAATTCAACGGAAGCCACGAAAAAAAAGCAGGCGAAGATTTCCGCAGCATGATGCGCGGTCTTATTGGTCACAAGGGGCGAGTAAATATTTCAGTGGGACGCACACCTGTGAAGGACATAGAACAGATGAGAAACATAAGTGGCAAAAACGAAAAAGTAAAATACCTTACTGAATGTATTGACCGCGAAATGCATCGCATATACAGGTTGTGGCCCACCAACTACCTCGCTTATGACATACTCAACGGCACACGCGAGTATAAAGAACATTACACCAATATCCAACGCATAGCATTCGGCAACAGCATACGCGGCAAAGTGGTAAAAATTGGCCTCAACAGGATACAGTGGGGCTGGCCGCGTGAAGGACTTGCCAAAGCTGCCCGCGAAATTTTATTGGAGATGTACGCGAACCCTGTGTTGAATAAAAAGACGGTGGAACTCGAAACGGTTCATAGTGCATAGTACATGGGCGGTTACAAACGAATGCCAAATTTTAGAACCCCACACTCCTTGAACTATAAACGAGGAACCATGAATCTTGAACCAATGAGACTTTCAACAAAAACACTAATTCTGTTTTTTCTGCTTCTCCGTTCGGCTGAAGTTTCTGCACAATGTGGTCCTTGCCAATACGAAGCGCAACTGATAACCAACGGTGACTTTTCACAAGGCAACTCTGGATTCATGACAGATTACGATTTAGGTTTTGGTTTCTGTGCGCTTTGTCCGGAGTCCACGTACGGTGTTGGATTCAACGCATTTTTCTTTCATACAGATTTTGTGGGAACTGATCATACCAACCCGCCTCTTGAAAATTTTATGATCGTAAACGGCAGTACAATTGCGGGTACCGAAGTGTGGTGCCAATTGGTAAACCTTCAACCTAGCACATCATACACTTTTAGTTATTGGATGCAGGACGTTGCGGACAACCCAAACCTTCATCCACTCGCCCAACTTGTGGTGATGATAGATGGTGTGCAACTGGGCAGTATGATGGAAGCCGAAGGCGGATGGCAGGAATGGACAGCCACCTGGAACAGCGGAATGGAATCGCAAGTTGAAATCTGCATCATCAACAACCAGAACCAAGGCGGGGGAAATGATTTTGGGCTGGATGATATTTCAATGACCGCTTGCCAGGCATATCAGATAGCCAACACTGCTTATGCAGGAGAAGACCAAACTATTTGCAGCGAAGAACAAATTCAACTGGGCGAACCATCTGTTACCAATTTTTCTTACTCATGGGATAATGCCATGGGACTGAGCAGCACGTCATCATCTAATCCAACCATTGCTATTGCTAACAACACTGGTACACCCATCACGCAGCAATACATACTCACCACAGATTCGGCTGGTGTTGGCTGTGTGATGCAGGACACGGTACTCATCACCATTCTTCCAGTTCCGGTTTTTTGGTTGGGCAATGATGTGGTGATTTGCGAAGGCGAAACCACCACACTGGATGCAGGCCCCGGTTGGGATAATGTGATGTGGAGCACCGGAGAAAATGCTCAAACAATAGAAACGGGAATTGAGAATACCTACACCGCAACTGTGGAATTCAACGGATGCAATACCAGCGATAACGTTATAGTGGAAGTGATAGAGATGCCTGAAATTGATTTAGGACCCAATCAACTCATTTGTGAAGATGATGAAGCCATTCTTGCATCACCCGTTGTTGCCGAATGGAGCACTGGCGAAAGTGCAATGTTCATCACTGTGAACACCACCGGAAGTTATTGGGGCACTTACGAAGAACAGGGATGCCTCGTCAGTGATACAGTCTTTGTTGAAGTCTATACTTATCCTGTTGTGACACTTGAAGAAGAAGCATTTTTCTGCGAAGGCGAAAGCGTAACACTTAATGCAGGCATGACTGTTTACTGGAGCACCAATGTGGACGCGCAATCAATCGAAGTGAACGAACAGGGAAACTACACCTGGCTTGCTGCGAACGGCCCGTGCGGTTTATCCGGAAATGTTTATGTCTATGAAATCCCACTTCCGGTTGCCGATCTCGGTGGCGATTTTTATGGTTGTGATGATGATGTTGCTGAACTGAATGCAGATGAGGAAATAAATTTTTACAACAACTATTTCTGGTCAACCACAGACACGGTTCCTGCCATTGATGTCAACCAAAGTGGAATCTATTGGGTGATTGAATCCAACGATTGTGGACTTGCATCCGACACCATCGAAGTGTTTTTTGAACCTTGCGGTTATGGCTTGTTCATTCCCAACGCTTGCACTGCCAATGGTGATGGCAAAAACGATGGCTGGTTTGTGGAGGGATACAACATCAAACAGGTAAAAATTCATGTGTATAACAGGCTCGGCAACCTCATCCACTACTCGGAAGCACTTGGTGAAGAATGGTTGCCCGGTATATTTCTTCCCGGTGATGATGCCTACAATTATTTAATCAACGCAGTTTCCATTTACGGTGATGAGTTTGAAAGGCGCGGGCACATTTATCTCCTTCGCTGATTTTTGCACTCTGTATTGAGCATTCATTTCGTTGCAATCATTGAAAACTTTACTCATCATTTTTTCTTTTCTGATCTCACTGGCAGTTCATGCTCAGGAACCAGTTGCAATTGATTCTACTGCGAAAGAAGAAAAATCATTTGGCCAGAAGTTCAGCGAGAAGTGGAAAATGAAACCGCATTCTCCATTGAAAGCAACTATTTATTCTGCTGTGCTTCCTGGTGCAGGTCAGGTTTACAATCACAAAGCATGGAAGGCGTTGATTGCGGTCGGAGGACTTGGAACATGTATCGGATTCATCGTTTACAACAATGACCAATACCAATACTTCCACAGCCAATACATCGCTCAGGTGGATGGTGATCCGAACACAGTTGTTACAGCATCACCAACATTGGACTTATTCAAGACGCAAGAGAATTATCACCAGCTTCGGGACATCAGTTACATCTGTCTTGGTGCCGTTTACTTTCTTCAGTTGATTGATGCCAACGTTGACGGACATCTTTTTTACTACGATGTGAGCGATGATTTGAGTTTGAATTTCCACCCATCCCTTGTCCGCACCACAAGTACTCACCCAGCAATCGGGCTTACGATGAAGTTCTAATTTGCGCCCTGAAATGAAAATTGCAATACTGGGTTATGGGAAGATGGGTCACGAGATTGAGGCTATAGCCAATGAGCGTGGTCATGATATTACCATTCGTTCCTGCACTCACAAACCTTTCCGCCCTGAAGATCTTTCCGGTTCCGATGTGGCTATTGAATTTTCGCAACCCGATGCCGCTGTAAACAACATCCTCAAATGTTTTGATGCGAATTGTCCAATCGTGGTTGGCACCACAGGCTGGTACATGCGGCTGCCGGAAGTGCGCACCGAAGCATTGAACCGCAAGCAGGCCATTTTGTACTCAACCAATTTTTCTATTGGGGTGAATGTGCTCTTCCACATCAACCGCGAACTTGCACGAGTGATGGATGCATTGAATGAATACGAACCTGCTATCCATGAAATTCATCACATTCACAAACTAGATAAACCATCCGGCACTGCCATAACACTTGCCGAAGGACTGATGGAAAATTTTTCGCGCAAGAAAAAATGGATGAACAATGCAAGCGTGAATGCGGATGAACTTGCAGTCACTTCCGAGCGAACAGACGCAGTTCCCGGTACACATGTTGTCACTTATGATTCTCCTGTTGATACTCTATCCATACGCCACGAAGCTAAAAACCGAAAAGGTTTTGCATTGGGCGCAGTAAAAGCTGCGGAGTGGCTCAAAGGCCGCACGGGAGTTTTTTCAATGAACGATTTTCTGAAATTCTGACAAACAAAACACCAATTATGATTCCCTGGATACTTCTCATTTTATTACTTCTTGTTTATTCTGCAACCTTGCCCGTGTTGATGAAACGCGCAGGAATGTCATCACCGTTGGCCTACATCCCCATCGTCAACATCATTCCTTTTTTGAAGATGATGAAACGCCCGTGGTGGTGGTTTTTTCTTTTTCTCGTTCCAGGTGTGAACCTCATTATGCTCACCATCATTAATGTGGAGATGGGGATATCGTTCAACAAAAGATCAATGAGCGATCAATGGTTTTTCGGATTGTTACCATGGTGGGCATTGCCGAAACTTGCGTTTGCAGAACCACAACAAAAATTCGTTGGACCGCGGGACTGGACTGGCAAAAAGAAAAGCACAATGCGCGAGTGGGGCGAAGCAATAATTTTCGCTGTGGTGGCCGCATCCGTTATCCGCACGTTCGCATTTGAAGCCTTTACCATTCCGACAGGCTCCATGGAAAATTCGATGCTCGTGGGAGATTATCTTTTTGTGAGCAAGATGACTTACGGAGCAAAAATTCCGCAAACACCATTCTCAGTTCCATTTGTGCACAACCATCTTCCCGGCAGCATGACCAATAGCTACACCGAATGGTTCAGCCTTCCCTATTACCGGTTGCCGGGCTGGGGGAAAGTGGAGAGATTTGACCCTGTGGTTTTCAATTTTCCGGTGAACGATACCATTCTTGTTCATCCCACATTGTGCGGTTATGATTATCATTCCTACTTGAGACAAGATGCCATACACTTTGCTGGAACTGTTGAGAAATATCTTTCTAACACCGCCAAATACGAGGGGATTGCACGCAAAAATTTCATCACTAAAAAAGTGTGCATCACTTGTGGCAATGCGCCCATTGAAGGTATCCGCTACCGGCCCATGGATAAAAAAGAAAATTTTGTAAAGCGATGTATAGGACTTCCGGGTGATGATTTTGAAATACGCGACCGCCAGATTTTTGTGGATGGAAAGCCCCTTGAAAATCCTGTGGATGCCATGTGGAAATATCAGGTGGTCACTTCTGATGTCAGCCAACTTCGCAAAGTGATGGAGAAGAATAACATCAACATTCACCCCGGCAAAGGCTACTTCGAATCTTTTAGAAATGTTGACAGCCTCTATCAGGTTTCCCTTACCGACAAGGCTTTGAAAGAATTGGAGAAAATAAGTTCCATTAAAAAGATTGTTGCTGTTTCCGATCCTCCGGGTTCATCCGGCCCATTCCAGATTTGGCCCAATTCAGTAGAGGCTCCTTTCAATATGTGGACACATGACAACATGGGGCCATTTCATATTCCTGCCGAAGGTGAAACCATTCAACTTACACCCGAAAACATTATTCTCTATAAACGTTTGATTGATGTTTATGAGAACAATGAATACCAGGAGAAGGCAGGAAAAATTTTTATCAATGGCCAGGAAACTACATCTTACACCTTCAAACAGAATTATTATTGGATGATGGGTGATAACCGCCACAGCTCGCTCGACTGCCGTTTCTGGGGAATGGTGCCCGAAGACCATGTGGTGGGCAAACCTGTGTTTACATGGTTTTCCAAAAACCAACAAGACAATCATGGCAACGGCAAGGTGAGATGGAGTCGTATGATGCACAGCGTGAAGTAATGCTTGCGGTACTTCCGTTGTGTTGCTTCCCTCCTATTCATTGGTGCGCCTTAGCGTTGAAAAGCGAGCACGTTCTCATTGACATTCACGAACATTATCCCAAACAGACTTTCAGAAACCGGTATGAAATTCCTGGCGCGAACGGAAAAATGGTTCTCACTATTCCGGTGGTTGGGCAGAAGGGACAGAAAATCCCTTTCAATGAAATACAGTTGGCTGATGGGAACTGGCGGAAGCAACATTTCCTTTCACTCAAGTCCACTTATCAGCGCTCTGCTTTTTTCGAATACTACGAAGATGAAGTGAAAAATATTTTTTCTGCCGACCAAAAATTTCTCATCGGCTTCAACCTGGATGCTTTGCTTTTCGTTGAAAACATTTTCGGAAAAAGGATCTCCGGGCAGTTCACAGTTGAATACATTGAAAATTTTGATGTGAAAGATTTCAGGAATGAATTTGAACCATCGGTTCAATGGACGCAATTGCCAACCTACCCTCAAGTCTTTGGGGACCGACTTGGTTTTGTGAATAATGTTTCAGTGCTCGACTTGATTTTTAATCTCGGTCCCGGTGCAAGGGATTATATGATTAATACCTGAACCATCTGAAAGTTGCAGCTATAGATCACAGTCGGAGGAAAGCAATAAAGTCTGTCGCAGGTACCACTTCAACAAGAGGGCGAATAAGAGTCAGCACTTGTCCGCGGTGATATTGTTGATGCAGGCACAGGTGGGTGAGAATTTCAGAAACCGGATTGGTGAATTCCTGGCCTTTCGTGTTTTTGTATGTTACTCTTTTCTCCAGCGCGTCAGGTTCTTCGAGCAAAGTCATCCACTTAATTTGGTATTCATCAAGCAACGCTTTGTAACTCGAAACAGGTATATCACTCAACGATATTTCAAGTGATGGTGCCGTGCTTTGGGTTCGTGCATACCAGTTTTCGTGAGCAGCAATTAGGTGGTCGAAAATGGTTTTTGCTTTTTCAGGAATGGTGTCCAAAGAAAGCAATGCATCGGCCACATGAACGGAAGCCCAATGTTCGTGTTTGAGGAGTTGTTGGAAGAAACTGTTGGACATTTCTATGGATTGAAGCCTAATCTGATCAGGCAAATTTGTATCGCATGAATACAGAACTCAGCAAAGAAATAGGCAGGTACTTTAATGATATTTCAACATTGATAGTTGGCGGTGCGGTGCTATCAACTGTCCCGGAAATTGAAGACATGTCGGACACCTCATTGGTCACAGATGGCTTGGTAATAGCCGTATTTTTTTTGCGGTGTATGGTTTCATTTTGTCAGTTCTATTGCCACTTGGCACCAGCGCACTTGCGTGGGTAATGTTTCAAAGCAAAAAACACGAATCACAAAACTGACATACGTCAGGCAGTCGAAAGTTTTGAATAGAGTTGTGCGGTTGTTAGTGTTTCCTGTTCTCCACTCTTCATGTCTTTTAGGGTCACCGTTCCATCCTCCATTTCTTTCGAGCCAACTAATGCAACGAACGGAATGCTCTTGTCATCCGCATATTTCATTTGCTTTTTCATCTTCGCTCCTTCGGGATATAGCTCTGCATTAATGCCTGCTCTCCGCACTTCCTGCAACAGCTTCATGCAATGTTCCTCTTCTGAAGTGCCGAAATTCACAAACAACAATTGTGTGTTGCCCATGGTTGACTCACCAAAGAGGTTCAACTCAGTCATCACATCATAAATACGGTCGGCACCGAAGGAAATGCCCACACCTGAAATTCCAGGAAGACCGAAAATTCCGGTGAGGTTATCGTAACGGCCACCTCCACAGATGCTTCCCATCTGAACATTTTTTGCTTTCACTTCGAAGATGGCGCCTGTGTAATAATTCAATCCGCGGGCTAGGGTGATGTCGAATTCAAGTTCCGCAGTGCGCAGCCCAAGTTTAGAAACATAGTCGAAGATGAAACGCAATTCCTCAATTCCCTTTTTTCCTGTTTCGGAATTATCAAGAAGTGTTTGCATGTAAGAAAGTTTTTCAGCATTGCTTCCTTTCAATACAAAGAGTGCCGAAATTTTCTCGATCGCTTCATCATTAAAATTTCTTTCGCGGAGTTCTTTCACCACACCTTCTTCTCCCACCTTTTCGAGTTTGTCTATTGAGATGGTCATCTCCATCATGCGATCGCTAAGGCCTGCAACCTCGGCAATACCTGCCAGGAGTTTTCGGTTGTTGAGTTGGATAACCGCGGGGATTTCCAGTGCACTCAGCACCTCATCAAAAATCTGCACGAGTTCCACTTCGTTGAGCAGACTATCGCTGCCAATAACATCAGCATCACATTGATAAAATTCGCGGTAGCGTCCTTTTTGAGGTCGGTCCGCACGCCACACATTCTGGATTTGATAACGCTTGAACGGAAATACAATCTCGTTTTTGTTCATCACCACAAAACGTGCGAAGGGAACAGTCAGATCGTAGCGCAACGCACGTTCTGTTAGCATCGGAGAGTTGGTGTTTTGCCTCAATGACTTTTCGTACTCATCCAGCAATTCCAGTTTGTTCTTAGCATCATATTGACGAGAGTTGAGAATCTTGAACAACAGTTGGTCGCCCTCATCACCATACTTGCCTGTAAGCGTTTCTATGTTTTCCATAGCAGGAGTTTCCAGCGGCTGGTAACCGAAGCGCTCAAATGTTTTCCTAATCGTAGAGAAAATAACATTGCGCTTCACCATTACTTGTGGTGGAAAGTCGCGTGTGCCTTTGGGGAGGGAGGGGGACATAGGTTGATGATGTGTTGATGTGTTGATGTGCTGATATGACGATGTGTTGATGTGCTGATGTGCTTAGATGACGATTTGCAGATGGTCAGCGCGTGACTTGGCACATCGACATGCCAAGCATGGACATCGGCACATCATCTTAGAAATTTTTCCTTTGCCTGCGCTGTTGAATGAATACAAGAACGAGCAATACAATGGCTATTATTATGAGTATTCTAGGCATGGCGAAATGTTTTGCGGTCAAAGATAGAAGGCAGCCCATCCAGCCCTGCCCAAATGGAAGGGTTGCGAAATCTACTTTTGGCTGCATTCACATGAACATCACAGCAAAAAAAATATATGAATTCAATGCACATTCGGCTGCGGTGTACAGCGTGTGCAAGGGATGGAACGATGAAACTTTCTTCACCGCATCGGGCGACAGGTTTGTGGCTGCATGGAACGTGAAGACGCTGCAACAGGAAAAATTTTCAGCAAGATTGGATGATGGATTGTTCAGCGTTCACTTCATCAAGGGGTTTGACACATTGCTTATCGGGACGGGTGGTGGCAACATTCACGTGATTGATTTCAAAACTAAAGAAGAGAGGGCCAACCTGAAAGTTCATCACAAAGGAGTTTTCGATTTTGCTTTTTCACCCAAGAAGAATTTCATTTTCGCAGCAGGTGGTGATGGAAGTGTTTCAGTTTGGGACATCACAACGCTAAACCTCATTATCCAGATTCCTGTTGCAGAGGAGAAGGTTCGCAGAGTGATTCTTGACAAAGAAGAAAAACATCTTGCTGTGGCGTGTGGTGATGGTGTGGTAAGAATGTTTGAAACAGAATTCTGGAATGAAGTGGCATCATTCAATACAAAATCGGGTGGTGTTTCTGCACTTGCATTTCATCCCGTTAAACCAATAATCATAAGTGGCGACAAGAATGCACACCTGAAGTTTTTCAATATCACTGATGGCGATGAAGTGCTGGACATCGCTGCCCATAACTTCGGGATTTATGATGTTGTGTTTAATTCCTCAGCAAAACTTTGTGCAACGTGCAGCCGCGACAAGACCATAAAAATTTGGGACGGAAAATCAATGATCGTGCTTGCGCGACTGGATGCAAAAGCAGGAGGTCACACCCATTCTGTCAATCGCCTGTTGTGGATGGATGAAGAAACGCTGGTTTCCGTTGGAGATGACCGGAAGATTGTTGTTTGGTCAGTATGTGAAGACCAACAAAATTAAAAACCCTCACGCGCTGTCGCGGAGTCGCGGATAAAAGGAATACTATTTTTATTACAACCAATTATTCTTTGCGCCTCTGCGTCTGCGCGTGAGATATTTCAGCGTGTCACCCTACTTTTACCATCACCAAAAAACCAACACATGAAAACCAAACTTATCCTTACCACATTCATCATCTCACACAGCATTTTTTCCATTGCGCAAACCGAGAGCAGCGCATTCACTTTAACAGGCAAAGGCGTGGCTACACCTTTTGCTACGGACTATCACTCGCTGGGCATCAACCCGGCTAATCTGGATTTGCCATCGCTCTACGAAGGCAAAAAAGTGACCATCGGTTTTGCAGAGATTGCTGTTTCGCTTTACTCGGAAGCATTAACTAAAGAGGAAGTCCGTCAAAATCTATTCAATGAAGAAGTGGAAGAACTTTCGTACCAGGAGCAAATTGCATTTGCCCAGGAATTTGCAAGCACCGCCACCGCAATTGATGCTGATGTTATGGCTTTCGGGTTTGCACTAAAGACCGACAGCATAGGCGGATTTGGTTTCAGTATCCGCGACCGCGCACATTATTATTCTGAACTGGGTCCAAAGGTTAGTGAGATCGGAATACTCGGATACACCGCGGATTATTTCGATTTCCTGGTGCTGATGAGTGGTGACACCATTGCCAACGATGGCTCTTTCAACCCTGATACAATGGACATAAAACTAGGTTATACTGAACTGGCCAATGCGCTCAACATTCGCGAATTGATTGAAGGCACTCATGTAAAGATGAGTTGGACCAGGGAGTTCAATTTCGGCTACGGCAAATTGTTGCTCAGTGGTGATGACTGGGGCATTTATGCCGGTGTCGGCTTGAAATACCTGCTGGGTTATGGGATGATAAAAGTGGATGCCGAAGGTGGTGAAGTGGTGGCTTTCACTGCTACCTCTCCCATTTTTGATATTGATTACAGTGACGAAGCCACCGCATCAAATCCCTCCTCGTTGCCTGAAGGTTCCGGCAATTTTACCCCAGTAGGAAAGGGGCTTGGTTTTGATTTGGGACTTACTTATTTGTTCGACACCAAATACAGGTTGAGTGCCGCTATTACAGATATTGGAGGCATGACCTGGGACGGAAACCTCTACACCGCCAGCGAACTTCCACTGCTTGAATACGAAAACGGGGGCATAGAAAGTATTGACTTTGTAGACCAGCTTACACAACTGAACGGCAGCGATGGCATTCTGCAATGGGAAGGTGCATCGGAATACAAAACCAAATTGCCCACTGCCGGCCGCATCGGTTTTGGCTACCAGCACGGTGAATTGATAAGTGTAGGTGTTGATCTTGTAGTGCCGCTAAACGATGATGTGGGCAGCCTGAAAAGAATGAGCCTTGCCATTGGTGGCGACATTGCCCCGGTGAAATGGCTGCGCCTTTCGCTGGGTGTGTTGCAGGGCGGAAATTATGATTTCAAGATTCCCGCAGGAGTAACTTTAGTTGTCGGCAACGGCACATGGGAGGGCGGTGTGGCCTCGCGCGACATGGTGACTTTCTTCACCGAAAATCAACCGACACTTTCATTGAGCACAGGGTTCTTGAGATTTAGGTTTTGAAGATCGAAAGAATAGATGAAATAAAAAACCGCCCTGTTGAAATAGCAGGGCGGTTTTTTCTTTATGGAATTTAATTTCTCACCACCTCCAATCAAAACTCCATGCACTATGGACTCTCTTATATGAGTTGAGCGCTAGAAATTCGGTTTCAGCAAATACTGCGAGTAGAAGCGGTCAATTTCATCCACGGCTTCATCGGCAGTATCCACCACAAGAAAAAGGTCGAGGTCTTCCACGTTGATGTTATTTTCCTGTTCCAGCAATGTGGCTTTTATCCATTCCACCAGGCCGCTCCAAAATGAACGACCAACCAGTATGATGGGGAATCGCCCTATTTTATCTGTCTGGATAAGGGTGAGCGCTTCGAAGAATTCATCCAGCGTTCCAAAGCCTCCGGGCATCACAATAAAACCCTGGCTGTATTTCACAAACATCACTTTGCGCACGAAGAAATAATCGAAGTTTATGTTTTTGTCGTGATCAATAAAATGATTCGATGACTGTTCGAACGGCAGCCTGATGTTTAGACCCACGGAATTTCCCCCACCTTCTTTAGCGCCCTTATTGCCCGCTTCCATTATGCCGGGTCCTCCTCCTGTCACCACACCGTAACCCTTAGTCACCAATTTATGGGCAATGTCCCTCGCCATTTCGTAGTATGGATTTTCCGGCAAGGTGCGCGCACTTCCGAAAATGGTAACGCAGGGGCCAATCTGCCCCAGCCTTTCGTAACCTTCCACAAACTCGCCCATGATTTTAAAAATGCTCCACGAATCGTTGCTCTTGGTTTCATTCCATGATAGCTGCGTGAATTTTCTGGATACGCGTGGGTTTTTTTCTGGCATGATGTCAAAATAATTTGAAGGGGCGAAATAACGAAGTCTTGCAGTGAAGAGGTTTAAAAGTGGATAGCCAATCCTTCCATTCTTGAATCGAAGATGTGATTGACGATAATTCTGTCTTCAATAATTCTGTAAATGATTTTGTAGTTACCTGGTCAAAATTTTTTTAGTATGGTCGGGGTGGTATTAAGAGTCCGACAACTGATGTATTCGCTGGTTGCCAAACTCAAGTCCATGTCCTTGCTTTTGCACAAATCTAGTGGGGATCAAAATCGCGAACGGAAGCAGAAGTTGCGTAAGTGTCCATCGTACACTTTCCTATTTTTGGCCAACATGATTCATTTCAAAAAACATCAACCCACCATGCGAACAAATAGAATTGGACTATTGATTTCCATCCAGCTTCTCACTGCCGTCATCGGTCATCGGTCTTTTGCTCAAATCCTCACCAGCGATCCACCATTTCCTACGCAGGACGATGTGATAACAGTGTACTACAACACCACCACCGGCAATGGAGATTTGCAGGGAGTATTTCCTGTCTATGCCCACACAGGTGTTATATCAAATTATTCGGCCAACGAAACCGACTGGCAACATGTTCAAGGCAATTGGGCAACAGCCGACCCGGAAGTACTTATGACTTCTACCGGAGAAAGCAATGAGTTTTCAATAGAAATTAATCCCCAAACTTTTTACGAATTGAATGGTGATGAAGTAGTGACCCGACTCATGTTTGTGTTCCGAAACCAAAGCGGTTCAGTGGTAGGAAGAAATGAAGATGGCTCCGATATTTATCTCGACCTCTACCAGCCCGGCTTCAATGCCGGCATCCAGTCTCCCGCACTCGCCAGCCACATTGTGGATGCAGGAGAAGAAGTAGAAATCCATGCCGTAGCCAGTGCAACTGCCGAATTATTATTGACCGTGAATGGCACTGAAGTAGAAAATCTTTTGGACGCCACCGAACTTGATTACACATTTTCAGAAACCACATCGGGCGAATACATTATTGAATTCACCGCATTCGATGGTATCGAAACCGTTACCGAAAGCATCACCATAATTGTGCTCCCTGCTGTGAATATCGAAAGCGCCCCTGCGGGAACTGTGGATGGAATCAACTACATCAGCGGAAGTACCGTTCGCCTTCAACTCTATGCGCCCAACAAGGATTATGTTTTTGTATTGGGAGATATGAACGACTGGCAATTCGATCTTGACTACATGATGAACCGCACTCCCGATGGCCTTACGTATTGGATTGAACTCAACGGAATAAGTCCAGGGCAGGAGTATCGGTTCCAATATCATGTAGGTGACGAAGCAATTCGAGTTGCCGATATTTATTCGGAAAAGATTCTTGACTTCTGGAACGACCCCTGGATTCCGGACGAAACTTATCCTGCCCTGACAGACTATCCCGCAGGCCTCACCAGCGAACCTGTTTCTGTTTTTCAAACCAACCAAACAGCATTCGACTGGACCGATGAAAGCTACCAGCGTCCACCCAAAGAGCGACTGGTGATTTACGAATTGCTGGTGCGCGATTTTACCGAAGCACGCAACTATCAAACAATGCTCGACACACTTGACTACCTCGATAGCCTCAACATCACGGCCATCGAGTTGATGCCAATAAATGAATTCGAAGGAAATGATTCGTGGGGATATAATCCTTCGTTCTACTTCGCTCCCGACAAGGCGTATGGAACCGAAGAAGCATTCAAGGCATTCATCAACGAATGTCATGAGCGCGGCATTGCTGTCATCATGGACATTGCCCTCAATCATTCTTTCGGGCAGAACCCTATGGTGCGCATGTACTTCGATGCAAGTGACGGCCAGTACGGATCGCCCACCGCAGAGAATCCGTGGTTCAACACCGATGCTACCCATGATTTTTCGGTGGGTTATGATTTCAATCACGAAAACTCTCGAACCCGCGATTTCTGCAAACGCGCGTTTGGATACTGGATGGAAGAATATCACATTGATGGTTACCGTCTCGATTTATCAAAAGGCTACACCCAGAATTACACGGTCGGAAATCTTGGAGCGTGGGCTGACTATGATCAAAGCCGCATTAACATCCTCACCGATTATTACAACCACATGCAAAGTGTGGAACCAGGATGCTACGTAATACTCGAACACTTTGCCGACAATGATGAAGAATTAGTACTGTCGAATACCGGAATGCTGGTGTGGGGAAATCTGAACCACGAATACACGGAAGCATCCATGGGTTATGCTTCAAACCTCTCTTGGGGAAGTTATCAGTCGAGAGGTTGGGGCGAACCACATCTTGTCACTTACGCTGAAAGTCATGATGAAGAACGAATTAATTACAAAAACCAGGAATTTGGAAACTTAAACGGCACTTACAATATTCAAAACCTTGCAACCGCCTGTGCAAGACAGGAACTTGTTCACACACTATTGATTCCACTTCCCGGCCCAAAAATGATTTACCAGTTTGGCGAATTGGGATATGACTTCAGCATCAACTATTGCATGGAGACGGGCACCATTAGTAACGAGTGTCGCACGTATGCGAAACCTGTACGTTGGGATTATTATGATGTGGAGGCAAGACTTCATCTTTACAAAGTGGTCTCAGCCATCAATCATCTCAAGCAAACCTATTCCACTTTTTCCACCGATAGTTACACATTTGATGTGGGTGGAACAGGAAAGCGTTTGATATTGAATGATGCTTCAATGGATGCGGTAGTATCCGGAAATTTCAACGTCATTGGCATCAATATGATTCCCGGTTTCCAGCACACCGGAACTTGGTACGACTACATAACAGGCGATGCATTCGAGGTGAACGATCTTAGCGCGTCATTTTTTTTCAACCCCGGTGAGTACCATATTTACACTGATGTGCCGCTGCCGGTTCCCAATGTGAATGTGGGGGTAAATGAAATTCTTGCTGCCATGCAATCTGAAATCGCTGTGTTCCCAAATCCTGCCAGCGAGCAGTTCACGGTAGCATCCTCATCAGCCATCTATTCCATTTGTGTTTATGATTTTTCAGGAAGAAAAATTATTGAACAACGATCACTCAACTCACAAAAAATTTCTTTTGATTGTGATGCTTTGATCCCTGGTATCTATTCCATCACAGTGAATGCAGGACAACAACTTTTCACCCAACAACTCATTATCGAATAAACTTATGCTTGTCACCATTGCCCGCTATAACTACGCTCACGAGGTAGCAGTTCTTGAAGCAGAATTTATCGCTGCCGAAATTCCTTACTACCTCAAGAACCTGAACACCGCTCTTGCGCAGCCCTTTTATTCGTTTGCAATGGGTGGCATAGAGTTGCAGGTGAATGAAAGCGATGTGGAAATTTCAATGGAGATTGTGAAGAGGTACCCTCCGAAGTAGCCCGGCATTAGTTCAATTTTTTTCTAACATCCAGCCCTTCAATTGGACATTCAATTGTCCCTTTTCTTTTTGTTCATTTCATTTTGACGGGCTGCAAACATTTAATTATTCGGGTATTGCGTTTCGTGTAACTTTGGTACTGTCTTTATCGGAGCACCCATGTCTACAATCTTACGCTACACCCTGTCAGTATTATCCGTATTCCTTTTTTTCCAGGGAGCGCACTCTCAAAATACTTACACTCATTGGTATCAGTTTATCAGTGTGGTGCCGGTAACTCCGCAAGAATCTAAACCGATACTGGAACTTCTCCGCATCCACCTGCCGCAAGCACGAATAATTTTTTCGGACAAGAACGATTCATTTTCCCTCGCACAAAACACCATGCTTGATGTGCCGGGATTGATAGATCATGCCAATGACTTTGGGTTTTATATCGCTGACATTACTAACGGTGAAATAGTTAGCGAGCCTGTTCCCGAGCGGTGCTCTGTCAACTATCAAAAAGAACTTTGGAAAACACAACAGCCCGAACAGTATGCTTCGAAAATGCTGGGAACTATTTTCATAACGCAACTTGAATTTGATTCTTTGCCGGCAAACAAAAAACAATCACTCATTGATCAGGGCAACTATGTAATCGCGGATTGAAATTGCATCGCGTCATATTGCTTTCTCTCTACATTGCTTCGACATCGGCCATCACACTGTCTCAATGCGCCAACAACAATTCTTATTGGATAGCGCTCAATCCAACCGGTCCTGGCAATACACAAACCACCAACTGCATTTGGGGAGGAGAATATGTGACCGTGAATGTGTGTGCTGGCGCCACTTACACTTTTCAAACCTGCGGCAGCACGTGGGACACACAGATTACAGTTTACTGGTCAACCGGAGGCGCGGCACTGGCTTACAATGATGATGCCTGTGGCCTGCAAAGTTTTGTGGTTTGGACGGCACCCAGCACAGGTACAGTTTGGGTATTGGCAGATGTTTACGACTGCACCTGGGGAATTACGTGCGGCACCCTGAGCGTAACACAAAACACAGCGTGCATCGGTGGAGGTGCAGCTAACGACAATTGCTCTGGGGCCATTTCAACAACTTGTGGACAAACTATTTCCAACACCACAAATGGTGCGGCTGGCGACACATTTCCAGGGGGATGTTCCGTTTCGACTGGTGCCCCTGGATTGTGGTACTCCATTGTGGGAACAGGTCAAAACATTACTGCGAGTCTATGTGGTTCAGGATACGACACGCAGTTGAGTGTATTCAGCGGATCATGCACCGGCCTGAGTTGTGTCAATTTTAATGATGATTACTGCGGGTTGGCATCGCAGGTCACCTTTACAGGCAATACAGGCACCACTTATTATATTCTGGTATTTGGTTATGGTTCGGCTTCGGGATCATTCACGCTCAACATAACTTGCCAGGCACCGCCAACTCCCACCGACCAGGATTGCCTGGGAGCTATCACTATTTGCAATGACCAAAGTTTTGGAGGCAACTCCAGTGGAGAAGGGAATTATTTCGATCTCAATACTTCCAACCAGGGATGTCTTGACCTTGCGGAAAACCAAACGAGTTGGTATGTATTTTCTCCGCTGACTGTCGGCACCATTGAATTCGCCATCACTCCTCTTCCAGTGGTGGATTATGATTTTGCAATTTGGGGACCTCTTACAACTGTGAACTGCCCACCTGTCGGTCCACCCAACTGGTGCTCCTACAGCGGGCTTTACGCCAATACAGGTCTCGCCATTTGGGCGGGTGATTATAGTGAAAGTGATTTGGGTGATGCCTGGGTATCGGAGATTATTATTACAGCAGCAGAAGTTGGTGACCTGTACTTGATGGTACTTGACAATTTTTCTGTCACCACAACTCCTTTCACATTCGACTGGACTTTGAGCGGAGTAACTCTGGACTGCTCCATTCTTCTTCCCGTTGAGTTGGTTGAGTTTTCAGGCAGCGTACTTGCGCATGGCAATCTGTTGCAATGGACAACAGCAACTGAACACAACAATGCGCACTTTCAAATTCAGCGTTCAATGGACAATGTCAACTTCGAAGTCATTTCAACCCTTGAAGGAAGCGGAAATTCATTATCCGCTCTTCACTACAGCTCCACTGATAACTACACAGGATTCGGAACGATTTACTACCGGTTGTCGCAAGTGGACTACAATGGCACAATGACCCTAAGTAACGTGATCAGCCTGCAAAGACAAACTCTTTTTGCCGTGCTTTCACTCAAGCCCAATCCTGCCAAAACATTCTTAAATCTGGAGCTCTATTCATCATCGGCCAAACAAATTTTACTTCAATGGACCGATGCGACTGGTAGAAAAGTATCTACCTCACACCTTGATATTGTGCCGGGACAATCATCGCTCACTATTAACGTCAGTCACTTCAAGCCAGGTGTATATGCTCTGCAGCTAACAGACGGATCTCAGCATATTATTTTGGAAAGAGTTTGCCTGGAATAGATTTTTACGAAAAAGAAAACCGCCCTTCTGTTTTTAGAAACAGAAGGGCGGTTTTTTTTAAGACGCTATTCAGCGCGTCTGTTACTTTTCTACGATAATAGTTTTGCTGTCCAACTGGCTTCCCTGATTTAAGACAATCTTGTAAGAACCACCACTGAGCTCTTGTTCAAGAGTGATACGGTTTCCACCAGTCACCATTCCTTCGTTGATCACAAAGCCGTTCACCAGTCTACCATTCATATCGAAAATGTCAACCAACGTTTTTTGAGACAGATCGATATTTTCGCTGAACTGGAGATGAATTACATGATTGCGAATCGGATTAGGGAACACTTCCCATGTACTCACTTCCTCAATACCTTTCGAAGAAACATCGTGACCCTGCTGCGCAAAAGTGTTGTTTCCATTTGCATATTGGCAAGTGCCATCGTTGAATCCTGCCTGTGCATTGTAGTTTGATGCTTGTGCATCATTACAACCAAACCACACAGCATCAGTTGTGATGAAGGTGAGGTTGCGCGCCTGCCAGTTGTTGTTAGGTCCGTCCCAGCCCTGGATGTTCAGTGTGCCTGAAGCGGTCCCTGTGGTGGTAAACTGACCAAGCAGCACGAGTCCGAGATCATTGGCTTCGCACTTAGCATCTGTCGGAAGAAGAAACCATGCCCCATTGTCGGTACTGATTCCGTTTCCTGCACTGAAATCAGCGAAAGACAATCCAATGTCCCAAAGGTCATTGTTCTCGCTGGTCTCATAGCCCAGGGTAATCCATGAATCGTAAGCCAGCTCAGGAGCAACAGAAATTGCCACCGGATTCATCGCTATGGCTGAATAGGCGCCAAACTGATGTTGGTAGAATGACGTGGTAGAAGTGATAGACATAGGATCCACACTGTCTCCGAAAATAGCATGAACGTTTTTGTTCGCATCGAGCATCTGGGCGTAAACCCTGTAAGTGTTGCCGGGAACCAACCCCTGATTGTCCACTTTTTGAACAAGGAGTTGCACATCAGTTGCACCGGCCACCAGGGCTACGCAAACTGCACAAAGAATAGAAAACATTTTTTTCATTTTTGATGGGATTTTGGTTTGTATTTGTTGTTTTTTCATTTTGAGAAGTACTTGTTTACTTCAAAAAGTAAACGATTGTTACAAAAATTTTCCGCATTCGTCCGAGGTATTTTAATTCCTGTTTTTGAAATCGCGGGTAAAAGTGTTTAGGGTAGCCTTGTCAAAGATAGATAAATGAGTATTCGGATGACGATAATTTTTATTCGGTCAGAAAATCGGGGTATCTACTTTTGGTCACACACATTATAGCATTTTTCAGACCACAAAAGAAAGCATAACAAGGCGAAGCAGTATCCCCAACTTGGGGGGTATTATCACCCTATTTTGAACAACCTGTATGAAACTTCAGAACTACGTAAAAGGCCAATGGACATCAGGAAGTGATGATGGCAAAACACTTTTTAATGCTGTAACAGGTGAGGCCATTGCCACAGCAAGTACCACCGGCATTGATTTTAACGAGATGTTGAGCCATGCAAGAGTCACAGGTAGTCCCGCTCTTAGGAGAATGACTTTCCACGAACGCGGCAGGATGTTGAAAGCCCTCGCCATGTTTCTTTCCGATAGAAAGCCAAATTATTATGACACCAGTTTTAACACCGGTGCCACCAAAGTGGACAGTTGGATTGATATTGATGGCGGAATCGGGAACCTGTTTGCCTATGCAAGCCTGAGGCGGCAATTTCCCAATGAAACTTATTATGTAGATGGGGAAACAGCTAGAATGTCCAAAGGCGGAGGTTTCATCGGCCACCACATCATGGTACCTAAAGAAGGTGTGGCTATTCATATCAATGCCTTCAACTTTCCTGTTTGGGGAATGCTCGAAAAAATTGCAGTGAACCTGTTAGCCGGTATGCCCGCTGTGGTGAAGCCGGCAACGGTAACATCATTTCTTACTGAAGCAGTTGCCAGGGACATTATCGCATCCGGAATTCTGCCTGAAGGCGCTCTTCAATTGATATGTGGTTCAGCAGAGGGAATTCTCGACCATATCACCTCTCAGGATGTGGTCACGTTTACCGGTAGTGCCTCCACCGGAAAAATGCTGAAACGTCATCCTAAAATTGTGGATGAAGCGGTTCCGTTCAACATGGAAGCCGATTCCCTCAATGCCGCAGTCCTTGCCGAAGATGCCGCACCCGGTACTGAAGAGTTTGATGTCTTCATTAAAGAAGTGCGGAAGGAGATGACAGTAAAATGTGGACAGAAGTGTACTGCAATAAGGAGAATCATAGTCCCTGAAAAATACCTGGAGGATGTGCAGATTGCACTGGGGCAAGCGCTTTCCAAAACAGTTATCGGAAATCCGAGAAACGAAAATGTACGAATGGGTTCACTGGCTGGGCAAGTCCAGAAGCGTGAAGTACTTCAAAAACTTGAAGAACTCACGAAAATTTCCGACATTGTTTTTGGCGATCCAAAAAAGGTTGACTTGATTGATGCGGATGAAAAAAAAGGAGCATTTATTTCTCCCATTCTTCTTCTAAACAAAAAACCTTTTACCAACCTTGCATCGCACGAAGTGGAAGCATTCGGCCCTATTTCAACCCTAATGCCTTACCACACATTGGACGAAGCGATAGCACTTACCAAAATGGGAAAAGGTTCACTCGTCTGCAGCCTTTCCACATTTAATGATAGAACTGCAAGAGAATTTGTTTTGGGTTGTGCATCGCATCATGGAAGAATATTGGTACTAAACAGGGAGAGTGCAAAAGAGAGTACTGGCCACGGTTCACCCATGCCGCTTCTTGTACATGGTGGGCCTGGCCGGGCCGGAGGTGGCGAGGAAATGGGTGGCAAACGTGGAGTGATGCACTACATGCAACGCACAGCTATTCAAGGTTCGCCAACCACCCTCACAGCAGTGACTAATGTGTTTCAATACGGTGCGAGACAACCAGAATCACAACCGCATTTATTCCGAAAACATTTTGAAGAAATGCAGGTGGGCGAAACTGTGTTCACACATAAACACACAGTGACTGAGGCAGACATTGTGAATTTCGCCAATGTGAGTGGTGACAACTTCTATGCACACATGGACGCCACTTCGCTGGAAGGAACCATTTTTACTCAACGTGTAGCACATGGCTATTTTGTTCTGTCCAAAGCAGCCGGGCTTTTTGTTGATCCTGCCAAAGGCCCTGTGCTGCTTAACTATGGTTTGGATGAATGCCGTTTCACCAAACCGGTTTATCCGGGCATGACCATAGCCGTGCGGTTTACAGTGAAAGAGAAAATTGACCAAGAGAAAAAAACTCAGGATGACGTTGCTAAAGGCATCGTGAAGTTTCTTGTTGACGTTTATGACGAAATGGGAGAAACCGTTGCCCTGGCCACCATTCTCACCATGGTAAAAAAGCTGAATCAGGAGTGATTTTCACAACATTCTCATTCGCATATCATCTTTACAATCAAAATATCCCAGATAAATGGTAGTTATTAAATTCATTGCTTTCATTATCATGATCTATGGTGTCATAGGTTACATCCTTACGTTCATTCCATTTGAAAAAAGGGATGACAACGGCAGGCGCACCGGCCAATCTTTCAAGCGCGTATTGCCGATGTACAAAATGGCCATCATCCTTGGCGCATTCACTTTTTTCCTATCGCTCACTGTTGTGCAAATAGGGGCACAGGATACCGGTGTGGTAGTTACTCCTTCCGGTGTGCGCAACGAGGAGTTGCACACGGGTTGGCACTTCATAATGCCCTGGAACGACATTCACCTAATGGATAAAACCATGTGGGTTTACACTTGTGCAAATAGTCAGGACGAAGGTCAACGTGCCGATGCCGATGCTATTTGGGCACCCACAAAGGATGGTATCAAGATGGGCTTTGATGTTTCGGTTTCGTGGCGTATCATTCCGGAAGAAGCCAGTTGGATTTATGCGAACGTTACCGAGAATGATGGTGGAAATTCAGGGCGATACCTGTGGCTCGAGGAGAATGTTATCCGTCCGAAATTAAAATCTGCATTGGCTCTTTCTGTCAGCAATTACAACCCAATTGAAGTTTACAGCGTTATGAGGGAAGAAATCCAGAACGGGGTGATGGAAAGAATGCGCAACGAAGTGAAAGGATTCAAACTGGTGATTGTGCAGGTTGATCTTCGGGAGGTTTATTACAATCCCGAATATGAACTGGCTATCAACGCAAAAAAACTTGCTGAACAAGAAGCATTGCGATTGTTTGAAGTAACCAAACAAAAAGAGGAACAATTGAAACAAGCTGAGATCGAGAAAAACATTGCCATCCAGAAAGCCGAAGGTGAAGCAAAAGCACTTGAAATAAAAGGTACATCTATTGCTGCAAACCCAAAAATTATCCAACTGGAATGGATTAACAAATGGAATGGGCAACTGCCCACCTATATGATGGGCGAAGGCAACGGAGTGATCCTCGACCTGGGCAAGCAATAAATTTTCTGCATGGCTAAGAGGAAGGAAGTGGGGAAGTATGCAGCACGTTTTCCGGAAGCAGGATCAGCGGTATCGCAAGTTTCTGCTCATCACTATATTTTGAAATGCCTTATCGGCATGAAACATTTCCTGATTTTTCTGTTCTTACTTCCCGTGTATTCACTGGCACAGAACGACCTTGACAGTTTAATAAATGCGGAAGACCTTATCAGCGATTTATGGGAGTTGGAACTAACCATATTGAACAGCCACCCCGATCCTTTTGCTTTTTGTAGCGAAGAGGAATTTCATGCGGCATTTGATGGAGCCGAACATCAATTGGATTCCGGTGCCACCTTAAAACAATTCTCCGGCATTGTGGCTGGACTTCTCCAAATAATGCACGACTCCCACACTGTGCCAGATTATGAACACCTGCTCGAAATCCAATTAAAAAACGAAGGACACATTATCCCCATCAAAATTTTTTCGGACAGCTCCGGATTTTTTGTGCGCGAAGATTTGACCGGTCAAATTCCAGCGGGAAGCAAGTTGCTCGACATTGCAGGAATACCCCTGGACACATTGTTTAATGAGGCAATAAAATTTTCTTGCTCCGAAGGCAACAGCCCAGTGGGAAAAAAACGAATTGCCGAAGCCGTGTTTTATGAAGTGCTCGGTTTAGTGATGCCCGTTGAGCGGATCAATACCATCCAATACATTCCTTGCCGCAGCGATACCATTCATTCTATCGAATACAGAGCATTGAACACGAAAGAATACCGCACACTGGATGTGGTGCGCTTTCATAAATCGTCCAAAGCGAACAACCGACTTTACAATCTGAAACTTGATCGCGGCAATAACCTCGGCATTCTAAAAGTTGGCTCATTTGCACCCTCTGACAACAAAAAATTCAAGTCATTTCTTGAGAGATCATTCACGTTGCTGAAAAAAGAAAATGTGGAGAATGTGGTTATTGATTTAAGAGGAAATACTGGCGGCAATTCCAACTACGTGGAGCTGCTAATGTCCTACCTGGTGCAGGCTGGTTACAATACGCCCCACAACATTATTGCCCGGCAAAGCGAAATTGCCCGTGGCCGCACCTACAAGTTTTATCGCGGCTTTACCCGACTATTCATCAACACATTTTACAGGAATAACGAAGATGTTCAGGGATTTCTTACCGCAATGAAACTGGAGGATGGCGACATGGACACCATTTTTTTCTCAACTCCCACCATCCAAAAAAAATCCATTGTATTTAGCGGAAAAAAATTCCTGATGATTGATGGACTCACCGCATCGGCAGGTGTGGATTTCACTCACGCATTTGGAAAGTTGAAGTTGGGAACCATTGTGGGCGAACCTTGTCTTGGCCCGGCAACCGGAACATGGGGTAATCCCGCACCCTATCAATTGCCCATCACCGGTTTGAAAATGTACATAGCCACCATCCGGTATAACTACGACAATTCTTTTCGCTACGCTACCACTGCCATTGCTCCCGACATTTTTCTACAACCCACTCCGTGCGATTTTTTGGAAAAACGCGATGTGGTTCTTGAAGCGGTGAAAAAATTATCAATTGACCACATGCAATGAGAACATCCTGATAGTTATTGGGAGGCAACTGCTGTGTTGCACATCTTATATCTCATTTCTCTAATCTTATCCCGATAACAATCGGGTCTAATACTTCGCCTTTCTCTTCCCCTTGTTTTTATCTGGAACGAATTTGTCTTTTCGTTTTTTGTAATCGGGCTTTTTTGAGTAATCGCCACCGCCAAAATCTTTTTTGTCGCTGCGCAATCGGGTGCGCGGTATGCCCGCATCCCTGTTGCCGCGCGATTCAATGCGGACAGTGCGGCCATTATAGACGGAACCATGGAGAGCCTGGATAATTTTTTCAGCCACCGTGGTTCGCACTTCAATAAGCGAAAAAGTATTTTTCACATCGGACCATGTCACATCATGAAACGACACATCGCTGTTCTTCGCAATAAATTCCTTGATGGTCCCGAAATCGAAACCATCCATCTGGCCAATGTTCGCATAGAGTTTCACTACACCCGCAGGAGATGATTTGCGCTCGGAGGAAGAGTGCTCTGCATTCACGTTAAGGTCGGGCGCGTTGCGGTAGTAATCGGCAAAGCGATTGAACTCAATAGACACAAACCGGTTGATGATTTCCTCGCGGCTTAGTTCTTCCAACTCCGCGTACACAGCCGGCAGGTATCGCTCAATGGCTTTTTGATTCACCTCAACATTGTGTACACGTTTCACCAATGCCAGCAATTGTTGTTCACACACATCAAAACCCGTGGGGATTTTCGCCTGTGTGAATTTCCGCTTGATCAGTTTTTCAATCTCGCGGATTTTGTACAACTCCTTCATGTGGATAATGGCTATGCTCACCCCTGTTTTGCCGGCTCGCGCTGTACGGCCACTGCGATGCGTGTAGGAATCAATTTCATCGGGCATGTTGTAATTGATAACGTGGGTCACATCGTTCACATCAATGCCGCGGGCCGCCACATCAGTAGCCACCAGCATCTGCAGCGAACGGCTGCGGTAGCGCTTCATCACAAAATCCCGCTGTGCCTGCGAGAGGTCACCGTGAAGTGAGTCCGCATTGTATCCATCCTTGATAAGAGCATCAGCCACCTGTTGCGTTTCAATTTTTGTACGGCAAAAAACAATTGCGAAAATGTCCGGGTTGTAATCGGCAATTCTTTTGAGTGTGAGGTAGCGGTCTTTGGCATGAACCACATAGTACATGTGTTCGATGTTTTCATTGCCGGTGTTTTTTTCACCGGCAGTTATTTCAACCGGGTTGTTCATGTAGTTGCGGGAAATGCGCAGCACTTCATTGGGCATGGTGGCTGAAAAAAGCCAGGTGCTTTTTTCTTTTGGTGTTTCGGAAAGAATAGTGTCGAGTGCTTCCTTGAAACCCATGGTCAGCATTTCATCTGCTTCATCAAGAATGCAGAATTTTACTTCGCCAAGTTTTACAACACCACGCTCTATCATGTCCACCATACGGCCTGGTGTGCCCACTATTATCTGCGGGCCTTTGCGCACATCTCGTATTTGTCCGTCCATGCTTGCACCGCCATAGATGGCCACCACATGTGCACCACCGGAAAACTTCGAAAAGTTGGTAATGTCCTTTGTGATTTGCATGCACAACTCGCGGGTGGGTGCCAGAATGAGTGCTTGTGTGTGCCGCGCATTGAAGTCGAGAAGTTCCATAAGCGGCAGGCCGAAAGCTGCTGTTTTACCGGTACCTGTTTGGGCCAGTGCAACCATGTCCTGGTCTCCTTTCAGCAATATAGGAATTGTTTTTTCCTGGATTGGAGTTGGCACTTCGAAGCCAAGTTCCGCTATGGCACGTAGCACGGACTTACCCAGCCCGAGGGTTTCAAATTGATTCATAAATGTGGATATAAAAAAATTAAATAAGGGTTGTTGTTTCTTTCATGATTTGAATTGAACAACCATTACCGGGGAACCACACCACTGCTTCATACGCAGGGGGACAATTGAGAATGGGAAGTAAAACCCGCCTCTTGAAAGGCGCGGCAAATGTAAGCGAGTGTAGAAGTAGTGAATTTGAATGAAATGCCAATCAGGAAATACAAATTACGATTGATGACTTTAGGATCATCTCCATGAGACTTTTCTGAGTTGCATCTATCCAGCGAGAGAATTCCTTTTGAGGTCTGAATTCGGCTAGGGGCTTAACCTTTTGACTTTTACCCCCTACTCCACCACTATCATTGGAACAACCACAGTAGAATCATCTCTAGAAAATTTCACCCAATAAAGTCCTTCAGTCAGGTGAGTATCCAAATTAATTCTTCCGGTGTCCAGATTAGTAGTTTCCATCACCATTCTACCCGTAGCGTCCATTACCTGTAAGCTGCTGAAATTATAATTGATGAAAAAGAACGAACCTGAATTGGGGTTGGGGTATAGATTTAATTCCGTTGCAATCGCTTCGTTTATACCAATACATGTTTCTATTTCAAATACATAAGCAGCCGTATGTGTGCAACCATCATCGGTATATCCAGTAAGTACCAGGGCGGCAGTGCCCAATCCCCAATCTTCAGTAATAATTTGATAAGATGGATTGGTGGAACCGTCTTGCCATAAATAATTGAGACCCGGAGGGCCAGGCACAACCAGTTGATCTCCCATACAAATTATAGTGTCGTTGCCAAGGCTAAATTCCAGATCATCTATAGCTTGTATATATACCGAGTCAGCATAAATACATCCATGACTATCCGTAACGGTAACGAGGTAGCCGCCCATGGTCACATCACTTACCTGTTCACCACTGCCGCTATAGTTTCCAGGGCCGCTGTAGTTGTAGGTATAACCAGGTGATGCACCGGATGCGGCAACACTTATCACCCCGTTCTGCGACTGTGGGCAGGTGGCTGATGTAGCATCAATATCCACATTCCATGCATTGGGTTGAGTAATGGTGTATTGTCCAAGGAACACATCGCCACAGGCCGTGGTGGCCACAAGTGAATATACGCCAGCACCAAGGTTAAGGATAAAATGATCATTGGATGTATAACCACCCGGTCCCGTCCACTGGCAGGCAAAGTCGGAACCCGTACCCATGATGGAAGGAAAAATAGAACCAGAAGGACTTTGTCCTTCGCTCAGCGGGCAATTCATAGGGTTCACTTCTGTTGACAGCGTGAGGTCGCCATTGTAAGTATCCACTGAAATCACAGCGGTTCCTGTGGCACCATAAAAACCATCCAGCATAATGTAATATACATCGCCCGGCACCAGGCAACTTGCATAGCAAAGCGATGCATAACCAGTGCCCTCACCACAACCACCCAACACATCATCATTGGCTGAAATGAGTTCGAAATTCCAGAAGTCGCCACAATCCACACCGTGCCAAAGTGCAATTTGTGTATCGAAATTGGTTCCCGGGTTACAGGTAGAAATTTCGTAGGCCACGTTTTCTTCGGCAATGAAATACGCCCATACCGTTTGTGTAGCATCGCCCTCGCACCACATTCCATAAACGTTACACGAGTTTGCCGGAAGATTGAGTTCGCTGAAAGGGGCAACAGCACCCGTGTTGTCAAGTAGTGCAGTGGTCACATCAGGAATAATTTCCAGCGCGCCACAGGCCGAGTCGTACACCGGTAGAGTATTCACTCCCGCCTGGAAAGTCCACGTATTGCCTGCACCTGTTCCCCAATAGCTGCCAGAAAAAATTCCATTTTGGAACACATCGAAGGCCAGGCCCCCATCACCATAAGAGTCAATAAAGATGAGATCAAAAAATTCGCCTTCGGGCAAGCAAAGCGGCCCTGATATTTCGAAACCGAAATCCTGTATTCCGTTTTCACCGGAGGGGCCGCTTCCATCACAACCCACTTCCTCACTGCTGCCACTGACAAGCGTTCCATTGCCACATCCGTTGCCCGATGGCACCAATTCATAATACGTTTCCTCGCCCCACACATCGTAAGAATATGCTATAACGAATACTTCCACAAATCCAGGATCGCATTGCGCTTTGGATGAATTGGATAATGAAAAGAAGGAAAGGAAAATCAAAAAAAGTAAAAAGTGCTTCATGGTATGACTGATTTTTTTAGGAGGGACGAAAGTAGAGAACTTCGGTGATCGATACAGTCGTGTAATCAATGATCGATGCAGTCCGGTAATCGCTGCAGTTCGGTGATCGGCAATCAGCAGATCAGCACATGAGCACATCACTCTATCCTTTCCCGAAAATGCTGCGGTAGTCCAAAAAGTACAGCACTTTCATGCTGATGCTATTGGCCTGCGGAAGCCCGAAGGTGTGCTCCACGTCATCCAGAAGATTGGAAGGAATGTCATGTTCAAAATGGGTAATAGAGTTTTTCCATACCAGTGAGATTTCGCTGCCGGGAGCGAAAATCCATTTGTACTGAAGGTCAATGGTGAAAGAATTGAAACTGTCATCCGCTGTTGTTGTTCCATCATCGCGATGGCCATCGTAGGTTGTGGCAACCAACTCACCATCGTAATCCAATCCATGAAACTGGTGGTATTCTGAAAATCCCCAGTAATGCCTTACACGGCATGTGGCAATCATCACCGGGTTAAATGCATATGATGCGGAAAGCACATTGGTGTGCGAAATAACATCGCGCGTTCCCATCACAGGCTCTATCGCATTGTCTTGTTCATCATAAATAAAATCCGCGAAGCCCACATTGTTTATGTTGCTCTGGTAACTATAAACATAGTTGAGCATGAGATGATCATTGACACGAAGTCTTGGGGCAATCCTGTAGTTCCATTCGTAGTTGCCGGGGAAACTGAAAACGCCATACCATGCACCAACATCCCAGGCCAGTGTCTTGCGGTAATCCGTGCTTATCCAGGCCCCAATGTTTTCATACATGGGAGTGCGGAATAGCCATCCATCCAATCGTGGTTCGAAATAATCATACCCGCGAACAGGGATAAATTCATTTTGAATGTTGAAGGAAAACCACTTCCTGGTCATCAGTCCAATATTCCAGTTCACACCTGCACCGGTGAAGGTGCTGGGTTCATAAAGATTGTCGTACCAGAATTCAAAATTGCTCCACATCCTGTTGAACGGGCCAAAGGGTTCGTAGATATTATAGCCCATCCACGCCCAATAAGTTTGTTGGTTGGGGCTGGAGAGGAAGCCGAGATCATTGGGATCATAATGTGTGCTTTCAGTATTTGTTCCGAGGCTCCAGTTCCAGTTGCCACTTATTTTATCCAGGCTCATGTTGTAGGTAAAACCATTTTCTGTTTCCGGATCGTTCCAGTTAAATTTCTGGTTGAATGCTCCGCTTCCACTAATACCATAAGAATTTTTTTTGTTGCGAAGCTGGAATTGTGTTCCGGTCACATTGGCATCGTAGAAAGCACCATCGCGCAGCACGTTCGTGTTGATGAGTGAAACAAAACTGTTGTTCTTCAGGTTTTGATCGAATACCAGGATATTGTAGTTCGAAAGCGGATGAGTTTCTTCTTCGCGGGTTTCGTTGGTTTCCTCATTTCTTATTTCAGCATAGGCAGGCGCAGTTACCGAATTGAAAAAACCAATCCCCAAACCGTTTTTCATGCGCCCCGAAATTTTTGTTGCGTTGTAGAGTTGAGTTTCTCTTGGGGCATGATGGAGATATTCCGTGGAATCCATCGCAGGAACATAATCCCATGTGTAAGGTATCTGGCCGATTCTCCTGCTGTAAAAAATTCCAGCCTTACTGAAAAGTTCCGTTCCTTCGGTAAAGAATTGCCTGTTCTCATCAAAGCGGACTTCAAACGGAGTAGTGTTAAGAATCAGGGCATCACTTATCGTTTGCCCGAAGTCGGGAATCAATGTTGCATCAAGGGTGAATGCTTCACTGAGACCAATCTTTACATCCATACCGGCATTGTAACTGGTGGTAGCTCCCGTTACAGGAAGTAACTCACTTTCCACCACATCGGCATAAGCAGAAGCGTATGGATAGAAAAACAAACGCAGCGGTGGCTTGATGTTTTTTATTCCGGTGAGGGTTCCCATTTGGGTCATGAATCCCGGAATTTCAGGATTCACTCCGCGCCAGAAAGCATGCTCGCGATGCCTGCGCACTTCCCGCACGAAGTTGATGTCCCATACTTGCTCTGCCACATCAGGAAAACGAATCGCTGCAAACGGAATCCGGTATTCCGCAGTCCATCCCTGTTCCGTAATTTCCGTTTTGCATTCCCACACTGCATTCCACGACACGTCTTCGCCACCGCCATCACCATTCTGTAATCCCTCGCGCGCATCGAACTGTTCACCCAGGGGACTCACAGCGAATGTGAAGCCGTTGATTCCGTCCTTGTAGCATCCGAATGTTACTCCACAGTAATCGCTATTGCCATCACTATCCCTCCCGGTAAGCTGTGTGAGAATGCTGTCGGGTTCAGTATCATAATTCATAAACGCTATGTAAATGGCTTCATCATCATAAACCAGCTGTACTTCTGATTTCTGCGATTGCCGTTGGCCGGGCGATGGGCGGTCTGAAATAAAATCGGTTGCTTTGGGTGCAGTCATCCAACATGCATCATCGAACTGGCCATTGATTCTGGGTGGCTGATTGCATCGCTGCGCTTCCAGTGATTTATGTTCGAACTGTGCGCTCATTTGTGTTGCACACAAAAGCACTGAAGCTAGCAGTAAATTTTTGATCGGTAGCATACCTCGGAGGTTTGTTAAGGTGGCCGAAAGTATTGGTGACATCCTTTCACGTTGGTATGGCGCGGTTAAGAGTTGTTAATGCAATGCTCGGAATTGGATAGTTGGAACAATGTGCAGATAAGCGGAAATGAAATGATTTCCTCAACCTCCATAAATTTCGAAAGCCCGCGACCTTTCGGCACACGGGCTTTCTACTTTGACCAAGTAAATTGGTCTCCACCCTATATCTATCGCACTACTAATTTCTCCTCACTGGTTTTGCCACTTAGGGTGTACCTGATAAAATAGATACCAGATGGCAAAGGGTGTTTGAACTTGTACTCGCTCCTCATGCCCTGAGGCATTTCTGACAGATTAATTGTTTCAATCAAACTTCCGGAAGAACCAAAAATTTCAAGGTCTTTAACGTTGCCGCTTTCAGGAAGGTTTCCAAAATCAAGAATTATTTTTTGGCCATCGGATGGATTAGGATAGATGTCGAGAAGCGAGGTGTCATCATTTGCTTCCGGCACTCCCACCAATTCGGATAAGGCGAACGAACATGCATCGCTCCACTCGCCCCAGATAAATCCGACACGCACGCGCACTTGTAAATTGTAAGTGGTGAAAGGCTCTAACAACATTCCGGAAATCAATTCCAGTTCATTTACAAAAGTGAAGGGTGTCCAGTCATAATCGGGACCTGTGATGTGCCAATCGTACAATTGAGCATCAGCCACTGCATTGCAGGTAAGTACGTAGCCGAGATTTATTCCTGTAACGCCACAATCCTCCTGCACAATTTGAGGTGTGGGAATTTCATCGGCAATACCAATAAGGCATGAGTTGCCAAATGGTCCCCACATTCCATCGTACTGAACTTTTATAGTAACAAATGCAGTGACTCCCCAGGTCAATCCATTAATCATAGAAAAGCCGATATAGTTTTGAAGTGAGAGCACTTCATCCATAAGGTCGCCCGATGTGTTGGTGATTTTCCAATGGTACATCTGCGCACCTGGAACCGCAACACAAAAAATTCCACCATCGAGGTCAAATCCTTCCACGTTGCATTCCACATCAATAAGTTGTGTGGTGGGTAGGACCACTTCACAATCAAAGGGTATAACAATGCTTTGGGTTGTAGTGCATCCGTTGCCATCCGCCACACCTACATCGTAATCGCCCGCAGATAAATCGCTCACGGACATTCCCACCACTCCATTGGACCATTGTGCAACGTAGCCCGGAGTTCCGCCCATTATGTTCACCGTAGCCGCACCATCGGAACCCGCGCACGATTCACCGCTCACCAATTCGCAGGTGGCAACAAGTTGTGAAGGTTCCACAATGGTGATGGTTTCATTTTCATCGCATCCATTTTGGTCCGAAGCGGTTACCATGTACGTGCCTTCCGCAAGAGCCGCCACATAACTGTTGAGCGTACCGTTGCTCCACGCGTAGCTTAATATCCCTGTGCCACCTAATGCGGTTGCCGAGGCTGTGCCATCACTCAAGTCATGGCATGAAATATCTGTCTTGAAAACAGCAAGAGATACTGCGGATGGTTCGCTCAGCGAAAAAGAATAATCGCCCGAGCATCCTTCTGTATCCTCAACCTCAACAGAATAATTTCCTGCACCCAGGTTGTTGATGGATGGTGAAGAGAAACCGTTGCTCCATTGGTAACTATAGTTGCCAGTTCCCCCGAAAACATTCACGGATGCACTTCCATCACCGGAACCCGCGCACGAAATTGCTTCAACAGTTGCGAACACGGAGAGGCTTTCACTTTGTGTAATGATGAAAGATGTTTCATTTGAACAATCATGCGCATCGGATAATGTGACCGAATAATTGCCTATACCCAAATTGTTTACTGAATTTCCTGTAGAGCCATTGCTCCATTCAACAGTGTACGGTGATGTGCCACCTGATGGATTTACGCTAGCCGAACCGGAAACATCCTCACATGCAATATCAAAATCAGTGAGATTCGTTGTGAGCGCTGCCGGTTGCGTAATAGTGTAGCCTTGTTGCTCGGTGCATGAGTTAGCATCGGAAATGGTAACGGTGTAATTGCCTGGTGGCAAATTATTCAGTTGCTGTGAAGTGGAACCATTGCTCCACGCATAATTCAGCGCCCCTGTTCCACCCGCACCTTGCGAGTATATAAAGCCATCAGCAAGACCATTGCACGTCACCTGAGTGATGCTCGCAGTGGCGGTGATATCAACCGGGTTGGTAAGTGATTTCGTTTTGATGCGAATGCATCCGTTCGCATCGGTTGAAGTAAGTGTGTAGGAACCTGCCACAAGATTTGAAATGTTTTGTGTGCTTTGTCCGCTGTTCCACGAAAAAGTGAAAGGAGAATTTCCGGAGATAGTCGTAACTATATTTCCATTGTTGCCTGCATAACAAGCAGGATGAGTTTCGGTGAGTGTCACAAAAGGGAGCGTGTTCACGGTAACACAATTCATACACACATAAGTGCTGGTTCCATAAGCGTTAGTGGCAACAAGTGTCACATCAAAAGATCCCACTGATCCAAACGAAATGTTTTGCGGATTTTGTTGCGATGATGTTGCGGGCGAACCGCCTTCGAAAGTCCAACTCCAGCTAACTGGTGCATTGATGCTGGTGTCATTAAAGTCCACTTCACCATTGGGGCAAATAGTATTATCGGCAATCGAAAAGTTGGCAGTAGGAGCTTCGCCATCAGAAATTATTTCTTCGAGGCAGAAATCATTTGAAACTTCTTCGCCCCAGTTGTCTTCTTCATAAACCAGTTGATAGTCCTCACTGTCGAAGAGCGTAAAATCTCCGCTTGTAAATCCCTGACCATCTCCGTAGCTGTCGAAAAAAGTGAGCGTATAACATCCGGCAGGAATGCAAATGTTTTCTTCAATATCAAGACCCTGTTGAAAGTTTACATAGGGGCCGCCTTCAGCCACAATCACTCCATCCACATCAGTTATTTCCCAGGTGTTCTCGGTTCCGTAGTTGTCAAGTTCAACAAGAAGAACAGCAGTGGAACCGGAGGTGATGGAGTAGCTGCCGGATTCTTGATCGTTGGAAACGTTTTGATCAGTAACGCCATTAGGTAGTGCTGTCCAGGCAAAGAATAAATGTGCTCCTGCCGAAGATGTGATGTTGGGCAAGCTGACATTAACCGATGTTCCGGTGGCAAGATTTCCGGTCCAATTGTAAGTGTTGTTTCCTGTGCCATCAAGGTTATAATGTATGGTGCAAGAGGTGAGTGCATTGCTTCCGAAGTTGGTCAACGAAACATCGGGGGTGAGAACAGCATTGCAACTTGATCCGGTGGGAGAGTTGATGTAAGAAATACCACAATCAAAATCAGAAACCGACTCGCAACCCAGAGAAGTCAACAACCCTGCACGATCATTTTCCAGCGTGGTGCGCATCCTAACTTTCTGTCCTTCGCCAAACATGTTCTTGCATGTTTCTGGTGTGTAGTCCATGTAATTTTCAACCTGCTGTGTGTCGGAACATTGTGGGTTGTTACATGAACCATTCAAAGGGGTGACTGGTGTATCGCACACTTTATCGCCCGCTGTGGAGCAATTGAGTTCGGGATCGCAGTCATCAGTGAGGTGAAACGTGTGATACAATCCGAAGAAATGTCCCGCCTCATGCGTTAATGTTCGGTTCATGTCCGTATTTAATTTCAGGTTGCCCACAGTGCCAAATGCATTATGCAATACCACGATGCCATCAATGGGATTGTTAATGGGGAAATAAGCATAGCCCTGAATTCCACCTAACGCATTGTTGTCTTCAATTTCATTCACAATCCAGATATTCATGTACTCCTGTCGCGGCCATGTACTCAGTTCTTTTACATCTTCCTCCACTGCTCCGGTACCACCGGTGGCTTCAATTCCCTGATCGGCATATAGTGGAATAACTGATCCATCCACCCGCACAATTCCTGTGGCGGGTTGGCCATCTGGATCGCGTTGTGCCAGGCAAAATTCAATTCCAATATCCACACCCGCACCATCACCATTGGTTCCAGCCATGTGGCGGAAGTCTTCGTTCAAGGCTGTGATAGCGGAGAAAATCTGATCATCAGAAATGTTGCTTCCTGTGCCCACTGCTTCACCTTCATGAACAATGTGCACTACTACTGGAATAACATAAATGTCGTCCGTTCGGTCAGCAGGATTAAGAGCCATCTGTGCTGCTATAGCCTGTTCCATGTACATGTAGCTACGTGCAAATTGTGCATTGGTGAGCAGGAGCTGGTCGTTCTTGTCGTCCGATGCACAAGTGTTTTGTGCGTGAGTGACAATGGCAGCGCAAGACAGAAAGAGTGCGCTAAAAATTTTCCAGGTTTTCATTTTTATAAAGTGTTTGGAGGTTTCTTTTTTACTGGCTGGGGGTAATTGATATTGTATCCATCACCACAAGTTTCTTAGATAGTTCGTTGAAAAAAGAGGTGTTTACTTGTATTGAACTCTTTTGGTTACAAACAGGGTGTTACGGATGTGATGATGTGGCGATATGATGATGCTGACCACGCTATGTGGCGTGGGAAGTCCCGATTTCAGTCGGGATGCCGATGTCCACGCTGAGGTGCGGTGACTACACCTATCGCGAGAGAATTACTTCTCCAATAGTATTCGTGATTGCTGCATGGTGCTACCAAGAGTTGCCCTCAGCCTACTCTTATTTAACCGCCTACTTTTTTTAGGCATGATGGATTGGATTTTCAAAAAAGAAATCCACATTAACCATTCTTCAGCCAAGCTTCCATCAACTTTGCCCTTGCAATGCATCTCCCCCGTGTAGTTTCATAGAAGTCACAAAGCAGAGATCATGTAAACAGTACAGGATCTGCGCTCAACGCAAACTTTCTTTGAGAGATGAAATAGAAAAAATGTACAATCAGGAAATGTTAGAAGAAGAACTCATAGAAGTCATAGGTGCCCGCGAGCACAACCTCAAAAACATTGATGTAAACATTCCGCGAAACAAACTTGTGGTGATCACCGGTTTGAGTGGCAGCGGAAAATCATCGCTTGCGTTTGATACCATTTATGCAGAAGGCCAAAGGCGATACATCGAAACCTTCGGTGCGTATGCGCGGCAGTTTATTGGCGAAATGGAACGGCCCGATGTGGACAAAATCAATGGCCTCTCCCCTGTTATTTCCATCGAACAGAAAACCGTAAGCCGCAATCCGCGCTCAACTGTTGGAACTATCACAGAGATTTATGACTTCCTTCGATTGTTGTATGCCCGTGCAAGCGATGCTTACAGTTATGTGACTGGAGAAAAGATGGTGCGCTACACCGATGACCAGATAGTGCAACTCATCAACGAAGAATATGCAGGAGAAAAAATTATTGTTCTTGCGCCATTGGTGAAAGGAAGGAAAGGACACTACCGCGAACTGTTCGAAAGCCTGATGAAGCAAGGCTACCTGCGAGCAAGAATTGATGGTGAAGTGTTGGAGATGTCAAAGGGAATGAAACTGGATCGCTACAAGATTCATGATATTGAGTTGGTCATTGACAGGCTGAAAGTGGACGAGTTCCGGCAAAGCCGCAAAGCGAGTGCACAGACACCAAAAGGAAATGAAGAAGCAAGCGCTGAAACGCAACGCATTCGGCAAACTGTAAACACCGCATTGCGTTTAGGCAAAGGAAGTTTGATGGTATCGAAGCATGGAGAAAATCTAATCGAAAAAAAATCGGCTAAAGGAAAACGCGCTGCTTCTCCCTCTCCTTTGGAGGGGGTCGGGGTGAGGTTTTTCTCCCGCCACCTCATGTGCCCCACCTCCGGCATTTCTTATTCCGAACCGGAACCCAATCTTTTCTCTTTCAATTCGCCCTATGGTGCGTGTCCGCATTGCAATGGTTTGGGGGAAGTGGCCGAAGTGGATTTGGATAAAATTATTCCAAATCCGAAGTTGAGCATTAAGAAAGGTGGAATAGTTCCGCTGGGCGAAGCCAAAAACAATTGGACCACCACACAAGTGGAGGCGGTGCTGAAAAAGTTTGGCTGCGATTTGAACACCCCAATTGATGACATGGACGATGAAGTTGTGAATGCCATTCTTTACGGAACAGAAGAATTGATTGAAGTAACCTCTTCGCTCAACTACACCTACCCGATGAAGTTTGAGGGAATTATTGCGAGCATTGAACGGCAGGTGGAAGAAGAAACATCTCCGGGATTGCGCAGATGGGCGGAAAGTTTCATGAACAAGATGTCCTGTCCTGAGTGTAAGGGTTCACGGTTGAAAAAAGAAGCACTCTACTTCCGCATTGCGAACAAAAACATTCATGAGCTTGCTTCGATGGGCATGAAAGAACTCGCTAAATGGTTTGAGGGAGTGGAATACAAAATGACCCAGCGTCAGCTTGCGATTGCAACCGAACCGTTGAAAGAAATCAGGAACCGAATTCGTTTTCTCCTTGATGTTGGGTTGGAATACTTGACCATAAACCGCAGTGCGAAAACATTGAGTGGTGGTGAAGCACAGCGTATCCGACTCGCAACTCAAATCGGTTCTCAGCTCGTTGGGGTGTTGTACATACTTGATGAACCATCTATCGGACTTCATCAGCGCGACAACCACAAACTGATTCAATCGCTGAAAAATTTGCGCGATGGAGGCAACAGTGTGATCGTTGTTGAACATGATCGCGACATGATGCTGGAAAGCGATCATCTGATCGACATAGGGCCGGGTGCAGGCATTCATGGTGGAAGAATCATTACCGAAGGCCATCCCAGGAATCTTTTGAAGGGTGAAAGCCTTACTGCAAAATATCTGCGTGGTGAAGTGCGGATTGAAATTCCCAAAGAGCGCAGAAAGGGCAACAAAAAATTTCTGATACTTGAAGGAGCAGTTGGACACAACTTGAAGGATGTTCATTTAAAAATCCCGCTCGGAAAATTCGTGTGCATAACAGGAGTGAGTGGCAGCGGAAAATCTTCGCTGATAGAACACACACTTTATCCGATTCTCAATTCACACTATTTCAACGGAGTCAAAAAACCCCTTGAATACAAAAGGATAAAGGGACTTGAACATCTTGATAAAGTGATTGAGATTGACCAAAGCCCGATTGGGAGAACGCCCCGAAGCAATCCGAGCACTTACACCGGAATTTTTACCGACATCAGGAATCTTTATTCCAATTCACCTGAATCAAAAATTCGCGGCTACCAGCCGGGACGTTTTTCTTTCAACGTGGTTGGGGGCCGTTGTGAAACATGCAGAGGTGCCGGAGTGAAAACCATCGAGATGAATTTTTTACCCGATGTGATGGTGCAATGCGAGACATGTAACGGAAAACGATACAATCGAGAAACACTTGAAATCCGATACAAGGGAAAAAGCATTTCAGACATTCTCGACATGACGGTTGACCATGCAGTGGAGTTCTTCGACAATTTTGCGAGAATCAAAAATGTGGTGAGGACACTTCAAGACGTGGGACTTGGTTACATCACTCTTGGCCAACATTCCACCACACTCAGCGGTGGCGAAGCACAACGTGTAAAACTGAGTACCGAACTTGGCAAGCGCGACACTGGAAATACGATTTACATTCTTGATGAACCGACTACTGGTCTCCATTTTCAGGATGTGCAATTGCTTATCAATGTGCTCAATCGTTTAGTGGACAGAGGCAACACTGTTCTTGTGATTGAACACAACATGGACATCATCAAAGTTTCAGACCACATCATTGACCTTGGCCCTGAAGGTGGAGATGCCGGTGGCAAGATTGTGGGCGAGGGAACACCGGAAGAAGTGGCGAAAGTGAAAGAGAGTTGGACGGGCAAGTATTTGAAGGGAGAGTTGAAATAGGTTCAATCTACTTTTTCAAATGAGCATTCAACAAATCATTACTGAAATCCAACTCCTGCCAATTGACCAAAGACTGAAAGTTGTTGAAGAGACCGTGAAGTCAATCAAGCAAAAGGAGATTCGTCAACAAATGTCTCTTCCGGCCGAGTCGTTTCAGGAGGAGTACAAAACGAACAAGGAGTTGACAGCATTCAGCAAACTCGATTTCTTTCGTCCACTTTCTTTGGCTTAACAGTTGCAAATTCGCCACACAAATCTTTGTGGTATGAAAAGACTTTTACCCTTTCAATCTGTTTTATTTCTTCTTCTCCTCATCGCTTGCTCACCTGCAAAAAAGCTGATGAAGGAAGCTGCGACATTCGAGAATGGCGGCCTGCGCAAAGAGGCTTATGAAAAATACAATACCGTTTATACCGGCTGGGGAAAGGCTGAAGCGCGCGTGGGCATGAAGCGAGTGGCACAATCCATTCTCAACGAAAAATTGTCTGCTGCAAGAATGAGTTGCCTGAGTGGCAACTATGAAAACGCATTGTCGCTTTATGAAGATGCTTTTGCTTTCGAAAACCAGATGACCGAGCTGGAATTGCAGAGCGGAAGCATTGCCCGCGAAAACTACATGCAGTGCCGAAACGACTACATTGATTTCCTTTACCGTACTGCCGAAGAACATGTGTTCAGCGAAAATTTCGAGTCAGCACACCGACTCATTAACAAGATATTTTATCTTGATCGCAACAACAAGATGGCACAATACCTCTCCGTGATGTGCGATATTCTTCCCAACTACAATGCAGGTCTTCGTGCAATGGAGTTGGGCATGTACCGCGATGCATACATCTACTTTAACGAGGTGAACCTTATTGATGCCGGATACAAAGACACGCGAACTTTATTGGCTGCATGTCTTGAACAGGCCAGTTTCACTATCGCTTATGTTCCCATCAATAATCATCAGGTGGATGACGCAGTAGAGAGTGTCCTCAGCACCACAATCAAATATCAAATCCTGAAACTTGATGATCCGTTTATTCAACTCGTTGAAAGGGAAAATCTTGACCAACTGATCACGGAGCAGATGAACACCATGGATGGAATTTTTGATGAAAGCACCGTTATCGAAGCCGGCAAACTCATGGGCTCACGCTACATAGTTTTGGGAGAAGTTATTTCCTACTCAAATGATCTTGGCAGGATGAAAGAACAAGTGAAGAAGGGTTATCTCGGAAATAATGTAAGTTCAAAAAAAATTAAGTACAACCAATTTGAACAATCGAGAAAGCTGAACGCCACCTTTCGCTACCAACTAGTGGATGCAGAGACCGGGCGCATCTACGCCACCGAAACAATTCCAATTATTGAAAATGACAAGGTGGTGTGGACCGACTTCGAAGGCGACCACTCCCTTATCTACCCTGGCGAATGGAAATGGCAATTGATAACCAGCAAGGAAGATCTGGTGAACTTTGACGCCCGTGACCTGCTGCAATCGCAATTCAAAGCGAAGCGCGACCCAAAATCAGAAATGGAATTGCGAATGATAATGCTTGAATTTATCGGGATGAAAGTGGCCAGTGCCGTGAGCAGTTTCAGGCCGTGAGGTTTAGCTCGCAGTTGTTCGGGAAAATTGTTCATGCAATTTTACAATCTGCGGCACGATGAGTTCACGATCATCGTTCACCAATTCAATCGAAATAAATTTTCTTTTTTCTTCGTCAGACCATTGATGCTTCATGCGGTTGCGCACTGCCTCTTCAGAAACGCCATCGCGCTTTATCACTCTTGCAATTCGCAATGCTTCCGGTGCGGTGACAAGTACTATTTCATCACAATCTTTATGTGCATCGCTCTCGATAAGTATTGCGGCTTCGCGAATGATATAAGATTTGCTCACGTGTTGTTCTGCCCAATGAGTGAATGCCTTTCGCACGGCAGGATGAACAATGGCGTTGAGTTGTTTCAGTTTTTCATTGTCCGAAAAAACAATCTGTCCTAGTTTTTTTTTATCAAGGAGATCATTTGAGAAAACTTCATTCCCAAAAATTTCTTTCACGCGATACAGGATTTCCGCATCGGCATCATAGATTTTCCTCGCCACGTCATCAGCATAAAAAACAGGAACTCCCAAAGCCTCAAACACTTTTGCCATTGTTGATTTTCCACTGCCTATGCCGCCCGTAAGCCCAATTATTTTCACCATGCAAACAAACAACAGAAAAGATTGTTGAAAATCGAAGGCTTAATGTTCCAGCCTGCAGCGCTCAACTTTCGACCTGCAGCGTTTAACCCTACAACTTTAGCTTTGCCCCCATGTCTCATCTTATAGCACCATCGATTCTCAGCGCTGATTTTGCAAACCTCCAGCGCGACATTGAAATGATAAACCAAAGCGAAGCCGATTGGTTTCACATTGATGTAATGGATGGAGTTTTTGTCCCTAATATTTCTTTCGGGATGCCGGTGATAAAAGCAATCAAGAAACACGCAAAAAAACCATTGGACGTTCACCTGATGATGGTCCAGCCCGAGCGTTACATCAAAGATTTTAAAGAAGCGGGTGCCGATATTCTTACGGTGCACTACGAAGCCTGCCCCCACCTGCACCGCACCATTCAAATGATAAAAGCGGAAGGCATGAAAGCGGGTGTGGCGCTCAATCCACATACTCCTGTTACGGTTTTGCAAAACATAATTGCTGACCTTGACATGGTGCTGGTAATGGCTGTGAATCCCGGCTTTGGCGGACAGTCATTTATCGAAGGTACTTATAGCAAGTTGATTGATTTAGACGAAATGCGGAAAGAGCTATTCCTCAAAAATTTATTGCTGGAAGTGGATGGAGGTGTAAATGATATAAACACAAGCAAACTGGTGGAACAGGGTGCCAATGTGCTGGTAGCCGGCAATTATGTTTTTGCGCACAAAAATCCGATTGAAGCAATTAGGGGTTTGAAGAGGGGATGAACATTTTTCTGCGCATTGCTTATGAATAATTATCCAGCTGCTTCCATCACATCAACTCTTTACTCAGGATGTTCTAATTCCACCTTGCTTTCGCGTATGCTTCGCTGAGTTAGGCGTTCATCATTACTAAAAGTGTTACCCATTACTCTGCAAACTCCCCCAATCCTACCACCAGCGGATCGAAAACAAACCGCTGGCAAAGCACTACATCGCGTGGTTCTACCACACCGAAGAAATACTCCAGGTCTTGCGGCACCAGGTTTCCGCCTTCATCCCACACATCTTTTGTAGCGCGTTTCCAATAGAGTTCAATTTGCTTTTGTTCACCTGCTTCATTCAGGACGGAAAGAGAAACCAGTGGTGAGGTTTTCAATAGTGAGTCTTCCTGCAAAGCGGTGAGGTAAGAGTTGAAAGTTTCGAAGTGAATTTTTTTGTAGTTGAGCAAATAATTCTTTAAAGCAATTGTGTCGTATTGAGGAATAATTTTATCGGTGCCGTCCATCAGCATCAAATCATTTCCACCGCCATACTTCACAGAAAATGAATTGGCGGGTTGGTTGTGAAAGGTGACGCGGAGTTCCGAAAATTCGAGGTCAGGATATTCAAACACACCTGTGTATCGCCAATCATCTTCCTCGGCATGAAAGCGTGTGGACAAGAACCCAGTGAAGCCTTCCATCACCACGATATATGGCTCAGGTGACATGCCCTGGCCAGGAATTTCAAGCACCATATAAGTACCGGTGTGTTCAGGTGTGGCGGTGCCTACGTAATAAATTTTCGAGGGTTTATCGCTACCATTTTGATACACCTCTACCTTTTTTCCTGCCGCTGTAATCATCTTAATTACGTTTTCCTTCGCTGTGGTCATCACGGAAGAACGCGCTTTCATCCGATTAAATGTTTTGAGGAGCAATTGCACAGGTTCGTGCTTCGCCCAATACTTATCGTTGAGTTTCCACAAGCGGCTGCCTGGAGTTTTCTCAAGGGTCACCGCCCGCTCTTTAGTATCTGTAATAAAAATTTTAGTGATTGATGCGGTGTCCTCAATCGCAAATTGCGACAGGGGTTCGCCTGCAAGCGTGCTGGTTGAATTTCTCTTCCATGCAAAAAATGCAACAGCACCCAATGCAAGAAGAACAATAAACAGGATGAGATTTTTTTTCATGACGAGCTATCTAACCATTGCCCAGCGTTTTTTTCTCCACCACAACAGGAATATGCCAAAGCCAAGTACAAGTACAAGAGGCAAAACCATGTTGAGTATTTTCCATGAAGCGCCATCGGCAAGAATTTTTGCACCATTGAGCTTTCGCAATTCGATCGTGCGGGAGCGCACGGAAATAAGCGCTTTATCATCCAGCAAATAGTTCATGCAGTTGAGCAGAAATTCGCGGTTATCGTAAATCACACGTTTGGCATACCTGTCATATCCCAGCGCAATGGGTTGCCATCCTTGAGGGCCTTCTGTGGTTTTGTTGCGTACCACATCTCCATCGCTTATCACAATCATTGCAGTGTTACTGCTTTTTTCGCGGTAAGCAAATTCAGCACTTCGTTTTAGCGAATCGGGGAGCAGTTGCGATACGGCAGAATTGAACTCGCCTTCCATCAGCAACGCAATGATGTGCGGTGTGGCCTCAGGAAAATAATCGGCACCCATACTCACTATCGCAGAGTTCACCCGAACGGGAGTGCGCAATTCCTTTGAAAACTCAGAAGATGAGAGCAGCGGAAACTTTCTCACCGTTGCATTTTCTCCCACAGTGTCAATACTGCTTGTAAATTCAGTGAGTATTGGATCGAGATTGGCAACAATGGGATGTGCGTTTTCCCCAGCCATCAAAAGTGGTGAGTAATACCAATCGAAATACTGCATGTTGCGCTGGTTGCCCATGGGGCCGGCATCCATCCCAATCAATGCACACTGTCGATCAATAATCATATTGCGATTAAGCCGGCAGCCGTATTCGTAAAGCATTTCGTACAATTTCATCTCGTTGCTGGTAGCCATGGTTTCCTGGTTTGTGCGCAGGCTATCGAGGTCGGTAAGAAGGGGGTCAATCAACCAAAGCACACGCCCGCCATTCATTACAAACTGGTCTATGATTACACGATCTTTAAGACTGAAAACAGAATCGGGTTTTGCGATTACAATCGCATCGAATTTGTTTACGCGTTTTGCCATGCCCTCCATTTTATCGGTGAGCACATTGAGTCTTCCATCGAGTGTCACAAAGTCAATGGCGTAAGATTCTTCGAGGCCGGAAGCAAAATCAGCCACTTCAATATCGGCCAATTCACCGTGACCTTGCAGAAAGGCAATGGCGGGTTTTTCATTGCGTGTGAGTTTTCTAAGATTGCTGGCCAATTCAAATTCAAGTGCGTTCACTGATGAGTTCACCATCATTTCTGATGGTTGTGAAAGTTCGCTCTTGAAAAACTGAACGGGTATTTGTTTGCCCTTGTATTCTATGATGGCTGCCGGCCAGATGGTCTTGAACTCCTTGGCACCTGCATCGCTATAAGACAACCGAGTGAAGCGCAAACCCTGCTCGTACAATGCTTCTTCCATCTCAGCAATGGTTTTTTCGTCACCACTTGCATAGGGGTCAATGAATTCATATTCCACCTGTCCGTGACTATAATCGCGAAATTCACTGAGCCGCTCACTCACGTTTTGTTCAAGCCTTTTAAATGATGCAGGAAACTCACCGTGCAGATAACAGCGCACGAAAACTTTTTCATCCAGCGAGTCGAGCATCTCAATGGTTGCATCGGTAAGAGAGTGACGATTTTCCGAGGTCAAATCAATCTTGAAAAAAACAAACGACAGCAGGAAAGCCAGCACAAGCACAATGGCTGTACTTAACAAAAAGCGGGTGATGTCGTTGCGCTTATTCTGATTCATAGTATTCGGAGTGCTTCGATGTTACTATTCATTTTGGCTTTTGCTTATTGCTTATTGGCCATTGCCTATTGCCTATTGAACTCACCATTTCCTCGTTTGAAGAATTAATCGTGTCATGATGACGAACAACGTTACCAGCGCAACGAAGTACACCACATCGCGCGAGTCAATAAGTCCAAGGCTCAGTGATGCGTAGTGCTCCTGCATGCCAATGCTCATGATAAAACTATCGAGCGAACCGAAAAGGTCAAACGTTCCGAGCGACTGGAATCCAGCAAACATGAAAAAGCAAAGCATTGCAGCCAGCAGAAAACTCACAATCTGGTTATTCGTGATAGCGCTTGCGAAAATTCCAATAGCAACATATCCCGCAGCAAGCAACACCAACCCGATGTACGATCCCCACACTCCGCCACCGTCCACATTTCCCACAGGATCTCCGAGCAGATAAACAGTGAGGAAATAAATAAGGGTAGGAACCAGCGCCATGATCACGAGCAACAAACCTGCAAAATATTTTGCAAGAATGATATGCACATCGCCCAGCGGTTTGGTGAAAAGCAGTTCTATTGTTCCTGTTCTTTTCTCCTCGGCAAACGAGCGCATGGTGATGGCAGGAATGAGGAACATGAAAACCCATGGTGCTATGTAGAACAACGTGTCCAAACCAGCATAGCCCATTTCCAGCGTGTTAAACTCTCCCGGAAACACCCACATGAACAACCCCATGAGCAACAGAAAAACACAGATGACCACATAGCCAATCAGTGAACTGAGGAAACTGCGGATTTCTTTTTTGAGAAGGGCGATCATTTTTTGATGTGCCGATATGTTGATGCTGAGTGAAACGAAGTTCCCATTTTTCTTCGGGATGCTGATGAGAGTGCACTCGGCAATACATAAAGCAGACGGGCAAATCTATGTGTAGGCTTTGGGGCAGGTGTGTTCAACAAGTGTACTTATTCACAACGTTTCAGGAATTCTTTCAGGTGAGAGATAGTACACGGATTACATCCGCTCCTTGTACAGAAATCTTTTCTGTGAACTTTCAAACGGGCGATAGATGTAATATACCCAACCATCGCGGATTTTGATTTTCTCAGCGTAGCGGTGATAGAGTTCGAAAGATTCACTGGGCACTCCCGTTTTGGTATCAATGTGTTTCAGGACAGTGAAGCCATTCCTGTTGTAGTAGGTGTACACATCATCAGTCGAGATATCCTTCATCACCTTGCCACTCCACCTTTCGGGTTTGGGTACTTTATGGTATTGAATGAGGAGTGAATCAATGGCTTGTCCGTGGCTATCGTATTTCAATAATTTGTCGTGATGATGGTCGAAGATGAGCAGCGTGTCATTCTGCACAATCATGGGCGCATTTAGTGGTTCGTAGTAATTGGAATTCTGGAAGCCGCTCATGTAGGCAGCTACAATCTCTTTGTCAATTCCTGTTTTTAACTCGTAGCGAAATGCAGCAAGCTTGTCTCGCGGGTGCAGGTATTTGAACTCGCTGCGGAACATGCGCATCATTTCTTCATCCACCATGTAGCGCAGGAGTTGCACACTTGAATCCGTAGTGTTGAAAGCATAGTATTCAAACGCGGGATAGTCGGGATTGTAGCTTGACAGTATTGTTTTGGTGCCAATGGTGTCTATCACAGGTCTATAGGAATTCTCAAAGTCTTCCCGGTCAATGATTGATAGCTCTGGCACATTACTCTGAATAGAAACTGCATAAACGTTTTTCTTTCCTTCCAGAAATGCTTCGCTGAAATAGTCCGTGTACATTCCAGTGGCTTCTTCGGGAACGGTGCACGAAGTTTCTGTTGATCCAGTGGAAGAAATAAAACGCACTTCGCAGCCTGAGTAATAGGTCTCCTTGCTTTCAGTGTCGCGTTTCCATCGGTCTTCTTTTTCATAGGTGAGGAGGAGAAGTCCTTCATCAGCAAATGCAAAGTCTGCCACGTTCAGTTGTTCACTACTCCACACGGTTTCCACTCTCACAGCGTGAATGGTTGGTCCGATTAACTCCAACCATTCTGTCACCAGCGGTATTACCAGTTCTTGTTTTGAGCTAAGGTTGACTGCGACCTCCTTTTCGCTGAAGCCAAGAAGTTGGACAACAAGAACAACTTCCAGTGGAATGTTGGAAACATCAATAATGAATGTTCCGTTTTCATCTGTGTTCGTTTGAAATGATGTTCCCTTCACAACCACCCTTGCCCCTTCAAGCGGAACTAAGGTGGAGTCTTCCAACACCACACCTTGGATGCGATAGTCCTGCTGCGCTGCAAGTGCAACGCTGCAAGTCATGAAGTACATTACAACTATCCAACGCATCATCTTCTTAATTCAGGGATGCACAAGTTCATCAATTCCACATTTGAAAATAAAAAAAAGCGAAGAAAGTACTCTCCGCTTTTCACTGATTATTTCATTTCAGAACGCATGAGTTCCTCTCGCATGGAGCGGGAATAAGGCTGCGCAAAGGAATAAATGTCAAGAACTATTCAATCCGGTGATTCCATCCGTGGATATCCGGAACGAGCCCGTGTTTCAATAAGTCCAGTTCCTTCCGAACCTTCGGTGCAAATTCCCATTGCTCTGATGGGCGCAAATCGTAATTCACACCAAGGTAACCGATGGTGCGTATGGGTGCAACGGTAGCCGCAGTACCTGCACCAAATGCTTCATCCAGTTTTCCTTCCTTTAAGAGGTCGGTAATTTCTTTAACGGAAACTTTGCGCTCCTGTACTTCATATCCCCAGTCGCGGGCGATGGTGAGTACGGAATCGCGAGTCACACCATCAAGAATAGAATCACTCACTGTTGGTGTCATCACGATGTTGCCTGCCTTGAAAATGACATTCATGGTCCCGCTCTCTTCAAAGTATTCATGCGAGTGTCCGTCCGTCCACAATACTTGGTGGTAGCCTTCTTCCTGTGCTTTTTTAGTCGGCCAAAGTGATGCGGCATAATTACCGGCAGCTTTTGCATGACCGGTTCCGCCCTTCGATGCGCGTGTGTAATTGTTTTCGATTTTCACTTTAAGCTCGCCACTGTAATAACGAGCAACAGGAGAAGTGAAAATAAAAAGCATATAGGTTTCGGACGGCCTCACTCCCACGTATTCGTCAGTGGCGAACAACACAGGACGGATGTAGAGTGACTCGCCTTCGCTGGAAGGAATCCATTCGCGATCGAGCCTTACCAGTTCAGTAATGGCATCCATAAACATGTCCTTGGGAACTCCCGGCATACACATGCGTTCGGCACTTTCGTTCAAGCGCTGGGCATTTCGCTCAGGGCGGAAAACAAAGATTTCACCGCTTTCATTCTTGAATGCCTTGAGTCCTTCGAAAATGGCCTGGCCATAGTGCAGCGCACTCATTGCAGGGCTCATCATCAGTTTGCCGTAAGGCATGATGCGCATGTTGGTCCAATGCGTTCCGTTGTATTCAGCCACAAACATGTGGTCGCTGAAAATTTTTCCGAACCCGAGGTTCGTAAAATCCACTTCACGGATGCGGGTGCTTGCAGTACTGCAAACTCTAATTGGGGATGATGTTACTAGCATTGAATTTCAGATTTCAATCCCGATAGCTATCGGGACCAGATGTCAATTTGTGTCGTACGACCGTGATTGCCACGTTCGAATTTATTTAAACATGTGCAGCAATGATAGGTTGCAATGCACGGGTCAAAAGTAGATGGGCTTGAAGAACGGGGAGGTTGTCGAATTGTGAAATCTAAAATCCACACTTCATTTCGCGAAGAATTGGAAATCTGCAATCATCAAGCGGTGACAGGGGAAAACAAAAACCGATTCGGGTGAACGAGTTGGGTTTTTACGGCATACATCACAATGGCTGCTGTGTTATTCACTCCCAGTTTAGCCATAATGTTTTTGCGATGAGTGTTAATGGTGTGTGGGCTGAGGAAAAGCTTTTCGGCAATCTCGTTGTTGGTATAACCCTCGGCAATGAGTTTGATTACTTCCAGTTCGCGCTCGCTGATAACGACCGGCTCGCAATTGAATTCTGCAATACCAATGTCGCTTATGTCAATAGCCTCGCGGTGTATTGCTTCCAGTATCTGGCCACAGAAAAATCTTCCGCCCCGTGCAGTTTCGTTTATCGAATCCACAATTTCGTGGATGTCGCAATCTTTCTTGATGTAGCTCTGGATGCCCGCCCGCAGTGCATTAACGATGGTGACACCGCTTTGCTCCCCGGTAATAGCCACGAATTTCATTCTTGGAAAGATGCGCAGAATGCGTGGCACCACATCTATGGTAAATCCTTTGGCGCAGAAATCAAGCATCACCACATCGGGCTGGAAGTTCTTTGTCAAATCCACCAGGTGGTTGTCTTCTATGGCCTCGCCCACTGCGCAAAGCGTGGGATAGTTAGCCACAATAGCATTGAGGCCTGCCCTCACAATATGGTTGCTGTCGGCTATTACAATTTTTATCACGGGCGCAAATGTGCATGTAAACGAACCTGCAATTTCAAGGAATTGTAAGAAGGGGTTTTGGGAGTTCTGAACAAGAGGAACCAAAATGCAACGTGCAAAGGGCAAATGGCAAAACCGAAGGGTTTAGCGAAGCTGCATTGATCAAAAGCTTACATGATTCCAACTTGAGGGCACCTTTAAAAACCACTCAGACGAGGCAGGCGGATTTTTCAAAACCCGGAGTTTACTCCCCGTAAATGATAAGTTTGGAAAATTCGTGTAACGAAGTATCAGGGGTTTTTAGAGGTACCCTTGAATAAATCCACCATACTCCCCAAATTTGGCTCACTTCCACCATTCGCTTGCCGAACCATTCATAAGTTGGAGCTTATACCTTGCGCCCATGATCTTCAGGAAGATTCTTTACTACATCAATCCGCTAAATCTTTTTAGGAAAGAAGATGTGGATCAGAACCTCAGGTTCATGCATGGCATCAACAAAATTTCCATTTACATGTTTCTGTTATGCCTGGTCGTACTTATTGTGCGCTGGATTCTTAGAGGGTAAGCGGAAGTTGGCAGTAGGCAGCCCTCAGAAATTATGAATTACGAAGTACGTGAACCACAGTACTTCGTAATTCATATCCCGATAATTATCGGGACGTAATTCCATCACAACTTCACTCCGAGATTGAAAAAGAAAAACGCCCACTTGTCGCTTTGTTCTTGTATCACTTGTTCCGTGCTTTTTCCTGCTCCATGTCCTGCACGTGTTTCAATGCGGATAAGGGTAGGGTTGGTTCCAGTCTGGCACTCCTGCAAACGGGCAGCAAACTTGAAACTATGAGCAGGTACAACGCGGTCGTCATGGTCTGCTGTAAGCACCATTGTTGCCGGATAATTTACTGCTGGTTTCATGTTGTGATAGGGTGAATAGGCCCGCAGATAATTGAACTCTGTTTTGCTGCTATCTGCGCATCCATATTCTGGAATCCATCCTTTGCCCACCGTGAACTGGTGGTAACGCAGCATATCCATTACGCCCACGGCCGGGAAACATACTTTGAAGAGATCGGGCCGCTGGGTCATGCAGGCGCCCACCAACAAACCTCCATTCGATCCGCCTTCAATCGCAAGTTTGTCTTTTGATGTGTAGCCTTCCTTTATTAAGTATTCGGCTGCGGCAATAAAATCATCGAACACATTTTGTTTTTTGTCAAGCATTCCTCCCTTGTGCCAATCCTCACCAAACTCGCCTCCGCCCCTAAGGTTAGGCATGGCGAACACTGCACCGTTTTCCAGCAACACAATGCGCGATGTGGAGAAAGATGGCGTGAGGGAAATGTTGAATCCACCATAACTATATAGCAGCGTGGGATTGCTGCCATCCATCTTCAATCCCCTTTTATGGACGATAAACATGGGCACTGTTGTTCCGTCTTTGCTCTTGTACATCACCTGCTTGCTTTCATAATCGGCAGGGTTGAATTTTAGTTTGGGCTGATAAAAAAGTTTGCTGGTGTGCGAGGCAATGTCGTAAGTGTAAATGGCACCCGGATAAGTAAAGGATGTGAAGGCGTAAAACAATTGTTTGTGATCCCGCTTGCCGGAGAAGCCACCAGCAGAGCCTGTTTTATCAGGCAGGGCAATTTCTTTTTTATCCGTTCCATCGTAGTTCATCGAAAAAATTCTCGTGTTGGCTTTGGATAGATAAGAAAGAAAAAGTTTTCCTCCACCTGTTCCGGCACCCTCCAGCAAATCATCAGATTGGGGAACAAGTTCCACCCAATTTTCCGGTGAGGGGTGCAATGGATCCACCACCACCAGCCTGTACTTAGGTGCATTCACATCGGTGTGCACAATCAACTTGGAGTCTTTGGAGTCCACCACGCTGGTGTGGTATTTCACATCGGTAAAAAGTGGTTTGAATGGCCCGGAGTCTTCAGGGCTTTTGTACCACACCTCGAAGCCATCGGTTCCAGGTGCTGCATATAAAAAAAGATATTTTTTGTCCTCGGTGAGGCCCACGTTATGATAAACATGCGGACGGTTTTTATCCGTGTAAATCAATTTGTCTTCGCTTTGCGGAGTTCCAAGTTTGTGGTAGTACACCATGTGGAATTGGTTCGAAGCTGAAAGTTCGTCTCCCGCTTTGGGTTCCGGATACCGACTGTAGTAAAAGCCATCCTTGTACCATGCTGCTCCTGAAAATTTGACCCATTTCAACACGTCACCAGTTTCTTTTTTTGTTGCGATGTTCATCACACGTATCTGCGACCAATCGCTGCCAGCTTCTGCCTGGTTTATGGCTATGTACTTATTGTCGTCCGATGCTGAACCCAGCGATGCACTCACTGTTCCGTCCACACTCAATGCATTTACATCAAGAAACAATTCATCGGGGCCTTCTATGCCTTTTCGCACATAGTATTTGCCCTGTGGTTCCAGCCCGCTATTCTTCCACAAGAAATAATAATCGCCCACTCTGTAAGGTGAGCCTACTTTCTCAAAATTGAAAAGTTCAGTAATCCGATCCTTGATCTTAGTGCGAAATGGAATGGCTGATAAATAGGCTTCAGTCACCTCGTTCTGTGCCTTCACCCAAGCCACCGTTTGTTCGCTGTTGTCATCTTCCAGCCACTGGTAATTATCAGTGACTGTGGTTCCGTGGAAATCCAGTTCCACCGGATTTTTTGCTGTAGTTGGATACTTCACCTTTGTGGCGTTTTGAGCTAAAGTTAGCTGTTGCATAGTGGCAATAATTACCCCTGTCAGAATGTATTTCGATGTGTACATAATGTTGTTTGTTTTTTAGGAGGACGAAACTACACGCCCAACATTTTCAGGAAAATTATTTTTTGATGAGTGGTACAATTCACCCCTCAATTGCCGCACACATAAAGCAAGAAAAGATCAACACCTGTTCCAGACAACCGTTAGCACACTTCATCTGTCAATCGCAGCATCTATCTTTTTTATCCTTAACTAAAAAAAAATGCGCGGATACTTTGCATTGACCATTGCCCTGTTTTGTTATGTGAATTTTTTTGCACAACAGATGCACTTCCAAAAAACTTTCCTGGCGTTTTCCTCCGGTTTTGGAAACCGGGGCGACATAATTCGCACAACTGATGATGGATATGCCTTGTGCAGTTTCACGTTCGATACTGCTACTTACACTCAAAAGATTCTCCTCATCAAAACCAATATAGACGGATGGACAGAGTGGTCACGCACGTATTTCAACCCAGGAGAATATTATACCAACACATTTGCCGAGCAAACTGCTGATGGCGGTTTCCTCCTTGTTTCATCCCGCGAAACAGAGAATAGTGGCAAACGGCTAATCATCATTCGCACCGATGGCGAGGGTCATGAAATATGGACACGCTTATACGGTCAATCCACTGACGACATACTGGTAAATGAAATGAAGAAAGCGTCTGATGGCTTTCTTATTACCGGGCGCCAACTGGTAAACAATGCGTGGCGCATGTTCCTGCTAAAACTGAGCGATGCTGGTGAAATTCTTTTCTGGAAAACTTTTATTTCATCCATCCCATCGCACCATTCGGTGGCCACCTGCGCTCTTGCACTTCCGGGTGGAAATAGCGTGTGTGCAGGCTATTCGTACGGGGCAGATGTCGCGCCTGAACTCATCTTTATTAAAACCGATGAAACGGGTGACATCATCTGGACCCGCACCTTCATAACGGGTGACAACCAACCGCTGGCACTCGCCCGGAAACCCAACGGCAACCTGTTGGTGGTGGGCCGAAGCAGCGATTTTGCCGACATCTCTTTCTGGGATATGTACATCATGGAACTGGATGCCCAGGGCGAAATGCTATGGGGAAAAACCTATGGTGGTGATTTGTACGATGAAGCGTTTGGTGTGATGTGGGATACTGACGATGAAAGTATTTGGGTACTTGCCGAACCCGAGAGCTACGGCTCGCACAGCAAAGCAGGCCTGCTGCACACCGATGCACAAGGCAACACTCTTATGCTACGGCTATACAGCGAAGAAAATGAAAGGTCGTTTCCCGATGGTTTCGAGCGCGCACCGGACAATGGCTTCACACTGTTTGGAACGCTGGGTGGCTACAATTCCATTTCACGGCTGTGGTTGATAACCACTGACGAACTAGGAAATGCGCCATGCCTCCAATGGGATGTGGAACCGGTAGTGCACTCCATGAGCTACCCCGCATCAGAACCATGTTTAAGTGCAGATTTTTTTTCTGCCACCGAGTTTATGGTCTCTGAATTTGATGCCTTGTTTTGTGAAACTATTCTCTGTTACGAAATGCTGGAAGATGAAGGAGATATTCCTGACCCTCCTTTAAGCAAGAACCCCGGTGACTTCTCCACAGGACTCAGCGAGGAAATTTTTACAGGCGAAAACAACACTGACGTGGAACCTAGTTATGAACTTTGGCCCAACATTGCTTTGCCCAATACGCAGGAAAATTTCCCGCCATTCGATGATCCCGTTATTTATATCCCCAATGCATTTACGCCAAATGGCGATGGATTGAATGAGGTGTGGTATCCCGCACTTAGTCCCATGCTCCATTTCGAACTCACTATTTACAACCGCTGGGGCGATGCCATTTTCAAAACGAAAGATGTAGGATCCGGATGGAACGGAAGTGTGCATGACGGAAATTATTTCGCTCCCAACGATGTGTATTCTTACGCGTTTAAATGCACAAATCATCAACACATGGCATCTGTCGTAAAAGGATTTGTGGTACTCATCCGGTGATGATGCTTTTCCTGATAATCCGGGCACATGTAATTTACTTTTACCACATCCAATCAAAACTTCATCATGAAACACACAAAACTTTTACCTGCAGCACTCGCCATGTTTTTCGCGTCTACTTTCCATGCACAATACCTGGAGGTGGAAATTGATTCGGTACACACCGGCATTCATACCGCTTCTTGCGGTGATGTTGATCTTACGGGCTACGTAACTTTTTCTGTTTGGGCAGTGGTGCCTGACTCGTTAAGTTGCCTGGTGGCGATTTTGGGAGGTAATACTGATGCCGTTGATGATCTCGGTTGCGGAAATCCACTCGATTACGACAACCTCCAAATAACTTTTGATGGTAACGTGTACAACGATCCGATTGGAGGAATTACAAGCGCGAGCCAGTTTTGTCCTTTATTCGTTACTTACCCTGCCTCGCAATGGGATTCTGACATAACAATTGGCGGGGAGTGCGCGGGCGATGGAGCAGAAGTTTTCATCATTGGGTTGCCATGTGATGATACTGATTTTGGTGTTTTTGCTGCCGCAAATTGCACGGACAATTTTAACACCCTCGATGTATTTATTGATTACGGTGGTTGGTTCACTCTTGCCGGAGGTTTTAATCTCAATTCCATTGCCGGAACTGACCACCGTGTGAAAATTCCACAGTTCACCACCAACGATGGTTTCTGCATGAACGGATGGATGTCGTGGCAAGTTCTATGTGAACCTGGAAATGTAATTGAGTCAGTCTGGTTCGACATCTGCCAACCCATGCCTTGCGATGATTTTGGATCAGACATTATTGCTAACATTTTTCCTGAAGAAGGAGGCGAAACTTTTTCTATAGAGATATAAGGTGGCAACGGTATTATGTCATCGGAACTTTATACCTCGGCCGATGTGCTTGTGCAATCCGGTGGCACGTTAATAACTGCCGTAGTGCCCGGCAGTTATTACATCAAGGTGGCTAACAACTACCAATGCAGTTATACTACTGTCCCCATAATTATTGAACCACTCGAACCTCTGGGTATGTGGTGTGCAGTTCCGGAATTGAATCACAACTGGAGGCAGAAATAACAGGAGGTTGGCCACCCTTTACAGTGGAAGTAAATGGCATTGCTTCCATACAGAATATCAAATGGATTGCTTTCGGAAGCAATGCACCTTCTATCAACACTCTAGTGGTAACCGATGCCCTGGGAAATGTCGCAGAATTGTTTTTCAGTGATCCCGATATTGGAAATTCAGGACTGATCATCAACACCACCTCCCCACTTGTAATGGCGATAGTGATGGAAGCCTGGCCCTAACACTGGGTGGCCAATTTACAAGTGTTGATTGGGACAATGGCCAGGCGGGTACAAGTCTTGTATCACTTGCAGCCGATACTTATTTTTTTCTTGCTGCCGATGCCAGTGGCTGCGCAGTGTATGAAGGAGTTGAGTTGCAAGATTTTCCACCCATAGCAGCCGATGTCATTATCACCAGTGTGAGTTGTTACGGTGAAGAAGATGGATCGGCCATAGTGAATCTTTCAGGCGGAAGCGGAGACTATTCTTTGACCTGGGATGGCATAAATCCGCTGGCGCTTGAGGAGGGCACTTACTCCTTTACTGCTACCGATAGCAATGGATGTCAGCACCAAGAAAGTGTTACCATTACCGAACCCGATGAACTTGAATACAGGGTAATCTCGGTAACGGACGAAACAATGGCAGGCGCTGAAGATGCTACCGCTGAAATTGAAGTTACAGGCGGCACCCACCTTATAACATTACATGGCCCAACAGTGACAATGGCTTGGTGGGTGAAAATTTATCAGCAGGAATAGCAACCTTCGCCATCGAAGACGCAAACGGATGTACAATAGAAGGTTCTATTTACCTTGAAACTTCCCTGGAAGAAGATGTCATGCACGGGGTTGTCATCTTTTATCACACAGCCACTCAAGCCGTAAACATAAAATACCCGCACGATGGTAGCAAATCCATTTCCATATTCGACAGCAGCGGAAGATTGGTGTTGACCGAAAGTTTTGCAGGAAGAAATCATTCAATCCCTGTATCGTTTCTGGCCGTTGGGGTTTACAATACCCACCTGGTGGGAAATGATGAGATATCCATACAAAAATTCTTGAGAGAATAGATTCTTGTTTTTAAGTTTCTGAAGATGCTTCATCCTGGTTCAAGGTTGAAGCATCTTCCATTTTGAAACTTCCTCATTCTGGAGAAAATAGAATTCATCTCTCCATTTATTTCTCCCGATTTTCCAACAAAGGCAACCAACACCCCGTACCGTTCGACTTACTATTGACCAACCCTTACTAAAAGATGAAAACGTATTTACTGCGACTGTCTTTGTTATCCATCCTGTACTTCACCATTCCATCTTACCGCGTTTTATCACAGTTTACTGAAGGCGGAATTGACACAGTCATTGTGCAGGTGGATCAGGTCCTTTATGGAACTTACATGACAGTATGCGGTCCTGTTGATCTTACAGGATACGTAGTTTATGATGTAATAGTGATAATGGAAGATCCCAATGATTGTTTTGTGGGTGTTTTCGGTGGAATAGGGCCGGATATAGAAACGTGTTATGTCACCGATCCGAACAATCTCACCATCACCTTTGATGGGGAGTATTTTAACGATCCGCTGGGAGCAGTCTATGGCAACAGCGTCAACTGCTCGTTGTGCAACAATTTTCCAACAATTTGCTTCGACTCGTGGGCCACACTTGATGATTATTGTTCGGGCAGTTCGCCTTACCTGCTCAACTGTCCTGATGATGTCACACCCCCTGCGGTTTTTTCGGCCGATTGCTCAACTATGTTTAATGACCTTGACTTTTTTATTGACAATGGAGGCTGGTTCCAGATTTTCACCGATGGCACCACCAATGATGCAAGCTACCAGATAGCACAAATCACCACCAACGATACTTTTTGTATGGATGGTCAGATCAGTTTTCAAAACGATTGCCAGCCAGGTTTAGAAAACATTTTAGTGGAAGACTTTAGTTTTTGCCAGCCGCAGCCTTGTGTGGCAAACCCTATGGACCTGATAGCCTCCATAACCCCTGCGGCATGTTTTGGAGATGATAACATTGTGACTTTTGATGATGGTGGAAATGGCCCCGTGGACTACACCCTTTACAACGCACTTAATGACGCCCAGATTTTTGCAGCTTATGATTTGGATGCGGGATACAGCAACAACACACTCAACCCCGGCAGCTATTACATAGCGTTGGAGGACAGCATCGGCTGCCTGGATAGCACGCAGGTTTTTACACTCACTGAACCTACACCGTTTAATTTCAATGCGGCCATTGGTCAAAACATTATTTGTTTCGCAGACTCCAATGGAACCATACTTACCAGTTGCAGCGGAGGTACTCCCCCCGACAGTGTTTTTTATGCCGGCCCTATCTCCGGCAGCGTGGCCTGTGGCGATATAATTTCAGGATTGCCCACCGGTACTTACATACTTAGTGCAATGGACAACAACGGATGCACGGAAATAATTCAAATCACTTTTGCCAATCCCCCCGAACTAATCATCAACATTGCAGTTACTGATGTGAGTTGTGGCGGTATTGAAACAGGAGCTCTTATAGGTACCATCACAGGTGGCACCGGCATCATTACCGCGAACTGGACGGGTGATGCCACGGCAACATTTACAGGACCAAGTCCTCTCACTGTAACTATCAGCAATCTTGGCGGAGGCAACTACAATCTGGCTGCAAGCGATGCCAGCCTTTGCCCCGTTTCCGAAAATTTTTCTGTATTCGAGCCTGAAGGTTTGTCAAGCAATATTTCTGTTACCAATGCTTCGTGCCCGGGTGTTTGTGATGGAACTGTGCAAGTGGACACAAGCGGAGGCACCGGAACTGCGGATGTAACAATAACAGGAGGAAGTTTCATCAACCTATGCCCTGGCGAGTACATCATTACGATCACTGATGATCTGGGTTGTATCATTTCAAACACCGTTGAAGTCATTGGCCAGGATGATTTCGGCTTCGAACCTACCTTCACCAACATAAGTTGCAATCAGGCATGTGATGGTGTAATAGATTTCCAGAACATCACCGGAAGTTGTGGCAATTACCAATACGCCCTATCACCTGCCACTGGTGCACAGACATCATCTGCAAACGCAGTTACCTACTCTGACTTGTGTGCAGGCACTTATCAGATCGAAATCACTGACTCCTGTGGATGCAGTGTCAGCATAAACAATGTGTCTATCAGCGAACCCGCGGCTCTCGAAGTGGTCACAGTGGTTGAACAGGTTCTTTGTTTTGGAAACAACAATGGAAGTATTCAAGTATCCACCGGCAACCCCGGCATTGTTCAACTTATCGAACCGGTTATTCAAACACTTCCATTCACATTGGAAAATCTTGCCCCCGACATCTACCACATCGTTATTGAAAATGAAAACGGATGCCAAGACTCAACAGACGTGATCATAACCGAACCGTCAGAATTTCTCTCAGAAATTACCACAACCACCCCTGTGGGTTGTGGTGGAGATTGTGATGCTACCATCAGCGTAGAATATAGCGGTGGCACCGACCCGTACAGTTTTAAACTCCTGGACGCTGCCAACAACACGACCGTAGTTGCCAGTGGCCCGCTTGCCGCTGCGGGAAACGATGTGATTGATAATGTGTGCGCAGGAAACTGGCTTCTTGTTTTGATGGATGCCAATTTTTGTTCAACCGACAGCCTTGCAGTAACCATCATTGAACCTGATCCCATTATCATCAACCTGAGCGAAGACTGGATAACCTGCACCGGCATGTGTGATGGTTCAGCCACTGTGCTTTTTTCCGGTGGTACTGGCGAACTGGAGGTACAAATTTTCCCTGAGGATATTGACCCCGACTGCGGCATCGGTTCCTGCACCTTTGTTGATTTATGCCAAAGCACTTACACCGTAACCGTTAGCGATGAAGCCGAATGCCAGCAGGACACCCTTATCGTTATCGGTGCAGAAATGGTCACTGATATGATCCTCACCCTTTTTTCTTCACCGGAAACCTGCTGGAATGAAATGGACGGAACAGCAACAGTAGCTGTCACCAATGGCAACGTGCCTATCAACTACCAATGGAACGACCCGCTTCAACAAACCACGGCCACGGCAGTCGGTCTCATTTCGAATGATGTTTATACCGTGATAGTTTCCGATGCTTTCGGATGCACACTCACTGAACAAATAGAGGTAGCCCCTACCATAGGATGCTTCTTCATCGCAACCGCACTTACCCCCAATGGCGATGGAGTGAATGACGACTGGCTTATTGGAGGACTCGAATACTTCCCAGAAGCCACGGTCCAGGTTTTCAATCGCTGGTCGCAGGTAATATTTGAAAGCCGGGGCTATGATGCAGCCTGGGATGGCAGTTACGATGGGAAAAAACTTCCGGTTGCTGATTACTACTTCGTGATAAATTACAGCGAAGAAGCCGATCCCATTTTAGGGACAGTCACTATTAAATATTGAGAACGCGCTAGATAAGATGCAGTCAAAACCTGCATGCCGAAGAGTAAAGCATTTCGTTCCTGGAGCCTTTTTAAGATTTTTGCTATGCCAGTGGGGAAGCCGGGTGGGGCAGTTGTATTGGCTTCCGAAGGACACAATCCCGATTAGCAATCATGACCCTCTTACCTATCTACATCAGCACATCATCACATGTTCATAATACCACATCTGTTACATTCGCCCCGCGTCCCTCAATTGAGCACCAGGCAACCCCATCCTTCAAAACTTCGACTTCATTGCATTCAAACCTTGATTTACCGGTGAAAGCATCCAAAAAATTTCTTGTTGCAGCCATCCTGCTCATTGCATCCTTTACATATTCCAATAAAAGTTCAGCCCAGTACGTGGGTATCGAGGTTGTTGTGGATACTGTGCTTTATGGCAACTACTGGGATCTTTTTCTTAACGATAGCATTGACCTTACCGGTTTTATTGTGTATGAAATTTATGCCTGCGTTGCCGATCCTGCCGACTGCGTAACTGGCATGGTTGGGGGACTTAACGATGCAGCGAATGATCTTGATTGTATGAATGCGGGAGATAATGACAATCTGCTCATGACTTTTACCGGTGACGTTTTTAATAATGAAGCAGGCGGTATACTCGGTCAAAACATTAATTGCGCATTATGCGTCATTGCACCTACTTTATGCTGGGATTCTTATGTCACGGCAGGCACCGATTGCAATACAGATGGAGGCACTGTAAACTACATACAACTGCCGTGTGAAGGCAGCGAATGGTCGCAAACATTCACAGGCACCATACCGGGCGATTACACAGAGCCAGGTAACGATTTATACATTGATAATGGTGGCTGGTTTGCATTTCCGTCTGGTTTTGATCCCAATACCATTGCTGGAAGTGACCTGAAGGTTTTGCTGGCCCAGATTACAACCAATGGCGATTTCACTCTTGAAGGCTATGTAACGCTTCAGGAGGATTGTCTACTTGGCAATCCCATTATACCAAACCTAATAGACTTTAATTACACCAATCCCTGCGAAACATTTGCGCTGGACACTTTGATTAACGCATTCCTTCCTGATTGTGATGGTGATGCCGTAGGCATTACGGTGGAAGATGGTGGCAACGGGTGGGTAAACTACCAACTGCACGATTGCATTACCGATGCCCTGCTGGAAACCAGCAACGCGGACCCCGATGGCTGGACTATACTCAACCTGAGCGATGGCAATTATTATGTGACCATGATTGACAGCATAGGCTGTCGTGACACATCCAATTGTGTAACTATCACTATACCAGAGCCACTTCAATTCAACGCACAAATCAGCCAGGACATTCTTTGTTTTGGGAATAGCAACGGGTCTATCACAACCAGTTGCACGGGAGGAGCCCTGCCCGTAGACGTTATCTATGCAGGACCTTTATCAGGAAGTGTTCAATGCGGTCAAACCATTTCAGGTCTCATCACAGGAACATATAACCTCATAGCAACCGATGCGCTGGGTTGTTTTTTGGATACCACCATCACGCTTGCTAATCCCGCCCAACTCAACATCACCATCTCCGAAACGGATGTGGATTGCAGCAATGCCCAAAACGGTGCCCTCACTGGTACTGTTTCCGGAGGATCTGGTGACATTGCAGCCGAGTGGACGGGCCTTGTAAATCAGACCTTCATTGGTCCAAGTATTCTGACAATTACACTCGCCAACCTTAACGGTGGCAGTTATACAATCACAGCAACAGATACCAATAACTGCATACTTTCGGAAGATTATGAAGTACTAGAGCCTGATGGTCTTGAGCTAACGGTAGTTCATTCTGATGCATCCTGCTTTGGTGTTTGCGATGGTGAAGTAACAGCAACCACCGAAGGCGGAACCAATCCCATTGACATCACCATCACCGGAAGCGATTTTGAAGACCTCTGCCCGGACATTTACATCATTATTGCCACCGATGGAAACAACTGCTCAATGACCGATACGGTGGAAGTAACCAGCCCCACACAGATTACTTATGAAGACAGTTTCACCATTTTATCTTGTTTCGGTGCTTGTGATGGAGTGATTGATATACAGAACATCAACGGAAGCTGTGGCGATTACCAATATGCCATTTCACCTGCAGCAGGCACCGCAGTTGAAACTGCAAACTCCGTCACCTACTCTGCTTTATGTCCCGGTACTTACGATGTTGAAATAACAGATCCTTGCGGATGTGGTGTAACCATCAACGATGTGCTGATCACTGAACCTGCCGAGTTATTGGTTCAAACCGTAACCGAACAAATTACCTGTTATGGTTATGACAACGGAAGTATTGACGTGACATCCACAGGAAGCGCAAGTATTGTTGAGATCATAGCACCCGAAGCTGGTACACTTCCCTTCACCCTTGACAGCCTTGCTCCAGGCACCTACCACATTGTAATTGAAAATGAAAGCGGATGTCAGGATTCTACTGACCTCATCATTACCGAGCCAGGAGAATTCATAACGGCAGTAACGGCCTCCACTCCTGTGGGTTGCGGTGGAGATTGTGATGCTACTATCAGTGTCGAGTACACAGGTGGAACATCTCCCTTTAGTTATGAATTACTTGATGCCACAGATAGCACCACTGTGGTAGACAGCGGCTCGCTAACCGATGGAGGCACAGATGTGATTGATGGTGTGTGTGCCGGAGATTGGCTGGTTGTTCTGTTGGATGATAATAATTGTGCTTCAGACACTATTCCGGTAACTATTGCGCAACCTGACCCCATTATTATCAATGTTACCGAAGACTGGATAACCTGCACCGGGATGTGTGATGGTTCAGCTGCCATACTTTTTTCAGGAGGTACCGGTGAGTTGACTGCACAATTCTTTCCCGAAGAACTCGACCCAAATTGTGGGATTGGTTCGTGCACGCTTGTGGATTTGTGCGAGGGAGTTTACTCTGTAACTGTTACCGATGAAGACAACTGCGAAATGGACACCACCATTGTGATCGGAGCTGAAATTGTGACCGATATGATACTCAGTTTATTCTCCTCCCCGGAGACCTGCTGGAATGAAATGGACGGAACGGTAACGGTTGCGGTTACCAATGGCAGCCTGCCTATCAATTATTCCTGGAGCGACCCACTCGAACAAATTACCGCAACGGCAGTGGGCCTTGTTAGCAACGAAGTTTATACTGTTACTGTGACCGATGCCATTGGCTGCACGCTTACTGAACAAATTGAAGTGGAACCCACTATAGGGTGTTTCTTTATAGCAACTGCACTTACCCCTAATGGTGACGGAGTGAATGACTACTGGCTCTTGGGAGGATTGGAGTATTTCCCCGAATCGGAAGTACAGGTTTTCAACCGATGGGGCCAGGTCATGTTCGAGAGCCGCGGCTACCAGGCACCGTGGGATGGCACGTTTAAGGGCAATAACCTTCCTGTGGCGGACTATTATTTCGTGATAAACTACAGCGATGAAGCTGACCCGATTATGGGTACTGTAACCATAAAATACTAAACGGATAGACCAGCAAAGATGAAAAAATTTATTGCAGCAATAGCGGTGATCATGGTTTTGGCTGAGGTGCAGGGCCAACAACTTTGGCGAAGGACACAATTTTCCTACAACACCTACATGATCAACCCTGCCACGGCAGGAACCCAGTTTTATTCACCCATTATAGCCACTTACCGGCAGCAGTGGGCAGGATTTAAAGGCGCACCGGTCACCTATTCACTCAGCGGCCACACAGCACTTCCCAATAACCTTGGAGTGGGAGGAATTGTATATAAGGACAATTCCGGTGGAGCAATTTCCCGCACTGGGGTCGAGGTTAGCGGAGCCTATAGAATTGATCTCAACAACGTGGATGCGTTTTCATTTGGCCTCAGCGCATTGGTGGGTCAATATAAATTCGATAACGAAAGCCTTGTGGTTTATGAAGAAGATGACCAGGCACTGCAACCTATGCAGGTGGAATCACACATGAATTTTGATGCTTCGGCAGGGTTTCTTGTTTATGGTCCCACCTATTTTTTCGGAATTTCCGTTCCTCAGCTTATCGGATCGAAACTGAACCTCGATTCGGATGTTGATCCCGGCTCGAACGAGAATGTTCGGCACTTCAACATAATGGGTGCCTACAAATACCAGTTAGATGATGACTGGGACATCCAATCCTCCGGGTTGTTGAAGTTCACCGCAGTAACACCTGTGCAAATGGATATTCACATCAAGGTCAACTACATTGATGCGATATGGGGTGGTATCACCGTGCGCCCAAAAGATGCCATTGCCGCAGTAATTGGTTTGCAGTACAGCGACTTCATGATGAATTATAGCTACGATCTCACCACCAGTGCAGCGCGTACTCTAAGTCCGCATACCCACGAAATATCCGTAGGTTACCTGATACCCCGCAAAGGTGGACGCTTCATCAATAAATCATTGCTGGGGCCAAGAAGATTGGAACGCTGGCGCGTAATTCACTAGCCGCACTCATAAATTTGGCGCCATTGTTGACTGCCCGCGGCTCGAAAAAAAATTCAAACACAATACTAAAAATGAAAAATCTGATACTTGCAACCTTCTTTTTGGCTTCGGCATTTCTTTCCCATTCCCAGTTCAAACAACTTGTAGTAAAACAAGTGGACAACGGTGGAGTTGTGCCTGGAAAAACTTATCGCGTTTACGTGGAACTGATGAACGATAAAAACGACCTCCGCACTGTTTATGGTGACACCCTTCACCCTATGATTATTGAAAGCACCAAACCATTTTACCAGAACCCTTATGGTGGGGCTATGGCCAATGAAGTGAACAACATATTGGCACAGGAAAAAACGGAATTGCGCTACGACAGTTGGGTGACTATAGGTCGCGAAAACAACCTGGATAATGCCATCAACAATTTCCAGGTGAAATTCGAAAATTTTGAGAAGGGCGGCAAGATTGAAACGTACGATGGAGCATGGTTCTGCACCCCCGACCACAAACAAACTTGGGCTAAGGATAACAACATGCAAATACTGATTGGACAATTCACATCCGAAGGAAAGGTGACCGGTATCATCAACCTAATGGGCAAGGACAATGAAGGTGCAGTGTGGCAGGAAACTAATGTGAAGTTTACCTGCGGGAAATAAAATTCGAAGATTTTTATCTGTCAATTAATCCCGTTGATCACCACGATCAACGGGATTTTTGTTTAAGACAAAATGAAATACCGGCTATCATTAGTCTCAAAATGGAAGTGAAGCTTTCGACTATAGTTCACCACGACACTTTTGAATTCATGTGAGGAGTGATACAACTATCACATTACCGCTTTCAATTCAGTTTCACTTAAAAGAAACAGGCCACCACCGGCAGGGCCTATCCAAAAATGAAGCTCTTGATGCTTTGCAATTGAAAAAACTTCTTTATGACTATCACTCCTTGTGAATTTCCCGCTCAAGTTGTTAAAGTGGACCAATCCCTTATCGGTGGCAAGCCACGGTGAATTGCCGCTACCATGAACCATAGCATGTATTATTTCCCAGCCAACCTGACCAAAAATTTCATTCGGGTCATAGCCGACCGTACAATTCAATTTCGATTGAACTATGGACAGAGAAAAGTCACAATCAGAGCCAGCGAAAGCAACTTCTCCCGCAGTGTTTTACCCACCGCCTCGCTCTGGGTGTATACCTGAAGTTTTTCGTAAATTCTTCGCACATGATTGTTCACTGTATGAAATGAAATGCTGAGTTTGTCAGCAATGATTTTGTAGCTCAAACCTTTCACAAGAAATGAGAGAATTTCTTTTTCTCTTTCCGTCAAACCATAATCTTCAGCATTGCGAAAGTTTCCATGTGCGTTGAAGTAACTTAGGACTTTGGAAGCAATACTTGGCGTGATGGGTGCTCCCCCTTCCATTGCGTCCTTTATGGCGTCAATCACTTTTGTGGGTTCGGTTTTTTTCAAGATGTATCCGACTGCGCCCGATTGAAGCGAGCGAAAAACTTTGTCGTCATCTTCGAACACAGTTTGCATGATGACTTTCACCCTCGGATATTTTTTGCGGATAAGTTTCAATCCCTGCAATCCATCCACCCGCGGCATTTGAATGTCCATGAGCACAACATCCGGTTTGTGTGCTTCCAATGCATCTATCACATCGCTGCAATCTTCATAAGTAGCGGTGAATTCCAGTTCAGGGTCGTTTGAGATGAGCAGGCGAAGACTTTCCCTGCGGTGTTCGTTGTCATCGAAAACAAGTACGCGGATTTTTTTCATGGTGAAAAATGATGTTGAATTACAGGCAAAGGTGTACGAAAGCAAAACCTCTGTACAATGGCATGTTCGTGTCCCCCCGCTAAAGTGGTCGAAGACCCATTAGGCGGTAACTGATGAAACCGCTTGATAAACACAATTGACGAAGGTGACCGATTCCAGGCTGATAAAAGCGATTCAAGAAGGTGACTTAACACGCTGACCGATTATACTTCCAAATCTCCTATTCGAAATCCCTACTGTCCGATGAAGATTTTCTGACGTGTAAATGAACCCTTGAGTGTTGAATTTGCTGATGATTTCCTTGGGGCGCTAAAATCAAGTCCTTGTTTTATCCGCTGAGATCAAGTTCGAGTTGTTGTTTATCCATCGATTTCTGCCTGACTCGTCCTGAAATAGCTTTACACTAAAACAGTGTAAAGCTATTTCAGGACAAGTCAGAATTTGCTTTCAGGAACTTGGATTACAATTTCTTTCATCGGAAACCAATTTTTTTTCTAAAGCAAATCTAAGCCTTCACCGGACTCTGTTCCTCCTCCTCCTTATACTTCATAATCTGCCCAAGCGCGTCCGGCACCACATCACTGCAAACAACAATGAACGAACCTGCCACGGCATTCTTAATCGCGTACTCAATCGCTTGCTGTTCTTTTCTAATAACCGTAATTTTTTTCTCGGTGCTAACTCCGTGAATGCCTTCGGTCATGAGGTCAATGATTTCTTGCTCTGTTCTTCCGCGCAGGTTTTTGTCCTGGCGGATTACTATTTCGTCAAACATGCCAGCGGCTACCCGACCGAGGTTGCGGATATCGTCATCGCGCCTGTCACCCACACCTGCAATGATTCCGATTTTGGGTGTTGCGTCCACCTTGCTGAGGTAATCGCTGATGGCCAAAAAGCCATGGGTGTTGTGTGCATAGTCCACCATCACAGTGAAGTGTTTGAACTGGAACATGTTCATGCGGCCGGGTGTGGTGGCAGGACTAGGAATAAAAGTCATGAGTGCACTTCGCATGTCCTCAATGTCCCAGCCGCGCGTGAATCCTGCCAGCACTACAGGCAAAATATTGGCGATGTTGAACGTGGCTTTGCCAGCATAAGTGAGGGGAATGCTGGCTGCTTTTTCCACACGAATTTTCCAGGTGCCTTTGCAAATGGTAACGTATCCGCTTTCGTAAATGGCAGCGAGGCCGCCACCTTTTATGTGCTTCTGAATGAGTGGATTTTTTTCATCCAACGAGAAGTACGCGACTTTGCATTCGAGTCCTTTGGCCATTGCCACGGTGTGTTCATTGTCGGCATTGAGGATGGTGTAGCCGTTGGGCAAAACCGTTTCGGGAACAACAGCTTTCACTTTGGCAAGTTGTTCCACCGTGTCAATATCACTGAGACCAAGATGGTCTTCGGCCACGTTGGTCACAATCGCAATATCACAATTGTGAAAGCCGAGACCTGCGCGTAAAATTCCTCCACGTGCAGTTTCAAGCACTGCGAAATCAACGGTGGGGTCTTTCAAGACAAACTCGGCAGAGATGGGTCCTGTGCAGTCGCCTCTCATCATGAGTGCGTTCTGGATGTACACGCCATCGGTGGTGGTATAGCCAACCTTGTACCCCATCTGTTTTACCATGTGCGCCATGAGGCGGGTGGTGGTGGTTTTTCCATTCGTGCCAGTAACCGCTATGATGGGAATTCGTGCGGAAGTGCCAGGAGGATAGAGCATGTCAATAACGGGCTCTGCAACATTTCGTGGAAGTCCATCTGTTGGTTCAAGGTGCATGCGGAAGCCGGGCGCAGCATTCACTTCGAGTATGGCTCCACCGTTTTCTTTAACAGGGGTTGAGAGGTCGGAAGCCATGATGTCAATGCCGCAGATGTCGAGTCCGATGATGCGCGCAATGCGTTCGCACATAAAAATATTGTCGGGATGAACCATCTCGGTAACGTCCGTTGCAGTACCTCCTGTTGAAAGATTTGCGGTAGGTTTCAGGAAAATTTCTTCGCCCTTTTTGGGAATGCTTTCGAGGGTTAGTTCAGCGCGATTCAACATCTCCATTAGGAAATCGTCCACTGTAATTTGTGTCAACACTTTTTCGTGACCATAACCTCTGCGAGGGTCTGCGTTTACGATTTCAATAAGTTGTGTTATGGAGTGTTTTCCATCGCCAACAACTGCCGCGGGTTTTCTGATTGCAGCCGCAACAAACTTGTAATTGATGACAAGGCAGCGGTGGTCTTGTCCGGTGATAAATCTTTCTACTATGACTGCGCGACCATATTTTTTTGCTGCTGCTAATCCTGCCACGGCACCTTCCCAGTCTTTGATATCCGTGGTGGCACCCTTGCCATGATTTCCATCCACGGGTTTAGTCACGATGGGATAGTTGAGGGAGTCAATGGCTTCCTTCAATCCTTCTTCTGTGTAAACTATTCGTCCTTTTGGAACTGGAATTTCGGCTGCACCAAGTAGATTTTTTGTTTCTTCTTTGTCGCATGCAATGTCCACCGCAATGCTTCCTGTGGTGCTTGCAATGGTGGCGCGTATCCTTCTTTGATTCACTCCATAACCGAGTTGCACGAGTGAATGCCTGTTCAATCTTATGTAAGGAATGCCGCGCGACACTGCTTCATCAACGATACATCCGGTAGATGGGCCGAGACGTTCGGCTTCGCGGATTTCACGCATTTCCTGAATGTCGGCCTTCAGTTTTTCAGCAATGACTGACACTGCATCACTGGAAATCAATTCTTCGGCAATTCGCACTGCAGCTCGCGCTGCGTACTGTCCTGCCTTTTCCTCGAGGTAGTCGAATACTACATTGTACACTCCAGGCGTGGTGGTTTCGCGTGTACGCCCGAAGCCACAATTCATCTGCGCCATCGTTTGTATTTCCAATGCGATGTGTTCTATGACATGGCCCATCCATGTTCCTTTTTCCACGCGATGGAAGAACCCACCCGGCACGCCTTCGCTGCATCGGTGCGAAAACATGCCAGGTAACAACTCGCGCAGCCGTTCCAAAAAGTTTGGAATTTCATTGGTTGGTTTTTGCTCCATGTCCTCAAGGTCGAGGCGCATTTGGATGAGTTTTTTTCTGCGGATGCTCCAGAGGTTGGGGCCTTTCAGGGTTTTGATGTCGAGGATTTTCATAAGTCAAAAGTGGGATAAGTCAAAATTCAAAAATGTCAAATGTTAGTTTCATGATTGGCAACTTAAAGCACATCCCGATAGTTATCGGTACGAACCTCGAAGCGTATGAAAAAAGTTTGGTGGTGAAAATATGGAAAGAGGACGTTGGTCATTTTGAGTTACCCGCGCAACTCATGTGGTATGGAATGAGAACGGTTCCTTTATTATTGAGCTCAATCGTTTGTCATAAAGGCTATTATTAAAAAGGCTGCTGTGGTAAGTTCAAGCATCCAGCACTGGAGACAACCAGATGGGACAGGGGTCGGATATTTATTTTGACTTTTGTGCGAGCCAAACAACTACTGGTTGCCTCTGTTAATTTTTGGTTTGATGGAAATGTGGTAGCCATCGGGAAACGAATTCAGAACCCATACAAATCACAAACTCATCAACTCGCGAAACTTTGCCGCTTGTCTTCTGGAAACTTCCACTGTGGTTTGCTTTTCATCTTTAAGCGTAAGCCGAAGCCCACCGTTGAACCAGTTCTCCACCTGCTGCACCCATCTTAAATTGACAATGAACTTGCGGTTGGTACGAAAGAAGGAGCGGTGATCGAGGCGATCTTCCAGGTTGTTGAGCGATTTTAGGATAAGCGGCTTAAACTTGTCGAAGAACACCCGCACATAATTTCCTTCTGATTCGAAGAGGCGCACATCGCGCAGGGAAACAAACCAGCATTTCTCACCATCCTTTAAAAAAATCTGGTCATCCTGGCCCAGCCGGTTGTTTTTGGCTTCTTCCATCAGGCGCTGTTCTTTCTGGATGGCGCGTTCTACTTTGTGTATGGCATCTGCCAGGCGGTCTTCCTCCACTGGTTTCAGCAAATAGTCCAAGGCATTCACCTCAAATGCCTTGAGGGCGTACTCATCATAAGCAGTGACAAAAATTACGCGCGGCACCGATTCCAGTTGCTCCAGCAATTCGAACCCGGTTTTGCCCGGCATCTGGATGTCGAGAAAAAGCAAATCGGGATTGTGTTGTTGTATAGCTTCCATGGCTTCATCGGCATTGGAACACTCGCCAATGATTTCGATTTCGGGAAAATTCTTTAGCAGTGAAGTCAATTCCTTTCTGGCCAGGCGTTCGTCATCAACAAGTATGGTTCTCAGTTTCATGATAAATTTATTTTTGGGATTAGAAAATTTGCAACCACATTGTCTTCCTCTTGTCCGATAGTGAACGAGGCTTGATTACCAAAGATGAGTTCAAGGCGTTTGCGGGTGTTCAACAGGCCTATACCGGTACCGTTGGAATTGTGCGACCATGTTCCTGAGTTGGATACACGGATCGAAAAATGTTCCTTTGCTTCCACCGATGCCCGAATGAGTACAATTCCTCCTTCTTTCCTTTTCGAAATTCCGTGCTTCACGGCATTCTCCACCACTGTTTGCAGCATGAAAGGCGGTATTTCGAAGCTAAGCGTAGCCGGGTCAATTTGCAATTCAACATGAAGCCGTTCTTCGAAACGGATTTTTTCAAGCGACAAGTATTTCTCTACCAATTCCAACTCTTCGCGAAGTGCAACGGTTGGCTTCTTTCCCAGCAAAAAATTGTTGCGAAGCATTCCACTCAACAGGGTGATGGCTTGTTTTGCTTTGTCAGGGTTTTCGTCCACCAACGCTCTTATGCTGTTCATGCAGTTGAACATGAAGTGCGGATTAACCTGTGCCTTGAAATTGTTCATTTCAATTTCCGTTTTTGCCGCATGCAATTCAAGGTTTTTTATTTCTTCCTTCTTGTAGTTCTGAAATTGGGCAATGGCAAAATAGATGAAGCTCCAAAGAAGCGAAAGGAAGATGAAGACAAGCCCTGACTCCACGAATTTCGAAAGGCTGAAGCTCTCGTAGAAGGGAATGCGCCCCAACCGCAAGTCGCCCAGGGCAATGTTCAATAGAATGATGAACATGCCGCAAACAAATGATGCGGCAAGAATGCGCAACACCAATGACGGAATAGTCTTTTGCTTCCAACCCCAACCATGAATAAAATAGCGGTAGATGTGAGTGACTGAAATACCGGTAACGATTATGCTGATGGATGAAAACAAATAATCGGCACCTGACATTTCCTGCCGGGCGTATGCATTCAACACATTGCCCAGGGTGAAAAGCCCCCATCCTATGAACTGGCAACGCCAATAAATTTTAAGTCTGTTGTGCATCGGTTTCAGAACAAAGGTAGATTCGCATTCTTTGCCGAAGTCTGAAACAAATACACTATCGGAGGGAGGACAGGTTAACTGGTAAATCAACCATTACAATGAACTATCTCGCACATTTTCTGCTCAGTTTTGATGATGACGATTTGCTTGCGGGCCAGTTCCTAACCGATGCTTACAAGGGCAACAAATACAAAAAACTGCCATCGCGAATAGCAATGGGAGTAATGCTGCACCGCTACATAGACTCCTATACCGACTCGCACCAGCAGATACTTGAAATGCGGAAGATCGTGCGTCCTGTTCTGGGGCTTTGGTCCTCTCCGGCTCTCGATGTGCTTTGCGACCATTTGCTTACCCGCCATTGGGAAAAATTTGCGGCAAACAAATCACGGCCGACCTTTATTTTGGATGTTTATTCAACACTTCAGCGCTATGATAATTTCTTTAATGATGAAATGCGTTTGGTTTTTCAATCCATGAAAAAACACGATTGGCTCAATGCATACTCAACCACCTCAGGAATGCAGCGCGCTTTCAGTGGCATGTCCTCTCGTCTGCCCCAGGCACAAAATCTCCAGAAGGCAATGAATGTGTTCATGGCGAATGAAGAACAAATGGAACAAGCCTTTTTAAAGTTTTATCCTGAACTTATCCTCAATTCTGAACAGAAAATGGAATCATTTGAAGACCTTTAATATACTTGCACACTCAAACTTTGGAGATTACACTAAGACTAATGCATACTATCACCCATTTAAACAGGAATTTTCAATGAGAAGTTTTTTCGGAATTTTACTGTTGGTTGTGTTTCCTACAGCAGCCGCCCTAGCCGGAAGTATAGTACTGGAAGGCAAATACCAGCAACGAAACATCTACGTTGTGAACCCAATTGCTGAAGCTGGCGTTGGTTTTTGCGTCTACGAAGTGAACGTGAACGGTGAAATAACAACGGACGAAATCAACTCTCAGGCTTTTGAGATAGACCTTTCCATTCATGGTTTTAAAATGGGTGATGCCGTTACGGTGGTTATCAAATACAAAGATGGCTGCGAACCCCGCGTACTTAATCCCGGAGCACTGGAACCACAACCTACTTTCGAATGCACCAAGATTGAAAGTTCAACCACAGGTATGCTGATGTGGGAAACCACCAACGAAGTAGGAAAAATTCCTTATCAGGTGCAGCAGTTCAAATGGAACAAGTGGGTGACCGTGGGGGAAGTGATGGGCAACGGAACCTCGGTGAAAAACAATTACCAGTTTCAAGGCAATCTCACCACAGGCCTTAATAAGTTTCGTGTAGCTCAAAAATCGTACGAAGGCAATCTTAGGAAATCGCCCACGGTGGAAGTGGTTTCGCCTATGCCAGCAGTCACCTACTCGTACAACAAAAAACTCAAAGCCATAGAATTTTCGGTGGAGACGTTTTTTGAATTGTACAATGTCTATGGCCAAATTATTAAGCGCGGATTTGGAAAAACAGCCGACCTCAGCATTTTGCCCAAAGGCGATTATTACCTTAGTTATGACAACAAGACGGAGAAATTCGTGAACAAATAATTTTTCAACGCAAATCGTTGGGGAAGCCGGGGATATTCTTCCGGCTTTTTTGTTGCTAAAACATCCTTCCTATTTTGCACGTTAGAATTAATGGGTGAAGTTTTCACGAATCCATATCGTTTTTGGTTTGCTTCTGCCAGCATTGTTTTTGCTTGCTTCATGTGGGCAACCTGAAAAACCGGAAGTTGAGGAACCGGCTTATTCTCCACCCATCTCGTTCGACCTGGACAGCATCATTATGCGTGGAAAACTGGTTCTGCTAACCGAGAACAGCGCCACCAGCTACTATCTCTATCGCGGCCAGGCCAAAGGATTTGACCATGATATGGTGAAGGCTTTTGCAAAACACATTGGTGTGAAACTGGAAGTAAAATTGCTCGATGATGTGGACCAGATGTTCGAAATGCTGAACACCGGCAAAGGCGATTTGATTGCCACCAATCTTACAGTGACCAACAGCCGGAAAAAAATTGTGGCCTTTAGTGCGCCTGTTTGCACCACAAGACAAGTGCTGGTTCAGCCCAGGTTCGGTGGAATAAAAGGCGATTCATTGCTCTCATTTATTTCCGACACTGCACAACTGAAAGGAAAAGAGGTTTGGGCGCATCGCTACTCGGTGTTTTATGAACGGTTGATGCTGATGAACAGCTACCTGGACGATTCCATAAAAATACAGGAAGCGCCTGGGGAATTGAGCACCGATGATTTGATCCGCCTTGTATCGGAAGGTGAAATTTCGCGGACCATTACAGATGAAAATCTCGCTCAACTGCAGCAAGCGGATAACCCTAACCTCGACATGAGCCTTGCCATAAGCAATGAAGAAGAAATTGCCTGGGCTATGCGCAGCAATTCTTCCCGGCTTCTTGAAGAAGTAAACAACTGGATGGCTGAGGAAAGCACACAGAAGAAGATGAAGAAAACGTATTCGAAATATTTCAGCCAAATCGAACGGATGAACTATAACCCGGTGTTTGTTCCACCAATAGTGAGCGATAACCGCATTTCTGCATACGATGAAATTTTGAAACAGCAGGCGGTAGAATTGGGATGGGACTGGCGGCTGCTGGCTGCCCTCATTTACCAGGAATCGAGGTTCAATCCGAGGGCTAAGTCATGGTCGGGTGCTTTCGGTTTGATGCAACTTATGCCGGAAACCGCCAGGCGTTTTGGTTGCGACACATCGCAACTGGAGGTGGAAAACATAAAGGCAGGAGTGAAGTACATCCAGTTTTTAGACCGTATGTGGAAAGATAAAATCATCGACCCCGATGAACGTGTGAAATTTGTACTCGGTTCTTACAACATAGGACCGGGACATATTTTCGATGCGCGCGCCATTGCCCGCAACTTGTCGAAGCCCGATACGGTGTGGGAAAACAATGTGGCCGAATGCCTTTTGCTCAAAATGCAATCACCTTACTACACCATGGAGGGAGTGAAACACGGATACTGCCACGCCAAGGAGCCCTACCAATTCGTTATTAAAATCATGAACAACTTTCGTTACTACCAAGGATTGAAACTCGAATGAAACTAAGAATTTGCATCGCAATTTTTTTTGCACTCGCACTGTTTATCACTTCATGTAAGAGGGATGATAAATTCATGTTTGCCCTTGAAGGCACTGTGAAGAATGCCAGAAGCGGGGCAGGGCTGAGTTCTGCATCGCTCGAACTGAGCCAACAGGAAATTGCAAGCGGAACATTTAATGACAACTTTGTTCATGCCGGCCACACGCTTAGTGATGGCAGTGGTTTCTACCGCCTCGACTTTGCACGGGAAAGCGTGGTGGAATACAAACTTGAAGTGGAAAAAACAAATTACATATCGCGGGAGTTTTCTTTTGTGCCTGTCGATTTTTCAATCGGCAATGCAACAACACAAAACATTGCGCTCTATCCCGAAGCCTTCATTGTAGTTCATCTTCACAACGATGCACCCACATTTGAAAATGATGTGATGAAATTCCGATTCGATCAGGTGAATTTTGATTGCCAATGTTGCATGGGAGGATGGGTGCAGCAAAACGGTGAAGCCGTTGACACCTCTTTTTCCTGTAGGCTTTATGGTGAAACCTGGCTGAAGTACGTGCGCGAAATAACCTCAGGGCTTTCCGATACACTAATGGAGGATTCTATCTGGTGTCCTTCGTTCATCACTACTCAACTGGACATTTCGTACTGATAGCTTTTCGAAGACTGCCGGCACATTCATTTTAAACATAGCATTTCTTTAACCTTGTGCAGGCCTACTTATTTCGGACATTCGACCCTTGAAAATTTTAGCCTGACTGCCATAACCTGCAAGTCATTAATCCATTAACATGAAAAATATTTATACTCTAATTGCATTGTGCATTTTAACCACAGGAATTTTTGCACAGGAATTTTTGCTTCCACCACACTTTGCCTCCTCCGATCTTGAATCGATCATATTTAATGAAGACAATACCATTCGTGGTGGAATGACTGATCCTCCCCCTTTCGAAAATCTTCGGGCTATGGCCGAGTGGGAAGAAGTGCAGGCCATCACTATTGCATGGACTGATTATCCATGCATCCTCAAACAAATAGTGGAAGCCGCACAATTGGAAAGTGTGTTGATCATCATCCTGAGTGAGGATGTAGGTGAGACTGAAGACTACCTGACCGGAAGCGCTTGTGGTGGGGCACTTACACTCGACAATGTCACCATCATAGATGCCAATTTCGATTCGATATGGATTCGCGATTATGCCGGGAATCCAGTGTATGGCAATGAAGTGGATTCACTCATTATGGTGGACTGGGTTTACAACAGGCCCCGACCCAACGATGATGCATCGCCTGAATTGGTTGCAGAGTTTCTTAACCTTCCTTTCTACAGCACCACTGAATCTCCTAACGATTTAATGAACACAGGCGGCAATTTCATGACCGATGGTTTCGGGACAGCCTTTGCATCAGAACTGGTGTTGCAGGAAAACGATGGTGATGGCAATTACAACATTGACTATCCCACTCACAGCGAGGAAGAAATTGATATCCTCATTGATGAATTCATGGGCATTGATCGTTATATCAAAATGGAAACACTGCCTTACGATGGCATCCACCACATTGACATGCACATGAAACTGCTGGATGAGGAAACCATTATTGCCGGCCAGTTTCCTGAGGATGTAGCTGATGGTCCACAGATAGAAGCTAACATTGAATATGTGCTTTCCGATTTCAACTCGAAATGGGGAACTCCCTACAAAATCATTTGGGTTCCCATGCCGCCCAGCACAAGCGGACTTTATGCCGATGATGATGCAGCTTACCGAACCTATACCAACGCAGTGTTCGTGAATGAAACGCTTATCGTTCCATACTACCGCGAGGAATACGATACCGTTGCTTACAACATCCTTAGCAAAGCATTGCCTGGCTACAACATTGTAGGAATTGATTGTGACAACAATTCTGAACCGATCATCTTCTCAAGCGGAGCTGTGCATTGCATCACTCATGCAATTGGTGTAGAAGACCCGCTGCTCATTTCTCATCAACCACTTCCAGATACTGACGATACGGTGAATCCATACGAAGCCGTGGCTTACATCGCTCACCGCGATGGAGTTTCCAACGCAACACTTTGGTGGAAAACAACATTAGGCGGTACTTATTCAAGCATTGACATGAACAATATTGGCAACAATGACTGGAGCGCCTTGATTCCAGCAAAGGCTGAAGGCACTACTGTTTACTATTACATACATGCTCAGGCCACAACCGGAAAAGAACAAGTGCGCCCCATGCCTGCACCGGAAGGTTACTGGAAATTTATTGTGGGTGGAGAAATCGTTGGCGTGAAAGAAGCAATAGAAATTTTTTCATTCAACAGGGTGTTCCCGAATCCTGCAGGAAACATCACATGCGTTGACATCAACTCAGCGCATGCCACCGATGCGAAAATTCAACTCGTTGACATGTTCGGAAAAACGATGCTCGAAATTTTTAATGGTGAGCTAAGGAAAGGGCAAAACAAATTTTTCTTCGAAGCCGAACCGCTTGCTGCCGGTGCCTACCGTTTGGTGATACAAAATGAAAGAAGTACAGTGAGCGAGTTGATGATGGTGAAGTAAAGGCGCTACTCACAATAGCCCTCTATCATAATCCGATAGGTAATCGGGTCAATTTCCGGCAAGAGGCTGTCTCAAAAGCAATAAATCTCCGCGCCTCCGCGTGAGATATTTTTTCAGGGGCTTTTGAGACAGCCTCGCTGACTTACTTAAATAAATTGTTAGATAAAGCTCATTCCGAATATCTGGATTGCAAAAATAAAATTTAAGAATGCTATCAAAATATTGCCGTAAGTACGCGAAAATTAAAGGAACAAATTGAGAAGGATCAGTTTAGAGAAAATATAAAAAATTCAGAAATCCAATTGAGTTTTTGAAAAATGAATTCATGAGAATACGTAGACGTTAATGACTCAGAATGATCTGGAAATATTAGCATGAAAAGGGTGCAATTGGTATTAGTTGGTGTGTTAATTCTAGATTTATCATCGACTATTGTGATTCGATATTTATCTATTAATGTAATGGACTTAAAAGTTCCGCATCTTGTTGAAATCAAGGTGGTCGTGCTTAGTCTATTGACAGCACTTCTTTTGCGAACAATGTGCGGAAAAAAACGTCCAGTAACACTGATTCTTTCGATAGTGCCTTGTTTTGTTGGGGGTATTTCTAATGCGATTTATTATTTTTTTTTTCCTTATGTGACGTTGCCCCTTACTGAGTTTGTTTATTATCGAGTTATTGTGCTTCTGACAATTCTATGTTTTTCTCTATTTGGTGCATTGATTGGCAGTTTGTATCCTAGGAATCCTCGTAAAGAAGACCGGGAAACTAGGAGGTCTAGTGGTAATGATGTTCTTGACTCACCTAATGAACAATAAGGTTATGGCCGCACTTGCGGCACTGGTATACATCGACCAACTTTTGCTTGAACAAGTGCTGATAGCATTGATCAGGTGTTGAAAATGCTGCTGTGAAATCGTGCATGGTTTTGAACTTTTTCATTGCTGTTTGTTTTTGCAGCAAACCACAACGGGCCTGTTGTAACCAATTTACAATGGCTTGGGAAGTAAACCGTTAATCCGTGCTATTCGTTCGAGAAACTCCCACCCCCAAAACCTTCCCCAATCGCCCAGTTTTATTCATGTTAAAGGAAGGTGGCACTACCCACTCTTTCCCCCCTCCCTCTCCTTTTTCCACTCCGCGAACATCTCCAGTATCATCCCATCACTCAAGCCTATTTTAGGAACGAGCATCTCGGTAATGCGGGCGCTGCGCAGTATGCGCAGGTAGATTTCAGCAGCCGGCAAAATGACATCGGCCCTGTCGGGTTTCAGGCGCAGGCGGGTTATGCGGTGGTCGTAACTATAGCTCCGCAGCATCGTGTTCAGTTCCTGAAGTTCCGCAAATGACATGGTGGCTCCGGGTTTTTTTCCGGCCAGCTTGTGCAGTGCATTCACGTTGCCGCCTGTGCCTATGGCAATTAGTTTTTCGCCACGCTTCAACGAACTTTTTATCCAGTTGCTTATGGCACCCCAGGTGCTAGCCCGCACCGGTGCCGTGAGCATGCGCACGGTACCCACATTGAAGGAGCGCGCTTTCACCCGTTTGCCATTTCGTATCAGGGTAAGTTCCGTGCTTCCGCCACCCACATCTATGTAGAGGTAATTGCCGGCACCATTCAGTTTTTGTGCTATGTAGTTGGAGAAAATGAGGTTGGCTTCCTCAGCGCCACTCAGCAATTCTATACTCACGTTTGCCTCACGCAGCACTTTATCTATTACCTCTTTGCTGTTTTTGGCTTCGCGCATGGCACTGGTGGCGCAGGCGCGCACGTGCTCCACGTTATGTATGTCCATGAGGTACCAGAAGGCTTTCATTGCCTTCACCAGTTGGCGGATTTTCTCCTTTGAAATTTTTTGGTTCGTGAAAACATCTTCACCCAGCCGGATGGGAACCCGTGTGAGGGAAACTTTTTCAATGTGAAAATTGCCCTCGTCCGCATACACCTCCTCTATAAGAAGGCGAATGGCATTGGAGCCGATATCTATTGCAGCGAATTTCAACCGTTCAGTGTTGCCGCCAAAGAAATTTCAATGCTGAAACGAGAGCAAGAAATAGTGGGAAATGTTATGCACAGATGGAAGTCTTCAACGGAAAAGAACCACATGGCCTTGCCACGCATGTTTCTCCGGTTCGTTTCCCTTTGCTTCAATTACCCAATTGTAAACACCATCCCGCGCGAAGTGTTCTCCTCCATGCACCCCACCAGTCCATGCTTTCAGGGCATCATCGGTTTCAAAAATCACTTCACCCCATCGGTTGAAGATGATGAGCGAATACTCTGTTGGATCATAAGAAAACTGCGGCAGAAAAACTTCGTTGATGTCATCTCCGTTCGGAGAAAATGCGTTGGGGACAAAAACCATGAAGTCATCTTCAATAATGATGGTCTGCGTGATGCTATCCGTGCAGCCATAGATGTCAGTAACGATAAGCGTAACTTCATAATTCATTCCCACAGGCGGAAATTCCAACTCCAGCGATGCCTCATCGGACTGGAAAAAAACAGGATTGCCGAACTCCCAATGGCTTGCCGAATCATTCAGCGATTGATTGGTAAAAGTGATAATGGGACTGGTCACAGATGCAGTTTGCGGGTCGGCATCGAAGTTGGCGACTATGCTAGGTGGTTCATCAAGTGAAATGATTTCGGAAAAAGTGCATCCGGCAAAATCAATTGCGGTAAGGGTATAAGGTTGCGCACAGAGTCCTGTAAAAAGGATATCATCACCCATGATAATTTCATCACCGACTGAAACTGTCAATTCTCCATCCTGATAAATTACCTGCACATTGCCATCACAGAAATCATGACATGAAGCATCAGTCACCACCACCTCCGGTTCAAGCGGAAATGAGAACGTGATATTCACCACATCCTGCACCACACATTCGCCCAAAGTTGCCGTTTCGGTGAGTGCATAAGTACCAGGTAGTTGGCTAGATGCTGTTGAGTTTGGACTTCCGGCATCACTGAATGAAACCTCAACGGGGGCATTCCAGGTAATACTTCCACCGGTGGAAGCGCCTTCGAGAATCGTCTGCATGTCACAAGGAGTTTGGTCATCACCAGCATCCACCGACAACACGAAATTTTCCACTTCGATGTTTTGAGTGAGCGTACATCCAGTCGCATCCTCCAGTGTTGCGTTGTAAAAACCGGGAGTCAAATCCTCCATTGTGAAATCGGGTTGAACATCACCATCAAAAGTGAGCGTGAGTGGTTCCGTACCTCCTGACACGTTTATGATTTCTACAATTCCTCCCTCGCCATTGCAGGCATCGGTCACATCAAATTCAAAAGTCATGGGGTCTGTCACAGCAAAATCAAACGAGCCGGTGAACTGGTTGCCACAGGCATCTTCCACGTAGTTCATCACATCAAGAACGGTAAGCGTGTAATTGCCTTCCGGATTGATAGCACCGTTAACAGTAAGAGTGAATGAATCTGTAAACTCATCGGTTGCACCTGCATCATTGGCGACTGTAGAAACTGTAAAATCTCCCCCGGTACCTGAAATGGTGAAATCATCGGGCTGCACTGAATCAATGAAGATGCCTTCAGAAAAAATAATTTCCAGTTCGCTGGCAGCACAATTGGGGATTACCGAAATAATGGTCGGTGCCACATCATCAAAAATGGAAGCCTCAGCAAGGCCAAAGTCGAGCGAAAAACCCTGGATTGAACCGGTCCAGTTCATCACCACCAGTGAATATGTTTCTCCTTCAGTTACAAAAAGGTCTTCATTAAAAGGTGGCCCCAGTATATCTCCCGGACCGTTGCTGTTGCCAATACCACCCAAATCTGTGGAAATTCCTGTGGTGCCATTAGGTGGAAAAATTGTTCCCCATGAATTGCAACTCACTTCCGGTGAATTGCCGCTGTTTATGCCTTCGCAACCATTGTCCGTGATATTAAATAATGACCAGTCGTAGTCATCATCGAGGTTATTCGGTTCAAGAATAAAGTTGAGGATTCCGCTTTCCTGTACAGTGAAGGTGTACCAGGTGCTGTTGAATTCGCCTGAGGTCTGGCAACTGCCTGGAGCAACTTCCCAAACGCTGCCAGTGCCGACAGGGGCATCCGTTTCTTCATACAAATCATCACACACCACGATTGCACCATTGCAATCGCCAATATTCTGCGATAGAAACGGCATGGACACAAATAAGAATAGTATGACAGTTGAAAAGGTATTCACAGGAAAGGCAAAGATGATGGTTATGTTGTGATGAAAGACTAAACACAGGAGCAATGCGTTGTCCCGCAAGAAATTTGAGAGGGGTTTGGGAATACACCCGACTAAACACTTGTTCCCCCACCAGTCAAAAGTTTTGTTTTCGTGATTTTTCAACCATAGTGTTGTATTTATGAACAAGCTTCCTTTATTTTTGCCAAGCCCTTTTGAAAAGGGCATTCTCAAATGAAGTTGATGAATCACACATCGTGTTGCTGTTGTTGTTGCTGTTGTTGCTAATTCCTTAGCACCTCCACCCGCACCAATTCATCTTTCAATCATCAATTTTTTTCTTTTATGTCACTTACTGTTCCGAAGCTCAATACAGAGCATTTCACGAGTTTAACTACTTCGCCCGATGTTTTTCAAAACCTCCGGCAAGTGGCAGAAGCATTTCCGGGAGTGGTGACTTTCTCTACTAGTTTCAGTCTCGAGGACCAGGCCATCGCCCATATCATTTTCTCCCAGAAATTATCAGTGAATGTGTTCACATTGGACACCGGAAGGCTCTTCGCAGAAACTTATTCCGTGTGGAGCCGTATGGTGGAAAAATATCATCAACGTATAGAATCCTTTTATCCAGAAGCAGCATCCCTCCAGGAATTCATTTCGCAAAAAGGCCCCAACAGTTTTTATGAATCGGTGGACAACCGCAAGCAATGTTGCCACATTAGAAAAGTGGAGCCGCTCAATCGCGCATTACAGGGAAAGCAAATCTGGATAACCGGAATCCGCAGCGAACATTCCACGAACCGCCACGACTTGCAGCCGGTAGAATGGGATGAAAAACATCAACTCATCAAATACCATCCTCTCCTCCATTGGTCAACCGAAGAAGTGAAGGCATTCATTGCAAAACACAATGTGCCATACAACATTCTGGGTGACAAAGGATTTGTAAGTATCGGTTGTGCTCCATGCACACGCGCTATCAAACCTGGAGAAGATTTCCGTGCAGGCAGGTGGTGGTGGGAAGACAGTAACAAGAAAGAGTGCGGGCTTCATGAAAATGCAATTGGCAATAAGCAATAAGCAAAAGGCAAAAGGCAAAAGGCAAAAGGCAAAAAAAATTGATAAATCAGCGAATCAACAACTCACCAATTCAACAATTCTCTAACTCACCAACTCAACAAATGAGTAAATACCAACTCAATCACTTACAACAACTCGAAGCAGAGGGCATTCACATCATGCGCGAGGTGGCAGGACAATTCGAACGGCCTGCGTTGCTTTTCAGCGGAGGAAAAGATTCCATCACGCTTGTACATCTTGCAAGGAAAGCATTTGCTCCTGGAAAAATTCCGTTTCCTCTTGTACACATAGATACCGGCCACAACTTTCCAGAGGCACTTTCTTATCGGGATGAGCTTGCAGAAAAAATCGGGGCGAAACTCATTGTGCGTAATGTGGGAGACACCATCCGCGAAAAGAAACTGACAGAGCCAAAAGGAAAATTTGCATCGCGAAATGCATTGCAGAGCTACACACTTCTCGACACCATTGCAGAATTTGAATTTGATGCCTGCATTGGTGGTGCGAGACGCGATGAGGAAAAAGCGAGAGCAAAAGAGCGCATCTTTTCTGTGCGTGATGAATTCGGGACATGGGATCCTAAACGCCAGCGACCAGAACTCTGGAATATCTACAACGGAAAAATCAGCAAAGGAGAAAACGTGCGTGTGTTTCCCATCAGTAATTGGACGGAACTGGATGTGTGGCATTACATCCAATCAGAAAAAATTGAACTGCCAAGTATCTACTTCGCACATGAACGCGAAGTGCTGGAACACCAAGGACAGTTGCTTGCCGTTTCTGATTTCATTCGGATAGAAGAAGGTGACAACATTTCCAAAAGACAAGTTCGCTACCGCACCGTGGGAGATATGACATGCACCGCAGCAGTTGAATCCACAGCGTCAACCCTTGAAGATGTTATTCGCGAAATCACTGCGACAAGAATCAGCGAGCGCGGTGAAACACGAATTGACGATCGCATTTCAGAAGCCGCAATGGAAGACAGGAAGAAGAATGGATATTTCTAAGAAGCCAAAATTCAAAAGTGACGAAGTCAAAAGAAAAGAACCGAAAAGCAAAAAGCTAAAAAGAATGGACATACTCAGATTTATAACCGCAGGAAGTGTAGATGATGGCAAGAGCACCCTCATCGGAAGATTGCTTTACGACAGCAAGAGCATTCTTGTGGACCAGATGGAAACGCTTGCCGGGCAAAGCAAGAATGTAGAACATGCCGACATTGATCTTGCACTTCTCACTGATGGATTGCGTGCGGAACGTGAGCAGGGAATCACGATAGACATCGCCTACAAATACTTCTCGACTCCAAAAAGAAAATTCATCATAGCCGATGCTCCCGGTCACGTTCAATACACGCGCAACATGGTTACAGGTGCAAGTACGGCCAACCTCATCGTGATTTTAATTGATGCACGACTTGGAGTCATTGAACAAACACGAAGGCACAGCATCATCGCATCGTTGTTGCGCATTCCGCATGTGGTGGTTGCGGTAAACAAAATGGATCTCGTTGAATTTTCTCAGGACGTGTACAGCAACATTTTGATTGAATACTCAAAACTTGCAGAGTCGCTCGGACTGCCGGATGTCAAATTCATTCCTATCTCTGCTTTGAAAGGAGACAACGTGGTTGACCAATCCACAAACATTTCTTGGTATGAAGGCCCAACGCTTCTTTCTTACCTTGAAGAAATTGACGTGGAATCGGATATCAATCTTGAAATTCCACGCTTCGCAGTTCAATATGTCATTCGCCCGCAAACTGAAGAACTGCACGACTACCGTGGTTATGCAGGAGAAATTGTGAGCGGAGTTTATAGCAAAGGAGATAAAGTGAACGTGTTGCCGCAAGGAATTTCCGCAACCATCAAATCCATCTTCCTCGGTGAACAACAAGTGGAAGAAGCATTCGCTCCGCAAAGTGTGACCATTGAATTGAATGAAGACATTGACATCTCGCGTGGTGATGTAATTGTTGGGGCAGGCAATCCTCCCTTAGTGGATAATGAATTTGATGTGCTACTCTGCTGGATGGATACCAAGCCACTCATTGCGGGAAACAAATACCTGCTGCAACACAATAGCAAAGTAGTGCGCAGCGTAGTGCGCGAAGTGGAATACAAACTTGACGTGAACTCACTTGAGAAGGCATTCAACCCCGAACAGGTTCAACTCAACGAAATAGTGCGTGCAAAAATCAAAACACAAACTCCGCTGGTGTTCGATGACTATAAAAAACTCCGTGCAAATGGCGGTGTGATACTGATTGATGAGACAAGCAATGTGACGGTAGGAGCGTGCATGATAGAAGGTTGAGAGTTCGCCAACTCACAACCCTTCCACGCTCAACTAAAAGAAATGAATGAATATGAAGAACGAAAGAAATAACAAAGTCATTATCGCTGGCGCAGGACCGGGCGACCCGGAATTAATTACGTTGAAAACCTTTCGCGCGTTGGAAAATGCGGACGTGATTATCACAGACCGTTTGGTGAGTCCTGAAATTTTCTCCCGTTTTGTTTCTGCAAAAACAGAAATTATTTATGCTGGAAAAGAATCACGAAGGGTGAACAGCACCTCACAGATTTCCATTAACGCGATGCTTGTGGAAGAATGGCGGAAAGGAAAAAATGTGGTGAGGTTGAAGGGTGGTGATGTGAGTATTTTTTCAAACATCCTTGATGAGTTGCAAACGCTCACACATAACAAAATTCCTTATGAGATAATTCCGGGAGTTTCTGCGGCCCTGGGTGCTGCGGCTTATGCCGGCATTCCGCTCACTGCGCGCAATCACGCGACTGCTGTGCGTTTCCTTACATGGTATGATGAATCCATCATCACCAATGAAACGTGGAAGGAGCTGGCACATACAAGTGACACTTTAGTATTCTACATGAGCGGAGAAAAGGTGCGCGGTGTGATTGAAAAACTTTTGTCCAACAACATAAATCCCGAAATCGAAGTAGCGGTGATTGAACAGGCCACAACACCTCACCAGCGTATCACCACCTTCAGGATTTCAGATGCAACACAGCGCACAAATAACGAATTCATCTCTCCTGCTCTCATGATAATCGGGAACGTGGTTTCGCTTCATCATGAGTTCAACTGGTTCCAAACTGAAAACGAATTTTCGACTTACTTCATCAATTCAACCGATAACCTAAAAATTAAAGACCATGCTATCAGAGCCTAAACTGAAAAATCTGAACGAACTTGTTCGGGACTTGTCCAAGGATGAAATCATCTGGATGAACGGATACCTTGCCGGTGTTTCGCGCCTGGAGACTAACGGAGTTTCTATTCCACAAAATGGAAAACATCTTGTTGCAGAAACTGTTGCTGAAACTATTCATGTATCGAACGTAACGACCATCCAACCTGCTGCCGTTGTTGTGAAGAAGATGACTCTTGCTTTCGGCACAGAGACCAATAATTCTAAAAAGCTCGCCACGCAGTTTGCTGCAAAAGCAAAACAAAAAGGTGTTGCCGTCAAACTCACTTCACTTGAGCAATACAAACCCGCTGACATTGCCAAAGAAGAAAACTTTTTTGTTGTGATGAGCACACAGGGCGAAGGAGAACCACCAAAAGCCGCGAAGAAATTTTACGACTATATTTTTAATGGCGTTGGTGATGTTTCCAATCTAAACTACAGTGTACTTGCGCTGGGCGATACTTCCTACCCTATGTATTGCAAAGCCGGGGAAGACGTGGATGTGCGGCTTGATTCAATAGGAGCAAAACGCGCAATTCCAATGATGAAATGCGATGTAGATTTTGCATCGGATGCAAACAATTGGTTTGAACAAGTATTGTCTTTTGTAGATAAACAATCAGCATCAGTTCAACCTGGTTCAACCTTGTCACAAAATGGTGGAAGTGTTTTGCAAAACGGATATGAAGCAAAGCCAATTCAAAAGACTTCGCACACCAAAAAGAATTTCGAGGGAGTGGTGAGCGCACACATAAACCTGAACGATTTGGGTTCATCAAAAGAAACATATCACATCGAAATTGCATGCGAAGAAGAAATTGAATATCTGCCGGGTGACGCCATAGGAGTAGTTCCAGAAAACAATTTGTGGGAAGTGGAAAAAGTATTGTCGTTTTCCGCCATTCCGCGCAACAGAAAAATCTCCTTCCGGGGAGAAGAATTTGAAGCCGAAGAATTGTTTACCAAAAAAATCAGTATCAGTTTTTTGCCCGAGCGCATCATTCAGTCCTACGCAAAACTGGTTGGTCAAAAAATTCCATCTGCACGGATGAATCTTGCTGACTTGATTCGCATTTATCCTTTCAAGGGAATAGTTTCGTTTGATGAAGTGATTGCTATTCTTGAACCCATCACTCCGCGATTATATTCCATCGCATCGTCACCCGCAGCGCACTCTGGTCAGATGCACATAACTCTTAGCCGGAACAAATTTTTGGTGAACGATGATGTAAAGTATGGTTTGTGTTCTGATTGGTTATCACACATTCATAGCGAAGCCCCCATCAAATTCTACGTTCACCGCAACAATAATTTCAAGTTGCCTTCGCATGTTGATGATGTCATCATGATTGGGCCAGGAACAGGCATTGCACCTTTCCGTTCGTTCCTTGCAGAACGAGATGCAACGGGTGCTGGCGGACGCAATTGGTTGTTCTTCGGTGAACAACATTTCCTGTCTGATTTTCTCTACCAAACCGAATTGCAGAGTTGGAAAGAGACAGGTGTACTCTCCAATATCAGTCTTGCCTGGTCGCGCGACCAGCAGGAAAAAATCTATGTGCAGCATCGTATGAAAGAAAATGCAGCAGAGTTGTGGTCATGGATTGAGTCAGGAGCTTGTATTTATTTATGCGGGGCAAAAGAACCGATGAGTGTTGATGTTGAAAACACATTGCTCGACATCATCATTACCCAAGGCAACCGCACCGAAACCGAAGCGAAAGAATTGCTGGATGAAATGGAAATGAACGGACGCTACTCGAAAGACGTGTACTAAAAAAAATTGTTGAGTTATTGAAGTGTTGTCCCGATAGCTATCGGCTTGGTGAGTTAGTACAACCACCCAACTCTCTAACACTCTAACTCCTTTATCTCTACTCACTAATTAGACCTATGGAACTATCACCCTCCGAAAGAATAAAAATTGAAAGTCGTGGCCTGCGAGGCACGCTGAAAGAAAGTCTTGCCGATGATCTTACTGGTGCATTGCGCGAGGACGATAAAATCCTGCTCAAACATCACGGCATGTACGAGCAGGACGACCGCGACCGAAGGGAAGAACGCGCAGAAAAAAAACTAGAGCGACTGTACTCATTCATGATTCGGCTGCGCATTCCCGGTGGATTGATGACTGCACAACAATGGATTGCATTGCACAACATTGCAGGCGAACATTCAACGGGCACCATCAAAATCACCACCAGACAAACGGTGCAACTGCACGGCATCATCAAGTCGCACATGAAGCCCACACTCAAATCATTTTATCTGGAAGGTCTTGATTCAATTGCGGCATGTGGTGATGTAAACCGCAATGTGATGTGCAGTTCGCATCCAAAAGTTTCAGCGGTTCATGAAGAAGTATTTCGCTTCGCTGACAAAATTTCGACACTCGCGCTTCCAAAAACCAGGGCGTACTATGAGATATGGCTCGACCAGGAAAAACTTGCAGACTATAATGAAGAAGACCCGCTCTACAAAGACACTTACCTCCCGCGTAAATTCAAAATTGCCATTGCCATTCCTCCGCACAATGATGTGGATGTGCTGGCCAACGACATCGGCCTCATTGCAATAATTGAGAATAACAAATTGCTCGGATTCAATGTTGCGGTTGGCGGTGGACTAAGCACTACGCATGGCAATGCCGCCACTTATGCGCGGCTAGGAACGGTGATTGGGTTTGTGAGTGGTGAAGAAAAAATCCTGAAAACGGTTTACGAAATCATCACCATCCAGCGCGATTATGGAAATCGTTCGGACAGAAAACAAGCGCGATTGAAATACACACTCGACAAAATGGGTGTGGACAATTTCAAGATTGAATTGTTCAAACGCAGTGGCTTCATGCTTGAACCGGAGCGTTCGTACATACTTGAACAACGCTCAGATTATTACGGCTGGCAACAGAATCATGAAGGCCTATGGTATTACACGGTATTTGTCGAGAACGGTCGTATTGTGGATGAAGGAGCGCACCGTGTAAAAACTGCGTTGTTTGAAATTGCAAAAACAGGCAAGTCGGATTTCCGATTCACCGGAAACCAAAACGTAATGGTGAGTGATGTGAAGCCTGCGCACAAGAATGAAATTCATGACCTGCTGGAGAAATACGGTGTCATCTGGAATACGGCCTCATCAAGTCCGGTCAGGAAAAATTCGATGGCGTGTGTGGCGTTTCCAACGTGTCCACTAGCGCTGGCCGAGGCACAACGTTATATGCCCTCATTCATCAGCAAAGTAGAACCGCTGCTGGAGAAATATGGAATGCCCAGAGATGAAATTGTGATACGCATGACCGGTTGCCCCAACGGTTGTGGACGTCCTTACCTCGCTGAAATCGGTTTGGTGGGAAGCAACGAAGGCCGATACAATCTTCATATCGGTGGCGACAGATTGGGGCTTCGCCTAAACACGAAGTACAAGGAAAACCTGAACGAATCAGAAATACTTTCTGAAATTGATTCGATGTTCTCAATATTCATTCAGGAAAAAAATGGAGGAGAAACGTTTGGAGATTTTTCAAACAGGAAGTGGATTGCACATCAATCATGAAAGTCATTTTGTTTCGAATAGTGGTAGCTGTTGTAGCTGCTCAATTGCTGCCATTTATCGCAGTTGCGCGCGAACCGGAACATATCCTGTGGTTCAATTATATTCAAGATTTCAGGATATCACAACGCTGGAATATCTGGTCAGATGTTCAAATGCGCATGCCCGTTGATGATAAAATCAATCTTTTCGCAATTCGCTCCGGCTTGGTTTATTCTCTCAATGAAAATTTATCTGTTGGTGCCGGAGGGGCCTATTTCACCACCCGCACGCTTTGGTCGTGGTGGCGTCCGGAGTGGAGACCTCATGTGGAGTTGAATGGCAATTTCAGGCATTGGAAAAACATCAACTTGGTGGCCCGTATTCGGTTGGAAGAAAGACTTATTCAACATCACGAAAGCTCCTATGGCTCCGACTACTATTCCTGGGAAAACACAACCCGTGTGCGCACACGCATTGAATTGCAACACAACCTCGATGAACGATTGGTAGTTTCTGTTGGAGATGAATTCTTCTTCCATGCCTTTGCCTATGGAGGCCGCGCATTCATGGACCATAACCGGTTGTATCTCGGAGTCGCATTCAAAATGAACAACGCCTTCACCGTACAGGGAATGTGCATGCACTTCTTGCGTTACGATGATGAAGTGTTTAGCGACAGTTTTGTTTACCGTCTCAACCTTCGTCACACCATTTCATGTCGTGGCCATAATGAAACTGCCGGATGAAGAACAATTTGTCAAACACCCTCTTCCCCATCTTCCTCAAACTGGAGAAGATGCGTGTACTTGTGGTGGGTGGAAGAAATGTTGCACATGAAAAACTTACGGGCATTGTTGCCAACTCTCCTCAGACAAAAATTTCTGTTGTAGCCATAGAAGTTTCTGATGAAGTGAAGAAACTTGTTTCAGCACATCCGAACATTCAACTTCATGTCCGGGCGTTTGAAAAATTCGATGTGGACAACGCTGATGTAATCATTGCAGCAGCGAACAACATTCCACTTGCGAATGAAATTCTTGAACTTGCTCATGCACAGAATAAACTCGTGAATGTTGCGGACACGCCCGACCTCTGCGATTTCTACCTGAGCAGTATTGTGCAGAAGGGTCATCTCAAAATGGCCATCAGCACCAACGGAAAATCTCCCACCACAGCAAAACGACTGAAAGAAGTTTTTCACGAAGCACTTCCCGATGAGTTGGATGATGTCATTGAAAACCTTCACACGCTTCGCGGAAAACTGGACGGAGATTTTGAGAAGAAAGTAAAGAAGCTGAACCAGATTACGAAGGTGCTTCTTGATGATGAAAGCACCCAGCGCGAAAGAAATTTTAGGCGTATTGCCACCTATTCGCTCATTGCATTTGCATTGATGATTGTTGGTCACCTGCTCATCAGTTATGTACCGTGGGCCGGTATGGCCGACAGCACAATAACCTGGATGCAATCGCTCGACAAGAATTTTGCGTGGATGGTGCTCGCTGGTTTTGCCGCGCAACTTGTGGACGGTTCATTGGGGATGGGATACGGGTTGGTGTCAGCAACCATTTTGCTCTCCACCGGAATCAATCTTGCTGCCATAAGCGGAAGCATTCATACGGCTGAAATGTTTGCGAGCGGTGCCAGCGGATACTCGCATTACAAATTTGGAAACGTTGACAAAAAGCTCTTCAGGAAGCTGGTGATTCCGGGAGTAATCGGTGCGGTGCTTGGTGCGCTTGCACTTTCACTTTTTGGTGATACATATGGGGCGTGGATGCGACCCGCTCTTGCATGTTATATCCTTTTTCTCGGAGTGAAATACATTGTACTTGCATTTCAGAAAACACATGTGAAGGGCGAAGTGAAACACATTGGCCGGCTGGCAGGGGCGGGTGGATTTCTCGATTCTTTTGGCGGTGGCGGTTGGGGGCCGCTTGTCACGAGTACACTCTTGCGCCACAGCGATGAACCACGAAAAGTGATTGGTTCGGTAAGTCTTACAGAATTTTTTGTGACACTCGCAAGCGCATTCACCTTTTTTACCATCATCGGTATTTCGCATTGGCATGTCATCGTTGCGCTCATCATTGGCGGACTTGTCGCGGCACCCATTGGCGCCAGACTTGCGGGGAGACTGAACAAACGAACTTCATTCATTCTCATCGGAATCATTGCAACGATTTGGAGCGTCAGGATTTTGTGGAAGACTTTTATGTGACGATGATTTCCACCTTCTGAATTGGTTGAACTAGTTTCGTTGTTATGTTTCAGTTTGTTGTGTTCAACTTTTCGGCTCTCAACTTTTAACTCCTGATGCGCATAGACATCCTCACCCTTCTTCCGCGATTGCTCGATGGCCCTTTTGCTGATTCGATTCTCGAACGTGCGCAGGAAAACAAGTTGTGCGAAATTCGTATTCACAACATTCGCGATTATTCCACTAACAAACACAAACAGGCGGACGATTACCAGTTTGGCGGAGGTGCAGGTATGGTAATGACGATTCAACCGATTGATGATTTGATTTCAAAACTTAAAGGCGAGCGCGAGTACGATGAAATAATTTACCTCACTCCCGATGGGGTACAATTGAATCAGAGTATTTGCAATCAGTTTTCATTGAAGAAAAACATCATGCTCTTGTGCGGGCATTACAAAGGAGTTGACCAGCGTGTTCGCGACCACTTCATCACCCGCGAAATTTCAATTGGTGATTATGTATTGAGCGGTGGCGAACTTGCCGCTGCTGTTTTGGTGGATTCAGTAGTGCGTCTTATTCCCGGTGTGATGAACGATGAAACCAGCGCTCTCACTGATTCATTTCAGGATGGATTGCTGGCTCCGCCTGTTTACACACGCCCGGCAGAGTACAAGGGCTGGAAAGTTCCGGACATTTTGCAAAACGGAAATTTCAAGTTGATTGAAGAATGGAGAATGGACGAGGCGATGAAGAAAACAAAAGACAGAAGGCCGGATTTGCTCTCGAATGAAGACCTTTGATTTTTCAATTCCTACCTCTCAATTTTGACCCCATGTTCGAAAGGAAAACAGAAAAAATTATCCCAAAACAGAAATTCATCAAACGGCAATTGCGCTTTTCGCTATATGCATTTGGGATACTTGCATTTTCACTCATCATTGGCATTCTTGGTTATATGTACACGGAAGATTTGCCGTTCCTCGATGGGCTGCTAAATGCTTCCATGATTCTTACTGGTATGGGGCCGGTGGATGACATGAGCAACAATTCCTCAAAACTTTTTGCATCGTTATATGCTTTGTATAGCGGAGTTGCATTTCTCTCGGTTATCGGGATATTTATTGCACCCATCATTCATAGGTTCATGCATAAAGTTCACCTCGAGGACTAAATACCATTGTATAGAATGATGAGCATCCCCCTTGCCGAACGCCTTCGCCCGCGCAGTCTCGATGACTACATGGGACAGGAACATCTTGTCGGAAAAAATGCGGTGCTGCGTAAAGCCATTGAAACTGGAAACATCCCTTCCATGATTTTCTGGGGGCCACCCGGTGTTGGAAAAACAACGCTTGCTTTCATCATTTCGCAGACCTTAAAACGACCATTCTACCACTTAAGTGCAGTAAACAGTGGTGTAAAAGATGTGCGCGATGTGATTGAAAAAGTACAAGGGCAAGGCATGTTCGGCAAGGGCGCTATTCTTTTCATTGATGAAATACATCGCTTTTCAAAATCGCAACAAGACTCGTTGCTCGGTGCTGTTGAAAAAGGAATTGTGACATTGATAGGTGCAACAACCGAGAATCCTTCCTTCGAAGTTATCAGCGCTTTGCTTTCGCGTTGCCAGGTGTACGTGATGAAACACCTTGAAAAACCAGATTTAAAGAAGCTGGTGAACAAAGCCATTGCCGAAGATGAAGAGCTGAAAAAGTTTGAAATCGTTGTTAAAGAAGAAGAAGCATTGCTTCGATTGAGTGGCGGAGATGCGCGGAGACTTTTGAATGTGCTGGAATTAGTTGTCGGCAATATCTCTACAGTAAAAAAGGAAATCACGAATGATGTGGTGGTGGACATAGTGCAGCAAAATCCTGCTCTCTACGATAAGAGTGGGGAAATGCACTACGACATTATCTCGGCTTTCATCAAGAGTATGCGCGGAAGCGACCCGAATGCCGCAGTCTATTATCTCGCCCGAATGGTGGAAGGAGGAGAAGACCCGAAATTCATTGCAAGGAGAATGTTGATTCTTGCAGCGGAAGACATTGGCCTCGCCAACCCGAATGCACTGTTGATAGCAGATGCCACATTTCGCGCAGTAGAGAATATCGGCTGGCCGGAGAGCAGGATAATTTTGAGTGAGTGCGCAATTTTTCTTGCCACATCACCAAAAAGTAACAGTGCTTATGCGGCAATTGATAAAGCTCAGGCCCTAGTTCGTGAATCAGGAAATCTCCCGGTACCACTTCACATCCGCAATGCTCCAACTAAACTGATGAAGGATTTAGGCTATGGTGATGAATACAAATACGCACATTCGTTTGATGGAAATTTCGTGGAGCAGGAATTCCTGCCGGAGAAAATTTCCGGTACTGCGATTTATGAACCGGGAAACAATCCTAAAGAAATTTCGCTGCGCGAATGGCTGGAGAAAATCTGGAAGGACAAATATTACCGCAGCAAAAAATGAGTGACCAGCGGTGGTGCCCTTAGAATTCTTTTGATTTTTATTTGAAAAAAAATACTTTACCATGAAATACTTCGACAAAGACTTCCTTGATTTTTTCAAAGACCTTGCAGCCAACAACAACCGCGATTGGTTTCAGGCGAACAAGAAACGTTATGAATCATCTGTGAAGAAACCTTTTGAGGTTTTTGCAACCGATGTGATAAAGGCGATGCAGAAAACAGAAAAGTTTCCCGACATCAAGCCCGGAAATTGCATTTTCCGTATCAACCGGGACATCCGTTTTTCAAAAGACAAGACACCATACAAACTCAATGCGTCAGCCGCAGTGAGCAAAGGAGGTCGCAAGGATGTCGAGACTCCCGGAATGTATGTTGAACTGGGCCCTGAAAAATTTGCAATGGCTAGTGGTGTGTATCAGCCTTCGAAAGAAAATCTTGAACGCATCAGGAAAAAAATTGCCAAAGACCCAAAGAAGTTCTACAAACTTCTTGAGGCACCTGACTTCAAAAAACTATGGGGTGAACTAAAGGGAGAGCGAAATAAAATTCTTCCACCTGAATTCAAGAAGGCAGCGGAAACATGTCCTTACATTTTCAACAAACAATTTTACTATTGGGTGGAACTTGCTCCTTCCAACATCACAAAAGATGGTTTGGTGGAAACGGTGATGAAGTATTGGAAGGCAGGTAAAGATGTTGGTGATTACCTGATGAGCTAAGCATCATTTCTTAGGGCAATGTGCTTTTATGAAATCGGTTGGTTTCAAGTACCCGGTGGTGGCATCGGAATATCCACCGCCCAATACCATTCTTACGCTATCACGCATTTCAAGATGCAGATGCGCGAGATAAGTTCCTCCACAATTGCCGATGGTTCCCAGTTTTTCTCCGCGCTTTATCCAAGCACCTTGTTTCACCAACACTGTTTCGAGATGTGCATAAAGTGATTCGACAAGTTGCAGGGAGTCCGATTTGTAGTAAGCATGAACAATGCGCACCACATTTCCCCAGCCACCGCCTTCATTGCTCACATTGTCAACAAATCCATGAGCGACAGAATAAACCGGATCGCCCAAATCCGTGTTTCCTCCGCCCACACCATTCCAGTCATCACCCAGGTGAAGATTCACACCCATAGGTTGTGCATTGTAATATCCTTTTGCATCGGGTGGGCCAACCGGAAAATCAAAACCATCAGCAATGTGTTCTTTGTTTTGAAGAAAGAGTGCAATCCATTTTTCTCTATCGTTCAGTATTTTTATCTCACCCGATTGCTCTGCCGGATGTTGATCGTCATTGGTCGTGAAGGCGCACGAAAGCGCTGAGAGAAAAAGAAACAATGCCAGAAGGTTTTTCATTCTTGCGATGACTTGCATTTGAAACGAACACAAACAAAAAGCGGAGTTGTATGAACTCCGCTTTCATTTTTTATTGTCTCAACAAAATGTTACTCCACAATAAATCGTGTTGTGTAGACATTTTCATCTGACGCAATTCTGGCTGTGTAACACCCACCCGCAAGGGTTGATACATTCATATTAAGAACGCTGTTCAGCACATTGTAATTCAACATTGATGTTGTCCTTCCCAATGCATCGGTGATCACAACATCCAGTTGTCCGGTTGGATGTCCCGGCAATGCAATACTCAATTTATCATTAGCCGGATTGGGCCAGCACGTAAGCGGAATGCTCTTGTTTTCAATTTCAGCCATACTGGTTGCAAGCGAAAGATTTTCATCTCCCGGCAAGTAATAGGTGTATGTGAAAAAACAAATCATCATTTCATCAGTAGTGCCTTCGCCCAATGTCACAAGTTGTGGAGGATCGTTTGGATTGTCTTCATTGTTCACTGTATTGTCGTAAGTGGCTTCACCGTGCACTATGGACTCAGCCGGAATCTTTAGTAAAGTTGGAAATGTGTAGTTGAATTGCCAGTGAAATTCATATTGATCCACATCCACAATCCTGATGGTATCACCTTCTTCCGTAAGGCCATAAACCTTAAACGTTTGCCCAAGAAGGTGCATGTGCGGGAATACTGAAATCAATGAAAGATCAACTGGTGATGACTCACTTTCCTCATGAAATGTCGGGGTTGTATTTGCTGGAATAATCAGCCATGCTTCCTGCAAGGAAGGCGGGTAGTGGTAAAGCCATGAATTGTTCCAGACTTCACGAATGAATTCTGCTTCCTTGAATTTTAAACGCATGTTCACTCCGGCACTCTGGCCTTCGCTGCCGGGTGCATAGTGAACCTCAACTACCCAGTCGGCCCCGCCAGGAATTTTCATTCCCAGATTCTCAGGCCATGAAATCATTCCTGCACCTGGAACCCATCCACCTATAAGCACTGCATCAGGACTTGACATTGCCCCGCCCGATGAAAGGAATCCTGGTTCGGGGGTGCCGTCATCCGTTGCCTGCGATGCATTGGTCGGATCATACCAAAACAAAACGTGGTGAACGATATTGGTATTGCCCGGTTCAACTTCCATGGAGCCGATGTACCGGTCTTCATTGCTTGTAGAAGGAATTACATAAGTGCGGTATTCATCCACCATAACAGAAACTTCATAGAATGGAATTGCAACTACTTCATCAGGATCCACAAGTGCATATCCATCATTAAAGGTGGGTACCTCGGGCTGAGAGCCGGTGCCTTCAAGAGAACCACCAATCACCCAATCGGTGATTGTGCTTTTTTGTTCTTCGCTTAAAACATTTTCGTTGAGAAAATGAACATAATCGGGATTAGCTGGCCAGGGCGGCATGTGTCCATCCAAAACATGTTCGAGGATATCGTCAGCTTCTTCGGCTGCTTCGGAGTATGAGGTGAGCGAAAATGGACCAATACCACCATCGTGATGGCAGTGTGCACAATGTTCAAACACAATGGGTGCGATGTCCTGGTTCCATGTCGCTTGTGTGAAAGCAGTGATGGCGAACAACACAGATAAAACTAATAGTAAATTCTTTTTCATTAGATTTTTGTTTTGAAGCGGTAAAGATGAAGAAAGTGAAGGATGGTTTAACGCGGATCAGGGTTAAATGTTTAACAACAGCGGTTCAATATCCCAACTTCAATTCAGCGGTTGTCTTAGAAAAAGGTTTCGCCAAACTAATTTCACCGCATGAGATTCGGGGCGATTCTACTTGGTATTGTGATTTTATTTTCATGTTTAGAAAGACAACAGGATCAGCTTTTACCCGGTGCTGTTATTCAAACTATCAAACCGCAATACGCCAAAGGTTTCGAAATACAAGTGCTTGCTGATTCAACAAAACGAATTGTTCTTTTCAATCTCGAAAAAGAAGGAGACACCTTACAAATCATTAACTGGAACAATGATGCAGTAAAAGACATCGCTTGCCTTTCCACTACACACATTGCCATACTGAACAAGTTGAACTCACTTAATAAAGTTCGTGCAGTTGGTTTTGCCGACATGGTGAGAAATCCCGAAGCCATGAAGTTGATTGATGAAGGCAAAATCATTAACCTTTCATCCGGTCATGATGTGGATGATGAAATTTTATACTCCGTAAACCCAGATTTGTTTTTCATCTATCCTTTTGATGGAAGTGATATTGGGAAGTATGAATCAAAAGGTATCCGATGTGTGCAGGTGAGCGAATACCTGGAGCGGCATCCACTGGCCCGCGCTGAGTGGATAAAACTTTTTGCGGTGTTCCTTGATGCTGAGGACAAGGCCACTCTTGTTTTTTCAGAAATGGAAAGACGATATCTCGAAGCAAAAGAAGATTTTACTGATCATGATTCCCTTCGCCCAACTGTCTTTACCGGCAGTTATGAAAACGGAATCTGGTTCGCACCACCGGGAAACAGTTTTGTAGGACAATTGCTTAAAGATGCGGGTGCGAAATACATTTTTGAAGACAGCATTTCTACTTCCAATATCTCCCTTCAATTCGAAGAACTTTTTGAAAAGGCTTATGAAGTTGATTGGTGGGGAAAAGTGGTTTACGAAGAAGGTGAACTCACTTTGGAAAAGATAAGTGAGAGTGATGAGCGATATGCTCAACTCAAATCATTTCGCGAAAGACAAATTTTCTATTGCAATGCTTCGGAGGTGGATTACTTCGGTGATGCGCTAATGGAACCGGATGTGTTGCTGAAAGATTTGATTTTGATTTTTCATCCGGAGTCAGCACCCGGACATAAAGCGAAATACTTCAGGAGGATTGAATAATTGCACACCATTTCAGGATGGGTGAATAGTGATGTATCCATCTTTGCCCGCCATGTTTTCCCGGAAATCAGTCATCATCATTTCGCTTGCAGCGTTTGTTATTCTGCTGTTCATGCTCGAACTTGTTTTCGGATCGGTTGACATTCCAGCGAGTGCAGTGATAAAAATTCTTGCCGGAGAAATTCACAGTAACCAATCATGGAATACTATCATACTCCTATCGCGGTTGCCGAGAACGTGTGCTGCTGTACTTGCAGGTTCTTCCCTCGCACTTGCAGGCCTGCTTATGCAAACACTTTTCAGGAATCCTCTTGCAGGGCCATCTGTATTGGGAATTTCCAGCGGTTCATCTCTGGCAGTCGCTCTGCTCGTAATGGGAACCGGAGGAATGATGGCAGGTGTTTCATCCGACATTTCCATTGCCATTGCTGCAATTGTGGGAGCGATGGTGGTTCTGTTCATCATATCCATTGTTGCAGAAAGACTTAACGACAATGTGGCGCTGCTCATTTTTGGAATCATGCTCGGTTACGTGGTGGGTGCAATCGAAAACGTTTTGCAGTTCAATGCTTCGAAAGAATCGCTTCGCGCATTTGTGATGTGGGGAATGGGGAGTTTTGCAGAAGTGACTCAGCGAAATGAAGTATTCATTATCGTCTTCACGCTTTTGTTTTGCGGTATTGTCATAGGGCTATTTCTGCCGCGGCTCAACTTGCTCCTTATGGGAGAAGACTATGCAAAATCAATGGGCGTGAACACGAAACGAACACGCCTCATCATCATCATTGTTACCGGAATACTCACAGGTGTGGTCACTGCGTTTTGCGGTCCAGTGGCTCTTATTGGGCTTGTTGTTCCACACATTGTGCGCATGATGTTGCGGACTTCCAACCACAAAAAAATGTTTTTACCTCTTGTATTGTGCGGAGGGTGCGCTGGTCTTTTGTGCGATTTAGTTTCACGCACTCCGTGGACAACAGGCGGACTTCCACTCAATGCAGTCACCAGTATGTTGGGCGCACCTGTTGTCATCTACATCATCCTGAGAGGAAGAAATTCAAAAGCCATTATTTGAGTTGAATGTACCGTTGCACATAGCAAATCTTTCAGTCGGCTTCGGAAAAAATATTCTGCTTTCCGGTGTCGAGCTGGCATTGAATGAAGGCGAACTCGTTGCCATTACTGGAAGAAACGGAACAGGAAAAACCACGCTGCTGAAAACTGCTGCGGGATTGCTGAAACCATTGAAAGGCCAGGTGAATGTGAATGGAAAAAACATTCATGAAATTTCAACACGTGAACGTGCGAAGCACATCAGCTACGTTTCTACCGAGCGAGTACGTTTGGGTGGAATTGATGTAAAAACTGTAGTTGCTTTCGGGCGCTATGCTCATGCCTCTGCCTTGGGCTGGACCACAAATGCCGATGAATTGATAGCTCAACAGTGCATGGAAAATTTATCCATAAGAGATCTCGCAAACAAATCACTCGCTGAATTAAGCGATGGCGAATTGCAGAAGGTGATGATTGCGTGTGCACTTACTCAGCAAACATCCGTCATCATCATGGATGAGCCAACTGCATTTCTTGACTATGTGGCGAAAGAAGAATTGTTTGTTTTGCTTAAAAGAATTTCAATTGAGAACAGAATTGCAATTCTTCTTTCATCGCACGATATTCAGTTGGTGGAAAAATTCTCTGACAGGGTTTTCGTAGCAGAAAATAATTGTGTGGTCGAAGTACTGCATGGCCAGTAAGACCCTTCCCAAAAAAAGGCACGTTTCACAAGGCGGATTCTCATGAAAAAGCGTTGGGATACGCTTCCCGTCCAAATGGACTGCATTAATAACGCGTTACGATGAACTTCCGCTCAAACGGAAGTGGATAATAATGTATTAGGACTCATGTCCATTTAAACGGAAGCCGTCAAGAATGTGTTAGGATTCACTTCTATTCGGAAGGAAGCGGATAATAATGTGTTAGGGTACACATCCGTTCAAACGGAAACAATCAAGAATGTGTTGGCACCTATTCCTTCAAAATGGAAGCGCATCCAAACACAGTAGGATGCGCTTCTATTCCAATGGAACATGTTAAAAATGTATTCTGAATACTTCCGCTCGAGTGCGAACTGGGTTCTCCAGCGCCATTTCCTTCATCAAGAAGTGATCAGCGCACAATCAGGCTTTCGCTGTAAAGCCGTGCGCTGTCTTTTTCAATCGTCACCAGGTAAGTTCCCGATGAGAAAGATGTTGATGAAATTTCAGTTTGGGTTCCGCTCAGTGATTTTGTGAAAACCTGTTTGCCTGTGGCATCGAAGACTTTCAAAGTTCCTCCGGCAAGTTTGTCAGAGAATTTCAGGGTTGTGTTCTGTCCTCTTATAGCAGGGTTAGGGTACATGGAAACGGACGATGCATTTTCCAGCATCTCGTCACTGACTTTCTCCATGCCATGAAGATGAAGAGCATCGGTTATTTCGCGAATAGTGTTCAGGTCTATTTCGCCAAACACATCCACGATGGCGAAATCGTTCGGGCCAGCGGCAATCACCAAAAGTTCAGTAATCACTCCGCCTGTTTCTTTAATGTAGAGTTTCACATCGCCCTCCTTGTTGTTGATGGTCATCAGCTCATCAAGGCCGCTTTTCACCTTTGCGATTGACTCCTTATAGAGTTGTTGTGCATTGGTGGTTTCTTCTTTAGCGACCACCTGAATACCGTCAATTTTCTGGATGGCTGCCAGCATTTGTTTTTCCTCTTCCGTTTTTCCTTCGATGTGTGCCGCGAGTTGCATCATCTTTCCGGTTATCTCAATTTTGGTAAAGGAATCATCAGCCTTGTAAGTGCTGAAGTACTTGTCGATGGCAATGGTTTGTGACGATGCGATACCTGCCACCAGAAACGCAATCATGCTTAGAACTAAATTTTTCATGTTTTGATTTTTTTTGGGTTAAACTTTTTTTGATTGAAAACCGGAAACAAGACGAAGGAGTGTTTTTGTTGTTACAAAAATGAATCATTCTTCGTAATGTGCGTCAGAATTCAAACCCCAAATGCATCCACTTACCTTCGTCACATGGAAAAGAAACGCTCACAACTTGCATCCATTCTCAGGTTTCGTTGCCCACATTGTCACAAGACCAGCATGTACGAGAATCCCACACTTTACACCTTCAACAATCTTGGCGGAAGCAAAAAGAAATGCGATGTGTGCGCAACCAACCTAGTGCCCGAACCGGGATTTTATTTCGGTGCAGCGTACGTTAACTGGGCACTTACGGTTGTTCTTTGGGTAAGCATCCTTGTCGCATTAAAAACCATAAATGCACTCGGTTGGATTGACTATGGATTTCTAACACATCCAGAAAAACTGATTTTCTCTGGTATTGCACTCACGCTTGTTGCATTCCCTTACATGTTCAGGTTGTCGCGTTCAGTATGGGCGCATTTGTTTATCAAGTGAAATCCGTTCTGTCTTATTTTATTTTTTCCTGGCGCAACGAAATAACTGAATACACGGAATATGATAAGGACGACATTTCAAAAAATATCAGATTTAATTTCCGTGTTTTCCGCGATTTCCGTGCGAGATCAAATTCACCCGAACATCTGCATCTCCACCAGCTTCTTATACATACCATCCTTTGCCAGCAGTTCATCGTGGGTTCCTTGTTCTATAATTGTTCCGTGATCAATCACCACAATTAAATCTGCCCGTTGAATGGTTGACAGGCGATGTGCAATCACAAGTGAAGTCCTGTTTTCCATCAGCTTGAAAATAGCTTCTTGCACCAGTTTTTCGCTTTGGGTATCCAGTGCCGAAGTGGCTTCATCCAGAATGAGTATCGGAGGATTTTTGAAGATGGCGCGTGCAATCGCCAGTCTTTGTTTCTGACCACCTGAAAGTTTGTTGCCTCCATCGCCTATATTATAATCGTAATGGCCATCAAGTTTCAGAATGAACTCTTCCGCATTAGCTATTTGTGCGCTTTTTATAATGCGCTCCATGTTTATTCCCTGTGCACCAAGCGCGATGTTGTTGCGGACGGAATCGTTAAACAGGATAGAATCCTGCGAAACAAATCCCATCAGTTTGCGGATATCGGTCACGCGGCATTCACGCAACGAAATTCCATCAATCAATACTGAACCATGCAACGGATCATAAAATCTTGCAAGGAGCGAAGCCAGTGTGCTTTTACCACTTCCTGATGGTCCCACAAGTGCAACAGTTTGACCTCGCTTAATCTTCATCGAGATTCCCTTTATCACTTCATCGCCATAATAACCGAAACGCACATCGCGAAATTCAATTTCGTTTTTGAAATGGTTGAGTGGTTTGGCATCGGCAACATCAAAAACCGTCACCGGTGCATCCATTATTTCGTTGATGCGGTCGAGAGAAGCAGCGCCTTTGTTGATTTTGAAAATAGCATCGCTGAATGCGCGGGCGGGTTGGATGATGTTGGAGAAAACCACCAGGTAACCAATCAACATTTCGCCACCCATTTCGCCTGAAATAACAATGCGGCCACCTACATAAAGCAGGATGGAAATCACGATGAGTGAAATGAATTCGCTCATGGGCGAACTGAGGTATTCGCGTCTATAGAGTTTGTGCATCAGGCGGGAGTAATACTCGTTCGTGCGACTGAACTTTTGCCTGAATTGTGTATCGGCATTGAAAACTTTTATGATGCGAATGCCGGAAAGTGTTTCTTCAATGATGGATATCAAATCGTCCAAACTTCCCTTGCCGCGTTTTGCAGCGTTCTTCAAACTTTTTGCAATACGCGAAATGAGGAAGCCGCTCAACGGGAGAAAAATCAATGCAAACAGGGTAAGTTGCCAACTTATTACGAACAAGGCTGTCAATGAAATCAAAATCATGATGGGCGATTTCAATAATGCTTCGATGGTACCAATTACAGAAAATTCAATCTCCATCAAATCATTCGTCATGCGGGAAATGATGTCGCCCTTTCGTTCGCTGCTGAAATAGGCAACAGGCAGATCCAGAATCTTGTTGTAAAGTTTTTCACGGAGGTCGCGCGATACGGCTGTGCGGATTTTCGCGATGCTGAACAATGAGAAATAGTTCACCAGGTTTTTCAGCAACGCGAGCACAACTATAAAAACGCACATCAGGGCAAGCGCTGTGGCCTGACCATTGTCCGCTATGAATTTATCGAGACCGGTACTCGCCCAAATCCATAAAGCATTTCCACCGGTAGCTTTTGGTGAACTAATCACATCGTCCTTTACACGGAAGAGGATGTAGAGGAAAGGAACGACAGCCAGAAAAGTGAAGAGCGAGAGAACAGCATTGAGAATGTTCAGGAACAAGTTCGAAATAAGGCTGCTGCGGTAGCCTTTCACAAGATTGAATATGTCACGGAATTTTTTCATATGAGTTCCTCCCGCAATGGGCGGGACTAAGGGAGCGCAAAAACGCAAGACATCAAAAAAGTATTTTCTTACTGCTCATCGAGTTCTTTTGAAAGGATATCAATGCCTGTATAATTCTGTGGGGTAATTTTTTTCAGTTCAGTTTTCAAAGCATCGCTCGCTTTTAGTGTTTCAATAAAGGAGTGAATGTCTTCTTTGGTGATTTTCAATTTGCCACGTGTCAAACTTTTGAGCGCCTCGTATGGCTTCGGATAACCTTCCCTTCGCAAGATGGTTTGTATGGCTTCTGTAACCACTGCCCAATTTGAATCGAGGTCTTCACGGATTTTCGATTCGTTGAGTTCGAGTTTCTCCAATCCCTTTTCGATTGAATACAGCGCAATCATGGTGTGTGCGAACGGAACTCCGATGTTGCGCAGCACGGTACTGTCTGTAAGGTCGCGTTGAAGTCTTGATATTGGAAGTTTTGCCGAAAGATGCTCGAACAAAGCATTGGCAAAGCCCAGGTTGCCTTCTGCGTTTTCAAAATCTATAGGATTCACTTTGTGCGGCATGGCACTGCTGCCCACTTCGCCTTCTTTCACTTTTTGTTTGAAATAATCCAGGGATACGTAGGCCCAGATGTCGCGGCATAAATCAATGAGGATAGTATTGATTCGCTTCATAGCATCGAACAAGGCTGCAAGGTTGTCGTAGTGCTCAATTTGCGTGGTGAACACGGAGCGTGTGAGTTCCAGTTTCTCGAAAACAAAATTGTTGGCGAACTCTATCCAGTCAATTTGCGGAAAGGCTACATGATGTGCATTGAAATTTCCAGTTGCTCCACCAAACTTTGCACATACCGGAACTTCTTCCAATCGCTCTAGTTGTTCATCGAGACGCTCTACAAATACATAAACTTCTTTGCCAAGAATGGTAGGCGAGGCAGGTTGCCCGTGAGTGCGTGCAAGCAGTGGAATGCTTTTCCATTCTTTGGCCAGCAACATCAATCGCTCAACAATAATATCCACCTGAGGAACGAATTCCTCCTCAATGGCATCGCGAAGTGAAGCCGGAATGGCGGTGTTGTTAATGTCCTGCGATGTCAAGCCGAAGTGGATAAACTCTTTGTGTTCATCAAGGCCCAATTCTTCGAATTTTTTCTTAATGAAATACTCCACCGCCTTCACATCATGATTCGTGATGAGTTCAATTTCCTTTATCGCGTTTGCATCCTTCTCGCTGAATGCGGAATAGATATTCCGAAGTTTTGGAAATAGTTTCTTGTCCACCGATTCCAGTTGCGGCAAGGGCAACTCACACAATGCAATGAAGTATTCCACCTCTACCCAAAGGCGGTAGTAAATAAGTGCGTGTTCGGAGAAATACTTCACAAGGTTTTCCACTTGGTTGCGGTAGCGTCCGTCAATGGGGGATATGGCGGTGAGGGGGGTTAGATTCATTTACTGTTAGTTCGATGATTGATGACCGGAGACCGATGTCAAATGCATAGTCAACTGATCATCTGTATTCAGTTCAAAAAATTGAAAGGCGCGAATGTAGGTTCGGCTTTGGAAGGGAGAGAAGTTAGAATGACCGGAACTTGTTTTGGGAAACCCGCACTTTAAAATGGTCAGGTTGATCTTTTGACTTTCCTGAGTCCTGTTTTCCCGAGCTGAATCACTATTGTGAAACCGCCATCGGTTGTCCTATGGAAATTGCAAAACAGGGTAAGATTTATTCCGGTAAAACGTGCGTAGTTGGAGAGGGTCAGTCTTGTTGCAACGCCAATAAATTTTCTTTCGTCAAACTGGATGTGAACTTCACAGAAGTGGGCCACCAACTTGAAGTAACATACTCGGTTGCGATTACATCACCGCGATACACATATTGATGGAATTCCGCATTTTGGCTTTTGTTCATTTCTTAACCTTGCCGCACATTCTCAAATCGGAGACTTGGTTCGACAATTAGATTGATCACGACCTGTAGTCATGACTAGAAAAAAGGAAAGCATAAACTACCCAACCTGGAAGTCGCTCCTCTATGATTTGCTGGATGAATATCTGCAACAGCATCAAGAGTGCGGTGTTCCGGCAAAGGCAGCAATGAATGTCGTATCCGAACGTATCGAAAAAGTGAGAGCGATGATTGCGGATTATCATCCTGCGAGAATCCACGAATTGATGGGAGCGGCACAAGCCCGCTACATCTCAAAAGCATCTTTTGAAACAGTACTGGAAAATTTAAAGAACATTCCCATTGGGCACAATGAGTTCTACTCTGTGTTCGACATGGCAAAACATGATTTTACAATAGTTGACCCTAACATCAGGAATGTGCTTGGCATTGAGCCGGAACAATTCAATATCCGGTCGTTGCTTGGATTCGAAAAAACAACTCCGCTTCTTCATCCGCACGATGTGAACCATTGGATACGTTGGGGCACGTTGGGCTATATGTTGCTGTCGCTGCCCATATTCTCTTATGAAAGTATGCGAAATTGTTTCCAGGTTTCATTCCGCATCAATACATCGTTAAGCACCATTGAAGCTTTGCGCAATGCAAAGCATGTGATGCTCGTTCAGCGCGCTTATCCGCATTTCGAAAAAGATGAAGGCGGCCATGCTCGTCCCACGTACCATCTCGACCTGTGGTCGGTGTTGCCAGCGCCTGCTGTGCATTATGTGCACCCGGAGTGCATTACCGAGTGGCAAACGCAGGAATTCACCCATGCGATGATTTACCTCCTCAATGCTTTTCTTCTTGATATGCCTTCTAAGTATGTGTTGATGCTCAATGCCCATATTCACACCGACCGCAATAAGGAAATTGCAAACAGCATGAATGAAATGATGAAGGCAATAGCAGGCCCGGGCATGGAGATGGACGAAACACACGTTGGAAACTACTTCGCAAAAACCATTCGACCGAAATTAAAGGACATTATGCTGAAGTGGGATTATCGTCCGGGTGATTCCACGGTCAATATCGCATCGGACAAGCACGCGGTTGAATGTGCCATGAGCCTTGGCATTATTCCTATTCCCGCTAAAGTGAAAACTATGATTCTGGACGGTGCTTGCGTGGTCTAAGCAACAAATTTTCTTAACCCTCTGACGGTGAATATCAGCGATGCCTTTGTGTCAAGATAAATATCAGGATTACCTCGTTTATATTGTCACTCATACCCGCTGAGGTCAAGAAATTTTTAAGGCGCCCATGTGTGCCCGACATTTTCACTTCAACGCATTTCAGAAAGACCCCAGACAAAAAGCGCTTTGTGCCAACTGGCAGAATTACTTTCGTGCTAATATTTTAGAACCACATTCCGATGATTGACACAACTTCAACCTATCTCCAAAACCTCCGAACACTATTTCCTTTTTACAAATCCCTGGGCGAAAAAGCCATTGCGCAAGTGGAGGAAAAAAGATGGTTTTGGTGCTTCAACAATGACTCGAATAGCATAGCCATGATTGTGCAACACCTGAGCGGAAACATGCTTTCGCGCTTCACCAATTTTTTTACCGAAGACGGTGAAAAACCCTGGCGTCACCGCGACAAGGAATTTGAATCCATACTCACATCGCGCGAGGAAGTGATGGAAGCATGGGAAAATGGATGGGCTGTTTTTCTAGAAGTGCTGGACAATCTTGTGGAAGAGGATCTGGAAAAAGTCATCTACATCCGAAATGAAGGGCACACGGTGGTGGAAGCTCTGAACCGCCAACTGGCTCATTTCAGCTATCACATTGGCCAACTGGTTTTTCTTTCCAAAATGGTGGCGCAGGACCCTTGGCAAAGCTTGAGCATACCTAAAAACAAATCAGAAAATTTCAACCAGGAAAAATTTACTCAAGAGAAAGCAAAAAAGAATTTTATCTGAGCATGCCATCACTTTCCGTGCGCAGCTAAAAATACCGTTGAGGATTTAGAAACACCTCTTTCATCTGTTGTCGTTGTTGGCTTTTTCGCATGCCCAATTTTGATAATGAGAGCCCCGCAATTTTTTCTGTCGTTCCTGATTTGTTTGCTGGCTGTTGCATCGCAGCAGATGTTGTATGCCCAATCATCCAACCTGTTCTTCGACCACTTCACGACAGTGGATGGCTTGAGCGCAACTTCAACCACCGCAATTGCACAAGATGTAAACAGCTACTTATGGATTGGAACTTCCCAGGGTCTCAACAGATTCGATGGCGTTCGGTTTGAAAAATTCTACCACAATCTGGAGGATAGTTTATCACTTCCAGGCAATGTAATCAGCGATATTCTCATAGACCCATTGCAACGAATGTGGATAGGAACCTTTGGTGATGGTGTGGCTTTGCGAAATGTGTCAATCGGTAAATTCAAGCGTTACCGCTTGCCTTCTGCGGGGTATTCTGAAAGAAGCAGTAACAAAACGGAAGGACTGTATTGGTTCGACCATACGCTCATAGTCAGTTGTGCAAGCGGGGCATTTTATTTTGATGAAACACAAGACAAATTCCGACTGCTCAATGATGGATTTTTGACCAACGATGATGTTGATTTCGGATTGCAAATCATATTGACTCCAGACACCATCAATCGGGGCTTATGGCTAAGGAACTATGCAGACTATTACTTTATTACCGAAGGGAAACACGAAATGTGGGGCGCCTCCAACAATCCGAACAACTGGGTGGTGTTTGACGATTTCATTCGTTCGACACCTACCGTGGACACTCAAGGCAAACTTTGGTATCAGGACTGGGATGATGAAAAGTTCAAAAGTTTTTCACCGGCAAAAAACATAATTGATTAATACGACTTGAAAGAAATTCGCAAAGGCGAAGACCGATACTTCAATTCCGTGGCGAGGATAGAATGCGACTCAGAAAACCGCTTGTGGATAACACGCAACAATCCGGTACAGTATTGCTTCACTGAAGAAAAAGAATTGATAGTTCGCTTTTTGCATTTACCTACCCCGGTGCCATTGGCACAGGCTCTATCAATACCGTTTTTGAAAATCGCAATGGAGATTTCTGTGTTGGAACATCGTCAGGTCTTTTTATCGAAAAGAAGAGCAGCGTATCTGCGTCACTGCACATAGCGGAAGAGGGAGAACGGTTTCTATTTACCAAACAACTGGGCGAGACGGTAACCATGGTTGGGGCCAACTATCTGGTTCAGATGAACACCAACTACAGTGCTGAGCCGAAAATAAAATCGCTGGCGGAGTTTGGAATTTCTTCAGTTATCATTTCCTCGTTTGACTATGACGCAAGTCATCTTGTAATGCAAACTTTTGATGCAAAATTTTATCTTCTTGACCTTGAAACATTTTCATGCACAGCGGTGCAATTCAAATTCGAAGAAGACACACAATCATTTGGTGATGCTGCCGTAGCACTCTTCCATCGAGATAATGATATTATTTGGGTTTCTGTTGTGCCTTTCGGAATTTTCAGGGAAAACTTACGCACAGGAGAAACACAAATGTGGGCGCCAAACCAAGATGCCCCATTCAACATTCCAGCCGGCCATATCAATTCCATCTCAACACAAAATGATGATGTGCTAATAGCACTTGGTGGTGGTCGGGGAATTTTTAAATTAAACAAAGAGACTGACCAATTTCAGCCGATGCTTGTGCCCGGAAAACAAGATTCTGGCATTTCATTTCCTGACGCCAACGCGATTTGTATGCTGCGCCATGTTGACAATAAACTCTATCTGGCAATGGAAGGAAAAGGCCTGTATGTATTTGAAGGAAACAAATTGCAGCGATACAATCACTTCAATGGATTGATGACTGAATCCATTCTCGATATGGTCGCGGTAAACGACAGTACGCTTGTATTCTTCACTCCACAGGGGTTGATTGCCGTGACTACTACTAAGATGAAATTCACAGAAGTTCATCGTCAGGAGGTGAGTTACAACACCTTCCTAAAGGAAGGTGGCATTTCACCCGGTGCATCCAATCATGTCCTCTATTTCTACAAGAATTACCTGTACGATTTTGATTTTGGTTCAGTGAATGAATACAAGCAATATTCTAAACCGGTAATAGGCGCATTTCATGTTTTTGATACACCGCTCTTTTCAGATGTTGTCCCCAAAGTCATCACGCTTAATTATAACCAGAATTTTTTCACCATTTGGCTTACAGCTTTCAATTTTTCAAAATCAGGCACCACAGAAATCAGTTATAAGCTCGAAGGTTTCGACCCGGACTGGAGCCTTGTTGGGGCGGTCAATGATGTTGCGTACACCAACGTTTCTGCCGGTGAATATCAATTTAGAATTCGCTCACGAAAACCGGGAGATGAATGGTCGGAACCTGTTGTGTACTCCATCATCATCCACCCTCCGTTCTGGGAAACATGGTGGTTTCGAATTCTTGTTGTACTTGCAATTGCAGCCATCTTTTATGGAGTGTATCGCTGTCGGCTCGCGCAAATTCTAAAGTTGCAGTCAGTGAGAAATAAGATTGCCAGCGACCTTCACGATGATATGGGAGCTACACTTTCAAGTATCAACATCTACTCAAAACTTGCACTCGACAATATCGAAAACAACACAACCAACTCGCGCGATATGCTCACCCGGATAAAAAGTTCTACCATCGAAATGATGGACAGCATGAGTGACATTGTGTGGAGTATCAATCCAGGAAATGATTCACTGCAAAGTTTAGTACAACGAATCAATGCACATGCAGCCGAAGTGCTGGGCGGAATGGGAATCATGGTGGAGAATCAAAACGAGATACAACATGACTCACCGTTGAGTATGACAGCGCGAAAGAACATTTACCTCATTGCGAAAGAAGCCATCAACAATATTGCAAAGCACAGTGAAGCGAGTGAAGTGAATTTGAAATTCGCGACAAGTGGAAAATATTTTGAGATGAAGATTGAAGATGACGGCAAAGGCGAAAAGATTGAATCATTGAAATTAGGAAACGGACTTCGCTCCATGAAAGCACGGGCGAAAGAACTTGGAGGAAACCTCGAACTTTATTTCGATCCTGGAACAGGAACAACAGTTGAAATGAATTTGCCGTTGAATGAAATTTCCTAACCTTTAAAGTGATCGAAGATCCTTTAGGTAGTTGTTGGGTCGCAATCAACGAGAATAAATGAGTGCAGAATTGAAAGGAAATTTTTACCAGCAGATGCAACGAAATTTCAGATTCAACTTTCCAACTTCAACACCTAAAGAGTCATCGACCACTACAGCCAGGCAAGTTTTTGTTTGTCATTTGTCCGGTGTTTCATCAATTTGTTTCCTCACTTCCCATTCTCCGTAATGCAGTTCATCTTCTTCATCCATAATCTGGAAGAAAGGTTCCTGGAATGATTTGGTAGTGATGCTGCGCTGGAAAGAAAGCAGTAAGGATGGAAGCACAATCAGGTTGGTAAACATGGCCACCATAAGTGTCACAGCCGTGAGCACACCCAAGGCTCTTGACCCTTCAAAATCGCTGGCAGCAAAACACCCGAAACCGAAAAGAAGAACAAGCGATGTATAAACCATACTTGCACCGGTCTCCCTTATAGCAAGCAACGCTGATTCCCTGATTTTCCAACTGTGGAATTTCAATTCCTGGCGGTATTTTGCCAGATAGTGTATGGTGTTATCCACTGAAATTCCAAGTGCAATGCTGAACACCAGAATGGTGGAAGGTTTGAGGGGTATTGCCAGGTATCCCATTATTCCGGCTGTCATAATTTGTGGAATAACGTTGGGCACAAACGAGATGAGCACCATGCGGAACGACCAAAACATGATGGCCATGAGGACAGAAATAATGAGTATGCCAAAGAGCAATGAACTGAACAAATCTTTCACCAGGTAGCTGGTTCCTTTGGCGTGCACAATGCTTGTTCCTGTAACGGTAACATCATATTTGTCAGGTGTAAATATGGAATCAATTCTGGGCCGGATATCGCGCAGCATCCTATCCATTTCCTTTGTGCCAATGTCTGCTACATGTGCCGATATTCTTGTTCGCGCTTTGGTGCTGTCCATAAACGCCTGTTCCATACCGCGCGAATTGTAATTTGCTTCCACATACGGGCCAATAAAACTCTGCTCATTCTTCTGGATGATGGTGTAGCGCTCAGGATCTCCTCCATAAAAAGATTGCTTTATGAATTTACCTGCATCCACTATTGAAACACTTCTTGAAAAAGGATGAATTACTGTGTCTTTCAAATGTAGTTCGTAGCCGGCAATGAGTTGTTGCAACTCCTCAATCTTCTGCTGATTTTTCGTTTGTGTGATTTGTCCTTTCTTCTTCGCGTCCACCATTATTTCAAATGGCATCACACCGTTGAAGTTTTGTTCAAACCATTTCAGGTCGGTGATTACACGGTGTTCTTCCGGCAAATCGTCCACAAGGTTTCCAGTGGTTTGCATTAAAGAAATCCCAAGAGCCCCCAATACACAAAGTGTAATGGTGATGAAATAAATAACGCGCCTGTTGTTAGATACGATGCGCACCAAACCATCCAGAGTCCACTCAAGCCAACGGCTGTCAAGATGCCCCAAATGTTTTTCGTTAGGCGGTGGCAGGTAGAATGAAACTATCGGGAAGATGATGAGTGAAAGAACAAATACACCCATTGAATTGATGGTGGCAATCACTCCGAAATGAACAAGCAAATCACTGGATGTAAAAATGAAGGTGGCAAAACCCACCGCAGTAGTTGCATTGATCATAAATGCGGAAAGACCTGCTTTCTGCACCACTCTTGTGAGTGCCCGCGTTTTGTTTCCGTAGCGCTTGTATTCCTGGTGGTATTTGGTCACCAGATATATGCAATTGGGTACGCTGGTCACAATCATGAGCGGTGGCATCAGACCCATTAGCGCAGTGAGTGGATAATCGAACAAAGCAATGCTTCCCATAGCAATGACGACACCCACTGCAACGACAGACATCACAATGATGATGACTTTATACGATCGGAAAAAAACGTAGAGCAGCACCACACAGATAAGGGCTGAAAGGAGTGTGAAGAAATTCAACTCGCTTTTCACCCGTTTCATGGTTTCATCACGGATAAAGGGTAGGCCGCTGATGTAGGTTTTTATCCCGGTCTCCGCGCTGAACTTGTCGCAGAGTGCCACCAATTGGTCAACTGCATCGCCACGATTGTTGGAGTCGAAAATTGCTTCGTTCACGAAAACCATCATCAAACCCGCATGGGTTTCTTTTTTGTAAAGGATGCCTTCATAAAAAGGAAGTGAATACAATTTTTCCTTCACGCTATCCACCTCCGACTGGGTGGTGGGTATTGCGGACGATAGCTTCACAAAATCGAATCGCTGGAGCGAATCATTACGCGAAAGCGTGTAGCAATGTGCCGCAGAAAAAACACTGTCCACCGCATTGCGAATTACTTCGCGCTCTACATCACCATCTTTAATAGTGACCGGAACTGCAACGGTGTGAAGCGAATCACCCAATTGTTGCCACTTTGTAAAATTTTCCAATTGCCAGATGCGCTCATCACGAAAGCCAATGGCCAGCATATTCCCATCCTCCTTGAATTCGGAAATAAATTTTTGGTAATCAATATAAGCGCTGTCGTCCTGTGGAAGCACACCAGTGAATTTGTAATTCATGCGAACGAATTGCGCCATGTATCCCATAAAGACAGTAAACAGCAGCAGGACAATCGCAATGGGAATGCGATAACGAAGAATGAAGGCACCAATTTTTCCCCACATAGTGTGCACAAAGAAAAGAGTGCATTGGTAAATCTGATTGCACAAAAAGAAGTTTGTTGAACAACCGTGATGAAAGGACATCTCTTGCCTACAAGTTTACCTTCGACCCAAAAAAATTAAAGTATGCCCTACGACAACATTGTTCCTGAACAGGAAGGTCACATTCTGGTCTTGACCATCCACAGGCCTGAACAGCTCAATGCATTGAATCGCGATACCATCGAAGAACTGAATAAAGCGCTGGCACTAGCGGATTCAAACAAAGAAATCCGCTGCATCATAATAACAGGTGCGGGCGACAAAGCCTTTGTTGCCGGTGCCGACATCAAAGAATTTTCAAATTTCAATAGAGAAGAAGCTACTCTTCTGAGTGCAACGGGCCACAAACTCCTGTTCGATTTTGTGGAGCAAATGTCCAAACCTGTTATTGCAGCCATCAATGGTTTTGCACTTGGAGGCGGTCTGGAACTGGCACTTGCCTGCCACATGCGTGTAGCAAGCGATAACGCCAAACTCGGCCTGCCGGAAGTGAGCCTGGGTGTGATTCCCGGTTATGGCGGAACACAGCGTTTGGCACAACTGGTTGGAAAAGGCAAAGCCATAGAAATGATTACTCATGCAGGAATGATTGCCGCGGATGAAGCATTGCAATGGGGACTTGTAAACTATGTAGTTCCTCTGCCCGAACTGATGAACAAGTGCATGGAAATGGCGAAGAAAATTGTGCGCTGCTCCCCCACCGCCATCAGTGCAGCGCTTCACTCTGTAAATGCAGGATTTTCATTTCAGCGCAAAGGAATGGAAGCTGAGGTACGTGAGTTTGGACGCACATTCGGCACTGCAGATCAGATAGAAGGTGTGGCGGCTTTTATGGAAAAACGGAAACCGGTTTTCACGGGAGAATAATTCAAAGTGGTTAAACACCATTGAAAATCCAAAGTCAATTTCAAGCAATCAAATGCATTTTCACATTCATGAATTCTCAAGCCATGCCATCCGTAGTGCGGAATGAATCATCAACGAAATGAAAGTAATAATCCCCATGGCCGGTGCAGGCAAGCGATTGCGTCCACACACCCTCACCACGCCCAAACCGCTTTTGCCTATTGCAGGAAAACCCATAGTGCAGCACTTGGTGGAGGACATTGTGGCCATTAGCTCTCAACCTGTAGAAGAAATTGCCTATGTAACAGGGCGTTTTGGTGATGAAGCTGAAAAAAACCTGCTTGATATCGCTCAACGACTCGGGGCCAAAGGCAGTATTTATTATCAGGACGAACCGCTGGGAACTGCCCACGCTATTCTCTGTGCACAAGATGCGCTCGAAGGAAATGTAACCGTTGCATTTGCAGACACTTTGTTTCGGGCCGATTTTTCACTCGATACCACCAAAGACGGTGTGCTTTGGGTACAGCGCATAGATGACCCGCGGCAGTTTGGTGTAGTGATTGTGAATGAAGCAGGAGTGATCACTGACTTCAATGAGAAACCACAGGAATTTGTTTCCGACCTCGCCATGATTGGCATTTACTACTTCCGGGATGGAGCTTATCTAAAAAGCGAATTGCAATACCTGGTGGACAACAACATGCGCACCCAGGCAGAATTCCAACTTCCCGATGCGCTGCGCAACATGATGAAAAAAGGTGCTCAATTTGTGCCCGGCACTGTAAATGATTGGATGGATTGCGGAAACAAGGATGCCATGGTGGACACCAACAGGAAAGTACTTCGATACCAAAGCGACAAAAATTTAGTGAGCGCATCGGTGGTGAATCACGACAGCAAAATTGTTCAACCATGTTTCATTGGAGAAAATGTAGTACTTAAAAACTCCACCATCGGGCCACATGTTTCTGTGGGAGCTGGATGTGTGATTGAAAATTCGGTGATTACCGATTCCATTATCCTGCATCAAACAAAAATCAAGAATGCGAACCTTACCAACTCCATGCTCGGTAGCTTTGCGGAATTCGATGGGCAGGCACACAGCGTGAGCATCAGCGACTACTCCACTATAAAAAACTGATTTGAAAAAAACAATCTCATACCTCCTCTACACCGGCATCGTAATTATTTTATTGTCCGGTTTCGGATGCAAAACAAAAGAGGACGCTACTGCCACACCGCCAAGATCAACGGGGCAGGATGTAGAACCCGACCAGGTAAAGGCACAGGTAGATACGCGCTTCCAGCAAAAATTTTTCGAAGCACAAGCCGAAAGGGCACTGGGCAACAAGGACAAAGCATATAACGCTTTAGAAGCCTGCCTTGCCATTGAACCTATGAACGCAGCAGTGCACTATGAACTAGCTCGCATGGATGCTGACCTCAACAACTATAGTGGAGCCATCTCACACCTTAAGGTTTCGCTGGATGGTGATGAAAACAATCCATGGTATCATAAGTTGTTGGGCGATCTGTACTTCGATCAGGCCAAGTGGGAACTTGCCTTCAAAGAGTACAAGGAAGTAAGGCGCCTCAATCCGCTGGACCCTGATGCCGTTTACGGCCAGGTGGACGCTTTGTTGAGTGCGGGAAAATTGCAGGAAGCAATTGCAGTTATCAACGAGGTGGAAAAAACAGAAGGCATCAGTCCCGAAATTTCCATGCAAAAACATCGCATTTATCTCCAGTTGAATGATGCTGAAAGGGCGGGGCAGGAACTTGAAAAACTTGCACAGGCTTTTCCTGAAAACCCCCAGTATTGGGGTATGTGTGCTCAGTATTACCAGCGCATAGGGCAAAACGATAAGGCATTGATTGCGCTTGAACATTTGCGGCAAGCAGATCCAAATGACGGCCACGTGCACATGGAGTTGAGCGAGTACTATTCCGGTGCGGGCGATGATGCTAAATCATTTGAGGAATTGAAACTTGGATTTCTGTCCCCCGATGTGAGCATTGACCAAAAGATGGGGTATTTACTCAAGTTCTATTCGCTCACCGACTTCAATTCTGCCCCTTTGGCACAAGCCTACCAGTTGCTGGACATCACCGAGCAAGTGCATCCCAACGAAGCAAAATCATTTTCCATTTATGGTGATTTTCTCTACCGCGAAAAACGAAACGATGAGGCGAGAACTAAATACCGCAAAGCACTGGAGTTGGATGCCGGGCGCAACATCATTTGGTCGCAAGTGCTTTTGATAGATACTGAACTTGGCGATTTCGATGCACTGCAAAAGGAGAGTACAAGGGCTATGGAACTTTTCCCCAATCTGCCGCAATTTTATTTCTACAACGGAACAGCAAATCATCGTTTAAAAAATTATGCTGAGGCAGCACAATCGTTGTCCATTGGAAAGGAACTGGTGGTGGATGACAATGCACTGCTGGGTCAGTTCTATTCAGCCCTGGGGGATGCTTATCACGATAGCGGCAAGCACGAAAAATCCGATGAAGCACTTGAGCAGGCATTAAAAATAAATCCTGAAAACGCTATTGTACTCAACAACTTTGCTTACTACCTAACGCTGCGCAAAATGAAACTCGACAAGGCTGCGGAAATGTCGAAACGTTCCAATGAATTGAATCCGGGGCGCCCTTCATTTATGGACACCTACGCATGGGTGCTTTACACCCAGGGAAATTTTAATGATGCACTGGCCTGGATCGAAAATGCAGTGAGCCACTTGCTGGAGCCAGCCGGTGAAGTGACAGAACATTATGGAGATATACTTTTCCGTTTGGGCCGAAATGCTGAAGCATTGATCAAATGGAAAGAAGCCAAAGCGCTGGGTGGTGGCAGCGAGTTGCTGGAACAAAAAATTGCGGAGCAAAAAATTGTGGAGTAATTATTCTTGACTTCCCGCCATCCAATAAGCCCTTTCATACTTGCGAAATCATTTTTCGCAACTACCACTTTTGTCGCAACTCTTGCTGTGTTGCTGCTCGCATCATGCAAGGCCACAAAAGATGTGGCTTCGGAAAAAGAGCCGCTGAAAAACAAAAGCGCAGGATTTCTTTTGAAGCGCTACGAGCGCAATGCCTTTGATTTCGATTGGCTGGGAATGAAGGTGGATGCCGACATGGCCTCCTTGGGCGAAACGCAAAGCTTCAAGGCTACCATCAGGATGAAACGCGACAGCGTAATCTGGATTTCCATTTCGCCAGCGTTGGGTATCGAAGTGTTCCGGCTGCTTATTACACCCGATTCGCTAAAGTACATTTCAAAAATTCCAGACAATAAGTATTACTACACCGGAGGGTTCGAAGCATTGGATGCCATCACAAAAACAGGCCTCGACTTTGGCATGTTGCAAGATCTGCTGGTGGGCAATGCCATAGGTCTCGAAAAAGATGAAGGTAAATTCCGGAGCGAGATTGATGATGAAAACTACCTGCTCATTTCCAAATACAAGCGAAAAGTGAAACGCGCTGTGGGAATAAACGACAAGGACATTGAACCAGAGGACAGCATTGCCATAAACCCCAACGATAAACGCTACCTGAAGGCCGTGGAGAAAGTGGACGAACAAGACCTCATCATTTCGCGCTATTGGCTGGAGGGCGGCAATTTCCGGCTGGTAAAATCTCTTTTCAACGACCTGCTTCATCAGCGAACTATCGAACTGCATTACTCAGAGTTTAGGCAACACGGTGAACAATTCTACCCGGAAAAAGGTGTGATGCGTATCAGCGAACGGTCACAAACTCAAGAACTCCGTTTTGAAATTGGCCGCATGGCCACGGACAAAATCTACGAGTTCGATTTCGAAATTCCGGAGGGCTACCCACGCAAAGTCAATCCATAAGGCCCTGTCAACAACATCTGTTCATTTTTACTGTTCTGCTTTTTCTTTGAAAATAGTTTTGGGCATTATGGTACATCGCATTTTATACGAGGCCACAAAGACGGAATCCCGTTACCTGCTTGCCTGCCTGCCGGTGAGGCGGGCCGGTCGGGCAGGTCTGCCAGGTCGCAAGGATTCGCAACGACCAATGGGTTCTTTTCCGCTTCGCCTCAGCATTTCACTATTGTTGATGCTATTGTCCTGCTCATTATTTGCCCAGACAAAATCGGAACTTCAAAAGCAACGCGATGAACTGAATAAAAAAATTGAGCTTACCAAAAAACTAATAGGCCAGAGCGAGGACGAACAGCAGACCACTGCCGGCCAGGTGCAAATGCTCAACCAGCAAATAGCTTTCAGGGAAGAACTGCTGGCCAACATTGGCAAAGACGTGAGCACTATTGAGGAAGAAATTGGGGAAAAAGAAGAAGCCGTTGACGCATTGGAATCAAAACTCAAGGCCTTAAAAAAAGAATATGGCGACATGATTCTTTATGCCTACAAAAACCGCTCGTCATATGATAAACTGATGTACATCTTCAGCGCTGAAAATTTTAACCAGGCCTACAAGCGCATGCGGCTTATGCAGAGCTATGCTGAAGTGCGCACCGCACAATTGGCCATGATAGCCACTACACAAAAAGAAATTGAACAAAGCATTCTCGGGTTGGAAGTGGACCGCAGTGCTAAACAAATTCTTGCAACGGAAAAAGAGAAGGAGAAAAACAAAATTGCCTCCGATAAAAAAGAGCAGCAAAATAAATTGTCATCACTAAAAACGGAGGAGAAGAAACTGCGCACCCAGCAGAAGAAACATGAATCCGACCGAAAAACCCTCACTTCGAAAATTGATGAAATAATAAGAAAGGAAATTGAAAAGGCTAAACCCAAAACCACCACACCGTCCAACACCACCACATCATCCAAAAAAATAGAACTTGCTCCCGAAGCGAAAATTATAAATGCCGATTTTGAAAAGAACAAGGGCAGTCTTCCGTGGCCGGTAAGTGCAGGAGTGATCACGCTGGGTTACGGAGTGCAGCCTCATCCGGTGGTGTCGGGTGCTGAAATAAACAGCAAGGGAATTGATTTCACCACAGAAAAGAACGCATCGGTACTTTCTGTTTTTAATGGAGAGGTAAGCAGCGTGTTCAGCATACCCGGTGCGGGGCAAAACATTATTGTGACCCACGGCAGCTATAAGTCTGTTTACTCCGGCTTAAATACAGTGAGCGTGAAAGTGGGCGACAAAGTAAACGCGAAACAAACCCTTGGCACTGTGCTCTACGATGGTGAACAAACTGTACTTCACTTTGAAGTATGGAAAGTGAATACCGATGGTGGAGTGGTGCAGAATCCTTCATTGTGGTTGAAGAAGAGGTGATGCTCATCACGTTCTCACCACCCATTTCCCTCTTCTACCCTCCCGAAAACATCTTTTGCAGTCAGGGGATTCAATTCCCTACCATGGAAACCACACGGGCATTTGCCGAAGTCCGAATCCTTCCGTGGAAACCATGCGAGCATTTGCTGAAGTCCGTATCCTTCCGTGGAAACCATAGGAGCATTTGTCGAAGCCCGAATCGCCACGGCCATGTGGCTTTCAGGCCAATGTGTGAAATTTGTTAGACGGTAGGCTGGGAAGTGGAGATTTAGACTTACAAGAGTTAATCACAGACCCTTCCGTGCATCAATGCCGGGTGGGTTTTGTTTTTATTTATACTCTTGTCGCGTAACCAAGTAGAGATGAACCGAAACTTTCTTAATGTGATAAATAACGGAATGGTGAAGGGTTTGCGCGGGGTTTTCGTTTATCCGATTGCATTATGTTGGATAAACGCAAGTTCGGGGAGACTTGCGGTTATTTATGAGTTGTAGGCAACTATAAGGGCGAAGCAGACATAAATTAAAAATCGAATTATGAGAAACACATTATTATTACTTGCCTTAATTTGCTTATTTTCTTGCAATAATCAGCAACAGACAGAAAAAGCGAAAGTTGATAATCGAAAAATTGACCCCATACTAGAAAGTGTTATTGAAAAATATCCGCACTACGCGGATAACCCAAGGGATAGGGAAAATGCAACTAAAGAGCTTGATAAAAAAATTGACAGTGTTTTAAATCAGGGCTTTTTAAATGACATTCCTTTAAAAGTATATAAAAGTGGAAAGAACCCAAACGGGGAAGGAGCTTTAATTCAATTTCATACTGACAATTACGATAGTAACAAACCTGAATTACTATCAAATAGACTAAATTTTGACATTATTGGGTTTGTGGACGAAGAACTAGCTTCGACATTAATAAAGGATGGAACATATTATGTATATGGTAAAAATTTAAAACGCCTGAATGAAACAGAAGTATTTTCAATTGTTACTCAAGTACATAATTCGCCAGAAACTGAAATAATAGAAAATACTATTTGGGATGTATATACCTTCAATATTGGCGACATACAAACTGAAATTGACTCAGTTAAATTTATTAAATAAAAATGGCAGCAGCTAATAGCGGTTTGGCAAAAGGCGGACTGACGTGCTTCGTATAAACATTTGTGCTAAAAATCCACCTTCGGCACTTTTGTAAAGTGCCTGAACTTCTTGTGGGTTTATACATGACTTGTTTTTTCATTGGAACGAAGGAACTCCCATTCGGTCGGTTGTAACCCGCCCATCACCCACCTCTTTTATTGATAACAGATTCCCCACTTCGCTCGGGTATTTGCCAATTGCCCATTGTGCAAAGCTCTCACTCCACCACCAACAATTTGTCAACTTCAAAATAATTTCGGGCTGTTTTATGCAATTTCATCCCTCCCGGCATCTTCCTGTCAAATCAATAACACATGAAAAAACAATTTGTACTTACCGCACTCGCACAGTTTTTCGCAATCGTTGTTATGGCACAGGCCTTCGGGGAAATTCACGGCAAAGTGTCCGACCCGGATGGCAACCCGGTAGAATTTGCTGCCGTTACCGCATTTGATGGAGCAAACGTGACAGGAGATGAGACCGATGCCAAGGGAAATTTCCGAATTAAACCACTGGTAGGCGGCACTTACACCATTAAGTGCAGCATAGTGGGATTGGAAGAATTTGTAGTGCCCGGATTCACCGTGTACCCGGATCAAATAAGCAAGTGCGATATTCCAATGCAATGGCCGGGAGGCTACGTGAAGGAGGCAATTATTTTTGGAATTACAGATCCGTTGATCCGTAAAGATGGTGGAACCCAGATCACAATTCGCTATGACGACTTCAAGAATATGGCGAGCGTAAAAGGAGGAAACATCCTTGGTGCAATCAAGACCATGACCAGCGACATAAAAACAAACGCACGTGGCACAGAGCTCTACTTCCGTGGCAGCCGCACAGGCACTACACTGTTCCTTATTGACGGAATGAAAATCAGGGACAATGCTCCAAGTATTCCCACGAGTGGCCTCAGCTCCCTTACCGTGTACACAGGCGGAGTACCAGCCAAGTATGGAGATTGCACGGGCGGTGTAGTGGTTATTGAAACGAAGAACTACCTCTCCGAATATTACAGGAAAGTGAATGAATAAATTTAAAATTCGAGAATTTGAAAATGCGCTTCAAGTCATTTTCAAATTCCCAGATTGAATCATTTTTGCACAACAGAAAAACGCAGTTTGATTTTCGGGACAAAGACAAAGAACCTAAGTGACGAGCAATTGCTCTCCAACTATCGCAGCGATGGCAAATCGTGCTGGGTTGGAGAATTGTATGCCCGTTACAATCACCTTGTATTTGGTCTTTGCCTGAAATACCTGAAGAACAAGGACGATGCGCGGGATGCCACTCTTTCGCTTTTCGAAAAACTGCTGCGCGATTTGCGCAGTCATGAGGTGCAGCAATTTCAACACTGGATTTACATGGTGAGCAAAAACCACTGCCTGATGATTCTTCGCGCCCGCACATCGCAACATGAAAAGATGAATGAGTACAAGCGGAATGGAGCACACTCCGAAACTGCTGAAGAAATGAGCTACGCAGAAATGAAAGAACGCGGACTCACACACCTGGAAGAAGCTATTAATCGGCTTAACTCTCACCAGGAAAAATGCGTACGATTGTTTTATCTCGAAGAAAAAAGCTACAGGGAAATAGCGGAACAAACCACTTACACCATCAATGACGTGAAATCTTACATCCAGAATGGAAGGCGGAACCTGAAACTTCTCCTCACCGGCTAATCATGAAAAACCAAACTCACATATCGCTGCCAACGCTGGCTGAAATCAAGAGTTACAACGAAGGCATCCTCGATGCTTCGCGCACTCATGAAATCGAAATTCTTGCGCTGGAAAATCCGCTGGTTGCCGATGCGCTGGAAGGATTTCAAACCACACCGGCTTACGCTGCCGTTCCCGATGCTTCACATTATCCTTCATCTTCCGGTTATTCCCTTTGGAAAATAGGAGGGTGGACATTGGGTATGGTTGGGGCTGGTGCTCTCGCCTTTGTCATCATGCAGGGCAATCATGAAGAAGGTGCTTCAGAAACGGATATGCCACCAAAAGTTGAGACTGTTGAAACTCCACAAGTGGTAGTTGCGGACAACACAGCCAAACCAACACTTGATACTGTTTCCGTAAATACACCTCCACACAAAATGACTCTATCCGAAACCAATACTTCACCACTGGTTTCGAAGCCGCAGTCTGCTGATCAATATGGGAACGTTGAAGAGAGCGCACCCGGGCAAATAGAAATCATCACTTCCCAGACCAACGTTGACATTGCCGGCAGGGCACGCTATGAACCTGAACTTATTCAACTGCCTGAACCCACCACTGCCAGCGAGACTGTTATCATCAAGCACATCCAGAATTACAAAGTGGTGGATTATGGTTCCATGCGCCACAGCGCATGGCCTCCGTTCGACATTGAAGACATTGGCACTCCGGCCAACTATGAAAGCCCGAACAACAAGACGATGGACGAAATGGAAGTGGCAAAAGCAGTTCCATATCTCGACTATATGAAGCACTGCATTGAGGCATTCTACAAGGGAAACTTCAACCGATGCCTCGAACATTTTCGGGTGGTGCTCAAGCAATATCCCGATGACGCCAATGCACAATTCTATAGCGGCATGTGTTATTTCAAGAAAAAAGATTATTCCCGTGCCATTGCATCATTCGACAAAAGTCTTGCTAACCAGACCCAAACGTTTAGCGAGGAAGGCCTCTTCTACAAGGCTGTGAGCCTTAAGCATCTTGGCAAATCGAAAGAAGCCTGCGTGATTTTTACCCTGATAAAAAACAGCAGTAGTTTTTACAAGCAGAATGCAGCAAAGGAATATGACTCATGCATCCAAATGAACTGACCGAAAATCTTAGTCCTTCTTTCCCACCATTTCACCCAACAACGGCTGTTTACATTCGCGCGATTTTCGTTTATGCCTGAACGAAAACGGCTGAATGAATCTTTCAAAAATTTACTTCCCCGGACTAAACGGATTGCGGTTTTTCGCAGCTCTTGCTGTCATCTTTACACATATGGAACTGATGAAGCAATACCTGGGACTCGACCACCTTTGGCTTGATAGCGGAAACCGGATTTCTGAATATGCGTTCGCACATGTTCAACGTGGAGAAATTCATTGGGCACAACCCATCTTCGCTGAAGCAGGGCCTCTGGGGGTGGTCTTCTTTTTTGTACTCAGCGGATTTCTCATCACCTACTTGTTGCTTGCAGAAAAGCAACTGACAAAAACTGTAGGAGTTGGGGCGTTTTACATGCGCAGGATATTGCGAATCTGGCCCTTGTACTTTTTCATTTTCATATTGGGGTTTTTCGTGTTGCCACATTTCAGTTTTTTTGAAGTGGGAGTTCAGAGCGAAAAATTTGCGGAGAATTTTTGGGGAAATTTCTGGTGCTATCTTTTTTTTCTTCCCAATCTGGCCTACTCACTTTATATGGCAGTTCCATGCATCGGCCATTCATGGAGCATAGGTGTGGAGGAGCAGTTCTACCTCATTTGGCCTGTCATCATGAAATTCGCAAAGCGGCCACTCAAAGCCATTCTTATGGTCACCGGTGTATTGCTGCTTTTAAAATCGGGAGTGCTCGTGCTGGATAAAATGAGCGATGCCAATTGGATTGCTCCGCTCAAAACATTTGTGGCCATGTCAAAAATCGAATGCATGACCTTGGGTGGATTGGGAGCCTATATCTTGTTCTACAAAAAAGAAAATATCTTGCGGTGGATTCATTCGCGCACCATTCAAATTGCAGCCTTTGCTATGATTCCGTTCCTCCTCTATTTCTTCCCGGCCAAACTTCAGGATGGAGTGCATCTGCTTTATAGTTTGTGTTTTCTAGTTATCATGATGAACGTTTCAGGAAACAAAAAATCTTTGGTAAAGCTGGAGAACAATGCAATGAATCTTTTGGGAAAAATCTCATACGGCATTTACATGTATCACCTGATGTGTGTGGTGTTCGTGCTACACTTTTTCAAGTACCTCAATCCCGGAGTTGAGCACCTAGGAATGGCAAACAACATACTGGTTTATGCTGCCGCCATCCTGCTCACAATTGTGGTTTCTTACTTTTCGTATCACATTTTTGAAAGCCGCTTTATCCGAATGAAAAAAAACCTTACCCGCGTTTTGAGCGGTGATGAAGCGCGGTAACAAATGGGACAGAAAATTCTTGTCATAAGTATTTACCTCACCATCTTCCTCAGTTCCATTGTGTTTTTCAAGGAGCCAGTGGAGGGATACTTGAGCTATATCGTTTTCCTGTTCCTATTCCCGGTGTTTCTTTTCAAATACGGAATTCCAAAACCGCCCCTGCTCATTTTTCTTCCGCTATTCATTTCCGGAATTGTTTACATCGAAATCGGCTCAAACACTTATGGGCAGTTCTTCAAAATTTTTACCGGCTTGTTTATGTCGGTGGTGTTTTATCATTTCATTATTGAACTGTACAACCATAATGTGAAGCAGTTGTTCACCTGGTATCTCAAGGGTGCCATCATTGTTTCATACATAGGGCTAGTCCAGGTGGTATCCTATTATGTGGGGTTTCGGTACGGCTACGACTATGGCTGGTTGCTCAACAAATGGAGTGTGCCGGGTGGAGAATCGGGAATCAGGATGAATTCTATTTTTTCAGAGCCAGCCAACTTCGCAGCCGTAATTGCTCCTGCCTTTTTTATTGCCGTTCATAATTTAGCGGTGCGCCACCCTGTATTTATATCGAAGCGAAACAGCATCATAATCAGTATTGCCTATCTGCTCACCTTTTCCAGCCTCGGCATCACCGGAATTTTTGTTGGTATTGTTCTTCTGCTTCTCAACTTCGGCTTTGTGCGGTATGCCATTATTTTCATTCCTCTATTTATTTTTTCTTTTGATTATGCTTACAAGAATATCCCTGACTTTAGCTCGAGGCTAGATGGTACCATTAACATCTTCTCCACCCGCGATGTGCGCGACTACGAAATTCACGGGAGCAGTTTTGTATTGTATAATAATGCGCATGTAGCCTACGAAAATTTTATCCGCAACCCCTTGTTCGGTACCGGTCTGGGATCGCATCCAGTTGCTTTTGACAAATACAGTTACACCAATCTCCAGGGTGTATTGAAAATCGAATTCAACAAACAGGATGCAAATTCCATGTTCCTCCGGCTGATGTCGGAAACGGGATTGTACGGCCTGGTGTTTATGCTCCTGCTCCTGTTCAAGTGCTGGGTATGGAAGTCGCGTTCGGTGGAACGCGAATACTGGATTATGTCCAATGCCCTTGGACTTATGATCATGCTTTACCTCTTCCGGCAGGGTCACTATTTCCTTAATGGATTCCCGTTTTTTATCTGGCTGTATTACTACATCTGGAAAATAAACCGTGAGCAAAAAATCGCTCAATCACAGGAAGTTGGTATTGAGGCTGCCGATAATTCTTCGCTCATTTTGCCTGATCATTCCAAACCAGTCGCTTGAAAAAAATTGTATTCCTATACACTGAACTTGCCGAATATTTCCTGGCTTGCCTGGCTTTATTGGAAAAACAAAACGCAGAAATCCATGTGGTGCACTGGCCGCTAAACAAAGAAGCTCCTTTTCATTTCCGCAAACTCGAACACACAGAATTTCATGACCGGAGTTTGCTGAATGATGGCGGATTAAAAAAACTCGTTGACGAAATAAATCCCACTATCATTTTTTGTTCCGGCTGGGTGGATAAGGGTTACAATCGTATTTGCAAATCGTGGAGAAAACGAATCCCAACTGTGGTTTTATTGGACAACCATTGGACAGGCAACTGGAAACAATGGATTGCCTCCACCATGAGTGCCATTGTGGTGAGAGATAAATTTTCTCATGCTTGGGTACCGGGAAAGCCACAGATTGAATTTGCCCTACGATTGGGTTTTACAGATGAACAAATACGGACAGGTTACTACTGTGCCGATACTGCCTTGTTTCATGAAATCTATTACAAATCGCTCGCATCAAAACAACTCTCCATGCCCAAGCGATTTCTTTATGTTGGGCGTTATCTCCCATTCAAAGGTGTACTTGATTTGTGGAAGGCCTTTGCTGAAGCAAATGAAAAATTTCCTCAATGGGATTTGTGGTGCATTGGCACTGGCGACTTGTGGGAGCAACGTTTGATTCATCCTTGTATTCGCCACATTGGATTTGTGCAACCTGCCGCATTATCTGAGTTCATCTCACAATGCTCCGTGTTTGTTTTACCCAGCAGCAAGGAGCCGTGGGGAGTGGTGGTTCAGGAAATGGCGGCTGCCGGATTGCCTTTGGTGTGCAGCAACAAAGTGGGAGCTGCCAACCAGTTTCTTGAAGAAGGAAAAAACGGTTTTACTCACGAAGCCGGAAACATCCATGCTTTGAAAAATTCACTCCTGAAGATGATGAGCCTTCCCGAAGAAAAACTACATGCAATGAGTAGATACAGTTTCTTACTTTCAAATTCTGTTACACAAGAAAAATGGGTGCACACCGCAATGGGTTTTTTGGATTGAAAAAAACTTGCCAGGTGTATGAATTCTGTTGAGATGCAGGGTTCAACGCAAAATTGTTTGTTGAATACGCGAGTCATTCTCGGCTAAATGATCGGACTTCAATCCCAAGCCACATGATCGGAATTTGTTTTATTCCCTTTTAGACTTCTCACTCGGCTCAAAGTCCAGTACAATCGAATTCATGCAAAATCTTTTTCCGGTGGGAGGAGGTCCATCATCGAATAAATGACCGAGGTGGCCGCTACATCTTCCACACAACACTTCGGTGCGCTCCATATCGTGCGAATTATCCGGCACGTACAGTACGCTTGCCGGGCGCAGGGTCTCGAAAAAACTCGGCCAGCCACACGAACTCGCAAATTTTCCATCGGAAAGAAAAAGTGCATTTCCACATACCGCGCAGTAGTAAGTGCCAAGTCCCTCATAGTCCCAGTACTTTCCTGTAAAGGCATATTCTGTCGCTTTGTTTCTCGCCACCTGATACACACTATCAGTCAGAACTTTTTTCCATTCCGAATCGGCAATATCAATTTTGGTGGTATCTGTTCGGGAGTAATAGGGGTTGTTGGGTTGTTGTGTTTCCGTCATGGCTGATGAGTTGGTATTGGGTGCAGTGTTTTGCTGATGACATTTTGATGCCATGCAAACAATAAAAGCCAATAGGTAAAATATCTTTTTCATTTTTTTGATTCCGCTGTTTGCGTAGGTAATATACGAAGTGAACCAATGGGTAGATTGTAACGCAAAAAAGATTTGTAAATGTTAGAGCCTGTATCGTTGATAGCCACACGTTGCGCAGTTGCAATAATGTAGCTTTGAAAAGCTATGACGGGAACAAAAAAATCAAAGGGCGAAAACGTCACATTGCGGTTGACACGAATGGATTTTTGATGACTGTTCCTGTTACGGTTGCGCACCTGCATAATAACGAAGTTGCCGAACTTCTCTTTAGGCGACTTTCCGGGTAATGGATGTGGAGGATGACTTGCACTATGGGGAACGGAAGATGAGGAAGGTTGAAAGTTGAACCCACATTTCAATTTAAGTAAACAATCTACCTTTGACCCCTCAACGAAAAAACTGCAAAGAATTTCCATAAATGGAGCATCATTCCTACCTGTCAAACGCTGACGTTTCAACCCTGGACGCGCTCTATGCGCAATTCAAACTAGACCCTTCCTCGGTAGATATTTCGTGGCAACGATTCTTCGAGGGATTCGAATTTCAGAATACGGAGTATTCCATTCTTCCATCCAGCGAAAAGTCGCTGAGCGGTGCCGGTGCTGAAGCATTACAAAAGGAATTCAAAGTCATCAATCTCATCAATGCATACCGCCAACGCGGACATCTCTTCACGAAAACAAATCCTGTTCGTGAGCGCAGAAAACACACTCCACCACTCAATATTGAATTGTTTGGACTGAATGACGCTGATTTGAAAACCACTTTTCAGGCAGGAAGTGAGGTGGGAATTGGTGCAGCAACGCTTCATGACATTATCGCACATCTCGAAAATTGTTATTGCAACCACATCGGTATCGAATACACTTATGTGCGCGACCCCGAACGTGTGCAATGGTTGCGTGACAGAATTGAAGCGAAGAACAAACCGAAATTTTCTACCGAAGAGAAAAAACAATTTCTCGAAATGGCGAGCAAGGCTTCGCTCTTCGAACAATACATACACAAAAAATTTCCGGGAGCAAAACGCTTTAGTGTTGAAGGTTGTGAAGCTGTTGTACCAGCGATGGATTACATCGTGCGCAAGGGTGCGGATGAAGGCGTTAAGGAATTCGTAATTGGCATGGCACACCGCGGCCGGTTGAATGTGCTCACCAACATCATGGCCAAACCACAGGAAGAAATCTTTGCCGAATTCGGTGGGCTTGAGTACGAAGAAGAGGGAACATTTGATGGTGATGTGAAATACCATTACGGTTATTCAAACGATATAAAAACTGCAAGCGGAAATGAAGTTCATTTGACTCTTTGCCCTAATCCATCACACCTTGAAGCAGTGAACCCGGTAGTGGAAGGATTGACGCGCGCAAAAATTGACAGCTACTTAAAAAGCGAGGATAAAATAGTTCCTGTGCTTGTGCATGGTGACGCGGCACTTGCCGGCCAGGGAATTGTTTATGAAGTGGTGCAGATGGCTTTACTTGATGGTTATCGCACCGGGGGAACCATTCACATCGTGACGAATAATCAAGTCGGCTTCACCACAAATTATTTGGACGGAAGAAGTTCAACCTATTGCACCGATGTGGCGAAGACCACATTGTGTCCTGTCTTTCACGCGAATGCAGATGATGTAGAGGCCGTGATTGAAACCATGCGCATTGCTTTCGACTATCGCATGAAGTGGAAGATGGATGTATTTGTGGATTTGCTCGGCTATCGCAAATACGGGCATAATGAAGGTGATGAACCCAAGTTCACCCAGCCTACACTTTACAAACTCATTGCTTCTCATCCATCACTGCGCGAAATTTATTTAAAGCAACTGATTGAGGAAGGCAGCGTGGATTCCGCTTTCGGTGATTCATTGAAAAAGAATTTCGAATCCATGCTCGACACCAAACTTGAATTGTCGAAAGGCATGACGAAGGCCAACGTCAAAAATTTTCTTGACGAAGTATGGAAAGATATTCGGAAGGCAACTGATAAGGATTTTGAGCAAAGTCCGGATACAAGTTTTGATAAAAAGAAACTTCAGGCACTCGCAAAAAAAATCTCAACGCTTCCTGAAGGAGAAAAATTTATTGCAAAAACCGCGAAGGTTTTCAAGGACAGGCTGGACATGATTGAAGCCGACAAACTTGATTGGGCGATAGGCGAATTGCTCGCCTATGCAACTTTACTCGCAGAAGGTCATCCTATTCGCATGAGCGGACAAGACAGCGAGCGCGGAACTTTTTCACATCGTCATGCCGTAGTAAAAACGGATGAAGATGATGAGAAAGAATTTATTCCGCTCAACGACATTGGTTCATCATCCCGCTTTTCCATTTACAACAGTTTGCTGAGTGAATATGGTGTGATGGGTTTTGATTACGGCTATGCATTCGGCACACCACAGGGCCTCACCATTTGGGAAGCACAGTTTGGTGATTTCAATAACGGAGCGCAGATTGTGATTGACCAATTTATCTCTGCTGCCGAAGACAAGTGGCGCACCATGAATGGCCTCACACTTTTTCTTCCACATGGTTATGAAGGTCAAGGCAGCGAACATTCTTCTGGCCGACTCGAAAGGTTTTTACAACTCTGTGCTGAATTGAATATGCAGGTGTGCAATTGCACGACTCCGGCAAATTTTTATCACATGTTGCGCAGACAAGTTCATGCACCCTATCGTAAACCATTGATTGTTTTCACTCCGAAAAAATTGCTTCGCTACCCGAAGGCCACCTCATCCATCAATGACTTAGCGGGTGGGAAATTCCAGGAAGTGATGGATGATTTTATGGTGAACAAAAAAGAAGTGGACACCATTGCATTCTGTTCCGGAAAAGTGTATTACGAAATTCTTGAGAAGAAAGAGGAATTGAATGCCGGAGAAAACATTGCGGCAATTCGACTCGAACAATTGTATCCACTGCCTGAAAAACAAATCCGCGAACTCGTCAGGAGCTATGGGAAAAACACCAAGCTTCTCTGGGTTCAGGAAGAACCTGAGAATATGGGGGCATGGAGTTACATCATGCGCATGTTGCGCGATTTGAATTTGGAACTGATTTCGCTTCCGGCTTCTGCTTCCCCCGCCACAGGTTCTCCCAAAGTGCATGACGCACGGATGAAGGAGATGATGGGGAGGTTGTTTGAGTTAAGCAATTCTAAAATTCAAAACCATGCCTGAGATAAGTGGTTTCTATGGAATTATCATCCGCATGTTTTTCAAAGACCATGCGCCACCCCCCTTTCATGCTGAGTATGGCGACTTGGAAGGAGTGTTTGAGATCAACACATTAAGTTTGCTGGAGGGAAAACTTCCAAAAAAAGCACATGCACTTGTTATTGAATGGCAATTGAACATAAACAGGAACTTTTAGAAAACTGGAGTAAATCTCAAAAGCCATTGCCGCTTGATAAAATAGAACCACTTGAATGATACACATTACAAACATTACAACTCTTCCGAACCGCAGACTTGAAATCAGTTTTGATGATGGTACGGAAAAGATAGCTGACATCAATGTGATGATTGGAGAAGATGAGATGACTTCCCCCTTAAAGAACTTTGATTATTTCAGCAAAGTGAATATCCTGGAAAATGGAAGGGGAATTTACTGGCCTAACGAATTTGATTTATGCGCTGATTTCCTCCGATACCATATCCAAAACTCTTGAAGGAAAATGCCCATGTTGAAATGCGCAAATGCAGTTGAAAATCTCGCTGGAACACAAACAGTATGTCAAAACTCGAAATGAAAGTGCCCTCACCGGGCGAATCCATCAGTGAAGTCATCATTGCCGAATGGCTGGTAAAGGATGGCGACTGGGTAGAAAAGGATCAGGTCGTTGCATCCATTGATTCTGACAAAGCCACGCTCGAACTCTCTGCGGAAGCAAGTGGCACGATCGCAATTAAAGCACAGGCAGGTGAAACTATCGCTGTAGGTGCTGTTGCTTGCATCATTGATACTTCTGCTGCGCAACCAGAAGGAGTAAAGTCGGAAAAGAAAGTTGAAGTAAAAAAATCGGAACCGGTTTCTGCACCAGTGAAAGAAACTACAGTTCAGGAAAAATCATACGCCACCGGAACAGCTTCGCCTGTTGCGGCAAAAATGATGGCTGAAAACGGTATCATTTCTGCACAAGTGAATGGAACCGGCCCAAAAGGAAGAATTATTAAGGCCGATGTTCTGAATGTGATGGCTAACGGATTTGACTCAACATCTTCTCCCAAGAGTTCAGGCAACCGAATTGAGCGCAGGGAAAAGATGTCGAACCTGCGCAGGAAAATTGCAGAGAGGTTGGTGAGTGTGAAGAACACTACCGCCATGCTCACCACTTTCAACGAAGTGAACATGAAACCTATCATGGATCTTCGCTCCAAGTACAAAGGCAAATTCAAGGAGACTCATGGCGTGGGTTTGGGATTCATGTCGTTCTTCACCAAAGCATGCAGCGAAGCACTTTTTCTTTTCCCGGCAGTGAATGGAAGATTAGAAAAGGATGAAATCGTTTATCACGATTATTCTGACATCGGCATCGCAGTTTCAACTCCAAAAGGATTGATGGTTCCGGTAGTGCGGAATGCAGAAACACTTTCGTTTGCACAAATTGAACAAACGATTGCTACGCTTGCCGGAAAAGCGCGCGATGGAAAAATAACTGTGGATGAATTGCAGGGCGGAACGTTCACCATCACCAACGGTGGCGTGTTTGGTTCCATGCTTTCCACTCCCATACTCAATCCTCCACAATGCGCCATTCTCGGAATGCACAACATTGTGGAACGCGCAGTGGTTGAGAGTGGAGAAATTGTGATACGACCTATCATGTATGTGGCACTCAGCTACGACCACCGCCTGATTGATGGACGCGAGAGTGTAAGTTTTTTGGTGAAAGTGAAAGAACTTTTGGAAAATCCTGAGCGAATCTTGTTTGGCGGGAAAACTGCGGAGGAAGTTCTTTTGGGGTTGTGAAACAATACTTTTCAAACGCAACATTCCTCTCAAGGAAAAATTGCCAGTCGCTAAATATTTTTCAATTATAATAGATGTTTGATAAAACCGCTTTGTTCAAGCGGTTTTATTGCAATTTCAAGAAAATGGTTTTTAATTATGGGCAGAATGCTCCAAACAATGGGGAAAAAATCAGGAAGTCATTTATGTTCGTAATCGCGTTACAATCCAAATCACCAATGGTTGGTGAAAATTGACCATAGGATGCCGCAAAGTACAATAAATCGTTTATGTTAATCACCCCATTACAGTCATAATCCGCACTGCACGGTGGTGCCAGCTGAACCGCATCCGTTGCTGTACACCACGGTAAAAGCGCATCTGTTACGGTCACATTAAAACAACCGATGCCTCCCGTGATATTGGTTGTTTCATTAGTAGGTGTTGAAATTGTTGCTGGTCCATTCCAAGCAAAGTTATAATCCAATCCACTACCTCCACTACCAACGCTTAAAACTGTACCGGTTCCGGTTGGGCCGACATTCGCACAGAAATCGGTCAACACACTGGCCGTAACAGTAAGTGGTGTGTAAGCGGGCAAATTGAATGGAAAAATAGAACCACAAAAGTTCCCATCTGGTGATATGATTTCAATAAGTGCGAAGTAGGCACCCGGAACAAGCCCGGTTATGGTGTTGACCATCATTGCCCCGTTACTCCAGACAATGTTGTTTACATTGAAAGTTCCAACATTGAATGCGATGCTGCCATCGTTGCCGAGGCACGAAGGATTCACCACGGTAAAATTCGGGATGCCCGGCAACAATAGGGGGTTCACAACTACGCAGTAGTTAAGCGTATTCCCATTGTTGGTTACGCTTACATTGAAATTTCCTGCTGGTACATTAAGCGTCTGGAACTGGCATGGATCAGCACTTTGGTTTGGCTGACTCCACACACAGCCGCCAATTAACGCAGGTGTCGGTGAAATAGTCAGACTGGCTGTTCCAGTAACGCAGTTGTATATACCAGTTACATTTGGGTTGGCAGAACCAGCACACAAATTAAATTGACCATGAACATGTACCGAAATCAGAAACAGAACCGCTGCGATAATCGCGCGGGGGTCTTGTTTTCATTTTAGTTTGATTTTTATAGATGGTTTATGCTGTCGAATTAAGGTGAATATCAGACCACATTCCAAATTTTTATCTGGCACCGTGCTATGCAGTCCTTTTATGGCTTCCTCAATTGCCTGCGCCCAGCCCCGCAACTTCAATCCACCTACGCAGCAAAAACTCGAGTACATAGAAAATCAAGGGCAATGGAATGAAGATTTTCTGTACAAAGCATCACTGCAAAACGGAACCGTGTTTCTGCAACACGATGCCATAGTGTTCGATTTTTATAGTGCAGAAGATGCCCGCAGGCGGCACGACAATTCTTTGCAAGGCAATGACACCACCAATGTTACCCACCACGCCTGGAAGGTGGAGTTTGTGAATTGCAATGCAGTAAACCCAATTGGAGAAAAACCTTTTTCGCACTACCTCAATTTCTTTTTGGGAAACGACCCTTCAAGTTGGCGAAGCAGAATTTTTCCTTGTGAACGAGTGGTCTATGAAAACCTGTGGGATGGTATTGACATGATTGTTTATAGTTCAAATGGAAATTTCAAGTACGAGTTTATTGTGCATCCGGGTGCTGCCGTGCAAAACATCAGGCTCGGGTACAAAGGCATTGAACCGCAACTTTTGAATGGTTCAATGGAAATGCACACTGTGGTTGGAAGCTTCAGCGAGGCACGGCCTTATTGTTTCCAGCTAATGGATGCATTATTGACTGAAATTCCAGCTAGATACAAAATACAAAACGGGGAGCTTCAATTTCAATTTCAAGACGGCTACGATATCTATTCAAGTTTGATTATTGATCCAGAACTTATTGCCGCAACTTTGGTTGGTGTGCCGAATGGCCAGGCCTATGGCTATTGTGCTACTTTCTCTCCAGATGGAACAATGGCAGTGGGATCGCGTCCTTTTCAGAATAACCTTCCTATCACTCTTGGGGTATTTCAGGACACATTCAGTGGAGGCCAAGATATTGGAATAAGCTGTTTTAATGGAACAGGAACCGAATTACAATGGTGCACTTACCTTGGCGGATCAGCAACGGAAAACCTATCAAGTCTTTTGGTTAACAATGAAAATGTATTATTAATACTAGGCTCAACCAAATCGGCAAACTTTCCATTAGCCGCTCAAAGTTTCGATCCAAATCTGAACGGGCTTGGTGACATCTTCCTCTGTGCACTTTCGAACGATGGTTCTGCTTTAATGGCGTCAACGTATTTTGGAGGAACTGGGCTTGATGGCACGCAAGGGGCTTTTAACTTTTTCCCGTTTGGCTTTGCTGAATACGGGCAGTACAGAGGTGATCTTGCATGCGACAATCAGGGCAACATCATTGTCGCCATCAGCTCCATGTACCTCGACTACCCCGGCATAACTTCAATTGGATCAGTCTTCGGCAACAGCAATTACACCGTGATGTGTTTCTCTGCCGACTTGTCGCAGCTATACTGGTGTACACAAGTGGGCACAACGGAACACGAGCGCGTATTCGATATGGAATTGCTGGCAAATGGCAACAGAGCGGTGTGCGGAAGTGCGCTGGGAAATTTGCTTACCGCAAGTGCGGATGCCTACCAAAACACTGCTGCCGGAAACTCTGATGGCTGGATTGGCATCTTCAATCCGGTGAACGGAGCATTGCTGCGCAGTACATTTTTCGGGACCGCTTCTGAAGATGAAATTCATTTCATTGACGAAGACACGCAAGGCAACCTGTGGGTCTGTGGTGTTAGCAACGGTGACATTCCGCAAGTGGGCAACGGATATTCCAATCCCGGCAGTTTCGATTTCATTGCCAAATTCGATGCAGAACTCACCGAGCTCCAATTGTGTTCGGCTATAGGCTCCGGCCTTGGAACCACAGGCCTGTTTGCACCGTCTGCTTTTATGCTCGATGACTGTAACAGAATCTATATCTCAGGGCATGGCAACTACAATGCTCTGGAAAACCTCCCAATAACAACAGATGCCATTTATACCGAAGGCGGATTTTACCTCGCAGTGTTTGAAACCGGAATGCAAGACCTTGTTTACGGCACTTACTTTGGTGGCGATCACATTGATGGTGGTTCCAGTCGGTTTGATCCAAAAGGTGTTGTTTATCAAGGCGTGTGTTCCCTACTCAATCCTGTTTCTGACCAACCATTTATTGCACAACCAGATGCATACGCCAACACTCAAACCGCAGGTGCAGAAGCCGCAGTTTTCAAAATAGATTTTGAATCACCGGCTGTGGTTGCATCTTTTACCTACGAGCCACTTTCGGTTTGTGTTCCTTATCAGGTTGCGTTCTCCAACTGGAGCGATAGTGCAACGTTCAACTGGAACGTTGGAGTTGGTGGCTGGATAAATTCTCAAGACTCAACTTTCGTTCACACCTTTACCGAACCGGGCGATTATCTGGTTCAGCTTGCCGCATTCGACATGAACTCCTGCAATGTGCACGACACCATGAAGGTGGTGGTGCATGTACCTGATCTTGAAAGTGACCTTGTTTCTTCATGGGATATAACTCCCGATGACTTGTGCCAGCAATCCGCATTCGTTTTTGCAGAATTCACCGGCAGCGGTGCCGACAGCCTGGTGTGGCAGACCAACGGTGAATTGTTTTCAGACGTGGAGGAATGGAACTTCTACTACGCGCAGCCGGGCAATTACATTTTACAAGTTGTGGCTTATGATTTTGAATGTGCCACGACCGATACCCTGGAAACTATCATTCAACTTGGCCTGCCGGTTAGTGCATCGGTGGAAATTTTGCAAGAAGCAAACGGATGTGTGCCGCAGCAACTCATAGCACAATCCACTTCACTGAATTCGGATTCAGTCATGTGGGTAATTAATGATGAAGTTACATCCAGTAATGAGTTACTTGAATTTGAATTTTCCTCTTCTGGAATTTTCGAAGTTGAACTGATTGCAACTTCCAGCGAAGGATGCCTCAACAGCGATACCACCGCTTTCACCATTGAAGTATTTGCGCTGCCCAATCTGCAGCTATCACTCCCTGATACTTTGTGCAAAGAAGCTGGAGCGTTTTTGCTGGATGGCGGAACGCCCGAAGGCGGAACATGGACAGGTGAAGGTGTAGAGGATGGAATTTTCAATGCAGCCGCTGTTGAGCCAGGCGTGTATGAGATTCAGTACAACTACACCGACAGCAATGGATGTAGTGCAACTACAACAGAAGAAGTAACTGTGGCTATTTGCCATGCAGTGGTTGAATTTTCAGGTGATCCAATTTTGCTTGTTTATCCAAATCCTGCTTCGGAGGAGGTTGTTTTTGAATCAAGCCAATTTCCGATTATAGAATTAAGAGTGTTCCATTCGCAGGGGCAGTTGGTTGTGACCGCGCTCAACACTCCACCATCGTTCATAATGAAACTGGATGTGCGGACACTGGCCGCAGGTTCCTATCATTACGAAGCCCTGTTCAATGAAAGGAAAAAAGATGAGGGAAGTTTTGTAGTAGAGTGATGTGAGGAATAGAACCGCTGGCAAGTAATTTATCTCTCAAGAATTCTTACAGCTTCAAACACATCACCTACCTCAATTCTGTTCCTCATATCCATTGCATCCACCACATTTCCATATGTGGTATAGCGACCTTCAGGATGTGGTGTGGGCAGATGTGTGATGAACCACCGGCAACTTTCGGTGCTAGCACCTGCTTATGTCATGCCCAGTGCTCCGGCTGTGTAATTATGCACGGCAAAAGATTGATTGCTTCGCAGCGATGCAGTGTCACCGGGAGTGTTGCGAAAAATCTGAAAGCGATAATTATCGAATCGGTTCAGTCCGTTGGCGGTTGCAATCCCACAACTTGATTTTGCATTGTTGTTTCGCTACTGTTTACTTCTTGATGCCTTGTTAACCTTTTCATCTTGCCGGGGCAACAAAACTTCCGTTCGTTTGCACTCCCTAAAAAAATTCGAATGAAAACCAGTCTTGCCCTTTTTTTTCTTGTTCTCAGTTTTCCGTTGTACAGTCAACTCGTGATAAACGAAGTGGACAGCGACACTCCCGGCACTGACGTTTTCGAATTTGTTGAGCTTTATGGTTTGCCCAATACAAACTTGACGGGCAAAGTGCTGGTCTTCTTCAATGGACTTGATGATTTGTCATATCACAAGATCGATCTTGATGGTTACTTGACTGACGCCTTTGGTTTTTTTCTTTTGGGCAATAGCGATGTAGAAAATGTTGATGCAATTTTTCCTGACAACCTTCTTCAAAATGGTTCTGATGCTGTAGCGCTTTACAACGGAAATGGATCGGACTGGCCTACAGGTTCGCCCATCACTTCAACCGGCATTATTGATGCGGTAGTTTTTGACACCGATGATGCCGATGATTTGGAATTGTTATCGCTCACATCAGGACAACCACAGGTAAACGAAGGAGCGCAGGGTTTCGCAACGTTGCAAAGTATTTCTCGCGTCCCTGATGGTGGAACACCTCTGATTACAGCCACCTACGTTTCTCAATTACCAACTCCCGGTTATACCAATGTGCTGGAGTGCAATGGCGGTTTGGTGCAGACCATTGACGGAGAAACTTCATTGGTGATGTGCAACGATGAAGACAATGATCCAATAGAGTACGAGCAAATCACTACAACTCCACTTGCAAGTTATGCATGGGTGGTTACGAGTACCACTAATATCATTCTCTTTTACACAACTATTTCAGAGTTTGATCCCGATGTTCTTCCTCCTGGAACATGCCGCGTGTGGGGATTGTCGTACACAGGAACAATCGATCCTGAAACAACCGGCAATGGAGATTTGCTCGATGGAATTATTTCAAGCGGTTGTGTAAGTCATTCGTTCAACTATGTGCAACTGGTAAAAGAGTTATGTAACGATCCTGAATGTGATGGCGGAGCTATTGGCGATGATGACGGAGATATTTATGTTGTTGCATGCCTTGATAATGATGCGGACATTATCCAGTTCAACTACGACAACAATGCGACAACAGGAGGATACGCATGGTTCATAACAGATGTGAGTGGAACAATAGTTACACAAACATCTGGTAGCAGTTTTGATTTCAATGAAACCGTTGCCGGAACGTATCGTGTCCATGGTGTTTCTTTTGAAGGCAGTCTCGATCCAGCCACAACTGAAGTCGGAGACAATATCACCGGAGTGTTGGGACTTGGTTATTGCTTCGATGCTTCTGATAATTTTCTTACGGTTATTTCGCAGCCTTGCGAGAGCACGCCCGGTTGCAGCAATCTTTTTTTCTCGGAATACATCGAGGGTGCTTCGAATAACAAGGCGATGGAAATTTTCAATCCGACTTCCGATGCAATTAACCTCGATGGGTATGTGGTGTACACCTATAATAATGGTGCAACATCACCCACCAACACTTTTTATCTCACGGGCAACATTGCACCAGGAGAAGTTTTCGTGATTGCCAACACTCAGGCTGACCCGTTCATACTTGCCCAAACTGATTTTACATCGAGCGTCACATGGTACAATGGAAACGATGCTATCATTCTTTCACAAAACGGTGAAGCGATTGATGCTATTGGAATCATTGGCGATGACCCGATCACCGCATGGCCTGTGGGAACCGGAACAACCGGAGAGCAGACGTTAGTTCGAAAGGTTGAAATAACAGATGGCACTACCGATTGGGTGCTGGGCGCATCGCAGTGGGATGTATATCCGCAGAACACATTTTCTTACCTCGGTGCTCACACCATTATTCCATGTCAGTTTTCGGCCACACCACAAATTTCTTTTTCCATCGCTTCGCAAAGCGTGAATGAAGATGCGGGGACTGCCACGATAACCGTAAATGTTTTCAACCCGATTTATGAAACAACGGCCACGCTGAGTGTCACGGGAGGCAGTGCTCTTGAACTATTGGATTACTCAGATGCTCTTCCCATTCAACTAACATTTCCTCAAGGTGTCACCACACCGCAGACTATTGAAATTACTATCATCAACGATAGTGACGTGGAAGATGAAGAGACCATTGAACTTACACTTATGGCCGGAGATGAAGTTGAAGTGCTTCAACAAGTGCACACTATCACCATAGAACCGAGCGACCAATTGATTCCTGAATATGACATCATTGAAATAACTGGTATTGATGCAAGCGGTGTGGTGGATAGTTTGGGCTTGCAGTGCATTCTCACTGGAATTGTGCACGGTGTCAACACATATCCAATCGGACTTCAGTTCACACTGATTGATGTTACCGATGGTATCAATGTTTTTGCCGGTGCTGATAATTTCGGATATGCAGTGCAGGAAGGAGACATGGTTCAGCTCACTGGTGTCATCGCGCAATTCAACGGGCTGGCACAGATGGAACCCACAGCACTTTCATTCATCACCAGCGGAAACGCAATCAACTCGCCAGAAACGGTGTCGGAGTTGAGCGAAACTACAGAAAGCCAGATCGTAAAATTGAAATGTGTGGAGATTGTGGATTTGTCGCAATGGACCAATGTTGATCCCGGTTTCAATGTGGAGGTCACCAATGGAGTTGAGACCTGGGAAGTGCGCATCGATGCCGACACGGAAATGTTTGGTGATGCGCCACCTGAAGGCCATTTCACCGTTTCAGGAATTGGGGGACAGTTCGATACCACTTCGCCTCTTGACGAGGGCTACCAATTGTTGCCGAGGTATTGGGAAGATTTTTCGGATCCCGTGAATGCAGCATTTGCAACACCGGACGACATCTTCTTTTTTTTGGGAGAATCCATCAACGTGGTTTTTGATAACCAAAGTGAAGGAGCAATTTCTTACGAATGGGATTTTGGAGATGACGGTACAAGTGATGAAGAAAATCCAGAGCATCTTTATGCTTTTGATTTCCTTGTGGACAATTCAACCATCACCATTTCTTTGACCGTTACCGGTGACGAAAATTGTTCGGATGAAACAGAAGTCACCATGAACGCCACGTATGTCGGAATTGATGAGAATGATTTTTTATCCGAAATTTTGGCATACCCAAATCCTTCAAACGACTTCCTTACTCTTGAGAGCCCAGCCCCGATTGATCACGTTGAAATTCTGAATTCAGTTGGGCAAGTTGTTTTGAGTGAAATCGTTGGTGAAGCAAAAAAAATCACTCTGAACATTGAGAAACTTGCCGAAGGAATTTATTTATGGAATGTTTTATCGGGTGAAAGAAAAATTTCGGGAATCTTGAAGAAGGAGTAAGAAAATTTACCAACCTAACTTTAACCTGGCATTGATCATTCACATTGTTTGTGTGCCAATCCAGACCATCACACACCCGGAATGAGCCGAAAGCGTTAAGGGTTTTGTTTTGCACACTCCACTCAAACTACCGCCAGGCCATCCTTGCCAGCAGGCACGCTCCGGGACTTTTCAATGAAAATTATTGTGAAAGTGTGATGCGAAATAGGAATAGTTCATTACCAACATGACTACGGTAGATAGTATCCTTCGCGGAATGCAGTTCAAAAATGAGTTGGATGCTGTATAAGAAATTTCACTGACCTTGCCGGATCAATTATCCCCTCACACATTCTTCTCCACGTATTTAATAATTTGCTCAGCGATGTCCTTTCCTGTCGCATTCTCAATTCCTTCCAGTCCGGGTGATGAATTGACTTCCACAATCAGGGGGCCTCTGTCGCTCTGTAGCATATCAACTCCTGCCACTCCCAGGCTTAAAGCCTTGGCAGCTTTTATAGCCACTATTTCTTCCTCGTGCGTGAGTTCTATCACTTCTGCTTTTCCACCGCGATGAAGATTGGAGCGAAACTCTCCTTCCCTCGCTTGTCGTTTCATGGCACCCACCACATGACCATCCACCACAAATGCTCGCACGTCTGCCCCTTTCGCTTCTCTTATAAACTCCTGAACAATCACCCGCGCTTTCAATCCGTTGAATGCTTCAATAATTGAAATAGCAGCGTTCTTGTTTTCGGCAAGCACCACTCCCAGTCCTTGTGTACCTTCCAGAAGTTTAATAACCACAGGCGGGCCACCTGCTTCCTTCAGTGTTTTCTCCACATCTTTGGAATAGTTGGTGAAAACCGTTAAGGGTAAACCCAAGCCTGCACGGGAAAGAATCTGAAGGCTGCGAAGTTTATCGCGGGATCGAACCAGTGCCTGCGACTCCACTGCGGTAAACACACCCATCATTTCAAACTGACGAACCACTGCTGTTCCATAAAACGTAACCGATGCCCCAATGCGCGGAATTACAGCCTGCACATCCAACACTTCTTCACCGTTGTAAATCACCTTGGGATTTTTCTTTTCGATAACCAAGCTGCATTTCAGGTGATCGAGCACCCGAATATGATGACCTCGCTTTTCGCCCGCTTCAACCAGGCGTTTAGTACTGTACAACCTAGTGTCACGCGAGAGGATTATTATGTTCATTGGAGCTGGAATTTTTACCGCTGGAAAAGTATGATGACCGTGTTAGCTGGAAGCGAATTAGATGTGAAGCAAAGCGAAAGAAATGAAACCCGCAGACTTACGAAATCCATACGGTCAATCAACATAAAAAACGGAGCTTGCTAAATTGAATTTATTTGATTTCGACAACTGCAGGCGGTGAATGAAATGCTTTCACTCAATGGCGCGTCTCGCCTTGCGGAATACTTTGTCCAGATCATGCGAACGGTCTTCGATGTAATCAAGGTCAGGAACAAGTTTGTTCATCTCCTTGTCAAAATCTACCCTGATAAAAGGTTCATTGAGCATGGTGAAGTCGCAGCCATCAATGGGTTGGAACAATCCCACATCCATATCCAGTTCATTGCCCACTTTGCGTTCAGGGCAATCCTTTGCATCCACAAAACAAATTTTGTTGACAAACTTGCTGCCGCCATACCACAACTCGTAAGTGTGCCCCAGTGGCAGGTTAAACTGGTACATCCCGTTTTTATCAGTATAGAAAGAAACGAAAATATCGTTGTCCTGATACACCACTACCTGCACTTTGGGGGCAAGCTTCTCGCCCTTGATAAATGGATCGTATTCATAAACATTTCCGAAGATGAGGAAATGTTTTTCATCACAGGCTTTGCGATTGTAAGGGGGAAATGCAAAACCGAAAATGACAAACGATGATATGATAAGTAGGATGGATTTCATGCTCACCAAAGGTTTGAAAGGTAAGCGAATTAGAATCCTTGATTCATCACACTTTTTCAACATCACAACGTTATTTGATGCTGTCATTAAAAAAGCAAGCTGAGTGGGTATGTGGCCAGCGATTATTCAAACCAGCGGTTCAAAGCGATAATAAATCCTCCAACGATTTTAGTTGCGCTTTGTCTTTTTCTCCGTTTGCCTTTCCGGGTCTTCATGAAAAAAATACCGCAGATCAAGCGTCAGGTAATTTCCTGACAGGGCAAAGTCCAGACGTGAGGGAACGTTGTCTCTTTTAAAAACGGTTTGCACCAAAGCAATATCTGAGAAAGGCCTGTGGTACGATGTCCCCATATAGAAGTATCCGCTTTTCTTGGTACGAAACTCAAAACCATAATTGGCAAGAAGCCCTACCTGAAGCCAACTGGTTCGCCATGTTTTTTGGTAGTAATCATAGACTATGGAATCCTGCCGAGCATCGGTGGAGCTTTCCACGTTGCTGGGATAGATGTCCAGCGAAATGCCTCCCGAAGCATTCATCCACCAGCGCGTTCCCAGTTGCACATAAATCAAACCCTGTAGTGGAATTTCATAACCAATAAAACGGAAGCGGATCTCCTGCGGTGTCGTGAAAGTGACATGCGACATCCTCAGTTTGTAATTGCGTTGTACTACCGAAATGCCGGTTTCAAAACTCCACATCCTGGTGATTCCCCTGCGGATAACCAAGCCAAAATTGTGGCCATAGCGTGGATCCAGTTCCACCGTGAGCGAATCGCCTTCGAATGTTTCATCTCCCGAGCCGAAATACTGGCTCGCCACCATGGGTCGAAACTGAATACCCAGTGTTGTCACATTCTCTTGGCTACTTAACGGTTGCCCGCTCATCCATAGCAGAGCCATCGTCAGCAGCCAGTGTGTATTCAATTTGTCAATTTTCATTCTGAAAAAATTCGCAGCAAAAATGATGTACTGAAAGGCTGGTACTGGTTTCTTGTCTGGCTTCAATTGTTCCAATACTTCATGTCCAAGGTTCACTGATTGAAATGGCATTTGAAAATTTCCTATTGAATACTGGCTTTGGCGGATTTTCGATGGACTGAAATCTTCTCTTGCCCAACCCCAAAACCCTTATACTTTTGTCGCCCCTAAAAAATTACCCCTGAAGGAGTGAAAACCCAACTGAAGGAATACCGGATTCCCTTCCTTGGTCTGAAACTGGGCAAACACAATTACAGTTTCCCTTTAACGGATTCGTTCTTTAAGGCTTTTGAGTATTCGGAAATTGAACAGGCCAATTTGAAAGTGGAATTAGAACTGGAGAAAAAGGCTTCGATGCTCGTGCTCGATTTTGTACTGGGCGGAACTGTAAATGTGATGTGCGACCGCTGCGGTGACGAATTGCAACAACCCGTTGAGGACAAACAGAGGTTGATAGTGAAGATGGGCGATACCACAGGAAGCACCGATGACGATGTGCTGATGCTGGGCCCGGCAGAGCACGAAGTGGATGTGAGCCAATACCTTTACGAATATGCTCACCTTGCCCTACCTGCAAAACGTGTGCATGCCACACTTGCCCTTTGCAACCAGGGTGTGATTACGGAATTTGAAAAGTACAAAGTGGAAACCGACAACGACAGCAAGTGGGAAGAAATAAAAGACCTCGAACATGCTCCGGACTACGAAGCAGAACAAGAAGAAGAAGAATAGAAACAAATACATATACACAACATGGCACATCCCAAACACAGAATTTCGCAAACCCGACAGGCCAAGCGCAGAACGCATAAAAAACTGGAGGTTCCTAACCTCTCCACCTGCCAAACCACCGGTCAGGCCCATCTTTCACACCACGCACACTGGTACGAGGGGAAACTCTACTACAAAGGCAAAGTGGTGATAGAAAAGGAAGAATAGGTAGGGACATATTAGTGCATTGTACTCAATTTTGACCAGCTTTCGTTTTTGCGGGGGCTGGTTTTTTTATTGTCTATTAGTAGATAGTTCATGGCCGTCGGCTTGTGAAAGCCCTAAACCACTTTGAAATGTCGGCACCGCAAGAACCATAAGCCATCAACTAAAAATCCAAATTCAAGGAAAGATAAAAAACGCGGGGCAACACCCGGCCGTCATCAATACCCCAACTCCAGTCCGCCCGGACGAAGTAGCCCAGTACACGCGATCGCATTCCGAAGCCGTAACCATAAATAATGGGTTCGCGGTTGTTGTGGATTGTAACCGTCACAGGGTTTATGGTAATGCTTTGCGAGTTCAGCATGTTTTCATCGGAGTAGGGATTGTTGCCAGTCCATGCCGTACCCGCATCGAAGAATGAAATCAGTTGGAAGTTTTCTAGGAAGTCGCTCTTTATGGGCGTCTTCATAAGGTAGCGGAACATGGGCCAGCGCACTTCGGCACTTGACATCACTACACTGTTTCCGTTTCTTGCATTTACCCAGAAACCGCGCATGGGCGATGCCAGCGCCTGAAACCAATAATTCTGGTTGGTGGCAATAGGCATGTCTTCGTCTATTTTCTGGAACAGCCAGTTGTCCTCACCACCCAGATAATGCACCAACTTGTAGTTGCCGAACGATGATGAACCCGCCACACGGAAAGCCGCAATAAGGTCGCGGTGAATTTTCTTGTAATGCCGCACATCAAACCCCACCACATTAAAATCTGTTTTTTCAGTGTACTTGTCCGGTTGGCGATAAGTCTCTGCCCACACCTTCCAGCGGGTGCCGTTAAAAAGGTTGATGCCCTTATTAATAGTGTTGTCGAAAACATACTCCAGCCTCAGCCCCAGGTTGTGCTCAGTAAAATTAGGAGTAACCAAACTCAAAGGGTCAATGCTTTGCCGCACTATACGGTCGTTGCGATAAATCAGTGTGGCGCGAGCACTGGCCAGTTCAGTGAATGGGTATTTTAATTGGTACTGGAAACTGTGGGTGTGCGATTTAAACACATCGAACTCGAAAAAACTTTGCTCGGCCTGCCTGAAGAATGTAATTTTTTTGTCCACCCTGCCACGTAGGTTTTCGAATATCAATCCGTAATCGTTGTTTTGAAGATCGAGTGCCAGGCGAAAGCCCCCCACCAGTTTGTAATCTTCAAATAAATCGCTCATGCCCATTTTTACTAATGCGGAAATGCCCGGCAGTATGCTGGTTGGCCCGCTGAAGTTCTGGTAGAACGGGCTTGCAAAGCTGTTGTTAACCTGGGTAACCACATAATCAGTGGCGAAGTTCAAACGATAGCCCCGCGACTTGGGCATCTGAAAATCCTTATTTGTAGTGTCGGTTGAGGTTGTGCCGTCAGCAGAAATTTCCTGTATCCGCACCGCTTCTTTATCATAAGAATAATCCTTTACATCATCTTCAAATTGATAATTGTTGATATCCACATTTCCTTTATCCGTGGTATCGGGTTCAAGAATGATAGTGTTCGCCTGGGTGATGGTTTGAGCCCTTGCATCGGAAGAAGAATTGGTTGCGGCTTGGTTCATTGCAAAATCCCCTTCTACATCGCCCGATGAAAAAATGGAGCGGCCATCTTTCTTAAACACCAAAGAATATTTTCCGCTTTTTGGGTTGAATTCATAATCCACCGGATTGCGGCTGTAGCTGGAAAGAATGTTCGTGGTGGTGAAGTAGCGGTAATGAACAGTAGTGTCAATGGAAATGATGGCGCTGTCCATGTTCGCCAGGTATCGGTTGTAAATACCGGCCTGGTCGCCCAGGTAAGTGAAGTGCAGGGCATCGTACTCAGCAGGGTGCGTTTCATCGGCATCGGTGGTAGCAGTAACACGTTCAAGAATAGCAGAACGGCTTTCAATATCATAAATAAAAATATCCTTGTTGACGGGAAATAATTCTGCTTTTGTTCCTGTGCGCAACGTATCGTCCAAGCGGTTCGAAGCAAAAATCACCGCAGTGGAATTGCGGATAAACCGCGCATCCACATCATCGTAAATATCCTTAGTGAGTTGCTCCTGGTTGTTGCCTATCACCTGGTAGAGGTAGAGGTCCGTAACACCTTCGCGCACTCCGGTGAAAATTATTTTCTTGCCATCATCGCTGTAGTGCATGTCCACCACTTTATCAATACGAAACAATTCTTTCTCTGCTGTTTTCTTTTCGTCAAGGTTGTAATTTCCAATGTGCGCCCTGCCCTTTTTCTCGAACGTGTAAGTGAGCACCTGGCCACTTGGATGCCAGGCCAGCACCGGATAACTTTCATCCACCAGGCGATCCAGCTTGTACTCCCGCTTCAGTACACGTTTCTTTTTTTGCGTGAGCACATCGTAAATCCAGATTTTGTACTGGCCCATTTCGTTAGTCACATAAGCAATTTTATCAGCCGAAGTGGAGAGGGTAAACTGCGAGTATTGGTATTTGCTTTTGTTCCTCACGCTTACTTCGCCCAGAGTGCGCGAGCGCATTTTCCAGGCTTTCAGTTCCTGTTTCGAAACATCATTTTCACCAGGGCGGGGTTCGTATCCCGGCAATGATTTACCTGGAATATTGGCCGGAAATTTTTCTCTGTAGTAGTTAATAAAATCAGCCGAAACGGTGTCGAGCGAAATGCCCAGCACAAAAAGGAACCCGCTCTCGATGTTGCGGCTCATGCGGGTCATGTAAAGAATATTTGGAATCACATTCTCGCCATACACATCGGCTATGTATTTCCAAAATGCGTGTCCGGCCAGTTTCGCATCGTTGCCTGCAAAGCGGTTGAACGATTTGAACTTGCCCCCGTGCACGAGGTCGCGCACAAAAGATTCCGTTTCATTGTTCCACCTTTCGGTGGCCATGGAAACAATTCCATCCTCGTACCATTTTGGTATGGAAAGAAGAGTTGAATTTTTGATGACATCTTTCCAGTCGCCACCGTACATCAGTTGCGAAAAAACAATTTTCGAAATGTTCTCGCGGATCTGGTGTTCCAGTTTGGCGTGATCACCTTCGTAGTAGAGAAACATCTTGTTACCAAGAATGCGGGCAGTGCCCCCTATGTTGAACTGGTCATCGTTTGAGATACCGATGTTGCTCTGGCGAAATTCACTTTGCTTTTGGTAGGTGAGCACTTGTATTTTATCCTCCAGCGAATAATCGAAAAACGATTCAATGCTTTTCAAATTCGTTTCGGTACTTAGCACGGTATACTCTGCCAATGCCTGCCCGCCCTGGTAGTAGTACACATGAAAATGTTCAGCCGGAAAATAGTACCAGTCGAAGTCCATGTACTGCACACGGTTTTTGCCGAACTCCACATTGGAGCCGGTATAAAACTGGGCATGAAAAACAGTTGTGTTCAATAACAGAAAAACTGCGAGTGCGGGGATGAGAATATTTTTAGTCATTAGAAAATTAGACAGGGCTAAGATAACAGCAAATACAGCCGAAAATTGTCAAATGTTTAGAACGCCCAACATCAATTGTTGGGGTGATGGTGTGTTTGGTTTTCACAGTCGAATGCAACTCCGTCCTCACTTTGCAAAAAAGGCACGATACCGATAGCCATAAGGGCAAAAACCATCACAGTGAACTTGTGCGTCCCGATATATTATTGAATCACTCCTTTGTGGCCCCGCATTATTCTTGCACCCCCGTCAAAATCATAGTTATGCTTTCCATCCAATCTTTCACCTTCAACCCCTTTCAGGAAAATACTTATGTGCTCTTTGATGAAACAGGAGAGAGCATCATCATTGATCCAGGAATGAGCGATGTGCATGAGCAGCAACAGTTCATGGAATTTATCCGTTCAGAAAACCTGAAGCCGGTGAAACTCCTCAATACCCATTGCCATATTGATCACATACTGGGAAATGATTTTGTAGCCAAGAAATTTTCATTGCCTTTGGAAGCTCACTCCATTGAAACGGTAAATCTTAATCGCGCAGAGCAGGCCGCTATGCTCTTTGGCGTCAACTACATTGCCTCACCGCCTATCGGAAAATTTATTGGTGAAGGTGACACCATCAAATTCGGAAACTCGAAATTGGAAATTGTTTTTGTTCCCGGTCATTCACCCGGTCATCTCGCTTTTATTTCGCATGATGAAAAAGTGGTAATCGGTGGCGATGTACTTTTTCTCAACAGTGTGGGACGCGTTGATTTGCCGGGATGCAATGCAAATGATCTACTAAAATCCATCCGTGAAAAATTTTACACATTGCCCGATGATTACATCGTTTATCCCGGACACGGCCCGGAAACAACCATCGGTTATGAAAAAGAAAACAATTACTTTGTAAAAACAGCATCACAACAACTGATTTGAAAATGAAAATCACAAAACCGACAGACCACAACGGCTGGCTCGACAATTACACTAAACAAGTGGAAGGCGATGATCTTCTGCTCTTGCTCCAAGATCAGGTTGACCTTACCATTGCGTTTTACCAATCACTTGAGCCGGCACAAATGGATTTCCGGTATGCGGAAGGAAAGTGGACGCCCAAAGAAATTCTCTCGCATCTTATTGATACGGAGCGGGTGTTCGGTTATCGTGCAATGAGTTTCGCGAGAAGGGATAAAACAATTCTCCCGGGTTATGATGAACATCTCTATGCCCTAACAACAAACGCATCGCAGCGCCACATCGTGGCAATTCTTGAAGAGTATGCAGCAGCGAGAAATTCCACCATTCATCTTTTCAAAAGTTTTGATGCGGAAATGCTGGACGAACGCGGTAGGGCGAACAATACTGAAATGTCAGTCCGCGCCCTGGGATATGCCACGCTCGGTCACGAATTGCATCACTTGCGCATTATTCGCGAGCGTTATCTGCAACAGGTCAGTCCTTCTTTAGCGTAAACGCGAAAGTGGAGCCCTGGCCTTCGGTGCTTTTGGCGCGGATGTTTTGGCCATGATTTTCTATGATGTGTTTACAGATGGCAAGACCCAATCCAGAGCCTCCTTCATTTCTCGAACGGCTTTTATCCACCCGGTAGAATCGCTCGAAAATCCGGGGCAAATGTTCAGCAGCCATTCCTATTCCGTTGTCCGCTACTTCAATAAGCACATTGTCATCCAAATCGTAAAAACGGATTTCCGTGTGTCCCCCCTTTGTGCCATAGCTGATGCTATTTTGGATCAGGTTGGTAAGCACCTGGTCAATGCGCAGGTAATCGGCCTTTACAAAAATGGGACGCCCGTTTTCATTTTTCAGGCCGATAGAAATTTCGCGCTCGCTGGCCTGAGTTTCCGAGGTTTCAGCCACGCGTTTGCTCAATTCCACGATGTTGAATCTTGAGAATTTCAGTGGCATGTCGCCACTTTCAATTTCTGTTATCTGGTCAAGGTCTTTTATCAGGTTGGTGATGCGCTCCACATTATTGGCCGCCTTCTGCAAAAACTTTTTATTGAGTTCGGGGTCCATTTCATCGGCCTCCAGCAACGTGTCAATAAAGCCCTGGATATTGAAGATGGGCGTCTTCAATTCGTGAGCGAGGTTGCCAATGAATTCGCGCCTGAAATTTTCGGTGGCCTGAAGTGTTTTCACTTCGCTTATTTTTTCTTCGGCCCAATCCAGCACTTCGTTGTTTACAGCGCCCAACACATCTTCTCTCATTTTTATTCTCGGTTTCTTGTCCGGATTCTTGAAGTTGTGAATGGTTTTGTATATGATTTTCACCTTACGGTAAATGAAGCGTTCGATGAAATAAGCAACAATGAAATAAGAAATGGTAAAACCCAATGCAACAAAGAGAAGAAGCCAACGTGTTTCGAATTCGCGCTCAAGAAAATAAACGAGAAGGAAATAAGAGAATGCAAGTAGTGCAGTGATGAGCGATGCTGAAACCAGTGCAACACTGCGCGGTGTGCGGTCTGCCATCAAGGCTCAAATTTATAACCCACTCCTTTAATGGTTTTGAAGTAATCGTCACCCAATTTTTCGCGCAGTTTGCGTATATGGACATCAATGGTGCGGTCGCCCACTATCACATCGTTGCCCCAAACATTGCTAAGGATATTATCGCGGGTAAAAACTCTTCCCGGTTGTGATGTAAGGAGCGAAAGCAATTCGAATTCTTTTTTAGGAAGCGAAAGTTGGCGGCCATCTTTATACACTACGTAACGATCCTTGTCAATCACAATTCCGGACAACTGCGATGATCCACCTTCTGCCTCGCCCGGGCTGTTTCTCCTCAACAATGCTTTGATACGGCTGATAAGTACACGGGGCTTTATGGGTTTAGCGATATAGTCATCGGCACCCGCATCAAACCCTGCTATCTGGCTATAGTCTTCGTTGCGCGCTGTAAGAAATGCGATAAGCATATTTTTGAGTGAAACCTTTTCGCGCAACTCGCGGCAAGTGTCCATGCCATCCATCCCGGGCATCATCACATCAAGAAGAACAAGATCCGGCAACATACGCTGGGCAATGTCCACAGCAGTTCTTCCGTTGTTGGCAGTTTGTACTTCATAGCCCTCTTTTTCAAGATTGAAACTCACCAGGTCGAGGATGTCCTGCTCATCGTCCACCAATAGAATTTTTTGTTTGATCATAGCGTATGCTTGAATTGCGGTGGCGAAAGTAGCCGTGCCTGTATTACGTGAAGGTTAAGTAAGTCTTATGAGAAAGGCTGAGCAACAGGATCGCAATTTTCCCTCCGCCCAAGGTCAACCAAAACATCAATGAACCAGTTGTGCGCATCGTTCAAGTAAATCACGAATCCTTTCGAGCAAACCAACTCTCACGGGTGGATGTTGATGCTTCCAAAGGACTCGACTAATTTCTAAAAACAAAATGTTTAGTAACGCGAGATGTTGAAGAACAAGTTCGTGAAAATTGGACCGCTTGAAGGCGAAAGTATCCCCCTGACATGTCGTGTTCCTGGTTATGCATGGGGAGGTGTGGAAGATCCCTTGGTTACTCAACTGCAAATGGAAAAGCCCCTGCACATCACCGGGGCTTTGTCTTAATTACTACCACCGCGGCTTTAGCCAACACGCACCGAAACTTCCTTCACTATCGCAACTAGTTTTTCATTCATCCATTTGAACCTAAGTGCGAGTGGAAATGCTTCCTCCACTTTTTTCTTAAGCGCATATTCGTCTTCATCTGCATAGATACGAAATCGTTTGATGTTCCATATCCGAAGCATAAGAATGAAGAAACCTAAAATGCAGCAGGCAACAACAGCATTGCTTATCCATGCCAAAAGAAAAAAAAGGACTATCCAGTAAACAGGGTACAAAACCATACCAGCAAGAAGCATGATGGAGCTGTGGAATTGTTTATCGCTAGTCAATGAATGTTTCAGTGCATGGCAGATTCTTGAAGGCGGAAAATGCACCACTCCGTTAAGCAATCCTAAAAGCGGAAGAAGAATGAGTAGAGGGAACTGTTTTTCAGTTGCTGCCCGCATCCTATTATATTCTGCATTTTCAGTTCGCGCGATTAACGGAATGAGCTCCTGATATTCGTTACCCAATGCGATAAATTTTCTTTTGAGTTCGGGATTTGATTCCAGGCTCCTTATAAATTTTTGGATAAGCAGAAATTCATCCCGCCAGTTGAATTCTTTCCATTTGTTTTTCCAATGATCAAATGCAATTGCATAGCGAAGGGAAACAACAGCATGCTGAAGGTTTTCATCAGGAAGATGAATCATGAGTGTTGCAAGTTTTTTGAATGAAGTATCACTCAATTCCTTTACCGAAGGCAGATGACCATTCAGTTCCAGTGATTTTAGTGAAAACGATTTACCAATGTTGAGGATTACAGAAGATTGTCCGCTGTAGTAATCCGAGTAATCAATACCGATACAAACAATTTGTAAATCCATATTCCCTGCTGCCTCCATAGCAAGCCTTGCCATACCTTTCTTGAATGGATGCAGTACACGCCCGGCATGATGCGTTCCTTCCGGAAAAAGTGCTATCACTGAATCGGATTTGAACTTGCGAAGGCACTCTGAAAATATTTTCCTGTTCTCCGATTGTATATCCACATTGTCGCGTTTCCTGAAAATGGGCAGCATATTTATCATGCGCAGGAAGAAACCAATCAGTGGTTTGCGGAAAACATCGGCACGTGAGAGCCAGTGCAATTGCCTGGGTAGAAAACAACAAAGCAGCAGAGGATCCATCAAAGCATTTTGATGATTGGCAATAAGGATGACAGGGCCGCTTCGCGGAAAATTCTCTTTGCCAATTATCGTAATCTGACGATAAAATAATCGGAGTGCTGTCCAGATAAATGGCCTGAACAGGAAATAGAGCAATGAAAAAGGTTCTTTCCTGAACGTCATTTTATCAAGTCTTCTTGCGGGTATGGTTGAAATTAGGATCGCAGCAGTACACCAAGTTTTTCTTCCAGTGATTTCTGAATGCGTGTCATCACCATTTCCACCTGCTGATCGGTCATGGTTTTGCCCTTGTCCTGAAGCATGAAACTGATGGCATAAGATTTTTTTCCTTCTTCCAGATTTTTTCCTTCAAACACATCAAACAGGTTGAGACTTCGCAACAGTTTTTTGTCTGTGGCGAAGGCTGTTTTTTCTATGTCAGCAAACGTTACCTGTTTATCGAGCAACATGCTAAGGTCTCGCCTCACAGCCGGAAACTTTTCCGGTTCGGTATAGCGGATGTTCTGTTGAGGAAGAACTGCGATCACATTCTCCCATTTCACATCGGCATACCAAACAGGTTGTTTGATGTCAAACTCTTTAAGTAGATGAGATGAAACATTTCCCAGCCGGGCAAGATGAATTTTTCCTGAAAAGCAATCCAGCGAATCGTCCAGCGTATTGCTTTGGGCAGATGAACTTGTGGTATCCGGAATTCCGAGCGATGAGAAAACATTTTCCAGCACTCCTTTCAAATCGGAAAAAGAAACTACATCTGTGGTATTGTTCCATGACTCAGGAAACCTTCTTCCCGAAAGAAAAATGGAAAGATGCTGCTCCTCGTTGTAGCTGCCATTGGACTTCGAGTAGGCCTTGCCGAATTCAAACAATCGAAGATCAGGATTGCGGTGATTTTGGTTGAGGGCAATGGACTGGAGACCGCTGTACAAAAGTGTCTGGCGCATCACACCTAAATCGCTGCTCAACGGATTGACAATGGCTACGGCATTTTCCGAATTGTGTTCCGCATCATGCGCCAGTTCAAGGTATGCGGTGCGCGTAAGACTCAATCCCATTATTTCAATGAAGCCACTTGTTGCAAGCAAATTGGAAATGTTGTCGCGCAGTTTTTCAGGATCTGGTTTAGGCGAATGAGACAATGATGTGCGCATCTGTTTAGGAATTTCAATGTTGTTGTACCCGTAAATGCGCAGCACTTCTTCCACCACATCAGCTTCTCTCGTCACATCGGCACGATAAAGTGGAATGGAAAGCTGAAGAGAATCCACTGTTTCATTTTCAATTTCTATATCGAGATCACGAAGTATGTTTTTTACTTTTTGTTTTTCAATTTCTTTTCCAATGAGTGATGCAGCTCTTTCCCAGCGGAATTTCACTTTGCAGTTTTCGATAGGTGCGGGATAGAGATCCGTGATGTCTGAAACAATTTCACCACCGGCAAATTCCTGGATGAGATTGGCGGCACGTTTCAATGCCCACATTGCCGAGTTGGGATCGCAACCGCGTTCAAATCGGAATGAAGCATCGGTGTGCAGGCCGTGGCGCTTTGCAGTTTTGCGTACAAACAAAGGATTGAAATAGGCACTCTCCAAAAAGATCGAAGTGGTGGTTTCAGTTACAGCCGTGTTTGTTCCGCCAAACACTCCGGCAATACAAAGGGGTTTCTCCTTATCACAAATCATCAGGTCTTCCGGATTAAGTGTTCGCTCCACTGAATCGAGTGTCACAAATTTTTCTCCTTCACGGGCCAGGCGTACTACAATGGTATTCCCTGAAATGGCATCGGCATCAAATGCGTGAAGCGGTTGCCCGATTTCGTGTTGCACATAGTTGGTGATGTCCACCACATTATTAATAGTGCGTTGACCGATAGCAGTAAGGCGATCCTGCAACCACTTGGGTGAGGGAGCAACTTTAAGTCCGTGCATTGTGAGACCACAATAGCGAGGACAAGCATCGGAATTTTTGACTTCCGCTTTTACGCCTTTTCCTTTTTCTCCTTCGCCAAAAGGATTAATGATTGGTTTGTTGAGCGCAGCATTTTCTTTTTCGCGGCCTTCCATATTTCGCAGTGCAGCAGCTAGATCACGCGCCACTCCAACGTGTGAAAACGCATCGGTGCGATTTGGAGTCAAGCCAATTTCAAGACAGAAGTCGGTTTCGAGTTTCAGATAATCGGCTGCCGCAGTTCCTGCCACGGCATCATTGTCCAACACGATAATTCCCGCATGATTTTCACCCAAACCCAATTCGTCTTCAGCGCAGATCATCCCATTGGATTCTGCACCACGGATTTTGCTTTTCTGAATGATAAACGGCTCGCCTGATGTTGGATGAAGCGTGGTGCCGATGGTTGCCACCAATACTTTTTGACCACTAGCCACATTGGGCGCACCACAAACAATTTGCACAGGATCGCCTGAACCCAAATTTACTGTTGCCAAACTGAGTTTGTCGGCATCGGGATGTTTTGCGCATGTTAGCACTTCGCCCACCACCACTCCTTTCAACCCACCGGGAATGACCTCAATTTTTTCAAGCCCTTCTACTTCGAGTCCAATAGATGTGAGCACCTCCGCGATTTCTTCTACGCTGAGTTTTGTGTTGATGTATTGCTTAAGCCAGTTGTAAGAGATTTTCATGGGTGCAAGATGTGATAGTCTCACCTAAAGGCGTTAATGCGCTAAGAAAAATCAAAAATGCTTCGAGGCTTTGTCCCGATGCATAGGAGTGAAACCCAATTTGTGTGGATAACTGGACTGGAACAACCACCATGCTCCAGGCGCACAACGTCCCGAACCCAGAAGGATTGGGACTAGCAACTGCGATGCATATAGGAATTTTTTGAGAAGCATAAATATAAAAGTGCTTTGCATACAGCAAGAAATTGCACCTGCATGGTCGCTGGTTGGATGTGTCTCCACGCGACTGTATTCCGGGTAGAGGGGAAGAAAAAATAAGACATTAGTCTTAGACCCGGACTGGCGATATCTCATAACTTTGGGACTTCTTAAACGAAGTACAAAAACGAAAATTTCCTGATGGCAGGAAGTTATTTACCAAAAACCATTTTTTACTAAACTTACTTTATCATGAAAGCAACATTACTCAGTAATGCACTGGCGTTCAGCCTTGCGTTTCTTTTTTCATTGAGTGTGAAAAATTCAGTAGCAGCCACACTTGATATGGCTGGTGGCTGCACCAATCAACAGGCCTGCAACTTCGATCCATCGGCCACTTTCGATGATGGCTCCTGCATTTTCATTTCGGCTGGTGGCTTTTGTGCGGGGCCCATAGACGACAGCACCTGCACATCCGACTTGTCCACATTTGTGTTTAATGTGCTGGACAACGATGTGCTCGTGATGGGCACGCAAGTGTTTGTGATGCCCCTTCTTTCTGATGTATGCTTCCATATCAATGACTTAGGCCAGGTGCAATACAACGACCAAGCAGGCGATTGTTGTGGCGACCATTTTCTCTCCTATGCACTCACGGATGAGGATGACAATTTTTTAGGGACTGCTGAAGTTTTCATTTGTGTGACATGCCCCAAACCCGACTGCACCCTTATCAACCTGGAAGATTACGCAGGAGGCAGCGATGGCACCATGCCTGATGGACCTGGATGCGTAAGTGTCTGCGAAAATTCTATCACTACTTTCTATTTGCCCCTGGATACAAATAGTACTTATGTATGGGGTCCCATCATTGGCGGCAACTGGGTGCCGGGCGCCAACGATGCTGAAATCATCGTGACATGGGGATCATATGGTTCCGGTTCCATCTCCGTTACCATTACGGATGGAAATGGAAATGTGCAAGCGATCACGGTTTGCATTGATATTATGCAAGCACCTACTGCAAGTTTCACTTCCGCGGGTTATGTGTGCTTAGGACAAAACTTATGCTTTAACAATACTTCAGCAAACGCTGATACCTATTTCTGGGATTTTGGTGATGGTGGAACTTCTCCCTTGGAAAATCCTTGTTACACTTATGCCAATCCCGGAACTTATACTGTAACCCTGTGTGCAAGCAATTTTAACTATGATGAAGAGGGGAATCCGCTGTGCTGCTGCACCGATTGTGTTACGATGCAAGTTATTGTTGACCCGCTCCCAGGGCCAAACATTTATTGCATAAGCACCTTGTGCGAAGGCGATGAAAGTTGCTATACAACCGATGCCACCAATTGCAGCAGCTACCTCTGGACGGTGCTTGATGCCAACGGAAATCCGGTAGTGTTCACAGGACAAGGCACCGATGAAATTTGTTTGACATGGGGTATTGGCCCCGTTGGCACCATCACACTTGATGTAAGCGGCTGCGACAGTACTTACTGCAACAATCCCACAACGGTAAACGTGCCAATCATTGCTACAGTAAGCACCATCACGGGTCCAATAGTGGTTTGCGAATTCGCTACCGAAACTTATTCTCTGCCGAAATGGCTAAGTACAGTCTATTTATGGACAGTTACCGGTGGAATGGTGATAGCTGGCGACAGCACAAACATTGCAACTATACAGTGGGGACCGGCAGGTGTGGGAACTATTCATGTGGATTATTGCAGTGAATTTCTGCAAGGACTTCCCGGTCATGATGCTCCGGAATGTTGCGGAACGGCTGACCTCACGGTGCTGATCCTTCCTGAGTTTTTTATGGTACACAATGGCCCATCAGTGGTTTGCCTTGGCACAACCACCAGTTTTTCGGCCACCAATTTTCCGCTCAACAGTTACACATGGACGGTGTTTGATACCAATGGAAATCCGCTTCCATTTTCCGGACAGGGAACTGATAACATAAGTGTGACCTGGACAACAGCCGGCACATACATCATCACTGCAACACCTACCGCAACCAGTGTGTATTGCAACACAACAGAAACTGTTGTGGTAACGGTACTTGATGTACCAAAAGCAACTGCGATAACAGGGCCGACACAAATCTGCCCGAACCAGGTGGCGTATTACACGGCAGTAACCGGAAGCACCGGAGTATCGTTTGTGTGGACTGCGCAGAACGGAACACTTTCATCCACCAGCGGAACAACAGTTGGAGTTACGTGGGGACCAACCGGCCCGTATTCTATTTCCCTCGCGCAACAACTCTCCTACAATCCATTCTGCCTATCGGACACCATTACATTGTTGGTGTATCCGAAAAATTTGGGCGGGCCGTTTACCATTACCGGAACTGCAAATTGCACCAATTCAGTTCAGCAATACACATTGAACGGAACACTTCATCCTGAAGCCACCATCAACTGGAGCGTATCGCTGCCAATTATGGGAAGCGTGGTGAACGGGCAAGGAAGCACTATGATAGATGTGCAGTGGAACAACACACCGGGTGGTGCAACTGTAACTGCCGACCTCACTTTGTGTGGAGTAACAACCCCCATTACACTTGGTGTGACTTTGGTTTCTCCTCAAATTCCTGTAGTCACACAATCAGGCAATTTATGTCCTGGCGGAAGTGCTTTCCTGAATGCAAGTGGCGGCTGTTTCAACACGTATTCCTGGTCAACAGGCGACATTACTGTTAGTTCTCAAATTTTCACGGCTGCTCAGTATTCGCTCACCACCACCGACTGCAATAACTGCGCAGCAACAGTTTATTTCAATGCGATTGCTTCACCATCGCCCATTGCTGCCATCAGTTCTGGCAACAATCCCATCATCTGCATTCCAGCGCCACACACCGTAACGATGGTGGCACAGTGCAATGCTTCCTACACTTATGAATGGTTCTGCAATAACGCGTCAGTGTCGGGGCCATCGCTTGGCAACTGCACTTACTCACACGTGTTTCAGGGAGTGGCTGGTACTTACACTTATTATATAGAGGTGGTGGATCCAACTACCGGCTGCACCAGTACTTCGCTTCCGTTCTACGTGTATGAAAGTGATTGTCTTCCTGGAGGCTGCACTCCTGAGGCTTACACACTTACTCCATCATTCACAGTGAGTAACCCGTATTGCAACCAGATCACTTTCTCGTTTACATCAAGTGTCAATTTCACTTTCACTTCATGGAGCTTTGGTGACAATACTTTTTCAGGCTCGCCCAATCCAACACACACCTATCTGCAAGCGGGTTGCTACAATGTGCAGGTGCATGGCACTGTGCCCGACTCGTTGAATCCGCCAGCGCAATGCCCTGTTTATGCTGAACTAAGTGTGTGCGTTCCGCTGGCTGCTGATTTTTCATTTACAGCGATCAACTGTACACAAGTTCAGTTCACGGATTTGTCCACCATTATTCCTCCGGGTGCATATACCTTGTTCTGGAATGCAGGCATTTACGGAACCAGTACATTGACCAATCCGGTATTTACTTTCCCCGGGCCGGGCATTTATCCGGTAACACTAACCATCAATGATGGCAACGGTTGCCAGGCGACTATCACAAAAAATGTGACGCTGGGTGGAGTGGGTACTCCTATTATCACTGCGCCTTTGAAAGCCTGCGTAGGCGAGCCTGTAGCAATGTCTGTATTCGCAACAGGAGCGGTGAGTTACTTCTGGGATTTCGGTGATGGCGCAACCTATACCGGTGCATCCCCATCGCACACTTATTTGTTCATGGGTACATATACCATTATCGTAACTGCTACTGACTCGAATGGGTGTACAGCAACTTCATCCACCACGATCTTGATACACCCACCGGTTGCACCGGGGGTGATAACCGGAACACTCCTCATTTGTGCCGGGGACACCACCGCGTTGTGTGCTCCTGCCGGATACAGTTATCTGTGGACACCAAACGGAGAAACCACACAATGCATTGATGTAACCATCGCTGGTACATACGGTGTAGCCATTACGGATGGAAACGGTTGTAGCCTCGAACTCGACCCTGTTGAAGTGGTAGTTCTTCCATTACCAATTGCGACCATCGCAGGCAATTTGATAATCTGTGATGCGGGTTGTACAATTCTCACAACACCATTTGACCCGAACTTCACCTATCAGTGGTACGACAATCTCGGCAATCTGCTTGCACCAGAAATCTACAACCAGATTTATGTGTGTGATTACAATTTACTTGGAGGATATTATGTAATGATAACAGATCAAAACGGATGTTCAGCTACTTCAGCCACTGTTGTTGTTGCGGTTGCAGTTTCACCTGTGTTCACCATTACAGTTTCTCCTGTAGCGTGTGCCGGACAACCAGTGACACTTACTGTTACACCCATTGACCCCAATGTGAATTACAACTGGAGTAATGGCGGCACAGGAACTTCGATCACAGTAACTCAGGCAGGCACTTATACCTGCGTGGGCACTGACATCAATACCGGATGTTCAGGTTCTGCTTCGGCAACAGTTTACCCGCTTCCCGATTTCTGCATTGTGCCGCAAGGTTGCTACCAAGTGTGCAATCCCGATACGGTGTGTGGCCCACCGGGCATGGCTTCGTATCAATGGAACCTTAACGGTAATCCGATTGCGGGCGGAAACATGATTTGTCTTGAAATAACGCAATCCGGAATCTATACTCTCACTGCAACAACAGTGAACGGTTGCAGTGATACTTCAGTAGACCTCGACCTCACCGTTATTGAATGTGATTCGGTGGCTTGTGATGAGTTGCATGTTGATTTTTCATTGCTCGATGAAGATGCAGATGGTGTTGTAGATTCATGTTGTGCAATACTGAGTTATACCAACAACTTTGGAGGACTTCAGGGCTTTACCATTTCAACTAGTGATGCTGACCTCAATTTTGATCTAAGTTCGTTGAGTACTTCTCTTGCTGTTCAATCCGTCACAGCCAATTCAATTGCACTGGCAAGCAGCATTGCAGGAGATTCAATTCCAACAGGTACACTCAGCAACTTTATCACATTCTGCATCAGCAATGTGATAAACTCACCACAACAAATAATAATTGACTGGTATGATTTCGATGATGAAATAGTGTGTTCGGACACACTCGAATTCCACTGCCCGGAAGAACCGGAGTGTATTTACATGACCAATGATTCCATTTACTGCGAAGATGGATCCATCTTCTACGAGTTTACGGTATGCAATCCGAACGATCAGCCTTACAGCATTGGTTACATCAATATACTTCCGTCCAGTCCGGCAGGTGTTGTAGTTACACCTCCATTTATTGACATCACCTCCACTCCCATTCTTGCCGGCACTTGTCAAACGTTTACAGTAAACCTGAGCGGCAACAATATTGGGGGCGAAACTTTCTGTTATAATCTGATTGCGCACCAGAACAATCCGCTGGAGACTGATTCCATTATTTGTTGTTCGGTGGATACTACATACTGTATTGAGATTCCGGTTTGCGATCCATGCTTATTTGTAAGTGTTGAAAATGTGGAGAGCGATACCACAGATGGATGTTGCTTCAACATAACACTGAACAATGCATACGATCCGAATTTTTTCGATGAGATTGCATTGTGTGTGCTGTCCCCTCAAACCACTATCACTGTGAACAATCCTTTCAGTTCGCCCTGGACCACCAGTGGTTTCACATCCACAGCAGTAAGTTTTCTGCCGGAGAATGTGTTCAACAATTTTGTGCCGGGTGGGGGATTTACACTTCCGCAAATCTGTGTTCAAACTAATCTTCCACCATTCCAGCAAATTGAAATAAAATGGATGAAAGACAGCACCGTGGTATGTCGCGACACCATCAATGTTTCCTGTGATCCACCTTGTGGATACATGGTACAGGAATCCATTGTGTGCGACCCGGTAACAGGTACATGGAATTATCAGGCGGCATTGCACAATGTTTCCGGCATTGTGGTAACCCATGCTCAAATCAGTTTCAACACTCCTGCGGGTTTGAGTATTTACAACCAGACCATTTCCCTGGGTTCGCTCAATTCGGGTAGTACTTCACCACCGTTTAACATCAATGTAGGCGCTCCGGCCATGGCTGGTGATACAGTGTGCTTCACCGTTGCACTTATCAAACAAACACCGGATAGTACTGATGTGGCCTGTTGCTTCTTCGAGCATTGTATTGTATTGCCCGATTGCCCACCGGTGGTAGCATGCCTTTGCGATGACACGTTCTCATTCCATGTAGGGCAAGGAATAGCCTGCACTCCAGTTTCCGGTAATCCCAATACTTTCATATTCTCGCTGCAGGATTACAGCTATTTCCAGGATTGTGATGAAGTAAAATGGCGCTTCGAACTGGGAGCGCCACTAGTGGTGGCACAAGGCACCGATTCAGTGATGCATACTTTCCCTACTGGCACGTTTACAGTGTGTGTCAGGGTTACCAGGTTTGCCGATAATGGAGTGGTGTGCAAGGCCAATGTTTGCAAAACAGTGGTGATTCCGGAAGCACCTCAGGCACCGTTGGCGAACGATCCGGAACTGATGATGATTTATCCGAACCCGAATAATGGAATGTTCAAGATCATGCTTTATGATGACACGACTTATCCCCTTGACTTTACTATTTACAATAGCCTGAATCAGCCGGTACTGCAAAAACATCTTGCTGTAAAACCGGAAGGATCAATGCTTGAAATTGATTTGACAGACAAAGCAAAAGGCATGTACGTTCTTCAATTCAAAATTGGCGATGACATGTTTGCAAGAAAGATTGTGGTGTATTGATTTCGGATTGAGAGACGGATAAAACTAAGATTCAACAAAAGGCCGCTTCATTTTTGGAGCGGCTTTTTTTTATAAGACAAAATCTTGACGAGGAGATTACCAAACACAAAGTGTCAGTCTTCATTATTGAAAAACTCATCCAACGAAGCCTGATTAGAAGAAGCGGCAAACCAAAGAAGTGTTGACTTCATTTCTCCTCTGCAATGATGCTTTGCAGTTCTTCTAAAACAATTGGAATGCACTCCCCGAAAATTCTGGTTGAGATGTTATACTGGAGAATTTCATCTCAGTTCTTTTGCGTATTCTAATATTCGAGCATCACTAATTGCAAAGCACCCGTTATGTATCTCGTTCACTTAAACGCGGAAGACAAGAGACGCTGATGGAGAAGATGTGCTTGTTCGTTTTCCTTTATTTGTTGGTAACGAAGGACCTGTGTTTGGAAGTGGCGACTATGGTGTTGTAAACTGGTTCGAATCGTTCGCGGTGCAAACTTCAAGTTATTCCAATGTCATTGAATATTTGGATGATAACTCGGTTGTTGACCAATCCGACACTAACTCGGAATGGTATGTGGTAAAGTATTTTTATTCCAATTCAATGGGAGCAATAAAAAAAGAAATTATCGAAACAAATGAAATCTGGAATCTTGTCGAACATAATAGTTCAATAGCTCAAACACCTACTAAAAATGAAAATCATCCATACAATCTTATGGCTTTTTCTTCAGTTGTTTTGTTTATTCACAAACTGACCAAGAACATCAACACAAATACTGGAAGTATCGTGAGATGCCCAAAACTAAGTTGGTAAAAATTGGGCGCGAACTGAGTGAAAGCATACCCATGGCGTGCAGAGTTCCTGATTACGGATACGGAGCGATCAATGATTCAACAACAACGCAGCATCATTGTTTCCCGCGCACCAAATGCACATAACCCTCGTACTTCACGCCATCACTTCTTTCGAAGATGTAGAAATAAACACCATCCGCATGGTCTTCTCCATTCCATGAGTTGCGGTAGTTTTCACTTTCATATACTTTGTTACCCCAACGATTGAACACAATGAGATGTGAATTCGGGAATCCATCAACACCGAAAATTTCGAAGGTATCATTCTCACCATCTCCGTTAGGAGTAAATATGTTCGGAATAATCGTATTGCATGTTTCCACAAACACATAAAGTTCTGCATACTGATCGCATTGGTCAATCACCCCTATAATGAATTCACCTTCCCAGCCCGCAAGGAAACCACTTCCCTCTGTGTAGTTAAATGCGCTGTCGTTGTAAGTGTATTCGTAAGGCAATGCTCCACCTATTACAAACCCGGACGCACTAGTACCAAGGCATACATCAACGGAATCTTCAGTTTGTTCAAATGGTGCCGGTTCTTCCACATGAAAATCTTCGGTAACAGTTTGATTACAGTAGTCTGTAACCGTCACCGAGTAATCACCTTCATCACCCTGCTCGAACGATTGTGTTTCGTTGTTGCCAATTACAGTTTCATCACTGTCTATCCATTCATAAGAAAAATCAGGAGCACCGTTTTGCGGTTCGGCTGACACGGTTGGATCATCACCGGGGCACACAAATACTTCATCTATCTGAAGCACCATCGCGATATAATCCTGAATAAATATCTCGGCATAAGCGGTGTCCTGATCACCGCAGGTATTGGTGAAGATGTAAGTGACTGTGATGGTTTCATTTCCTTCGGTAAGGGCATCCGGCAAACTGTTTATAGCAAGTTCAGATACCTGACCTGGAACGAAAATCACAGTTTCATCTACGGTGGTGTAGTCCGTTCCGTTGGTCGCGCTGCCACCAATCTGGATTTCAACAGTGTCGTTCTCTGTCAGGTTAGTTGGCGGATAAAGAGTGAAATGTCCTGCAATACAACCTTCGAGCACACTGTTGTCAGCAAGAAATGCTGGAGGATCGTCCACTTCAATTTCGGTGTCAATGCTCACCGCATTGGAACTGAAACTGCCTGCTTCGAGCACCACAATGGATTCCAGTGCAGTGTCGCTTCCATCGGCAATGGCCAATTTGATATGATAGGTCTCCCCACACTCGACTTGTGAGGCTGCTGTGAATGTTACAGTAAATCCATTCAAAGAAATATCTGTGTTGCTCGGGTTGTCAATATAGTAGGCTGAGTTAAGGACATTGTTCACCGAACTGATGGTGATGGGAAGAAGCGGATCGGAATTCGGTACAAAAGCGATGTTGATGGCACCATCTGGAAAACCGGGTGGAGAATCAAAAGTGCCCGTGATGCCAGGGCCGCTGAGGAAAAATGCAAACACATCATTGAATGATGAATTCACCCAAGTGAGGTACTCATCACTCCCGAAAGTGTAACTGAACTGAAGGCTGTCGCCTGTAGGAACAAAATCAAATTCAAGAATACATACATCGTTGGCAGAACTCACCGTGAAGAACTGACCAATAAGAGGAGGTACTGAATTGGCGATGATAAGCAGATCCGGTTCACCACTAACCGGAGCGGTGAGGAATTCGGAAAAATCCCAGTCAAGATCAACTGCTTTGCAGGGGTCGGAGGAAAGTATAACTCCATCTCCAATTGGAAAAACTGTTCCATCGTAACCAGACAGATGGCCCAGCTGAATAGGATCTCCTGTGTATGTAATGTTGGTGGCTATGACGCCATCGCCCAACAAAAGAGCTACTGCTTCTTCAGGGGTAACGTAGACCACCTGTTGTGCTTCAAGATTTGTAAAAAAGAAAGCGGCACTCAGTACTGCAAGGATTTTGTGTTTAATCATAGGATAAATTGTTGGGTGCAAAAATGGTTAGCGAATGACGGTGACTGAAGTTGTTCGTTCAATAAAATTTCCACGGATGCCTTCGGCCTTTATCATCACGCTATAAGTGCCATCGGGTATGAAGTATTCGCCACTGTCGAGTGAACCATCCCAGGGAACGGTGATGTCGTTGGTGAAAAATATTTCATCGCCCCAGCGGGAGAAGATGTGCATTTCAAATTTCTTGATGTCATGTCCGTAAGCAAAAAACACATCATTAATTCCATCACCATCAGGGGTGAAACAATTGGGGACATAAATATCGGCCAAGGGGTAAAAAGTTTCGGTGATGCTGTGCTCGCAACCTAATGAACCTATCACCACAAGTGTGATTTCCCACGGCTCAACTGTGGTGAATTCGTGATAAGGATTTTCGATGTTGGTTACAGTGCCATCGGCAAAATACCAAAGCACACTTTCATCATTCACGCTGTTATTGGTGAGTTGAATTCCCCAGTCGCCAACGTATTCCACCGAGAAACCGGGTTCCACATCCTCCACACCTACAAGCACATTGGCTTGAGAAGTGTTGCCACATTCATCCATAACAGAAACCGAGTAAGTAGTGCTGACACCGGGTGCCACGGAGATGGATGGAACCTGCGCATCATACCCCGTCCATTCATAACTGAAATCTCCCACACCTCCGTTTGCGATCACGCTGAGGGTCACCTGTTGGCCTTGGCAAATGGCTGTGTCATTAGGCATGGTGAGGAATATGGGAACGGCAGGAACCGAAATGTTGAGTGCATCGCTGTTGATGTTGCCGCATTCATCTTCCACGTTCAACACTATGTTGATGTTGGATGATGTCTGGTATTGCGCATTGTCATTTATGGAAAGAACACTGTTGCCATCGGACCAGGAGTAGGAATAATTTCCAACACCACCGCTGATAACAGAATTCAGCAATGAAATATCAAGGCAAGTCACCACGAGGTCCGGGCCTATGTCCACATTAATGGGAACTGGTGGAACACTCACGGATAGTTCATCAGAGATTTGGTTTCCGCATTCATCTTCCACAGTGAGTTGAACGGTGGCATCTTCTTCGGTTTGCAAATTGAAATTGGGATTCAATCCTTGTATCTGACCGTTTACTTCCCATGAATAAGTATAGACTCCTACTCCACCACTTGCATTTCCATTCAGCAAGTTCACATCGGTACATCCCACTGTGAGGTTGGGGCCGATGTCAAGCGACATGGACACCTGCGGTACTGTAAGCGTGACAATATCCGAGGCAGTGTTTCCACATTCATCTTCCACTTCTAAACTTATAGTGATAGATTCATCGGTTTGGAAATCGAGATAATCATCAACACTCAGCACCCCGTTTTGCGTGGTCCATTGGTAAGAATAATTGCCTGATCCGCCACTTATTTGTGGGTTGATGGTCGAGAGGTCAATACAGGTGACACTATAATCAGCGCCAAGTTCAAGATTGATAGTAACCGGAGGAATGTTGAGCTCAAGCAAATCGCTGCCGATGTTTCCACATTCATCTTCTATGATGAGTTCAACATCGGAAGGGTTATCCACCTGAATGGAGAAGTTGGGCGTGGTAACTTGTTCTACCCCGTTCACTGTCCATGAATAAGTGTAAGCCCCGATGCCTCCGCTCACTTGTCCAGTGAGGTCGGTTGTTTCAATACAAGTGACATCGAGGTCGGGACCGATGTTCACATTTACAGGAACAGGAGGAAAAGAAAAATTCATTTCATCATCATCTGTGGCATCGCAATCATCAGTAACGGTGAGGCTGATGGTACCTGCATCGGAAGTGTTGTAAACAAGATTGGGATTTGTTCCGGCATCAAGCCCGTTCACTTCCCAATCGTAATAGTAGTTGCCGTATCCACCTATCACCAAAGAATTCAATGCGATATCATCCAAACAGGTGAATTGCTGATCGGGGCCGATGTCCACCACGATGGGTGCGTAGGCGGGGAAGGAAACTTCGACAGGCTGATTCATGATGGGGTTGACACCACAAGTATCAGTTACGTTAAAGAAGTAGGTTGTTGCATCATCGGGACTAACGGAAATTGTGGGGCCGACATCTCCTGTGCTCCACTGCACAGTGTAAAATCCGAATCCGCCTGATATCTGCGGTGTGAGGTCGACCGCATCGCCACAGTTTATCACTTCATCACTAAGAGTGGCTGAAAGTGGTGTGACATCCACTATGGAAAAAGTATAGCTCGTACCTTCCACTGATGTGCAGCCGGTGGTTCCCGTTACGGTAATGGTGATGCTTTCGGTACCTTCGGCAAGGGCATCTTCAAGTGCTATTACGGGAAGTGTGATTTGGGTTTGGCCAACACCAAAGGAAAGTATGGCAGGGATGCCGGTGAAGTCCACATTGAGGAGTGCGGTGCCGGCAAGATCAATGGCGTAATCTGCCGCAACTCCGGCCTGGCCTGCGGGGCGGGTGAAGGTGACCCATGCAATATCACAACCCTCGTAAAGGCTGCTTGCATCGGGGGAAATGCCGGGTGGTGTGTAGGCAAGTTCCACCTGGTTGCTTTGGAAGGAACCGGCTTCGAGGAATACGAAGGAGTCCCATGAGGTATCAAATTGATCGGCAATGGCGAGTTTGATGTGGTAGGTTTCTCCGCACTGTACTACGGCATTTGCGGTGAGGACGGTAGTAAATCCATCACACTGGATATAAAAGTTATCACTGTTATAGGGAGCATCGCTGCCGTATCCATTCCAGTTGAAGTATGTGCAGTTCTGGCATGGGCCGGTATTGCTTGAGCCATTGTTTACATTGGGAACTGAAACTTGTGTGCCCACACCCGGCAGGGTGGCAATGTTGATTGCACCATTGGAGTATGGGCCAGCTATGCCCGGGCCGCTGAGGAAAAATCCGAAGATGTCGCCATAGCCGAGCCACTCTGAGTACTCTTCCGACCCGAAAACATAATTGAATGCAAGGCTGTCGCCTGTGGGCACAAAGTCGAATTCGATGACTACGCAATCGTTGAGTGAGCCGCCACCGAGTGCTGAAAGATCGGGATCACTGGCGCCAAAACCTGAACCGGTGCTGCCGGTTGCGCCTGTGTTGTTAGGGCCTATTGCTCCGTTGACATTGCCACCAGCCATTACAAGTCCTGAACCGATTCCGAGGTTGCAATCCACACAATTGAACGAACCGATCTGATCGTTTATGCCAATGGGTGAACTGATATTACTCACCGTAATGCCACTGCCGAGCAACACATCTTCCACGCCATCAGTGGCGTTGACGCTGTTGTCTATGGTGAGTTGGGCGCTGGCAATTCCCGTTGCGAATAAGACAACAAGGATGAGTAAATGTTTTTGCATGGAGGTGAATAAGTGATGAGATTAATTAAGAAGGTTAGCTTGGTGAGGGCAGCGGTAAATGTAAGGGTGACCAACACCGCGCTAAAGACATTGAGATGGGAGAGGGGGTTGCCTTTGTTGATAAGCGATTGAGGGGATGGCGGTAATGGATGATGGAATGGGAAGGATGGCGGGAAATATGGGCAGGCAAAAACCTCAGAAGCTGAGCCATGTAATCACCTAAAATTATTGGGAAGCAAAGAAGGAAAATTGCCGCCACGCTAGAAGCGTGGTGCGCCACAAAGGTGAAATGTCCTGAAAATCCAATACCTAATGCAGGTCGAACGTCCTCGTCAAATCCCTATTGGGTGAACCACTATGGCAGTTAATACAACCGTCCCCCTTTTTCCTGACACTAAAGGAGGCTGAGCCATCTGTATTGAATTCAGCCCATAGCCATCCGCTACCTGCATTTCCATTGATTGGATCTTTTTTCCATCACCGCATATAAACCGATACTTCCACCGTTGAGAATTTCTTTAACGATGACAGACCCTATTGGGAAACTAATACCGACTGGCAGCTCTCCGGTGCTATCAAGAGCGGCAAATGCAACAGAATTAAATCGCAATCTAAATTCCCCATGAGGACTTGGTATAACACCAGGTAAAATATTTCCGCTTTGACAATAAACAAACCCGCCTGCTTTGGCTTCGCTGTATAATGCATCATCAGCATCAGTGTCCGGATTATGTTTTTCGCAAGCCCCGAAAATCATTATGACCATTACCAAAGTGAATATTAATAAAATTGATTTTTTCGTTCTATTAATATTATTCAATTTTTTTGGTTCTTGCCAGAAAGAATTGAGTTGTGACTATTTCACTTAATAGCCACTGAATTTGGAAGCATTAACAAAAATGGTAATGCCTTTGAATAATCTAATGTCGGATATTCCAGGCCCAACAAATCGAATATTTTGGTAATAGACGGGATGGAGCTGATAATAGTTTTTCTCGCTTTGCACAAACCAGGCTTTTTCGCCCAGTTGTTGTGCTAAGAACCATTTTTCAACTAACCGTGCACTGCGTCCATTGCCATCGTTCCAAGGATGTATTTTCACAAATACTAAATGAATCATCGAAGCGAAAAAAAAAAAACTTCGCTGAAGGTTAAATTCTCCTGCAATAGCATTTCTATATCACTACAAAGCCTGTCCATTTCAGCTTCAACCTCAAATGGAGTGGCTGCCACATATTCTATTTTCCCATCAGGTGTGGTCACATACATATTATGTTTCCTTATTTTGCCTTGCTGATGTGTTGCCACAATATGTTTACTCAACAGTTTGTGCGCTGATTCTACGTTCTCCTTATTCAAGGCGTTGGTTTTGGCAAAGGTGTAGGCATTGTACAAGTCATCAGTCTTTATTGTGTAATCGGGTAACAACTCTATGCCATATTTTTTATGCTTAATATAAGAATCCAATTCAATTACTTCGCCTTCTATTTTACTTGAATACACAGAGGACACCGAGGTATAGAAACTAAAACTATCGGTAGATATTTCAGCCTCCTTCAAATTATCAAATAATAGAGACAAGTCCTTATTTACTTGCAAACTGTATTGCTCAAGTAAATCAACCGGTATGATTTCTAATTTTTCTTTCATTCGGTAATTGCCCTCAGTGTCGAAATTTCGCACCACTACGAAGGTTTGTTTTTATCTTCCAAAAATTGAATGAGTTCCTGCTCGGTCATTTGAAGTAATACAATGTTGCTTTTTGCTTCCGAGGCCCAACTGGATTTGGGATAAAGTTCCATCACTTTGCCGTATGCTTTTATTGCTTTGGTAGTGTCGCGAAGGTTTGCATCATAAGTGAAAGCGACAAGAAATGCTACTTCATCGCGATTCGGATATTGTGTAAATCCATCATGCAAGTTGGTAAGCAAGTCAATGGTGAGTTTGTATTTCCCCATGCCCCGCGCCACATCCGCTGCCTTGAAAAGATAATGGGGAGCTTCAGCATCATCCGGATGAAAATTGTAATAGTCCTGATAGAGGCGCAACAGTTTAACTGCTATAGAGCGATCCATCTTTCCATCCGATGAAAATGTCCTTTTCTCCAGTTGTGTTATGGAGTCTTTCATAATAGCCGTGGATGGATGAACGCTCCTGGTCGCTAAAGAGTCGGCCGCAGAATCTCCGTGGGGTGAGCTTTGATTACCCCCACCGCAGGATATCATAACAGTTGAACAAGCGAAAATCAGAACAGAAAAAATCGTTGGCTGGAATTTCATTTTTGTAATCATTCGTTGGTTGATGTTATCATTAATGAATCATGGTGTTGTACAGTTTGCGTTTTGCAAAGTCCTTCTCCCCAAACCTATCGAGACCCTTTGCCTTTTACTTTTTTGTTTTCGGAAATTTCATTTTGTAATTCACTTCCACATCGCCACGGGAAATATCAGCAAGTTTCCCCTGAAGCAGTAGTCTTCGCACAGCGGAAATCCGGTCTAGAAAAAGTTTTCCCTCAATATGATCGTACTCATGCTGCACCACCCGCGCACGAAATCCATCCAACTCCTCCTCGTACAAATCCCATTTCTCATCGTAATATTCAATCTTGATTTTCGGCTTCCGCATCACTTCTTCCCGCAAGCCCGGAATAGAAAGGCATCCTTCTTCGAACGGCCATTCTTCGCCTTCTTCTTCAAAAATGATGGGATTGATGAACACACGTTTGAAACCGGCACACAACGGATCGCCATCTTCCTCCTCGGCAAAAGGGGATGCATCCACTATAAATAAACGAATGGATTGCCCCACTTGCGGTGCCGCAAGGCCGACACCTTTCGCATTGTTCATGGTTGCGAACATGTCGTCAACCAGTTGTTGAAGATCAGGAAAATCTTCGTTTATCTCCTGTGCCTTTTTTTTCAGCACCGGGTCTCCATAAGCAACGATGGGTAAAATCATGAGGGCGCGAATTTATTTATGTAAGGCGAAAAAGACGGATGACCGATTACCGCTGACCACCTATCTCGTCTGTCACCAGTCATCGGTCATCCGTCTTCCATCATCCAGCATCTCTCAGCCTCCCTTCTATTTTCGCCCCGTGAAAGAAAAACTGGACAACATTGAATCTGCGATTGAAGACATCCGCAATGGCAAGGTGGTGATTGTGGTGGATGACGAGAACCGTGAAAACGAAGGTGACTTCATTGCGGTTGCGCACAACGTTACTCCCGAAGTGATCAACTTCATGAGCAAGCATGGAAGAGGGCTTATCTGTGCTGCACTTACCGAGGAGCGTTGCGATGAATTGAAACTGGACATGATGGTGAGCCACAATACTGACCCGCGCAAAACTGCTTTTACTGTTTCGGTGGATCTTCTGGGTCACGGATGCACCACGGGCATCAGCGCACACGACCGTGCAAAGACTGTCCAGGCATTGATTGATCCCACCATCATTGCAGAAGACTTGGGCAGGCCCGGCCACATTTTTCCGCTGCGTGCAAAAGATGGTGGAGTGCTGCGAAGAACCGGACACACCGAAGCCACCATTGATCTGGCGCGACTTGCCGGAATGGAACCAGCCGGTGTGCTGGTGGAAATTATGAACGATGATGGTTCTATGGCAAGACTTCCGCAGCTCATGTTAATTGCAGAAAAATTTGAACTCAGCATTATTTCAATCAAGGACCTGATTGCTTATCGCCTACAGACTGAATCGCTCGTTGAGCGCGTTACAGAAATTCCATTTCCAACCACACACGGAGATTTCAGGCTCGTTGCATTCCGCCACAAGATTGATCGCAACACTCATCTCGCCTTAGTAAAAGGAGAGTGGAATGCCGGTGATATTGTTCCGGTGCGTGTTCATTCCTGCAACATCATTGGCGACATTTTCGGAACTGTGCAGGGCGAACAAAATGATCTGCTTCATCGTGCAATGAAAAAAATTGAAGCTGAAGGAAAGGGCGTACTCGTTTACATCAATCACCTGCAGGGCGACCGCTCGTTGCTCGATGACATTGTAGAAATAAAACGTCAGCAGGATGAATTGCCATCATCACAAAAACTACACGATGCCCGCGATTTCGGAACAGGCGCACAAATTCTTCGATCACTTGGTGTACATAAAATGAAACTGCTGACAAGCCATGCAGTGAAACGCACCGGATTGGAAGGGTACGGACTTGAGGTGGTGGAAGTGGAAGGGTTCTAGAGATTCATTTCAATTTTCGGATTTCAAATTTGGATGCGGAGCAGGACGCTGCATGCAGACTCCTCGCATTGCCCTTCGGACAAATTTCAGACTTGCAAATCTGGTACTGTGGAATTTCCAGATTCATGAAAATTCCATCCACATTCTAAATCCCAACTACCCCATTCTTGATTGCAGCTTTTCATTGATTTAGTGATTGGAACAATTTGCGCATTAGAAATTGCTTATTACCCTTTGCTTTTTTTGCCCCCGATTGTTATCGAGGCTGCTTTTTGCCTTTCCCTTTCTTTACCCCATGACCCGCATCGGCTTATTGAGCGACACCCACGGCTGGCTCGATGAAAAAATTCTCCTTCATCTTTCCAGATGTGATGAGGTGTGGCATGCAGGAGACATAGGTACCACCGAAGTGTTGCACACATTGCAAAACATACCCGGTGGCACTTCTGCAAAGACCTTACGTGCAGTATGGGGAAATATTGACGGCACAGAAATCAGGAAACAAATTCCGGAACATTTGCGCTTTAGGTGTGAGGGTGTAGAGGTTTGGATAACACACATTGGCGGCAGACCAGGTCGTTACGATATCAAAGTGAAAGATGAAATAGAGCGGAACCCGCCCAACCTTTTTATCTGCGGCCACTCACATATTCTTTTGGTGGAGATGAACATGCACCTGCGTTGTCTGCACATAAACCCCGGTGCGGCCGGACGCCACGGCTTCCATCTCATGCGCACCATCCTCCTTTTTGAAATTGAGGGTGAAAAAATCCAGCACCTCAAAGTAGTCGAATTAGGAAAAAGAGCCTGAACTTGTTTGCTCATAAGGCTTAACTATATTCGCGCCCCATTGAAAAAAAATGGAACATCCGGCACACATTCCTTCCGGGTGAAACAATCACATAAAACCCCTCCTGGTTTATTGGGATGGTGCTCAAAACCACGCCTCACGGGGCGCGACAAGGGCATAACCGGGATACAAACAAAAAAGCCTTATGGCAGAATCAAAACGTGTTAAGGCCGAAGAAGCCGATGTAAACGAGCCACTCGAAAACGTAACGGAAGAGTTGGTAAACCCCATTGCCGAACCTGCGGAAGGAGAAGAAATTCCTACCGATGTTCCACCTGTAGCATTGGAGGAAGAAAAATTAGAAGCCGAAGAAGTACTGGAAGTATTCTCGACAGCCGATGAAAAAGCCTATCTGACGGAATCTGGCGAATTCAACTGGGATGCCTATGAAAACGAAGGAAAGGCCGACTCTGAAAACCATGCCCGCTATGACCAGCTTTATGAGGCAACCCTGTCCACCATAAACGAACATGAGGTGGTGGAAGGAACCGTAATGAATCTGAACAAAAAGGAAGTGGTGGTAAACATTGGTTACAAGAGCGAAGGTGTGATACCAGCTACTGAGTTTCGATACAATCCCGATCTAGCCATAGGCGACAAAGTTCCCGTTTACGTGGAGCTACAGGAAGATAAAATGGGGCAGTTGATCGTGTCTCATAAAACCGCCCGAGTATTCTCAGCCTGGAAAAACGTGAACAACGCATTGGAATCTGGTGAGATTATTAAGGGTGATGTGAAGTGCCGCACCAAGGGCGGTCTTATTGTAGATGTATTTGGCATCGAGGCATTTCTGCCCGGTTCGCAGATTGATGTAAAACCCATTCGCGATTACGATGTGTATGTGGGCAAACAAATGGAATTGAAAGTGGTGAAGATCAATGCCGAGTTCAAGAACATTGTGGTATCCCACAAAGCGCTGATCGAAGCGGAGATTGAAGAACAGAAGAAGCAGATCATGAGTGGCCTCGAAAAAGGCCAGGTGCTGGAAGGCATTGTGAAAAACATTACCACTTATGGAGTATTCGTTGACCTGGGCGGTGTGGACGGTCTTATCCACATAACCGACCTGTCATGGGGACGCATAAGCCATCCGGAAGAAATAGTGAAACTGGACGAAAAAATCAATGTGGTTATTCTCGACTTTGATGACGAGAAAAAACGCATTGCACTCGGACTAAAACAACTCAGTGCACATCCATGGGAAGGCATGGCCGACAGCCTTGAAGTAGGCAATAAAGTGACAGGCCGTGTGGTACTTCTGCAAGATTATGGTGCGTTTGTGGAAATTGCTCCGGGCATCGAAGGGTTGATACACGTTTCAGAAATGAGTTGGAGCCAGCATCTGCGTTCGGCACAAGACTTTTTGAAAGAAGGTGAAACAATAGAAGCCATGATCATAAACGTGGACCGCGAAGCCCGAAAACTTTCACTGGGCCTCAAGCAGTTGAAATCTGATCCATGGGAAACTATAGAAACACGCTATCCGGTCGGATCGAAGCATAGTGTTATAGTTCGCGCATTCACCAACTTCGGAATTTTCTGCGAGTTGGAAGAAGGCGTGGATGGTCTCGTACACATCAGCGATCTATCCTGGAACAAACGCGTAAAAAATCCGGGCGAATTCACCCAGATAGGTGCAAACTTGGATGTGGTTGTGCTGGAACTCGACAAAGAAAACCGCAGGATAAGCCTCGGCCATAAACAATTGGAACAAAACCCATGGGATGTTTTTGAAACCGTTTTTACCGAAGGTTCAAAACACCAGGGAACTATTGTTCGCAAGGAAGCATCCAATGGAATAGTGGCATTGCCCTACGGTGTGGAAGGTTATGCCATGGCGCGGAGTCTCAAAAAGGAAGATGGCTCCACAGGCAAGGTGGACGAAAGCCTCGAATTTATTGTGGTTGAATTCAACAAGAACGCAAGGCGTATAACGTTGAGCCACACCCGCACTTATACAACCGAAGAAGAACAACCCAGAACCGAAGCCCGTGAGGGTGGCGCACGTGAAGGCGGACGCGACAACCGTGGCGGTAGTTCACGAGGTGGCCGTAAAGGCGCGGGAGCTCCAAGGCAGGAAGACAACCAGCACAACGAAGCAGTGCGTGCAGTAAATGCACAGGTGGAGAAATCCACGCTGGGCGATCTCAGCGCACTGTCTGACCTCAAAGACACAATGGATGCCAGCGAGGCCGTGGTAGAAAAAGCAGCTAAAGCCGACAAGCCCAAAAAGCCCAAAAAGGAAAAAGCAGCCACGCCTGAAGCAGAAAAAGAAACAAACGCTGCTGATGCAAATGTTGAATCGTCCGCAGCAACACAAAACCAACAGGTAGAAGTTGAAAGGTCTGATGTTGATACCAATGATTCAGCTGCTGCTGAAACTTCAAACCATCACGCAGTAGCGGAAACGCCCGATCAGCAGAATGAAGTTGAAACTCACTCTGAAGATTCCAATGAACCTGATGCTGAAAAGAAAAACCAGCCATCAGGAGAAACCGAAGAAAAGGCCCCTGAATAACATCTGTTTGTAAGGAACCTGTTTTAGATTGATTAGGAAAACCGCCCCGCATAAAGCTGGGGCGGTTTTTTTTTGGATGTAAAAAAGTACTTTGGAAAAGTGTGCACCAAGGCCACAAACACTCTAAGTTCGGAAAGACTTCGTGTGCCTTTTCGTCTTTGCGCCTTTCCACAGAATCCTGCGGATGTGGCCTCGCTGATGCGCAAAAATGAATAGGACAAAAGCAGAATGAACTCATCACTATTTTATTTCAACCAGGAAATCAAAAAAACAAAAAACCCCGGAAATTTTCCAGGGTTTCTCATCCTATAAGATAAATTTTAAGAATTGCTACCGCACCATCACCACATGGCCTATGAGTTTTGTTTTTTCCGCCATCCCCGCCTGAAGGAATTGTATTTGCCACACATAAGCACCATCCGACACATAGTATTCCCCATGATGGATATTGCCCATCCATTTCTTTTCGGTGTCGGTGGTTTCGAAAACCACTTCTCCCCAACGGTCAAAAATCATCATGCGATATTCACTTAGTAATGAGGGATCGGAAAACACAGGGCCGAACACATCGTTCAATGCATCATCATTTGGTGTGAATGAGTTGGGAACGTAGTAGAAAAGTTCAGGCAAAGCATAACACGAATCGGGTATCACCTTGAATTCAAGAATTCTTGGGCAGACAGAATCGGGCATGTAAATGTTCAGTACATAAGTGCCAGTGTCGTTTACCCATATCAGAGGAAGACTTTCACCACTGTCCCATTCATAAACACCGCCTGCATCGGATTGAAGTGAAATGGGGAAAAATCCGTTTCCACCGGGGCACACACTGTCAATGTAAAGGATAGGTGCGCCAGGTTCCATGGGTTCAATGTGGAACTCGAACAACTCCGGACATACAGCATCGGAATAAACACTTAAGCCATACACGCCAGTTTCATGCACAGTAGTGTACACACCATTGCTTCCGTTGCTCCATAAATATGCGGAACCAAAAACATCGGAGTAAAGTGTCAAATCATTTTGACCGCCTGGGCAAATGCTGTCATAAAGCAGGGTTGGAGGATCCGGAAGTTCCACCACCACATTCACTGTGTCCACATCGGTACATCCTCCCGGTCCAGTTACGGTGGCATAGTACTCTTCATCATCCAAAGGTGTAACTGAAATCGTTGCTGTGCTGCCCACTGTGCCACTGCCATCGGACCACGAATAAGTTCCTCCGCCACTCACGCTCAGTTGTGCTGAATCATTTATACAGATGAAAGATGTGTCAGGAGTGGCTGTTGCAACAGGTGATTCTATCACGGTGATATTATCCGAATCGGAACCTGAGCCGCATAGATTGAGCACATTCACATTGAACGTGTAGTCACCGAATTCTGTAAAAGCAACGTTCATCTCATTGTTGGAAGTGTCCTGGTAGGCAATTTCTTCAGGCAACGCATCGGTTGTCCATGAATAATAAGTGTCAGGATAGAAGTTCACTTGGAATGAAACCGTATCGCCCACACACACATCATCCGGCCCAATAATGTTCACCACAGGATCTCCCAATATCGTAATGGACATGGGTGGAGTCCATGGACTCACACATCCGTAATTGGTTTCCTGAACCGAGAAGTTGAGCACACCTGTACCTCCTGTAATCACATAAAGCGAATTGGAATTGGCTCCCGATGGAGAAACAAATGGCTGACCTCCGTTAATGCCATTACAAGTCCATAAATAAGTGGAATTGGCGAAGTAGTCATAAGGTTCGAAAAACAGCGCAACAGTTTCACCCACACAAAAAGAATTTTGTTGAATGAAGTTTGGATAGGAATACGCGGTGATGATTTGTGGAACGTCAGTGAAGGCACCAATGGTTACGCGAATCAAACTTCCTAATGCGTTTTCAGGAGTGGTAGATTCAGTCGCAACTATCCGCATGTAATTCATGCCTAGCGGAATTCCATAATCATCAAGACTGTCTTTACAAGGTATATGCACGTTCAGTTGGGTATCATCAGTGGCTGCAACTGATCCATAAATTCCATCGCTGCCTATTTGAGAAAAATCCATTGAGCTGAGCAATTGTGTGGTGAAGATGTTGCCGGGCAAATAATTGGACACACCGTCCCATGTATTCACATCAATATCTATGAGCTGGTTTTCTCCATCGGGATCTACAGAACATTCGCTCACACAGAAGAAAAGATCTTCCATGTTGTTGGTTGTGATATCACACGCCTGAATGCAGAAAGGTCCCCATACCGATCCAATGGCATCGGGGTTGGTGGAAATGATGCGCAGAAAATAATTACATCCCGGTTCCACTTCGGGCACAAGTCCACCAACGCTCCCGGGTGGATCACCCAGTTGTGGATCATAGGTGTTGGAATCATCCGAACTTCCCACCACGGTGGGGCTGTTGGGGAATGTTCCGTCCCAATCCGATAGTTCGGCTACGTAATCGTTGTTGGCTGCATACACTCCTGTGGAGGTAAACGGAATATCAATGGCACTGCCAATACACACGGCATTGGTATCAAGAGTAACAACAGGTTGAAGTGTGGTAATGATGTTCGGGCATTCAATCACTTCAAAACAATCTGAAGCTATGCCTGTAATTTCCGGTGGTGGCGAAAGCCGGTTGATTCGGAATTTGTAACAATCGCCAACTTGGGCTGTGGTAGGAATTTGTACGGTGACAAAACCTGTGGTTTGCGGATAGAAAATGCCGAAAACCCATGAACCGAATTGTCCCGTGAAATTTCCCGATGAATTGGAAAGTTCGATTTGATAGTTGCCATCGCACAACGTGTCGGAAAGTTCGTATTCAATGGTAATGTAACTTCCCTGGCACACGGGGTTGGGCGAAACGCTCAACACGTTAATGGTAACTGGATCAATTTCGGAATAACTGCCCACAATATTGATATCATCAATAGCAAAACTTTGCGAGTAAGGCGGTGCATCGGCATTATTCTGCCACCGGAAACCGAAACGCAAACTGCCCACGTTGCTGAACAGCGGATCGGTAATGTCTGCATATTGCCAAACGGACATTCCGGAATATTGTGCTAAGCCGAACTGTGTCCACGGCCCGCCATCAAGGCTGTAATAGATTGTGCCATAAGCTAATGGTGATCCTTCGCACAAATAGAAAAAACTGAAGTGAACTTCTTCCACAGCATAGGTGCAAATCCCGAAAGCCATGTAAGAAAAGCGATCCGATGCTACAGTGGGATCATAGTTCGCATTGGTGATGCCCGATGGCTGATCGTGGATGTGAAGGTAGTTGCTATAGGGTGCATAGCTAATGGTTCCGCCATTGGTGTTGTTCTGGTCGGTGGTGTTGGGATAGTCCACATTGCCGGTAAACTGGTTGTTTACAATCCACTGGTTATCGCCAGTATTAGAGCTTAGCTCGGCACCATTCAAAACGAAACTTGCTCCTCCCAGTTCGAAATTCTCTGTAAGCAACAGGATGTCCTGCGCATTCAAAGAATGAAGTCCGAAGAAGAAAAATCCAAATCCCGAAATGATGATTATTCTCAGTTTTGTTTTCATCACTAATTAAGGTTGCAGGCAAATGTAGAAGAAGTGTGGTGTGTGCTGGTACTTTTTCAATGTTTGTTGGAAACTTTGATTGTCGGTCCACAACAACAGGACTGGGAACAAGGCTTTGGTGTTGCACCCCATTTGTTGACGTATACCGGAAGTGGAAATAGCGCCACACAAAGCAGCCGGGTAGAAAGAGTCTGATTGGCAATGAGTAGTGGATAATGTTATGGTATCGCTCTGCCAGCGGGATAGATTGGGAAATAAATAAGTCATCTAGATTTACCAAGTAAGTCGCGGCAATCACCGCGTTAGAGACAAATCTTAAAAACCTGGAGGGACTTTTTCGACATTCGGGGTTTGTGCAAAACTCCTGTTGCTCCCAACATTTCATCCCACAGAAAAAATCCTAGTTCTTAAAATCAGCCGGGGGGGTTTTTATTCTGTTTCAACTTTCAGTAATGTTTCCACCGAACAATACACTGCCTTATTATAAAACTTCTATTTCAGAAAAGGTTTCTGCCACACCGGTATTGGTGGCAGTGAGGTTGCGGTGGGTGGCCAGGTTTGGCGTGCTAAATTCGCTGACAGGGATTATCATACCTGCCCTGCAGAGCCAGGCAAGTCGCAACGATTGGCTGGAGTTTGCACCGGGCATAGCAGCAAAACCCGCGAATACTTCCGTGTGCTGATATTCAACAATTAATGAACAACCTGATCTATTCTTTTACACAGCGCTTATCAAAGCACATGTCATAAAGCTTTTATTCGCAGCCTCAATAACATAAACCCAACAATCATGAAAAAAATCATTACAATTTTAATGCTATTGCCGGTAATTGCTATCGGCCAGAAAGAAGAAGGACAAGTTGTTGCAAGTCTTGGTTTGGGCTACAGCCTTATTGGCGCCATCTTTTCAGTCTCCGATAACAGTGGAGACGACACCAAAAGTTTTGCAACACCCGCCATTGTGTTTGCGGCTGATTACGGCATTACCGAGAACTTTTCGATTGGCCTCGCTGGAGGCTGGCAGAAAATGGGTTTGAATTACACTGATTACTCCTATATAGATTCGGATGGTGATATTGTTACGGAAGATTTCAAGTACACACTTTCCCGCTCCAATCTTGGGGTTCGCGCATTGTTTCATTACGGTGGCTCCGATGATTTTGATATGTACTCGGGTGCAAAAGTTGGTTACACCATCTGGAACTTCAAGAATGATAGCAACGACCCTGATTTTATCACCCCAACCGACAAGGCAAGTGGAGTGGGATTTCAATTAATCGCTTTTGGAGCGCGAGGCTATTTCTCTGAAAGCGTTGGTGCTTTTTTCGAACTTGGTCTTTTTGGCGCTCCTTATTTTCTCGCAGGGGGAATCGCTTTCAGGGTGTAGTTCAATCCAAAAAAAAGAACAAGAAAGAGCTGCATCGGAAGATCAGCCCTTTCTTATTTTGTCAGCAATGCAGGTTCCATATCCTCCGACATCAGCGAACAAAAACAGCCTTGATTTCCATTCATGCCAGATTTCCGGGCTTCAATCCTTCTATTTTTGCCGCCCTGAAAAATTTCAGGAAATGTTCAAGAGTTTATTGCATATCGGGATGTAGTTCAGTTGGTAGAATCCGCGTCTGGGGGGCGTGAGGTCGCACGTTCGAATCGTGTCATCCCGACAAAAAAAGCCCGGAATTCCGGGCTTCATTTTTTTGATTTCTGTTAGTCTTCTTTCTTCACCACCGCATAAGTTTCAAACTTTACGGGCAGTATAAAGGCAGATTCCACCTTACTCCCATTCCTTGTTGCAGGCTTCCACTGGGGCATGGCAGCTACCATTCGAGTGGCTTCCCTGTCAAGGAAATAATTGATACTTTGCACCACCTGCACGCTCGAAACATCACCGGTAATTCCTATTGTGAATGATACGTAAACAATTCCACTCGCTCCTGATTTCCGAGCGTCTTGAGAATAATTAAGATGTTCTTCGATGTAGAGCGTAAGTGATTCGTCACCACCTGGAAACTCAGCCGGAATTACTTTGTTGATAAGATCCTTCGGCACATCATCAGGATAGATTCGATCGGGTTTAGCGATTCCATCCCAACCCCAGCGCTTCCAAATTCCAATCTTGACCCCTCGTTTGAAATAGCCTTCCGACTCAGGTTGGCCGTTGGCATAATAAAATTGAAACAACCCTTCTTCAGTCATCAACTTTTCATCAGAATAATTGCCCAACATTTTTAGTGCTCCATTACTGTATTTCAGTTCCACCAACCAAAAGCCACTAGCTTGAGGAATAACCTCACGGGAAAAGTATGCGCCCTTCTTTTCCATCAGCACGTTCATCTGGGCATCAAGAAAATCCGTCCGCATTTGGGATGGAAGAATGATAGGAGTAAAAAATAAAATGTAAACTGGGAGAAGGCGTAGCTTATGGATCATACAGGATTGTTAAGTCAAAAATGATATTGGTGTTTATTTGAAAGCTGAAAATTAGACGCAGAGAACTCTAAGAGTTGCTGCTTATCCACAAATTATCAACAACAGAAGAATGGACTACACTTTCGAAAAATCATGGAGCGATACACTTGACAAAATTTCAAAACAATTTGGTGAAAAGCTGGAGTACGCGGCCATTCTTATGCTTATAGGTGCCCAGGAATTGGGCAAGGACCACCAACAATTCAAGAAGGATCAAAAGATTGAATTGATGCATATTGGAATTTGTTCCGTGCTGCAACAATTCGGATACTACTCTTACATAGGTCGCGATAATGATGGCTGGCCACATTTCGAACGGACAGAATCGCTTCCCCCATTGAAACCTGAAGAACAGGAGTTGCTCATTCGCAAAGCCATCGTAAAATATTTTGATGATTTTGCTAAAGTGAAATAGGAAAATTAATTTTTCGCCAATAAAAAAGGGAGCCTAAACTCCCTCTGTAATTCCGGATTTTAATCCTATTCGATTTCCAATGTTTCTTCGGTGGTAACTTCCTCTTCAATTTTAATAATTCCTGTTCCATACAGGCTGCCCTTCCAGCCCTCGAGATCAAGCACTGCAAAACCTGCTTGTCCTTTTTTGTAGAAATCAGTGAAGTTGAAAGTCACTTTTCCGCTTCCATTGGTCTGTGCCGAATCATTGAAACGCAATTCATTGGGGCTGGGCGGTGGGGTGGGGTTTGAGAAAATTCGTACCCATGCTCCGGGAACCGGATCTCCATCTTCGGTCAAAACAAGTATGGTGGCAATGGTTTCCTTTTGCTTCTCGCAAGAGGAGATAACTGCCACGGAGCAGATACAGAGTACAGCAACAAACAGCTTGATAACAGTGCAATTCATGGTATATGTGTTTTCATATTTTCGCGCGGCCTTTTTCAGGAAATCGAAACCTGAAGAAGGTCTTTCAAACGCAACAAATAAAAGCAATTTCTAATGACAACAAGACTTCTCCTACTCAGTACTGGTTGCGCACTAGCCATTTTGATGACCAGCGCTGCCGGATGTAACAACGAAAAAGCCGAAAAAAAGGCTTCAGAAATTAACAGTGAAATAACGAACGAAACAAACCAACCCGAAATGGAAATGAAAACCCACACTCCCACACCTGATGCCACACACCCTGGAGGCACCAAAGTAAAAATCAAAACAAAATTTGGTGACATGGTGGCCGTACTCTATGATGAAACCCCAAAGCATCGTGATAATTTTCTCAAGCTTGCCCGCGAGGGGTTTTTCGATGGTTTGTTGTTCCATCGCTGCATAAAGGGATTTATGGTACAGGGAGGGGATCCCGAATCACGCAATGCTGCGGCAGGCAAAATGCTGGGCAGTGGAGGCCCGGGATATACCGTTGACGCTGAGTTCAACTCAAAATTTATCCATAAAAAAGGAGCGCTTTCCGCAGCGCGGCAGGGCGACCAGGTAAATCCCGAGAAAAAATCTTCGGGGTCACAATTCTACATAGTACAGGGTCAACCCACAGCCAATCCACAGAGCACAGTGGCTTACACTCCGGAACAAAAACAGATTTACACCACCTCAGGCGGCACTCCCTTTTTGGATGGTGCCTACACTGTATTTGGAGAAGTGATTGAAGGCCTCGATGTGATTGATAAGATAGCCTCGCAACCCACCAAACCAGGGGACAGGCCGATGGAGGATATTGTGATGGATATTGATGTAATCAATTAATTCATCGGGCAGCTATAAGGTTGCATTATTGAATTCTCCCGTGAAAGAAAAGATTGACGAATTCCTCTTGGAGGTGCATGGCTTCGTGGCACAAACTGTTGCGGAGGTCGAGAACTTTCGCATCCGGTTTTTGGGCAGAAAGGGCTTAATGAATGACCTTTTTGAAGAATTCAAAACCACTTCATCTGGAGAAAAAAAAGAACTGGGTCAACATCTCAACAAGCTGAAAAATGCGATTCAGGAAAAGATTGAATCCCTCCAACTATCACATTCAGTTCTCAATGTTTCGTCAGAAAGTGAAACCGATCTTACACGCCCGGCAGGGCAAATCCCAGTAGGAAGCCGCCACCCGATTTCCTTAGTAAGAAAAGAAATCCTGGAAATTTTTTCACGCATAGGATTTATCGTTGCTGATGGACAGGAAATAGAAGATGACTGGCATGTGTTCAGTGGGCTAAACTTTCCGCCTGAACATCCTGCGCGTGATATGCAGGATACATTTTTCATAGAAAAAAATCCTGATATGGTATTGCGCACACACACCAGTAGTGTGCAGGTGCGAATGATGGAATCACAAAAACCACCATTGCGCATCGTGATGCCGGGCCGGGTTTACCGCAATGAAGCCATTAGTGCCAGAGCGCACTGCCAGTTTCACCAGGTGGAAGGCTTGTACATAGATGAAGGAGTTTCGTTTGCCGACATGAAACAAACCCTGCTCTACTTCACGCAGGAATTTTTCGGTAAAGCAAAAATCCGGCTACGTCCCTCCTACTTTCCTTTTACCGAACCGAGTGCTGAAATGGATGTGTATTGGGGATTGAATTCAGAGGCGGACCATCGCATAACGAAAGGAACGGGCTGGCTGGAAATAATGGGTTGCGGAATGGTGGATCCCAATGTGCTTACCAAAAGTGGAATAGACCCTGACCGCTATTCCGGTTTTGCTTTCGGAATGGGAATCGAGCGCATTGCCATGTTGCGATACCAGGTAGATGATTTGCGCATGTTTTTCGAGAATGATGTTCGTTTTCTAAAACAGTTTTCGCGCATGGCCTGATTTTGTTTTTCTTTTGATCATAACACAACCTTTCTTGTTCTGAACATGCTAACATTGTCAAAGTATCCCCACGATGTTTACAGGAATTATTGAATCATTAGGAAAAGTAAAGACCATCACCAAAGGTGGTTCAAACGTTCACTTCATCGTTGAATCACCTTTTACACATGAACTAAAAATTGACCAGAGCATTGCTCACAATGGTGCCTGCCTTACTGTGGTCGAAGTGATGGATGACGCATACCGCGTGACAGCAATTGATGAAACACTGCAACGAACAAACCTCGGTTTGCTTAAACCCGGAGAGGAAATAAACCTTGAACGCTGCCTGAAAATCGGAAACCGGTTTGATGGACACATTGTACAAGGACATGTAGATGAAACCGCAACCTGTATTTCCAAAGAGGAAAAAAACGGGAGTTGGATTTTTGCATTTGAGTATGCAAAGGGATCAAAAAACATCACGATTGAAAAAGGCAGTATTTGCGTGAACGGTGTCAGCCTCACCATCGTGGATTCTGGCAAAAACCAGTTCAGCGTTGCCATTATTCCTTTCACTTTTGAGAACACCAATTTCAGGAATCTAAATCCTGGCTCAACAGTTAACCTGGAATTTGATGTGGTGGGGAAATATGTCGCGCGGTTGTTTGAGCAGAATCAAAATTGATCCTATGTAACCGATGAACTGAGTTTCGCTAACGCCCGAAGTACTTATCCTCTTTGTCATCTCTGCTTGCATCTTCGAGAGCGTATTCTTTACGCATGGGATGGTAGTCCATCTCTTCCATGTTCAGAATTCTTCGCAGGTCAGGATGCCCCGCGAATTTGAAACCGTAGAAATCGAAAGTCTCACGCTCCATCCAGTTGGCCGCTGGCCAAAGGTCGGTGGCAGTGGATAGCTCCAATTCCTTTTCCCCCACGAAGGTTTTGATCCTGATACGCCAATTGTTCTCCATATTATGCAATTGATACATCATGCAAAACTCCTCGCCCTTGTTGTCTGGGAAATGAATGCCACATGCGGTGGTGAGAAAAGTGAAACCCATAGAGGCATCGTTTTTCAAAAATGCGAGAACATCATGGATTGAAATTTTCGAAACAACGAATACCGGAAAGTCAAAATCTATTTGCGATATCTGGAGCGATGATCCAAACTTTGATGAAAGTGCCTGCTGCACTTTGTCGTGCAATTCGATTGCTGCCGCTGAGGCTGATGAATGAGGTGAGTGATGCATATTATTCGAGTCCGTATTTGGCAAGCATTGCTTTGTATTCAGGCGAACGCCTGCGGTTGCGATCTTCGTTTTTTGCAAGCTCCTGTATTTTCATAATGCCATCGAGAACCTGTTCGGGGCGTGGCGGGCAGCCGGGTATGTAAACATCAACGGGAATGATGCGGTCAATTCCCTGCAACACCGAATAGGTGTCGAAAATTCCTCCGCTGCTTGCACAAGCTCCCATGCTGAGTACCCATTTCGGCTCTGCCATTTGTTCATAAACCTGACGAAGAATGGGTCCCATTTTTTTTGCAATCGTTCCCATCACCATTAAAAGATCTGCCTGCCTGGGAGAGAAACTCAAACGTTCCATACCGAATCTTGATAGATCATAATGCGATGCCATGGTGGCCATAAATTCAATCCCACAACACGATGTAGCAAAAGGCAATGGCCAAAGTGAATTGGCCCGGGCAAGACCCACTACTTTATCCAATCGCGTAGCAAAAAATCCCTGACCTTCCAGGCCTTCAGGCTGATGCTCTGGTTTTATATCAACTGCTGTTTGCATTTTTCTTTTTTAGGGTTTCGAGTTCCTTATTCCGGATGGCAGCGCTCGGAACAAGGAACCTGGAACTTTTTTAGTCCCACTTGAGTGCATCTCTTCTAATTATGTAAATCAATCCTACAATCATCAATCCCATAAAGGTAAACATTTCAAACATGCCGAAAAAGCCAAGTTCTTTAAAGTTTACGGCCCAGGGATACATAAAAATCACTTCCACATCGAAAAGAACAAAAAGAATGGCTACTAAAAAGTACTTGATGGAAAAGGGAGTGCGCGCATTGCCCTGCACTTCGATGCCGCATTCAAAAGTATCTTCCTTAATTTTTGATTTTCGTTTTGGACCCAGCCAATGCGTGGCCACCATGGTAGTAACCACAAAACCCAACGCAACAATTGCCATGAGGACTATGGGAAGATAGTCCCAAAGATGTGAAGTAGTGTTCATAGAAAATGGATGTTCCTGAGCAAGCAAATGTAGACGTACAAAACTCCTGCAACAGGAACAACGAATATTTTCAAGACACAAAAAAACCCGCCTCGCGAATTGCGGGGCAGGTTGAGAATAAAAGTGGACCCGGTGGGAGTCGAACCCACGTCCAAACAGGGAATTTTTAAGGTTTCTACATGCTTATCCGGTAATTGGTTTTCGATAGTGGTGCGGCCACTGGAAGCCTCGCCATTACTTAGCTCGTGTTTTTTTGTGGGTCACTACAAGCGTTGTTTCCCACGATTTCCATTTAATGAAGCCCCGGTGCTGAAAACCTGGAACAGGGTCGTTCAGCGGGACTGCTCGTGTCGCAGCAACATGTGCTGCGAGATTAAGCTTAATCACTTACAGTGATCAGGCAGCGAGCGCGTAAGAAGTGTTGTCATTTCTGACTTGCTGTTTGAGATTAAAGAGCCACACAACAAAATGCTCTGCATGCTTGCTCAACTATTCATCCTGATGTCAAATCCAGGTCGGGCCCGATTTTGAAATGGCGGCAGTAAACAGTGGACAGTAAACAGTCCGCGGTATGCAGGCTGTAAATGCAGGGCTGATACTTCGCCACGATGATGTCGAATTTTCAAAGAACTGCCGCAAATGTAGGACTAACCGTGATTTCAAGGCTTCACGAAATTTTCGAAAATCACCGAAATTATTAAAGCAGTTGGTCTTGCCACTGCTGCATACCGCTTTCTGCCTCCTATACATTCGCCCACTTTTTCAATCATGAATATCAAAAAAATAGGAATCATTCGCGAGGGCAAAGTGCCACCAGATTTTCGTGTGGCGCTCTCCCCGGAGCAATGCGTGGAGGTGAAAAATAAATTCGGTGTGGAGGTAGTGGTGCAATCAAGCCCCATCAGAAAATTCGGGGATGAAGAATATGTGGCCGCAGGAATTTCTGTTGTGAAAGATGTGAGCGATTGCGATCTGCTTATGGGGATAAAAGAGGTTCCTGAGGATTTGCTTATCCCCAACAAAACTTACCTCTTTTTTTCGCACACCATAAAAAAACAACCGCACAACGCCAAACTGCTGCGCTCCATTCTCGACAAGAAAATCAGGCTCATTGATTACGAAGTATTGAAAGGTGAGGATGGAAAACGCATTATCGGCTTCGGACGTTATGCCGGAATTATCGGGGCTTATGAAGGCTTTCGAGCCTTCGGCAAAAAACACAGCCTATATGATTTGAAATCGCCCAGCAATTGTGACGATCGCAAAGAGATGGAAGCCCAGATGAAAAAAATCACACTGCCGCAGCACATGAAAATTGTGGTTACAGGATTTGGACGAGTGGGAAATGGTGCCGAAGAAATAATGAAGATGTTGCCCATAGAAAACGTGAATGAAGAAGATTACTTCTCAAAAAAATTCGACTACCCCATTTATGTGCATCTCGACACACACGAGTATTATGTGAAAAAAGAATTTGGTGGATTCGACAAAAAAGATTTTTACAACAACCCGGAGAAATACATATCCACCCTTGCAGAAAACGTGCGTAAGGCCGACCTCTACATAGCCTGTCACCTGTGGGCGGGAGGCAATCCGGAACTCATTACAAAAGAAGATATCGAACATCCCCACTGGCGGTGTTTGGTGATGGCAGATGTGAGTTGCGATACCAATGGCCCCATTGCTTCAACCATTCGCTCTACAAAAATTTCTGACCCGCTTTTTGGCTACCATCGTTTCAATCATGCAGAATGTGACTGGAAAGAAAAAGACGCAATTTGTGTAATGGCGATTGACAACCTACCGTGCGAATTGCCGAAAGATGCAAGCGAAGATTTCGGGAATGAATTGATTGCAAAAGTTTTTCCCTTACTGCTGGAAAGCGATCCCCATCACATTATCTGGAAAGCCACAGAAACAACCCTAGAGGGCGAACTCACTCCGCACTTTGAGTATTTGCATGAGTATGCGAAGAATGCCTGAAATTTTTCTGCTTTCGAAAATCTATTGCGCGGAAAAAACAAATGTGATAGTGCCCGGTTGTTTTTTGGGAGCGTCTGCCTTGTAATTGAATTTCCATTTCAAGGCATAATTCACCGACTCCTCTCGCAGGCATTCATTTAAGACAGATTGCACTTCATCCACAGAAGCAGAGGTGACTTCTCCAGCAACAGACACTTCAATTTTCACTACAACTTTTCCCGCTGCTTTGCAACGATAGGTGGGCTTAGGACTGAGTGAGGGCTGTCGGTCGCCCAAACTGAAAGTGGCCGCAACATTCCCGGAGTAACTCTTATCGCCCCCATCCTTCATGTAAGAATAGTCCTCGCGTTTTTTATCCTGCTTCTTCACATCGTCCGGGTTGGTTGGAAGTTTTATTTCATCATGTTTCTCAGCAAGTTTTTCGTATTCGCCTTTTTCAAGATTGCGGTAATAGTCTTCCACTTCCTGCTCCATGGCTGCGCGGGATTTACCCGAATAATTAACTCTTGCAGAAGTGCGTTGTGAGTTTTCGTTCGCGAGAAGATTGCGAACATCTTCGCTCATGTTTGCAGGCATATCGCCAGGTATTGCCGGTTGCTCCATCAACTCCACAAAACTCAAATCAATTTCTTTGAATACGGGAACTTCCTGCTCCGCCAGTTTTGATGGATCCAATGAAACAAAAATCATGATCAGCAAAACAAAAATGTGCAGAGCAATTGAAAAAATGACGGCAGTATAAATGCGTTTGCTGCGTTCTCCCGGTTCGTCATTAAGCAAGGCAGCAAAGCGATCAAGTTTATTGTTCGCTGCCATGGCTGATTTCTCCTGAACCGTCATCATCCTGTGTGAATTTTTTTGGATTGCCATTGTACGTGATGCCCCCGCTACCTCTCAATTTCAAAGCCATGTCTTCTGTGGCAAAAACCGATACATCACCTGATCCGTTGTTGGTTGCTTCCGCATCATTGGCGGAAAGCGCCTTGCAATTCGTGTCACCACTTCCGTCTGCTTTAATAAGCAATGCATTGGTTTGACCCTGTATGGAAACGTTGCCCGATCCGTTATGATAAACTTCTGTCTTGTTCACTTTCAACCTGAGCCGGATTTCTCCCGAACCGTCCGAAATTATTTCAAGGTTATCCCCTCGAATAGCATTATCGGAAGAAATATTTCCAGATCCATCGCTTGTGATTTTAGAAACTTCATTGACATAAACAAAAACTTCGATAGGCTCGCTGGCCGTAAAGCAGCCCTCACCATCAATAACCAGAACTCCCCCCTTCACCTGGGTTGTTATTTTCTCCGCAAGATTCTTCTGTGCGCTCACCACAAGTTTGTTCCTGTCGCTCAACACCCTGTCGCGTATCACCACATTGAACGATGAAGAAAGTCTGATGGCGCTGAACTCACCAACGCTTCGCTCTTCTTCCACAGCAGTACCAATCCCCTTCAGGCAGTCTATCCCACATCCCCAAAAACTCAGAGCGAATAACAATAGCAAAAAGTAATTTTTCATCCCATAATAATTGATTGTGTAAAAATAGGAGATGAAAAATTCCTCTTTGGAGAGGTGCGCCCATTGCGGGATTAACAATTTTTCCTTCCCCGCAGGGAAACATTTTAACGTTCAGTTCAATAAAACAGGAAGCGAAGCCTCTACTTTAGCGGCTTCAAAACAAAAAAAACCTCTTAATAAAAAAAGTAATATGAAAAAATTCCTTGCATTGTTTGCCCTCGTGGCTTTTGTTGGTGTACTAGCCAACGCACAATCACCTACAACTTCTACTGAAAAGGCGAAGACTGAATGTTCTAAAGAGAAAGCATGCTGTAAGAGTGGCGACAAAGCCTCTGCTGCCTGCTGCGCGAAGGACGGAAAAGCTTCCACTACTTCTGCTGCTACCACTGCAACGCCCGCTACAAAAGTTTCTACTACATCTACCGGTAAGGACAGCAAGTCTTGTTCATCTTCCTGCACCAAGGATGGTAAAACCGGATCATGCTGCGCTAAAGACGGAGTAAAAACAGAAGGAGCAAAAGCAGAAATTAAAACACCTGCTGTAAAAACTTCAACAGGAACAGTTAAGCCTGCTGCCACCACAGTGAACAAAACACGCACTGCGAGCCTGGCTCAAAAAGACGGCAAATAGAAAATATAGCCCGTTAACTAAAAAAACCCCAACGTTCAAAGGCGTTGGGGTTTTTCTTTTTATGGCTAAACCTAACTTGCGATACTTCTTTCCAAAAATGAAGTTCCTATGAGTTCAGTGATGCTAACCGCGGTGATTGTGGATGATGAGGAAATGGGTCGCAAGAACCTGCGTCATATTATTGAGAACAAGTTTCCGAACGTTGTAATAAAAGGGGAAGCTTCCAATAAGAAAGAAGCAATTGCTCTTATCGAGGACGAACGCCCTGATGTAGTTTTTCTCGACATAAGGCTGGCCAACGACAAAGTGGAAAACAAACTGGCAGTTACGGTTACGGACAATGGCAAGGGAATCCTTGAAATGTCAAACGGGAAAGATCCTGAACATCATTCGAGCGGCATAGAACTCGTGCGCCAGAAATTGAATTTGCTCAACGACAAATACGGTCTTAAGTGCACTGTTGAAATCCATGACCTTCGAGAAGAAAAAACTCTTGTAAAGGGAACTGAAGTAGGAATTGTGCTGGATGGAGTGGAGAATTTTCGCGGGCGGCCTGACCTTTCTTTCAAACCAACGCAAAATGCTTCTCAGCCATCCCGCGAATATCATCACCAATGGCAAGCGCAGCTGTTGCCGCAGGCGAAGGCGCGTTCAACACATGAATACTGTGGTCGGTGTATTCAATCCGGAAATCATCGCGCGTGTCGCCATCTTGTCGCAACAACAACGCTCGCACTCCTGCCCGACCCGGATAAATGTCTTCCATCGTGAGCGAAGGAATCATCCTTTGAAGCGTCTTGAGAAAAAGTCTTTTTGAGAATGCCCTGCGGTATTCATCCACACCAAATTTGAAATTGGAAAAGAACATGCGCCATGTTCCACCATAGGTCAGCGCATCCCATGTGTCGCGAAAAGAAAAATCCGTTTTGCCATAACCCTCACGCTTGAATGTGAACACAGCATTGGGTCCACACTCAATATTGCCATCCACCATGCGCGTGAAGTGCACACCCAAAAAAGGGAAGTCAGGATTGGGCACAGGGTAGATGAGATGCTTCACTTTGTGTTTGGCTTCATCTGTCAGCTCGTAATAATCTCCGCGAAAGCCAACCACTTTCTCCTTCAGGCTCACTCCATCTTTTTTCGCAAGCCTGTCGGCCTGCAATCCACCACAAAAAATTATCCAGCGTGTAGAGTATTTGTTTTTTGATGTTACCACTGTTGTCCATTCACCTTCACGCACAAAGTCAAGTGCTTCTTCATTTGTGTGAACTTCACTGGATGAGTTGATGCCTTTGCCAATTTCGCACATCTTCTCCGTGGCGCTCTTAAAATCAATAATGCCTGTGCAGCCCACATGAATTCCAGCAATCCCAATGCAATGCGGTTCAATTTCTCTAATCTCGTTTGCACTGACTTTGCGCATTTCCTCTATTCCATTCTGTACTCCATTCTGCCAGATTTTTTCCATCTGCGGAAGTTCGGTGGAGTCTATTGCCACAATTAATTTTCCACAGACATCATGTTTGATATTGTGCTCACGTGCGAATTGCACAAGTTCCTTGCGGCCACTCACGCAGTTCAGCGCCTTCTGCGAACCAGGCTTATAGTAAATGCCTGAATGAATCACACCACTATTGTTTCCCGTTTGGTGATGAGCAAGTGCGCGTTCCTTTTCAAGCAGCAAAATCCGAAGTTGCGGAAACCGCTTCTGCAATTTGTAAAACGTGGCAGACCCAACAATGCCTCCGCCCACAATTGTGATATCAAATGCCTGGTTCATGGTGCAAACTTAATCTTCCAAATGTGCTGGTGTGGGGATGTTCTGTTGTGGCAAGGAACTCAACGCACACAGTAAATCACACAACCCAATGGACATGACTCCACGCCATCATAGCGCCACATTAGCAAATCCCCACATCGGCACATCCTCTACTTTTCCCCCATGAATTCAAATAAGAAAGTTCAAACCGCCTGGGCGTTTTACGATTGGGCTAAAAGTGTTTTACAGTCTAGTTATCACCCCCACATTTTTTCCTGCATACTACGCAGCAGTTACTTCAACAGAAAATTTCCCGGAAGGCATAAAGTTTTTGGGAAGAACTTTTGTGAATACAGAATTAAAAGACTACACACTTGCATTTGGCTTCCTGGTCATTGCATTTTTTTCGCCCATCCTTTCCGCCACCGCCTCTTTCGTTCAATGCAGAAATACTTCAAAGTGGAGATACACTTTTTTGCACCAGCACAGGCCAGGGTGTTTTCGATTTCAGTTGGGATTTTGGAAATGGAAATGTGCTGCAAGGCGATACACTGCAATATGTTTTCCAGCAACCTGGCGAATACACCATCACGGCAATCGGCAGTTATTGCACCGTGGATTTAGACACGACTTTCACAATACAAATTTTGGAATGTATGGCAATCTTGAAACACCACCGCTAAGCATAAACCCAACCGTAGAAGAACTCACTGATTCCACTTTCCTGTTTTCATCCACACCACAAAATCTTGAAAACATTATTTGGTTTTTTCCTGATGGAGAAATCGCAGCGGAAGAAGTTGAATACACTTTTTCCGACACAGGTTTTTATGAGATAGAAGTGTGTGGCGAGTATTGCGATTCGCTCTTTTGTGAATGGGTGGGCGTGCAGGTGGATGTGTCTGTTGGTGAATTGGATTTGCATTCCATCAACGTATTTCCCAATCCGGCCAATGATGTAATTTTCATAAGCAGTGATGTTGTTATCAGCAACGTTTGGTTGTGCGACATTAGTGGCAAAATTCTTTTGCGCAAACAAGTTCAGTCGAACCATGCTGAAATTGCAGCAGGCGAAATTGCCATCGGCATGTACTTTCTAAAAATAGAAACCGCAGATGGAAAACTTTGGAACAAAAAAATTGAAATAGAATGACCATACGCGACAACCAACTACCTCTCACCACTGAAGTTGATTTTGCTGACGAAATCTTCGGTCATTGAAAGTGTTCTACCCACGCACATGCAGCATTATGATTGATTGAACGGAAGCAGCTTTAATGCATTCTAAATCACTTTCCATTTCGATGGCAAAATGGATGCAAGCAGAATACCAGGGCAATGGCCGCATAAGTCAGAATCCTAAAATGGTTGTACCAATTTTGAAATGCACCTGCCAAAAGCGACAGATTAAATACCAACACGATGAAACCGAATACAATGAACTTAAACCTTCTGTGTCGGATTGCCGCTACTGGTTGTGTAATGAAAAATGCGAGCACAAAAGCCAGTGCGGGTAGTGCCATAAAAAAAGCGTAATGCTGCTGGCTTGGAAAAACAAACGGAACAGCAAGCAGCAAATACCTACACTCCACCAAACTTCCAAATTACACCTGTAGGATTTGAATGGAAAAGTACGCAAAAACCAATTCTGCCACCGCTGCTTGTCCGCGAATCTGGCAGTGGCTATTTGCGGGATAACAGTTCTTTCTAATTTTCTCCCCATGAATTCAAATAAGAAAGTTCAAACCGCATGGGCGTTTTACGATTGGGCTAATAGTGTTTACAGTCTAGTTATCACCACCACATTTTTTCCTGCATACTACGCAGCAGTTACTTCAACAGAAAATTTCCCGGAAGGCATAAAGTTTTTGGGAAGAACTTTTGTGAATACAGAATTAAAAGACTACACACTTGCATTTGGCTTCCTGGTCATTGCATTTTTTTCGCCCATGCTTTCCGCCATTGCCGATACGAGGGGCAACAAGAAAAAATTCATGCAGGTATTTTGTTATGTAGGTGCAGCAAGCTGTTGCATGTTGTACTTTTTTGATGAGAGCAATGTGATTTTCGGCTTGTTCTTTTTTATGCTTGCGGGCATGGGATTTTACGGCAGCCAGGTGTTTTACAATTCTTATCTCGCGGACATTAGCACCAATGAAGAGCGCGACAAGCTGAGTGCGAGGGGTTTCACTTTCGGATACATCGGCAGCGTCATCATGCAAATGATTGGCTTTGCACTGGTGATGACTATGGAGGACAAAGGACAAGCAATCCTGATAACTTTTCTTATTGTAGGAGTGTGGTGGGCAGGGTTTGCACAAATCTCATTTGCCAGATTACCTGATCGCAAACCAAAAGAAAATCACTCCAAAGTCAATTTTATGAAACTTGGTTTCCGTGAATTAAATATTGTGTGGCAACAAGTAAAAAAACATTCATCACTCAAAAAATTCCTCCTTGCATTTTTCTTTTACAGTATGGGAGTACAAACAGTGATGCTCGTTGCCATTGATTTTGGAATCAAGATTCTTGCGCTACCGGAAGACCGTCTTATCATCACAGCGGTCATCATACAAGTGGTGGCAATTGGCGGTGCTCTGCTTATGTCACGACTTTCGGGATTGTATGGAAACATACGTGTGCTCATGTTCACCGTGGTGCTGTGGGTTGGTGTTTGTGTCACCGGATATTTCATCACCACTGAAATGCACTTTTACATTCTCGCAGCACTAGTCGGTTTGGTGATGGGCGGAATTCAATCTCTCAGTCGTTCGACCTATTCCAAACTGATGCCTGAGACAAACGACACTGCATCTTGGTTCAGCTTTTATGATGTTACTGAAAAGGTTGCGATTGTGATTGGCCTCTTCTCATTTGGATTCATTGAAGGCCTGACTGGAAGCATGCGCAACAGCATCGTTGCGCTCATCGCATTTTTCGCACTTGGATTATTATTCCTCATCATGGTTCCAAAAAACGCAACACAACAACATGCCTGAAATGATTCTGCAAAATATCTTTATCTACCCGATAAAATCCTTGGGCGCTGTTGAGTTGGCTGAAGGCGAACTGGATGAACGAGGGTTGAAAAACGACCGCAGGTTTATGCTTGTGGATGAACATTCCCGATTCATAACCCAGCGTGAATTCCCACAACTGTCTTTGATAAAGACTTCTCTAAAAAATTCACAGATTGAATTAATAAATCAAAGTCATGAAAAACTTCTTGTGCCGCTGGAGGTGGAAGGAGGGGAAATGCGCAAAGCAATTATCTGGGCTGATGAGTGCGAAGTTCTTCATGTTAGTAAAGAAGCCGATCAGTTTTTCAGCGAAGCGATTGCATCGAAATGTTCGCTGGTGTACATGCCTCATGCCTCCAACCGAAGAGTGAATCCCAGCTACGTTCCGGAATACAGCATCACCGGGTTTACCGATGGCTATCCCATACTCCTCATCGGCACTGCATCACTGGATGACTTGAACTTACGGCTTGAAACATCCATTGCCATGAACAGATTCCGCCCTGCGCTTGTAGTGAAAACCTCCGAAGCATTTGACGAAGACTACTGGGCCGATTTCAGCATTGATGACTTGAAATTTCGTGGAGTGAAATTGTGCAGTCGGTGTGTCATAGCAACTATTGATCAACATACCGGAGAGGCCGGAAAAGAACCTTTGAAAACCCTTGCAACCTTCCGCAAGCGCAACAACAATGTTTACTTCGGACAAAATGTAGTTCATGAAAGCGCAAGCGGAAAACTTCGGGTAGGCGACAAAGTTGCTGTTACTCGTAGGGCAGAACCCGTGGTTTGAATTCAGTGCAGGATTTTAAAAACAAGTTCACGCATCAACGCTCCATCTTCCACGGAGAAGTTGTCCACCCCTTTCGATTTGCGATCAACTTCGCGCAGCGAATGAATGATGCGTTCCACCTTTACCGGAGCAAAATTGTTTGCTGCCACTTTGTAATCGTTGATGGCATACGGATTCATTCCCAACTCTGAAGCAGCATTCTTCTTGTCTGCCAATGACTGGTACATGGACAGTTTCGAGAAGTAACCGTAAAGTGAAGGAATGACCATCTGTATCGGATTTGCTTTTGGATTTGCTTCAAAGTAATTGATGATACGGTTTGATTTCAGCACATCTTTTTGTCCTAATGCCTTTTGCAGTTCCCACACATTGTAGTCTTTCGAAATTCCGATGTTCTCCTCAATATGATGAGTAGTGATCATTTTTTCTTTTGGAATAATGATCAATAGTTTGCCCACTTCGTTCACCACTTTTCCTAAATCAGTTCCAAGGTATTCTGCCAAAAGGTTGGATGCTTTCGGTTCAATTTTGTATCCTTTATGTCCTACATAACCTTCAATCCACTCGGCCACCTTGTATTCTTTGATCCGATCTGAAGTCATCATGGTGCCTGCTTTATCAATTGCCTTGGTCACCTTCAGTCTTTTGTCCACCGTTTTTCCCTTGTATGCAAAAACCAGAATTGTACTTGCGAGGGTTGACTTTGCATACGCCTCGAGTATTTCAAGCTCCTCAGCTTTCTTCCATTCCTTCAAATCCTGCGCTTCTTTCACCATCACTATTTGCTTGTCGCCCATCATAGGGAAACTTCTTGCGAGGGTGAGAACCTGGTGAAGCGAAACATCTTTTCCATAAACGATGTTCAATCCAAATGCGCGTTCAGCCTCGGTCAACACCTTTTCTTCAAGTGCATCGGTAACGAGGTCAATGAAATACGGCTCCTCCCCCATCAGCAAATAGATGGGTGAGTATTTCTTCAGTTCTATTTCGCGAAGAATTTGATAATGATCCATGACACAGCTGTTGAGTTAGTAAGTTCGAGAATTGGAGAATTGGTGAGTAGGTGAACGGGTGTTGAACTTGAGTTAAGCATTTTCAAATTCTCAAATTATTCATTCCATTTCAAATGTTTAACCGATCTTCCTTCATCGCGTATTTCTTTCAGGGCATCAATTCCAATTTGGATGTGTTGATCAACAAATGCGGCATTTACTTTCATGTCACTTTCTGTTGTCTTCACTCCCTGCGGAACCATAGGCTGGTCGCTCACAAGAAGCAAAGCACCTGTGGGGATTTTGTTTGAGAAGCCAACTGAGAAAAGTGTTGCGCTCTCCATATCAATAGCCATAACCCGGATTTTTCGCAGGTATTCTTTAAAATGTTCATCGTGCTCCCACACACGTCTGTTGGTAGTGTAAACGGTGCCTGTCCAATAGTCGAGGCCATGATCGCGGATGGTAGATGAGACAGCACGCTGAAGTGTGAAGGCAGGCAGGGCAGGCACTTCGGGAGGGAAATAATCGTTGCTAGTTCCTTCACCCCGAATAGCGGCAATGGGCAAAATCAAATCTCCCAATTGATTTTTCTTTTTCAATCCGCCACACTTACCCAAAAACAAAACAGCTTGCGGAGATATAGCAGAGAGTAAGTCCATGATTGTTGCAGCATTGGCGCTGCCCATTCCGAAGTTGATGATGGTGATGCCATCCGCAGTGGCATTGCTCATGGCCTTGTCATCGTGCACAGGCACTTTGTGCCACTCAGCAAACTTGCGCACGTAGCTGTCGAAGTTCGTAAGCAGCAAGTAATTCCCGAATTCTTTCAGTGCAATGCCGGTGTATCGCGGCAGCCAGTTTTTTACGATGTCTTCTTTTGTTTCCATGTGCGTGTAATTCGGACAAAAGCATTTTATCCTGAAATGCGTTTCATTTGACTGCGAATTAAAGAATGAAGCAACTCATTTTCCAATCTTACCCGTTTCGTTTGCGAACATCGGGAGCTATCCGCGAAATGTGGGATGAAACAAGAAAAAAATGGATTGTAGTCACTCCGGAGGAATGGGTGCGCCAACATTTAATTGAATACCTAGTGCAGGAAAAGAAATTCCCGCGCGGATTACTATCTGTTGAAAAAGGTTTGCGCGTGAATGGATTGTTCAAACGCACCGATGTGGTTGCATTTGGTACAAACTCAAAAGCCCTTCTTCTTGCAGAATGTAAATCGCCAACGATAAAACTCTCGCAAGGAGTTTTTGACCAAGCGGCACGTTACAACCTGACACTGCGGGTTCCATTTCTTTTGATTACAAACGGGCTGGAAATATTTTGTTGCAAAATCAATTTTGAGATAGGCAATTATGAATTCCTGAAAGATGTCCCGGATTATATGGAACTACGATAGTTCGTCAAGCAAGTGAGATTGCCATAGCCAATTCCGCCAATTCATCGTTGCTCAACTTCAGCCTTTCGCCTGTAAATGAAATATCCGAAATTTTGTTGAGCGGGATTAGATGTACGTGGGCATGAGGAACCTCAAGCCCCACGATGGCAACACCAATACGCTTGCAGGGAACTACGCGTTCAATTTTTTTAGCAACATCCCGTGCGAAAAGATTTATCTCGCTTAATATCTCTTTATCAAGATCAAAAAAATAATCCACTTCCATTTTTGGAATCACCAATACATGTCCTCTGGCCACCGGCTGTATGTCAAGGAATGCAATAAACTTTTCATTCTCCGCCACCTTGTGACAAGGAATTTCACCGCTAATAATTCTTGAGAAAATGGTAGGCATAGATTTTTGGATGTGAGAAATGAGATTAGGGATATGACACTTTAGAATGCAGTTTTCCGGTTTCACCGTTTTGCATTTCCAAGTCGAAACTCCGGTCTTCGCTCATCAGTCTTCGGTCTTCGGTCTTCGGTCAGCGGTCTTCCTCTATCTCGAAATAGAAACGATCTCAAATTTCATTTTTCCGGCTGGCACCTGCACTTCTGCCACGTCTCCTTTTTTCTTGCCAAGCAATCCTTTGCCAATGGGCGAGTCCACAGAGATTTTTTTATCTGCAAGGCTCGCTTCGTTTTCGGCAACCAAGGTGTATTCCAATATGGCGTTGTTCTGCAGGTTTTTGATTTTCACTTTGGAAAGGATGAAAATTTTAGAGGCATCCACCTGGCTTTCGTCCACCAGGCGAGCATTGGCAATCAGGTCTTGCATTTTGGCTATGCGAGCTTCAAGCATGCCCTGGGCTTCTTTCGCTGCATCATATTCTGCGTTTTCTGAAAGATCGCCTTTATCTCTTGCTTCAGCAATCTGTGCGGTAATCTTCGGTCGCTCCACCATTTTCATCTGGTGCAATTCATCTTTCAGTTTTTTCAAACCTTCGGCTGTATAGTAGGCTAATTGTGTTGCCATAATAATTCTTCTTAGAGGATACGATAAAAAATGAGAAAACCCTTTTGGGGTTTTCTCATTGTGGGGTCAAAAATAAAAATGTTATTGCGCGATGGCTAATCGGCTGGGGCTACTAACTGCTTAGAGCGTAATGTGCGCCCCAATGGAATGAACACCGTCAAAGGGATTGGTGACACGGTATGAATAATCAAGCCCGATAACAGTGCCGCCTTCGGAGGTGGGGAGTTGAACGGTGAGACCCGCATGTGGGCCAACAAACACAGTTGCTCTTTCCTCTTTATTAGTGAGGCCGTCTTCCCACTGATAGCCTGCGCGGAGGATAAAACGTTCGCGAAAGGAAAAATCACCACTCACTCCGTACTGGTCATTGGTAAATGAATTGGAAGTGTATTGGATATTGGCCGTGAGTTTCATTTGTTCGCTCAGCAGGAAATCATAAGCGAATCCAACATTGACCAGCGATGGCAATTCATATTTCTCAGAGCGTTGTTCCACTGTGATATTTGTTCCAGTTGTTGGAATCACTGCAGTAATGCTCAAACCATCACCGCGAAAACGCATGGGAGGGCCTACGTTTTTCAAAGCAATTCCGAACCTCAACTGGTCGCGTTCACCAGTTACATAACGAATTCCGGCATCGAAAGCAGCACCTTGTGAACGCACATTGTAAATGGATTCTGAAATAAGCTTCAACGTTATACCACCATAAATGCTGTTGGAAAATCCTTTTGCATACGACAGAGCGATGTTGGAATAAGTCGGGGAAAAAGTCCCAATACCGCCTTCCGGCAAATTCACTTCGGTTATGGGAATATCACCAAAAGACATCGAGGAAATACTAATACCAAAGGCACTGTTTTCACCCACCCGCTGGCCGAAACCTACCGAGTTGATCTTGATACCTGTTCCCACCAGGTATTGAGTGTTGGCAAATAGAATTTCTGTTTTGCGCAGAAATGCAAGCCCGGCCACATTAAAGTGGATAGCCTCGATTCCAATGACTGATGCCATGCACGAATTGCCCAACCCCGAACTGCGTGCCCATGGATTGATGAGCAAATGCCCGGCTCCTGCGGATCCAGCACGGTCAGGGTTACCTGCAAAAACAGTTGTGATGGTAAGTACTGTTGCAAGTAGTGTTATCGAAATTTTGTTTCTCATACTCTTTTTTTGATTGACTACTTTAAGCAGCCTGTTTCAACTTATTGTTTTAAAATTCCATTCTTCCTCTGGTCACCTGTCCTCCGTCTTCTCGTTAGAAATTATCCAAATCTGTAGGCCTGATCACCCCGAACCATTTCAGGGTTTT